>Ga0208263_100097_pt1 | contig 35726 bp, 35 predicted proteins | sample LakWasMet28_LOW6_2_FD_183872 | JGI IMG/M metagenome (GOLD analysis project Ga0208263, IMG submission 183872) | Freshwater sediment methanotrophic microbial communities from Lake Washington under simulated oxygen tension - Sediment Metagenome... | ecosystem: Environmental > Aquatic > Freshwater >... | reverse complement strand
GCTGGTGGAACGGATTGAGCCGCCCGGCTGGGCACTGCGCTCGAACACGGTGACACGGAAACCGCGTTCGTGGAGGCGGAGGGCCGCGGTCAGGCCGGTGATGCCGGCGCCGACGATGGCGACACGCGTGGAAGGGGTGGCGGACATGGGATTGGGGACAATAGTACGACTAAGCACTATCCCCGGCTGCGCAAATTTTGGCGAGGGTTGGGCCGATCGAGGCTATTTCCACGTGGTGACGGTATCGACCAACGTTTCCATGCATGCGATTTTGGCCTGGGGCATGATGCCGTGACCGAGGTTGAAGATGTGTCCGGCGGAACCCCGCATGGATTCGAGCAGGCGGGTGGTTTCAGCCCGGACGATGTCCGGCGTGGTGTTCATGAGCACAGGATCGAGATTGCCCTGCAACGCGATGTTGGCGGGCACGAGACGGCGCACCACGCCGAGGTCGACGGTCCAATCCACCCCGAGCACGCGGGCGCCGGAGAATGCCATGTCCGTGAACTGCGAGGCCACGCCCTTGGCATAGAGAATGACCGGGAAATCCTTCGGCAGTGCAGCAATGATGTCCCGCATCCAGCGGAGCGACGCCGCCTCGTAGTCGGGTCCGGCAATGATGCCACCCCAGGAGTCGAACAGCTGGATCGCATCGGCGCCGGCCTTGATCTGCATCTTGAAATACTCGATCAGCGCCGCGGTGAGTTTCTCCATCAGGGCGTTGAAGAACGGCCGGTCCGTGTAGAACAGCTGCTTGATCCGGATGTAGTCATCGGAACTGCCGCCCTCGACCATGTAGGTGGCCAGGGTCCAGGGTGAGCCGCCGAAGCCGAGCAAGGCGCGCGAGCCTTTCAGCTCGGTCTTCACGAGGGCCAGGGCCTGGGCGACATAGTCGAGGCGCTGGGCCACGCCGCTGGGGTCGAGCCGGTCGAGCTGGCTGCGGTCATCAAGCCGGAATTCCATCTCGATGCCGCCCGCGTCGCGAAACTTGTACCCCTGGCCGAGCGCCTCGGGGATCACGAGGATGTCGGAGAAAATGATGGCGGCATCGAGGGCGAAGCGGCGCAACGGTTGCAGCGTGACCTCCGCGGCCAGGGCGGGCGTGCGCACCATCTCGAGAAAGGAATGGCGGGTCTTGAGGTCGCGGTACTCCGGCAGGTAGCGGCCGGCCTGGCGCATGATCCAGACCGGAGGCCGGTCGAGCGGCTGGCAGGCACAGGCGGAGAGAAAGCGTTCGCGGGATGTCATGGAAGAAAAGTAGCGAGAAGTGGGTGGTGGGTAGCGAGCACGATCTCAGCCTTGGACCCATTCGCGGGGTTTCAGAAAAACGTCATGGAGCCGCGCCTCGGGGGAGCCGGGCTCGGGTTTCCAGTCGTAGCGCCAGGCCACGAGCGGAGGCAGCGACATCAAGATGGATTCGGTGCGACCGCCGCTTTGCAGGCCGAAGTGGGTGCCGCGGTCCCAGACGAGGTTGAACTCCACATAGCGTCCGCGGCGATAAAGCTGGAAGTCGCGTTCGCGCTGACCGTGCGCCAGGCCTTTGCGCCGCCCGACGATCGGGAGGTAGGCGGGCAGAAACGCGTCACCAACCGAGCGCATCAGATCGAAGCTGGCGACGAAACCCGGGGCGTTGAAATCATCGAAGAAGACGCCGCCGATCCCGCGGGGCTCGCTCCGGTGCTTGAGGTAGAAATAGTCGTCACACCACTTCTTGAAATGCGGGTAGTATTCCCCGGTGGCTGCCTGGGCCGTGCGGTGCCAGTGGACGGCATCCTCCTCAAACCCATAATAGGGGGTGAGGTCAAAGCCGCCGCCAAACCACCAGACCGGCGTGGACGGACCCGCGGGCTCCGGGTTGCCGGCCAGAAAGAACCGCACGTTCATGTGGCTTGTCGGGACGTATGGGTTGCGGGGGTGAATCACCAACGAGACCCCCAGCGCGTGGAAAGGCTTGCCCGCGAGTTCCGGCCGGCTGGCGGTCGCGGACGGGGGGAGGGTGGAACCGGACACATGCGAGAAACCGACCCCCGCTTTTTCGAAAACCGCACCTTCGCTCATGACCCGAGACCTGCCACCGCCCCCTTCCGGACGAGTCCACGCGTCTTCCTTAAATCTTCCCTGGCCGTCGATTTGCTCCAGGCCGGAGCAGATGGAATCCTGGAGCGAAAGGAGGTAGTTGCGGACGGCGGTAAGGTCGGGAGGCATGGCGGACTGGCTTCAAGTAGCCACAAAGCGGGTGGAAAATACATGCCAAATCTGCGTCTGGGCTTCCCGCGGAGGAACATCTGCCATTTAACCGAGTCCAAAGCTTGGCAGACACCCCCTTCACCCCATGAAAAGCTGCGCCCGCCTCGGATTTTGCCTGATCGTTCTCAGCTTGGGAACGCTTTGGTCAGGATGTGCCAGCCGCTCCTATTCAAATGCGACTCGGGGAGGTACCGCGCGTGATTTTGAGATCGTCGAGACGGCCACCAAACGTGAGTTGACGACCAAGGAGATGAACCAGCTGCGAGTCATGGTGGCCGAGTACCTTGCCAAAGAAGGCGTGAAGGATGGCGGGGATTACTATGTGAAGATCTTCTTGGCGCCGGATCAGCCCGGGGCCCCGGAGGAATGGGTCGTGGTTCGCTTCACCCAGGCGAGCAGCTACACGGCGACGCGCTTCACCCTGCTTTCCTCGTATCCTTCCTATTACGATGGGTACTCTTCCTATTACTCCTACGACTACTATCCCTATTCGCCCTTCGGGTTCAGCCGGTTCTCGCTGCAGTATTACGACTATCCGTTCGGCTATTCCGGCTACTATCCGTACACGCCGTCCCGTCCGCGCTACACGAACCATTTCGGCCATGATCGGGACAAGGGGGATAAAGGCGACAAGGGCGACCGTGATCACAAGCCCGATGGTCGTCCGCATCCTCATGGTCCGGTTTTTGGCGGGACACCTCCCGGCTCAACAGCGGGCTACCGCGATCCGCAGCGCGTCACGCGGACCCGCTGGGATGGCAACTGGGCAGACGACAATAATCGCGGGACCGTACCTCAGACCGGCAGTGGAATATCCGCCCGCAACGATGCGGTTCAGCGCCGGTACCCGCGTACCCCGACCCCGGCGGATTACACGCCGGCCTACGTGCCGCCGGCCACGGACACGACTCCGCGCAATTCGAATCGGGTCAGAACGACCCCCGAGGGCAGGAGCGACAACCGCTACGAACGGTCCAGGTCTGGCACCAACTCCAGCACGACCACCAATCGCGATACCACCGTGCGCAACCGTGACTACGGAACAAACCGGCAGAATTATCGCAGCAATTCGTCGACCCAGAACAGCACTCAGTCCACGCCCACGCCGACTCGCACTTACACCCCGCCGCCTTCCCGCTCGGACCCGCCGCCGCGCCATGATCCTCCTGCGCAATATAGCCCGCCGGCTCGGAGTGATCCGCCTTCCTACAGTTCGCCCGCGCCGGTCCAGAGCGAACCGGTATCCCGGCCATCGCGTACTGAGGACGTGAGTCCTTCCTCGCGGGGTCGCGGGTTGGATTGAGAAGCCCGTCAACTGCCTGTCAGGCCGTGCGCGTTTTCCGTTTGCCGGTTGAGCGGGCCTGCGGCGTCACGCCGATCCGTGGGTCCCGGCGTCTCGCCTGGCTGACCAGGCGCATGCCGGTCTCCTCAAACTGGTCGTGAGATTCGGGCAGATAGAGCCACTTGGGCAGAATCGGATGGGGCGTCAGGTGGAGGTATTCCTTGAGCAGGGCCGCGTGCTGGCTGCGATCGGTGCAGACGAGCAGGCCACACCAGGGTTCGTCCCCGGCACAGAAGCAGAGCATGATGCGCCCGTCCAGATAGCAGGCCTTGGCGCCGAACATCGAGCGCAGCACGAAGGTGGCGTCGGATTCCAGCGGTTCCCACAGCCAGGCGTGCCGATGAAGTTTGCGAACAGCCGGTTCGCCCTTGCGCGCAGCCATGGGGTTCAGTTCTCCCGGTTGCCGACGTGCAGACGATAGAGTTTCTCCACTTCCAGGCGCGCCCAGGGGGTGCGGCGGAGAAACTTGAGACTGGAGGAAATGCTCGGGTCGAAGTTGAAGCAGCGGATGCGGATCCGCCGGCCCAGTTCAGGCCAGCCATAATCGGCGACGAGTCGGGTGAGAATCGCTTCCAAGGTGACGCCGTGGAGGGGGTCGTTCGATGACATGAAGTGTTGAATAGGCGGGACGTGTTGGGCCGGTAGCGCGGACGCGTCGTGCCTGAAGTGCATCATCGTGGAGACCACCCCGGGAAGGCCAGTTCAGAGTGTGGATCGAGCGTCAACCGGCCGGCGTAGGAATCTTTTGGGAGCAGGATAACTGGGCTTTGGCGCCGAGCAAAGTTGACGCCGGTCCCGGCGCTCTCCTTCCTCCTCCGTGTCTTACCCCACGCATGACCAAACTCCTAGTTGCCAACCGGAGCGAGATCGCGATCCGCGTCTTCCGCTCCGCCACTGAACTCGGTATCCCTACCGTCGCCATTTACGCCCACGAAGACCGGTTGGGTGTCCACCGCTTCAAGGCCGATGAGGCCTATCTGGTCGGTGCCGGCAAAGGCCCGGTCGCCGCCTATCTCGACATCCCCGGGATCGTCGCTTTGGCCAAGGCCAAGGGAGTGACGCACATCCACCCGGGCTACGGTTTTCTCTCGGAAAACGCCGCGTTCGCGCGTGCCTGTGCCTATGCCGGCATCACGTTCGTCGGGCCCCGGCCCGAGTTGCTGGACATGATGGGCGACAAGACCGCCGCCCGGGCGCTGGCGAAGAAGCTGTCGGTTCCCGTGCTGCCCGGCACAGAGGATCCGGTCAGCGAACCGGCCGAGGCCATGAAGCTCGCCCGCGCGATCGGTTTTCCGCTGATCATCAAGGCGGCTTTCGGTGGCGGCGGTCGCGGCATGCGGGTCGTGCACAAGGAGGAGAATCTGCGCTCGCTGCTGGAGGAGGCGCAAAGCGAGGCGGCGAACGCCTTTGGCAACCCGGCCGTGTTCCTCGAGAAATTCCTGCCCCGGGCCAAGCACATCGAGGTGCAGGTGCTGGGCGACCGTCACGGCAACGTCCTGCATTTGCACGAGCGCGACTGCTCCGTGCAGCGCCGGCACCAGAAAGTGATCGAGATCGCGCCCTCGGTCGGTCTGCCCGAATCGGTGCGGCGGGATCTGTGTGAGTCGGCCGTGCGGCTGGCCAAGGAGATCCGCTACGACAACGCCGGTACGCTCGAGTACCTCGTCAACGCCGACAATCCCAGCGAATGGTACTTCATCGAGATGAACCCGCGCATCCAGGTTGAACACACGGTGACGGAAATCATCACGGGCGTGGATCTCGTCCGGTCCCAGATCCTGATCTCCCAAGGGGCAACCTTGCACGGACCGGAACTCGACCTGCCGCAGCAGGCCGACGTGCCCCGCATCGGCTTCGCGGTGCAGGCGCGCATCACGACGGAGGACCCGGCGAACAAATTCACGCCCGACTACGGCAAAATCGTGAGCTACCGCAGCGCCGCCGGCCTGGGCATCCGCCTGGACGGGGCCATGGGCGATACAGGCAGTGTCATCACGCCGTTCTATGATTCCCTGTTGGTGAAGCTGACGGCCTTCGGGCCGAAGTTTGAGATCGCCCTCCAGCGCATGGACCGGGCCTTGCGCGAATTCCGCATCCGCGGAGTGAAGACAAACATGCCGTTTCTTGAAAACGTGGTCGCCCATGCCGACTTCCGGGCCGGGGCGGTCACCACCGGGTTCATCGACCACAACCCCGGGCTGTTCGAGTTCAAGCACCGGCGCGACCGCGCGACCAAGCTGCTGGCCTTCCTCGGCGACGTCGTCGTCAACGGCAACCCGCACGTGAAGGGACGCCGTCCGGCCAAGATCCCGCCGCAGCCGGTGGCGCCAAGCTTCCCGTCGGAACTGCCGCCCCCGCCCGGTTCGCGCGATCTGCTGTTGAAGCTCGGACCGAAGAAATTCGCGCAGTGGGTCCGCGCCCAGAAGCCGCTGTTGGTGACCGATACGACCATGCGCGACGCGCACCAGTCGCTCATGGCCGCCCGGCTGCGCACCCACGACATGCTGCGCGTGGCCGACGCCGTGGCGCGGCGGACCCCCAATCTGTTCAGTCTCGAATGCTGGGGTGGGGCGACCTTCGACACGTCGATGCGCTTTCTCCGGGAAGACCCCTACGAACGCCTGGCGCTGCTGAGGGCGCGCGTGCCAAACATCTGTTTCCAGATGCTGCTGCGCGGGGCCAACGCGGTGGGCTACAGCTTTTACCCCGACAATGTCGTGCGCGGTTTTGTCCGGCATGCGGCCGAGGCGGGCATCGATATTTTCCGGGTCTTCGACTCGCTCAATTACCTGCCCAATCTTTATGTCGCCCTCGATGCGGTGCTGGAGACATCGGCCATCGCCGAGGCGGCGGTCTGTTATACCGGAGACCTGCTCGATCCAAAACGCGACAAATACTCGCTGAAGTACTACGTCCAGATCGCGAAGGACCTCGAAAAACGGGGCGCCCACCTGCTGGCGATCAAGGATATGGCCGGGCTTTGCCGGCCCTACGCCGCTGCGAAACTCGTCAAGACGCTGCGCGAGGAAGTCGGGCTGCCGATCCATTTCCATACCCACGATACCAGCGGCATTGCCGCCGCCTCCGTGCTCTCGGCGGTGGAAGCCGGTGTGGACGTGGTGGACCTCGCGCTTGCCTCCATGTCCGGGTCGACCAGCCAGCCGAACCTCAATTCTGTCGTCGCCGCCCTGGCACACACCAAGCGTGATACCGGACTCAATCTGGACACCCTCAACGAGTTTTCCGGCTACTGGGAGCAGGTACGGGATCTCTACTCGCCGTTCGATTCCGCCCCGCGCGCGGGCAGCGCCGAGGTTTACCAGCATGAGATGCCGGGTGGCCAGTACACCAATCTCAAGGAACAGGCCTCCTCAATGGGACTCGGCACACGCTGGCCGGAGGTCGTCCGCACCTATGCCGAGGTGAATCTGCTCTTCGGCGATATCGTCAAGGTCACGCCGTCCTCCAAGGTGGTTGGCGACATGGCCCTGTTCTTGGTGTCCCGTGGCATCAAGACCGCCGATGTGCTGAACCTGGAGCCGGGCTCGATGCCGTTTCCCGCCTCGGTGGTGGACATGCTCGCCGGCGAGTTGGGGCAGCCTCCCGGCGGCTGGCCGAAGAAGTTGCAAAGAGTCGTGCTCGGCAAACGCGCTCCGCGACGCGGCCGGCCGGGGGCGAATCTCCCGCCGGTCGATCTCGAGAAGGAAAAGGAACTGCTGCACAAGAAGCTGAAGACCGAGATCACCGATGCGGCGCTGTACAGCCACCTGATGTATCCGGAGGTGTTTGCCGACTTCGCGAAATTTCAGATCACCTATGGCAATGTCAGCGCGGTGCCCACGCGGACTTTCCTCTATGGTCTGTCTCCCAACGAGGAAATCTCGGTGGATATCGAGGCGGGCAAGACCCTTTTCCTGAAGCTGATTCATGTCGGGGAACCCGATCGCGACGGCCTGCGCACGCTGACCTTTGAACTGAACGGGCGTCCCCGCGAGACCCGGGTGGCGGACAAATCCATCGCCGCCCCGGCGCGTGCGCGTCCCAAGGCGGATCCCGCCGACGTCCTTCAGGTCGGTGCGCCCATTCCGGGGCTGATCACCGCGCTGGCTGTCAGCGTCGGAGCCAAGGTGACCAAGGGCGACAAGCTGCTTACCCTCGAGGCGATGAAGATGCAGACCACTCTCTATGCCTCGGCTTCGGGCATGGTGAAGGAAGTGCTCGTGGCGGTTGGCGACACGGTGGAGAGCAAGGACCTGTTGCTCCGCCTGCAGGGCTGAGAATATCGGCGAATGCGAATTTGCGGACGGGCTTTACGGGCCCGTCCGCCGGCGAGGCTGCGGCGTGAATCGCGGCGGCTGCCGCGCTTTGCGAGCGAGTGACCGAATTACCGCGTCTGCTCCAGCGGCAGCTCGTGCAGTTTCAGCTCGGGATTCTTCTCGAGGAAGTAGCGCGTGGTCCACTCGTTGGGGAAGAAGACGACGGGATGATCGAACTTATCCGTGCCGAAGCTGACGCCCGAGGCGACGACCAGCCGCGAAAAGTCGAATTCACCGCGCGATCCCTTCATCGACTCCGGCACCTCCAGCCAACGCAGCACGGTCCACGGGGTGGGGGTGAGGCGGGATTCGGCGCCGTATTCGGACTGGAGGCGCCATTGGACAACTTCGAACTGCAGCGGGCCCACGGCAGCGAGCAGGGTGGCGCCGGCGGGGGCGTTCTTGGCGCTGAAGGACTGGACGACGCCCTCCTGCAGCAACTGCTCGAGACCGGCGCGGTATTTCTTGGCGTCGCCGGTGTTGGGATTGGAGATGTAGCTGAAGACTTCGGACGGGAACCGCGGTATCTCGTCGAAGATGATGGTGCGGTCCGTCGTGAGCGTGTCACCAATGCCGAAGGAATCGTGGCCGACAAGGCCGATGACGTCCCCCGGCCAGGCCTCGTCGACGGTCTCGCGCTCCTGTCCGAATAGCTTGTGGGAGGAGGAGAGGCGGACCGATTTGCCCGTGCGCTGGTGGGTGACGACCATGTCGCGCTCAAACTTGCCGGAGCAGACGCGGCAAAAGGCGATGCGGTCGCGGTGCTTTGGATCCATGTTGGCCTGGATCTTGAAGATGAAGCCGGAGAATTTCGGATCCTCCACCGGGATTTCCCGTGCGGTGGTGGGCTGGGCCAGGCCGGGGACGGTAACGCTGACCGACTTGCGCGGAGCGGGCGGCACGGAATCCTGCAGGAATCCGTTCAGGAGAAGTTCGATGCCGAAATTGTTCACCGCCGAGCCGAAGTAGACCGGCGTCTGCTGGCCGTGACGGACGGCATTGAGATCGAAGGGATGGCCGGCGCCGTCGAGCATCTCGAGCTGTTCCTTGACCTCGTTGAACGTGTAGTCGTCCAGCTTGCTGCGCACGGCCTCATCGTCCAGCGAGGTGACGTTGACCGGGGCCTGAAACTTGCCGCCGGGGACGCGCTCGAACAGGTGAACCTCGCGGGTGCGGCGGTCGAAGACGCCCTTGAAAGTCGGACCGTTGCCGAGGGGCCAGATGACGGGTGAAGACTGAAGGCCGAGGACGCTCTCCAACTCATCGAGCAGGTCGAGCGGGTTGCGCGTCGGCCGGTCGCACTTGTTCATGAACGTGAAGATCGGCACTCCGCGGCGGCGGCATACCTCGAAGAGCTTGCGCGTCTGGGTTTCCACGCCCTTGGCGGCATCGATCACCATGAGGGCGGCGTCCACGGCCGTGAGCACGCGATAGGTGTCCTCGGAAAAGTCCTTGTGGCCGGGGGTGTCGAGCAGGTTGACCGCGCAGCCGGCGAAGTCGAACTGCAGCACGGTCGAGCTGATGGAAATGCCGCGCTGTTTCTCGAGTTCCATCCAGTCGGAGGCGGTGGCGCGCTGGTTCTTGCGGGCGGTGACGGAGCCCGCGAGGTGCAGGGCGTTGCCGTAGAGCAGGAACTTCTCGGTCAACGTGGTCTTGCCTGCGTCAGGGTGCGAGATGATCGCAAAGGTGCGGCGGCGGGCGATTTCCTGGGCAGGTGACATGAACGGGTGGCAGGCGGTTGGGCAGGTGTGAAGAGAGGTGGTCGGGCAGGAAACGCTCCGGGGCGGGGAAGGGAAAGACAAATTTCTAGGCGATGGCCGGCGGCCGGCGTAGCACGTCGCTCCAAGGGAGCCCCATTCCCGGTTGAGAAAATGCCATTAAGCCGTGCCGCGATTGCGTCGATTAGAGGTTATGACCGTTGCCATCACCCTTCTGCTGCTCGTGGCGATCGGTGGCGCGATCGTCGTGGCGGTCAGTCACGCCCGCCTCGTGCGCTGAACATTTCAACCCAACCCCACCATGAATGATCCGGTATATCGGAAACTGAGAACGGATGCCGGGCAGATACTCGTGGAGATCTGGTGGAAGATCATGCGGCAAGACTCGCGCAAAGGCGCGGCCGAGTATGCCAAAGTGATCGAGGGAACGAATCCCGCCTTGTTGCCGAAGAATGATGCGCCGGTGCAATCGAGCGGCTTGTGCTACTTTCACCTTAACTGAATGCCGCCTGCTGGCCGGTGTTTTGCGTTTCGACGCCGTGGGTGAGTGCTAGTAAGTGCAGCGTTGACATTTACGGGATATTTAAAACGATCAGGCCGGTTCCGGTTGGGATAACTCACGTGTGTCTCGCGCGTTGATCGCGGGAGCATTGTCTCCTAACAGGCTAGAAAGCATCGAATTGAGTGTTCCTGGAAACCTCCTCTGAGCGAGAGATGCCGGCTGCCGGGTATGCGACGGACACCGTGGGCTGAATACGAACTAAAGACTACATTCGTAGTCTAATTATCTGTCGGTAGTTACCCCAACCCCCATGTTATTCACCGTCCTCACAGTTCTTGGCGCGTCCATCACGGTCCTCGCGGTGGTCGTATGCATTTATCACATCGTGAAGGCGCCAGAAGGGATCGAGGACGAGAATGGCTTCCGCATGGTCGAAAGCAGGAAGCCCGCGACCAGTCGTTATTTTGCGGCCCGGGCCAAGGAGCGTCCGGCGACCAAGCCCTACAAGGCGCACTTACCTGTTTCCTGATGACTGGCGGCGGGCCTTTGGTCCGAATTGATTTTTAGCTTCTAAGCACCGCGCAACCCGGAAACAGTGCGGCATGTCTGCCAGCCTGAAGCTCAAGCCCAATGCCAATTCCCGCGTCCTCGGCGGTCACCCGTGGGTGTTTGCGAACGAATGCGAGGCCTTGCTGCCCAGCGAGCAGGACGGCGAGGTCGTGGAATGCCGCGACCGGGCAAACCGGTTTCTCGGCACGGGTATTTACAACAGCAAATCGCAGATCGTCTGGCGGCGGCTGAGCCGGGATCGGGTGGAACTGGACCGGTCCTACATCGCCGGAGCCATCGCGAGTGCTCTGCGGATCCGTCAATTTGAAGCGGCCCGGCTGACGGCCTTCCAGCGCTTGGTCTGGAGCGAATCCGACGACCTGCCGGGCGTGGTGGTGGACCAGTTTGGGGAAACGCTGGTGGTGCAGATCCAGACGCTCGCGATGGAGAAGCGCAGCGATGTCATCAGCGACGTGCTGGCCGAACTCACAGGGGCCAAGGAGATCATTTTCCGCAATGATGCGAACATTCGCCGGCTGGAAGGGCTGCCGGAAGAGGTGCACACACGCAGTGGCCAGGCATGGGAACCGCGGTGGGTGAAGATCGATGGCATCGACTACTGGCTCGATCTGCAGGGCGGACAGAAAACCGGCTTCTACCTCGACCAGCGCCAGCAACATGCGACGGTGGCGCGCTATGCCGCCGGCCGGCGAGTGCTGGATGCCTTCTGTAACCAGGGTTCCTTCGCGCTGCATTGCGCCAAGGCGGGGGCCACGGAGGTGCTGGGGCTGGACAGCGCCTTTGATGCGGTGTCCCAGGCCAAGAAAAATGCCGAACGCAACGGCCTGAAAGCAGACTTTCGCGGGGCGAATGTTTTCGACTGGTTCACCGCCATGCGGGACGAGCCGCCGGCCTGGGATCTGATCATCCTTGATCCACCGCCTTTCGCCAAATCGAAGAGTGCCTTGGGCGGGGCGCTGCGCGGGTACAAGGAGCTCATGCTGCGGGCCATGAAGTCGCTGACGCCGGGTGGGGTGCTCGCAACCTACACGTGCTCGCACCACATGCAGGATGCGCAGTTGCGCGAGGTCGTGAGCGAGGCCGCGGCGGACGCCAAGCGCCGGGTGCACGTGCTGGAGTTCTGTCATCAGCCGACGGATCATCCCGTATTGGTGACCATGCCGGAGAGTGAATACCTGCGGGGTTACATCCTGCGGGTGGAGTAAACCGATTCTGGGGCTACGGCGAACCCGCCGTGGTTGGTGTCACCGCTGCTTGGCGGCGTCGTCCAGATTCCGGCGGGTGAGCCGAAGCTGTTCGATCTCTTTCTCCATCATGGCGAGCTCATCGAGCGTGGCCGGACGTTTCATCGCCTCGAGGACATCGCGTTCATTCTCGAGCAAGGCGACGCGCGTGGCGGCGACCGCTGAAAGGTGTTCGGAGGAGTTGCCCCCGAAGATGGCGGCGGCGCTGGCGAGCTTGTTGTTGTTCAGCGTGCGATCGAGACTGGTGGACTTCACCTTCTCGGTTTCACGGACGATCAGCTTGTCCAGGCGCTTGATCTCCTTGTCGATTTTCTTGATGCGGCTGGCCGTGACCTCGATTTTCGGCAGGACCATCACGGAATCAGCCCTGGTCGCCGGGGCGGGCTTGGCTTCAGGTTTGGCGGGAGTGGCCTGGTCGGCCGCCGCTAGCAGGCAGGCCAAGGTGCAGAAGCTGACCAGAGAGAGGGAACGGCGAATGAAGGAGGAGGGGGCCACGGTGTTAGGAATAGGACAAGGGACGCAGGTGGCAAGGTAGATGCCGGCGACGGGGAATTGTTCCCGCCAAAGAAAAGGCCGGGCGCCTCGCGGCGTCCGGCCTGACAGGGGTGGATTGAGCGGTTGACCGGTCGGGTCGGCCGCTCAGGCCTCAGAGACGGCCACCGTAGATCGCGCTCTTGCCGAGTTCTTCCTCGATGCGGAGGAGCTGATTGTACTTCGCGACACGGTCGGTGCGGGAGGCCGAACCGGTCTTGATCTGGCCGGCGTTGGTCGCGACCGCGATATCGGCGATCGTGACATCCTCGGTCTCGCCCGAGCGGTGCGAGATGATCGTGGTGTAGCTGTTCTTCTGGGCGAGCTCGATCGCGTCGAAGGTCTCGGTCAGGGAACCGATCTGGTTCACCTTGACGAGGATCGAGTTGGCGGTGCCGGTCTCGATGCCCTTCTTGAGGAACTCCACGTTGGTGACGAAGAGATCGTCGCCCACGAGCTGCACCTTGTCGCCGATGGCGTCGGTGAGCTTCTTCCAGGTCGTCCAGTCACCCTCGGCGCAGCCGTCCTCGATGGAGACGATCGGGTACTTGGCCACGAGGTCCTTGTAGTAGGCGACGAACTGGTCGCCGGTGAAGGTGCGACCGTCGGACTTCTTGAAGACGTAGGTCTTCTTTTCCTTCACGTAGAACTCGGAAGAAGCGACATCGAGCGCGAGGAAGATGTCCTTGCCCAGCTTGTAGCCCGCGCCCTTGACGGCCTCGGCGATGGCGTCGAGCGCATCGGTGGTGGAGGCGAGGTTCGGGGCAAAGCCGCCTTCGTCACCGACGGCGGTCTGGAGGCCCTTGGACTTGAGGACCTTCTTGAGGGAATGGAACACCTCGGCGCCGGCGCGGAGGGCCTCGGAGAACGTGTCGAAGTTTTTCGGCACGATCATGAATTCCTGGAAGTCGATCGGGGCGTCGGAGTGGGCGCCGCCGTTCATGATGTTCATGAGCGGCACGGGCAGGACCTTGGCGTTCGGGCCACCCAGGTACTTGTAGAGAGGGAGGCCCGAGGCGGCGGCAGCGGCCTTGGCCACGGCCATGGAAACGCCGAGGATGGCGTTGGCGCCAAGCTTGGCCTTGGTGGACGTGCCATCCAGTTTGATCATGGCCTGGTCGATGCCGATCTGGTCGAAGGCGTCGTAGCCGATCAGGGCCGGGGCGATCTTGGCCTTGACGTTGCCGACGGCCTTGAGCGTGCCCTTGCCGAGGAAGCGTGCCTTGTCGTTATCGCGCAGTTCGATGGCTTCGTGTTCGCCGGTGGAGGCGCCCGAAGGCACGGCGGCGCGACCGAATTGGCCGGAAGCGAGGCGGACGTCGACCTCGACAGTTGGATTGCCGCGGGAATCAATGATCTCGCGGGCGGTGATGGCGGTGATGCTGGTGTTCATTCGATGGAAATAAGGTCTCGATTGGATGAAAAAGCCCCCCGGGTGGCGAGCGACAAAACCATTATGCCGGAATTAGGCCAAGAAATGCGCAAAAACCGGCCCAGGCAGATCGTCGCGCGGGTCTAGCCGTAGGGCGGGCGGGAGAAACCGGTGCGGTAGAGAATCTTTTGCACCAAGGTGGGAGGCTTGGGGCGGAATTCCACCGGGAGCTGGTTGCTGTGGCCGTTGTGGATGGCCGCGCCGATCGGCGTGCCGCCGGTGTAATTACGAATTGTCAGGGTGGCGGCGTTGAGAAACTCGCGGGGCACATCCTTCAGGTGTCCTTCAACCGCCGCCGCATGGAGCGGGGTGTCGCCAAACTCATTGCGCGAAATCAGCAGGTCGAGGGTGAGTCGCTCCCGCGGGATCTGGCCAAGGTTGCCGGATTCGGCGGCCGCATGAATGGGGGTGTGGCCGGATTTGCTCGGGAGAACGAGATTTTCGTGCGTCAGCAATTCCGGCGGGATCTGGTCCAGATGGCCCGAAATGGCGGCGGCGTGGAGGCAGGTGTCGTGGTTGGACGTTTTGCGCAGGAGGGTGTCGGCGACCATCAGCTCCCGGGGAATCTGGTCCAGGTGCCCGTTGAGGGCGGCCGTGTGGAGCACGGTTTCGCCACTGATGTTGGTGGAAGTGAGAGCCGAGAGGGTCAGGAATTGCGGCGGGAAGGAATGGAGTGACCCGTTTTCGGCCGCCTCATGGAGCAACGTGTTGCCCGTGTCGGTCTTGGTCAGGACCAGCTCCATGGTGAGCATCCCGGAGGGCAATTGGTCCAGGCATCCCGCCGCGGCGGCCAGATGCAACGGAGTGAGCCCGCTGTTGGAGCGGACCAGCAGACTTTCCCGGCTCAGCAGGGCGGCGGGCACCTGAGACAACGTGCCTTGGCGGGCGGCCAGATGCAGCGGGGTGAAGCCGGCATCGTTCTTGATCAGGAGCAGTTCGGTGGTGAGGAGAGCGGATGGCAGCTGCCCGAGATGACCGTACTTGGCGGCGATATGCAGAGGGGTGTTGCCCGAGGCGTTGCCGGCCTTGAGGTTTTCCGCAGTCAGAAACGACGGAGGCACTGCGGAGAAACCGCCTTCACGGGCGGCAGCGTGCAAATCGACTTTATCCATGCCGGACAGAGCAAAAAAAAAGCGGACCCAGGTAGCAAGCATCATCAAGCTGCCGGGCTGCAACGTTATCCACGATTTGGATTTGCCAAAGCAGCCCTGCACTCCAGCATCCCTGATCGAATGACCTCACCGACCACTGCTCCCGATGCATCGAAGGCAAAGCTGGGTGCCGTCTTGCTGGTGGATGATGAGAAGCCCCTGTTGGAGCTTTATGCCGAGGCGTTGGGACCTTATTTCGACATTGCGGTGGCCACGAGCACCAAGGAAGCGGGCTTTCTGTTGCACAAGCGGGTATTCAAGGTCGTGGTCTCCGACCACTTGATGCCGGGTGGCAACGGGCTTTCGTTTCTGGTTGATGCCCGCGAGGAATATCCCGAGATGCAGCGCGTGCTGGTGACCGGCTACATGAAGCCGGAGATGCTGCTGCGCAGTGTGAACGAAGCGGCGCTCTATCGCTACCTGCTGAAACCGGTATCCCTGCCTGAGTTGATCAAGACCGTCCAGGAGGCGGCCAAGCTGTACGACCTCACCACCGCGGCTCGCGGTTGATTACGACCATGGCCGACGCTGTCAAAACTCCACGGCCCACGCTGCTTTTGCTGGAGGATGAAACGGCCCTGGTCTCCGCACTCACCTCGGTCTTTGAGTCGGAATACGAGATCGAGGTGGCGGGCACAGTGGACGAGGCCCGCCTTTTGCTGGGCTCAAGGCGTTTCGCGATCATTCTCTCCGACCACATGCTGCCGGGAGAGGCGCAGGGTTTGGATTTTCTCGTGGAGGCGATGGAGCGCCAACCGACCGCCAAGCGGATTTTGATGACCGGTTATCTCAATCCGGAATTGCTGGGCCGCAGCCAGTCGCTGGCCAAGCTGAGCGCGTGCCTGCTGAAGCCGCTGGACATCGGACTGCTCAGACAGGAATTGCGCCGCGCCTTGGACACGTAGCCGGGCATTGCCGACGCAAAATGGAAGGCGCGGCGAAAGGGAAGGTCAGACGTCGACCGTGCGTCGGCCGGAGTGGCGTGATGCGGCCGCAAGGGGCCGACCGTTTCAATCGTAGCGCCGGCGTAGGTTGCTGGGCAGCAAGCCGAGTTCCTCGCGATACTTGGCGACGGTGCGGCGGGCGATCTTTAGGCCCTTTTCCTGTAACAGGCCGACAATGTCCTGATCGCTGCGCGGTGCGCCGGGATCCTCGCCGGCAATGATGTCGGCGATCATTTCCTTCACGCTGGTGTTGGCCACGGCGGTGCCGGCGTCCGACTGGTAGCCGGAAGTGAAGAAAAACTTCATCTCGAAAACCCCGTGGGGTGTCTTGATGTACTTGTTGGCCAGCGCCCGGCTGACCGTGGTCTCATGCACCCCGATGATGTCCGCGATCTGGGTCATCGTAAGCGGCTTCAGCTTGGACACACCTTCCTCGAAAAACTCGCTCTGGTGACGGATGATCTCCCGCGTGATCCGCTCGATGGTGCGCTGCCGCTGCTCGATGGCGTTGATGATAAACTTGCCGGAGCGCAGTTTCTCGCGGAGGTAATCGCCTTCCTGCTTGGAGAGCCGGCCCTTCGCGATGAGGTCCTTGTAGGTCCCGCTCAGGCGGAGACGGGGAATGTAGTCCTGATTCAGGATGATCTGCCATTCGCCATTGTCCTTCTCGACGGTGACATCGGCCACTACGACGCGGTTGGAATCGTCGGCAAAACGCCGTCCCGGGGCGGGGTCGAGCGTCCCGATGATCTCGATGGATTCCTGGATGATCTCGGGGGAGAGACCCATCTTGCGGGAGAGATCAGGGATGCGGCGACGCACCAGCAGGTCGAAATGATCGCGGATGATGCGCGCGGCGACGGACTTCCCGCGTCCCTGATGATTGAGCTGGATGAGCAGGCAGTCCGAAAGATCCTCGGCTCCGATGCCCGGCGGATCGAAGGTCTTGAGCGTCTTGGCCGCGGTCTGCACGGTCTCGAGCGAGAGACTGGTCAGCAGGGCCAGATCGGAGAGGCTTGCCGTGAGGAAACCGCGGTCGTCCAGGCTGCCGATCAGGAAACGCAAGGCTTCGAGCACCTCGGGGGTGCTGCCCGACAACTCCGCTTGGGACATCAGGTGTTGTTGGAGGGAGGTTTCGGTCGTGAGTGAATCGTAGAAGTGCTGACGCCGCTCGTCCTCCTCGTTGGTCGTGGGACGCACGCCACCCGTGTCGGACATGTGATCGCGCCAGTCCTGACCGATGCGTTCGAGCATCTTGAGGTCGCGGGAAAAATCCATCTCCTCGTGCGGATCGTTGTCCGGGCCGGAGTTCTCATCGCCGCTGGTGGCCGATTTTTCCAGGCTGACATCGTCCATCGGCATCTCTTCCAGCGTGGGATTGGCCTGGAGTTCTTCCTGGATGGTCGCCCGGAGATCAAGCGCAGCGACCTGCAGGATCTTGAGGGACTGCCGCATCTGCGGCGCCAGCATGAGCTGCTGGGTCTGCCGCTGTTGAAAACTTTGATTGAGACCGGGTCCGCTCATGTGGACAAAGGGTGACCTTTGTTAGCTGCGTGAGGGGTAGGACGCCGGTACGGAGGGGGTGGAGTCGGGTTTATCCGGGGGGAAAACCTCCGCGAGGTAGACGGCCAGTTTTTCGTTGGTCGGTCCGTAGCGGTCGCTGTAAAGGTACATCTCGATGTCGGTCAGCATCTCGTACGCGTTCTGGTAGCGTTTGTCCCGGTCGCGCTGCAGGGCCTTGTGGAGAATGGCTTCGAGCTTCGGGTCGATGTCGGCGCGCAAGGTCGAGAACTTGGGCAGGGGCATCGTAAGGATGTTGCGGCGTGATTCCAGACGGCTCGTGCCCCGGAAAATGTTCCGGCCGAGGAGGACCTCGGTGAGGACGATACCCAGGGAAAAGAGGTCGGAGCGGCCATCCGTCACGGCGTAGCTGGCACCCTCGGGGGAGAGGTATTCATCCTTACCGGGAATCACCTTGCCCTCCTCGTTGTACATGAGGTCGAGGGCCTTCGCGATGCCGAAGTCGGTCAGTTTCACATCGCCCTCGATGGCGAGCATGACGTTCTTCGGGTTCACGTCACGATGGACGATATCGAGGAGGCGTCCGTCGCTGTCCCGCTTGCTGTGGGCGTAGTTGAGGCCGCGGCAGACGCGGGAAGCGATGAAGGCGGCGATGTCGATGGGGATCTGGCGGTCCAGCTCGGCGTGGCGCTCGATGAACTGCTCAAGGTTCACGCCCCGCACGAACTCCATCGTCATAAAATATTGCCCCCCGATCTGCCCCAAGTGGTAGGTCTGGACGATGTTGGTGTGGATGAGATCCGCCACGAGGCGGGCTTCGCCGATGAAGTTCTTCTGGAATTCCGGGATGCTCGAGTATTCCTCGCGAATCAGTTTGATGGCGACCACCTTGCGGAAATTGCCGGAGCCGCGCTGGAGGGCCTCATAAACGAGTCCCATGCCGCCCTCGGCAATCTTGCGGGTCAACTCGTATTGCAGTTCGGAGAAGATGTGTTTGAGCGCAGACACGTCGGGCAGGAAAGCGCCGTCTCAAGCGGCTGGCAAGAACTCAGGATGTTTATTGCACGATTCCTGCTTCAGGCTTGCGTTGCGCACTTTTAGGCTGGTTGACAGGCCTGCAGGGGCCCGTACGTTGCGCGCATGATCAGCCTAACCGCCAGCGCCGCCCGTCAAGTTCAGAGCATGCATGCTGCCCAAGGAGATGCCCAGAAAGTGTTGCGGGTGTTTGTCGAGGGCGGCGGTTGCTCGGGCTTCCAGTACGGCATGAGTTTTGATCTGCCCAAACCGGACGATCAGACCATCGTGAGCGAAGGGGTGAAGGTGTTGCTCGATCCCACCAGCCTGGCCTATCTGAACGGCACGACGATTGATTTTGACGATGGCCTGCAGGGCAAGGGCTTTGAGATCCGCAACCCCAATGCCCAAAGCACGTGCGGTTGCGGGAAGTCCTTCAATTGACCGGTTCCGCGTCTGGTTAGGCCCGGGCTTCGTGCAAGGCCACGATCCCAAACGTCAGCGGCGTCGCGATCACCTGCGTGAAACCGGCTTGTCTGATTTCCTCCGACATCGCGGCGCGGTTGGGAAACTGTTCGATTGATCCGCACAGGTATTCGTAGGCCGACCGATCCCCCGTTACGATGCCGGCGATCAGCGGCAGGATATATTTAAGGTAGCCGTAATAGAACGGTCGGAACCACCAAAATGGCTGGGAAAACTCCAGCACGTAGAGACGTCCGCCGGGACGCAGCACCCGACGCATCTCGCGCAGTGCTTGAGCGCGGACCGCCATGTTGCGCAGCCCGAAGGAAATCGTGAGGGCGTCAAAGCCGTGGTCGGGCAGGGGAAGGGCCATGCCGTCGCCTTGTTTGAACGCCAAGCGGCGCCACCGGGGGTTCAGGTCCCGCTTCTTAACCGCTTCATCAAGCATGGGTTGACAGAAATCCATGCCGGTGACCTGCGCGCCGGGCGGCAGACCGTCTGCAAGGGCAAAAGCCACGTCGCCACTCCCGGTGGCCAGATCCAGGACCTCGCGCGCATGGGCATCATGAACCGCCCGGACCAGCCTCTGTCGCCACCAATAGTCCACTCCACCACTCAAGAGGTGGTTCGCGAGGTCATAGCGCCCCGCGATTCGGGCGAACATGCTGTTTACGGCCTTGGGATCGGGCATGGGAATGAACCTAGGGATTGTGTGCCTTTGCGATTGACGCAAGCACTGGGTAGTGAATTGTTTGTGTCTGTAAGTTCTAAGGTATTAATTTTAACCCCCGCCAAGCCATGTCGACCAACCTGACCAAACGCGAGATTGTCCTGGAAATCTACGAGAAGACCGGATTTCCGCAGAAGCAAATTCAAGACACGGTCCAGATGACCCTTGATATCGTGATGGATGCGCTGGCCGCCGGCCGCAACGTCGAGCTCCGCAACTTCGGTGTGCTGGAGGTCCAGGTGCGCAAGGCGCGCGTGGGTCGCAACCCGAACAAGCCCGAGACCGAGGTCGTCATTCCGGAGCGCGCTGTCGTCAAGTTTAAGTCGGGCAAGATTCTGAAGCAGAAGATCAAGGCCTTGAGCCTCGAGAAGTTGAAGGCCAATCCGCCGGCCGCGGCCTCGGATGAGGGTGGCGAGGAAGACGAGGCCTGATCGGCCCGTCGTCGCGTCTCAGCAGCCCACATGGCCGGTTTTCAGTCGCTTCCTGGCTTCCGGGACTTTTACCCGGAAGACTTCTCCCGTCGTCAGCACATTTTCCGCGTTTGGCGTAAAGGTGCCAACGCCTACGGGTTTCAGGAATACGATGCCCCGGTGCTGGAGCCGCTGGAGCTCTACACGACCAAGTCGGGAGAAGAGATTGAAGGACAGCTGTTCAGTTTCACGGACAAGGGTGGCCGCCAGGTTTCCCTGCGTCCGGAAATGACCCCGACGGTCTGCCGGATGGTCGGCGCCAAGGCCGGTGCCCTCAAGCGGCCGATCAAGTGGTTCAGCATCGCGGAATTCTATCGCTATGAGCGCGCGCAAAAGGGCCGTCTCCGCGCTTTCAATCAGTTTAACGCCGACATTTTCGGCGAGGCGGGTCCGGAAGCGGAGATCGAGCTCATCGCTCTCCTGATCCAGTGTCTGGCGGGTTTCGGCCTGACCAAGGACGATTTTTATGTGCGGCTGAGCGACCGCGATCTCTGGTTTTTCTATCTGGAGGCCTTGGGGTTCAACGATGTCCAGGCCCGCGGCATCCTCGGGGCGATCGATCGCTATGAGAAAATGGGTGACGAGGCCTTCCGGGGCTATACCGAGGCGCACGGGGCGCTGGATCCCGAGAAACAGGGCAAGATCCTTTCTTTCCTCCAGATCAAGGGCCTGGCGGAACTGGAGCAGCAACTCTCCGTTTTTGCCTCGGAGAAAATCGCCGCCCGATTGGCGGACTGGCGCAAGGTGCTGGGCGGCCTCGCGGCAATGGGGCTGAGTGAATTCATCGCGGTCGACCTCAGTGTCGTCCGTGGGCTCGCCTACTATACCGGGTTTGTCTTCGAAGCCTTTGACCGCAAGGGCGACCTCCGCGCCCTGGCGGGTGGTGGACGCTACAACGATCTTGTGAAGAAACTGGGTGGTCCCGATCTCCCGGCGGTGGGCTTTGCCATCGGTGATGTGACGACCGGATTGCTGCTCGAACAGCGCGGTCTTTCACCGGCCTACGCCAATTCCCCGGAAATCTACGCCGTGATCGGCGGTGAGGCGGAGCGTCAGGCGGCCTTTGCGGACATCCAGGCCCTCCGCGCCGCGGGCTGGCGGGTTGACTATCCGTTCAAGGAACTCGCTTTCGGCAAGCAGTTCAAGGCCGCTGCGGAAACAGGTGCGAAAGTCGCCCTAATCTACGGCGGGGACGAACTGGCGAAGGGCGTGGTGAAGATCCGCAACATGACCGATCGCAGTGAACGCGAAGTGCCTCGCGCCGAGGTGCTCGCGGCCGTGCAGGCGATCCTCGCGGCAAAATAGGCGCGATGGCCGAGATCCTCTGCGTCGCGGGCATCCGGGTTGAGTGCTGCCGCGTACATTGGGATGGATCCTTCGCTACGGTCAGCATGACATGATGAAAATGGCCGACCTTCTGCCCAGTCTTGCCCGCGTCCTGTTGCTCCTGACCTGCGTGTACGGAGTGTGTGTCGTCGGCGCTCACTACCTGTCGCTGGAAATGATTTTCCCCCGGCCCCCCGTGAAATACGCCATGGGACCGGATTACATCGAGCTGCGCACACCTGACGGTGTGAAACTGGCGGCGCGTTACTGGCCCAATCCCGGGGCGAAGCACACGTTGCTTTACCTGCACGGCAACTACGAGGACCTCGGCAGCCTCGGCGAGTACATTCCCGGTTTTCTGGAGGCGGGCTACGCCGTCTTCGCTTTTGATTATCGCGGCTATGGCCGGAGTGGCGGGAAGGCCAGCGAAGACAATGTCTACGCGGATACGCAGCTCGCCTATGACCATTTGCGGCAAAAACTGCGGGTGCCCGCGGAGCGTATCGTGCCGTTCGGCTATTCGCTCGGCGGAGGACCGGCGGTGGAACTGGCGCTGCACAACCCCGTCGGAGGACTGGTCCTGCAGGGAGCCTTCGTCAGCGCCTATCGCGTGATGACCCGCATCCCGTTGTTTCCGGCCGACAAGTTCACGAACCTCAGCAAATTGCCCCGGGTCACCTGCCCGGTCATGGTGATCCACGGCACGGCCGATGCGACGGTGCCTTTCTGGCACGGGAAAAAACTTTTCGAGTCGATCCGCGGGCGAAAGGCGAAACTCTTTGTCGAGGGCGGGCCCCATGCAGGTCTGGCGGATTTCACGGGGCCGCGCTACGCCGAGGAGCTGCGCCGGTTCACGGATTCGCTGTAGAGCGCACGCTCCGGCGGACCACCGCCTCCGGTTTCACCAAATGGGAGGCCAGGTCTTTTCCGCCGGGGGCAGGTTGAATGCGGCGTTGAACTCCGGGAAGTTGGCCACGGGGCCGTTGACGCGCCAGCGCGGGGGACTGTGCACGTCGCTTTGCACCTGCAGGCGCAGGCTCTCCGGCCGCTGGTTCGTGCGCCAGCTCTGGGCAAAGGCGAGGAAGAAGCGCTGGTCCGGCGTGAAGCCGTCAACCGGACTCAGCCGCTTGTTGGCCGTGGCCAGGCGGAAGGCTTCGTAGGAGACGCGCAGCCCGCCGATGTCGGCAATGTTCTCGCCGAGGGTCTGTTGGCCGTTGATGTGCAGGCCGGGGAGCGGCTCATAGGCGTCGTATTGCCGGGCGACGATTGCGGCGCGCTCCTCGAAACCCTTCGCATCCGCTTCCGTCCACCAGTCCTTGAGATTGCCGTCGGCGTCGTACTGACGGCCTTCGTCGTCAAAGCCGTGCGTCAGTTCATGCCCGATGGTGGAGGCAAGCGCACCGTAGTTGGTGGCGTCATCGGCGTTCTCATCGAAAAAGGGCGGCTGCAGAATGCCCGCGGGGAAGCACATCTCGTTCAACGTCGGATCATAGTAGGCGTTGTTGGTCTGCGGGGTCATGCCCCACTCGCTGCGGTCGACCGGTTTGCCGAGCTTGGCGAGCTGGCGGTCCGACTCGAACGCCCAGGCAGCAATCACGTTGCCGACGTAGGAGTCCCGCTTGATGGCAAGCTTGGTGTAATCGCGCCACACGTCCGGGTAACCGACCTTGCTGCGCATGGTTTCGATCTTCCGGTAGGCCGTGGCCTTCGTCGCTTCACTCATCCAGACAGCGCCGCGGATGCGGTTCCGCATCGCCTCGAGATGAAATTTCACCATGGCCAGCGCCCGTTCCTTGGCCGCGGGACTGAAGGTGGTGCGGACATAGAGCTGGCCGAGGTCCTCGCCGATGGCCTCGTCGGCCGCCATCATCACGCGTTTCCATCGCGGACGGAGCTCCTTCGCGCCGGATAGCTTGCTGCCATAGAAGGCAAATTGTTCCTCAACCAGGGCGCGGTTGAGGTATTTGGCGGTCTGCCGGACCAGATGCCAGCGCAGGTAGGCCTGCCAGACGGGCAGGGGTTCGGACTGCAACAGCTCGCCGAAGGCCTGGAAAAATTCCGGCTGGCCGACCAGCACCGTTCTCTCGGTGGCCGGCAGGCGGACCTGGGCGAAGAAATTTTCCCAGTCGAGCTTCGGGGCGACCTTGGCCAGAGCCGTGCGCTCGTACTTGTTGTAATTCTTCTCCGGATCGCGGCGTTCGACCATGGTGCGCGAGGCCTTGGCCAGTTTCGTCTCCAAGGCCAGTATCGCCTCGGCGGAGTCGTGGGCTGCGGCCGGAGCGTCCCCGGCAAGCGCGAGCGTCTTGGCGACATGGGTGACATAGGCGACGCGTATTTCCTCCGCCTCGGATCCGGTCCGGAAATAGTAATCGCGCTCTGGCAGCCCGAGTCCGCCTTGGGCGAAATAGGCAATCATCGCGGTCGTGTCCTTTTCATCCACCTGCACGCCGAACCCGAAACCGGCGCCCAGTCCCTGGGCGTGCAGCCGGCCGATGACCTTGAACAGGCCGGCTGGATCCCGGGTGGCCGCGATGGTCTCAAGCCACGGTTGCAGCGGCTGCAGGCCGGTCCGCTCAATGGCGGCCTCGTCCATCCCGGCGGCGTAGAAATCGCCGACGCGCTGAGCGACGCTGCCGGTGGGACCACCTTCCTTAGCGGCGGTCTCGAGGATTTCCTTCAGGATGATATAGCTGCGCTCGTTGATTTCCTCGTTCACCCCGTAGGTGGAATACTCACCGGGGATCGGCACCTTGGCGTAGGCGCCGTTGGCGTAGTCATAGAAATCAACGCCCGGCGAGACCGTCGGGTCCAGGTAGGCGCGGTCCACTCCCTTGACCGCGCGCGGCTGTCCGGCGGCGGAGAGGAAGCTGGTGCTGATGAGAAAGACGACAGGAAAGAGAAGTGACTTCATGGGATCGGGCTGGGCGGGAGAGCAGTGTGGTTCAGGCGAGATCGTCGGGACCGAATGCGCCGGGCAGCAAGGCGTCCATCGTGACATCGATCTCTTCTGAACCGTTGCAGGTCGAAATCACCCGGGCCTGCGGACCAAACTCGTGGATGACCTGGCGGCAGGCGCCACACGGGGCGGTGGCGGTCTTGGTCGGGGTATAGACAACCACACAGGCGAGCCTGAGGCGCTTCTCACCCGCGGCCACGGCGTTGAAGATGGCGGTGCGCTCGGCGCAGTTCGTGAGTCCGTAGGACGCGTTTTCGACGTTGCAGCCCTGGTAGATCTTGCCGGATGCCGTGAGGATGGCGGCGCCGACGGTGAACTTGGAATAGGGTGCGTAGGCATGCCCGGCCGCGGTCCTGGCGATCGTCTTCAGTTTTCGAAGCTGCGCGGGAGTGATATTCTTTTTCATGCGGATAAGGGTGAAGGGGCTCGTTGGCGCGAGATACTTAGGACTCAGAGACCGAATTCCTGTTTGATTTCGGCAAACGCGTTGATCGCAAAGGCCAGGTCCTCGCGACTGTGGGCGGCCGAGACTTGGGTGCGAATGCGGGCCTGACCCTGCGGCACCACCGGAAAGAAAAACCCGATGGCGTACAGGCCTTTCTCGAGGAGTCGGGTGGAGACCTTTTGGGCGAGCATCGCGTCACCGAGCATGATCGGCACGATCGGGTGCGTGCCCGGCTTGATGGTCAAGCCGGCGCGCGTGAGGCCTTCGCGGTAGAACCGGGTGTTTTCGTGCAGCTTGTCCCGGAGGGAGGTGGAGGCCGAGAGCAGTTCCAGGCATTTCAGCGATGCACCCGCCACCGCGGGCGGAATTGTGTTGGAGAAAAGATACGGACGCGACCGCTGGCGCAGCAGATCGATGATTTCCCGGCGGCCGCTGGTGTAGCCGCCGCTGGCGCCGCCCAATGCCTTGCCGAGCGTGCCGGTGAAAATGTCCACGCGGCCCATCACGCCGCAATGCTCGTGGGTGCCGCGGCCGGTCTTGCCCATGAAGCCGACGCTGTGGCTGTCGTCGACCATCACAAGGGCGCCGTATTTGTCCGCGAGGTCGCAGATGCCTTTCAAGTCGGCGATGGTGCCGTCCATGGAGAACACGCCGTCGGTGGCGATGAGCTTGAACCGGGCCTGGGCGGCGTCGGCTTCCTTGAGCTTCGCCTCGAGGTCGTCGAGCTGGTTGTTCTTGTAACGGTAGCGCTGGGCCTTGCAGAGCCGCACGCCGTCGATGATGGAGGCGTGGTTCAACTCGTCGGAGATGACGGCGTCCTCGGGTCCGAGGAGGGTTTCGAACAGGCCGCCGTTGGCGTCAAAGCAGGAGGAGTAGAGCAGGGTGTCGTCGGTGCCAAGAAAACCGGCGATGGCCGCCTCGAGGTCCTTGTGGATCTGCTGGGTGCCGCAGATGAAGCGCACCGAGGCGAGACCGTAACCCCAGCGGTCGAGGGCGGCGTGGGCTGCGGCGATCAGTTCAGGATGGTCGGCGAGGCCAAGGTAGTTGTTGGCGCAAAGGTTCAGAACCTTCTGTCCGGAAGCCACGGCGATGTGGGCAGTCTGGTGGGTGGTGATGACGCGCTCGCGCTTGGTGAGCCCGGCGGTTTCGATTTCGCCGAGGGTCTTGCGCAATTGTTCGGAGTAGGCGGAATTCATGGAGCTTGGTTCAATATCGAGGTCACCGGGTCAACCGGGCGGGCGATGGACGCGCTGCGCCGGGCCTTTGCGCCCTCGGTGGTTGGATTCAGGTTTCCCAATTGAGGATGATTTTGCCGGAGCGGCCGGAGCCCATGAGCGCGAAGCCCTCTTGAAACTCGGCCACCGGAAGCCGGTGGGTGATGACGGGGGTGATGTCCATGCCGCCTTGGACGAGCGCGGTCATCTTGTACCACGTCTCGAACATTTCGCGGCCGTAAATTCCCTTCAGGTGCAGCATCTTGAAGACGATCTTGTTCCAATCCACGCTGCTCTCGCCGGGATGCACGCCGAGGAGGGCGATGCGCCCGCCCATGACCATGTTGTCGATCATCTGGTTCAGGGCGGCCGCGCTGCCGGACATCTCGAGCCCGACGTCGAAGCCCTCGGTCATGCCGAGCTCGTTGTGCCACACGTCGGAGAGGTTTTCCTTGGCCACGTTGACGGCGCGGATGGGGCCGAGCTTTTTGGCGAGTTCGAGCCGGCTGTCGTTGATGTCGGTGATGACGATGTGGCGGGCACCGGCATGCTTGGCCACGGCGATGGCCATGCAGCCGATCGGTCCGGCCCCGGTGATGAGCACGTCCTCCCCGACCATGTCGAAGGAGAGGGTGGTGTGCACGGCGTTGCCGAGCGGGTCGAAACAGGAAACCACATCCGGATCCAGGCCGGCGGGCACTTTCCAGACATTGCTGGCGGGCACGGAGACGTATTCGGCGAAGGCCCCGTCGCGGTTGACGCCGACGCCGACGGTGTTGGGACAGAGATGGCGCCGGCCGGCGAGACAGTTGCGGCAGTGGCCGCAGACGATATGGCCCTCGCCGGTGACAACCTGCCCGAGGGTGAAACCGGTGACGCCGGCACCAACCTCCGCGACGGTGCCGACATACTCGTGGCCGATGACCAGCGGCGCCTTGATGGTGCGAGCGGCCCAGGCATCCCACTTGTTGATGTGGACATCCGTGCCGCAGATGGAGGTCTTGCGGATCTTGATCAGCACGTCGTTCAGGCCCGGGCTGGGCACCGGTACCTCGGCCATGATCAGACCGGGCCCCGGGGCGGGTTTCACGATGGCGCGCATTTTCTTGGTCATGAGGGAGGTAATTTTCGGCTGAAACTAGACTTCAATCCATATGACACAACTGCGAACGCTTGGACCGCCACACACCATTAGCGCAGTTGTTCGCGCAGGATGGGAGTACAGCGCATGGTGGCACCCGGCCGATCGGCGGCTTGGTTCGAAGAGCACGCCGGGGCGCGCGCCGGGCGGCGGCCTTACGTCCCGGCAGATTCGAGGTTTGGGTTCAGCTCACATGAACCAGATCGTCGCGATGCCAAGGAAGAAACCCATGCTGGCGACATCGGTGGCGGTGGTGAGGAAGATGCTGGAGGCCGTGGCGGGATCGGCGCCGAGTTTCTTGAGGGTGACCGGCACCAGCACGCCAGCCATGCCGCTGAGGAAGCAGCTGCCGGCCATGGCGAAGAACACCGTGGCGGCGAGCTTGAGCGGGGACTCGCCGATGTGTTGCCAGACGGCATAAGCGTACATGCCGATGCCGGCGGTGATCCCGACGAGCGCGCCGTTGGCGAGGCCGAGGGCGGCCTCCTTGAACAGCTGCTGCTTCTCCGTGCCGGGTCGCAGGTCGCCGAGGGTCATGCTGCGCAGCGCGACGGCCAGCGCCTGGCAGCCGGTGTTGCCCGATTGCCCGGCGAGCACCGGCAGGAAGACGGCCAGCACCACGATCTTCTCGATGGTGTTTTCGAAGAGCCCGACCACACCGGCCGCGATGAAGGCGGTGAGCAAATTGAACTGCAGCCACGGGTGCCGGAACTTGAAGGATTGCCAGAACGAGGTGCCCGACCGCTCTTCCTTTTCAACACCGACCATCGCGCCCGCCTGGGCGCTGATGACCACGGCCTGTTCCTCGAAGAGTTTGGAGCCCCGGACAATCCCGATCAAGACGCCGCGGTGATCGCAGACCGGATAGGACGGGTAATGCTTCTGCACGGTCTCCTTGATGGCGTCGATCACGGTGGCGGTTGCGCTCAGGGAAAAGGGCTCCGGGATCATGATGCTTTCGAGCGTGTCGTCCGGATTGTTCAGGAGCAGATCCCGCATCGTGATTACACCGACCAGAATCCCGGTCGCATCCACGATGTAGCCGTAGGTGAAGATGCGGGTGTTGCTCGCAAGGTCGCGCACGATGTCCGTCGCTTCGCTGACGGTCAGCATGGGCAGGAACACCGCGATCGGCGGTTCCATGAGCCGGCTGACACTGTCAGCCGGGTAGTTCAACGGTTCAAACGGCGCGGAAGTGGTGTTGTTCATGAAGATCGGGTGGTGCGGGACTTACTAGCAATGGGCGGGTTGGTGTCGAGCGAGCGCCAGAGATACCAACTGGCGACGGAACGGTAGGGTTGCCAGCACCGGGCATGCCGGATGATGACGGTGGGCGATGGCTCCCGGCGTTTCCGGTACAGCTGCCGGAAGGCGAGGCGGATCGCGAAATCGCCGGTCGGCAGGACATCGGGCCGGCCCAGGGTGAAAATGAGCAACATGTGGACCGTCCACGGACCGATGCCGCGCACCGCGGTCAGGCGCTGTTCCAACGCTTCGTCACTGAGCTGCCGGGCTTCAATGAGGGTGGGAACGGTGCCGTCCAGGCACTTCGCGGCCAGATCGCGGATGGCCAGCAGCTTGGCTCGCGACAGGCCGGCGGCGCGCAGCGCATCGTCCGTGGTCTTCGCCACCGATTCCGGCGTCGTCCCGTCCCTCTCCGCCAGGGTCGCGAGGACGCGCCCGTGGATCGTTTGCGCCGCCCGGCCATGGAGTTGCTGGTACACGATCGAGCGCAGCAAGGCCTCAAACAGGGTGTCCGCCGGGATCCGCTGCAAAGCGTAGGGGCCGACGCGTTCGATCAGCGCCTTCATTACCGGATCGGCTTTGCTCAACTGGGCGACCGCGGCGGCGGGAAAGCGTGGTTTCATGGGGGCGGGAGAACGGCTCAAACGGAAAACGCCGCCGTCACTCCGACAGCAACTCGGCCCCTTCGAGGGCCAGCAGCCGGGTCTTGGTCAGCACGCCGCCCGGCCCGGAAAACCCCGTCATCTTGTCACCGGCTGAAACCACCCGGTGGCATGGGACGAGGAGCGGCCAGGGATTGGTGGCGAGGGCGGTGCCGACGGCCCGCGCGGCGGCGGGTCCGAGGGCCAGCAGCTGGGCGATTTCGCCATAGCTCTTCTTGTAGCCCGGTTTGATGGCCAGGGTTTGCAGGTACACGGCGTGCTGGAATTCACTGACCTGGCTCCAGTCGAGCCTGATGTCGGAAAAATCCTGCAGCTTCCCTTGCAGATGGTGCTGCACCCGTTCGATGACCGCCTGCACCTGCGGGGGCAGCGGATTGGGCGCCGGCAAGCTGCAGGTTGTGGCCACCAAGTTTCGTTCAGTTTCTGCTTCGGTCGATTCGGGAAGTTGAAAACCCGTCAGCCCCGCGTCGTTCCACGCCATGCCACAGGTGCCCAAGGCAGTGGGGAAGAGCGTGTGGAACATGGAGCGGCACGCTAGGAGGACGGGTGATGCGGGGCAAGCTTGCAGGGGACGAAGGTCATCCCGGTGGAAACCGTCCGGAGGGCCAACGAGCCATAAGGCTGGCGTCAGGGTGAGGCACCTGTTTTGGTGCTGTTTTCGTCCATGCCGCAAAACCGATTCTACAACGCCTTTGACATGCAGGAGTGGGGCTCCAGCCGGAAAACCGACTACCGCACCCCGTTCCAGATCGACCGCGACCGGATCATCCATGCGCATGCCTTCCGGAAGCTGCAGTCCAAGACCCAGGTGTTCCTGAGCGGCGAATACGACTTCTATCGCACGCGCCTCACGCACTCCATGGAGGTCGCCCAGATCGGCCGCTCCATCTGTGCCTGGCTGCGCAGCCGCGGCGATCCGCTCGGCGATGACTTCTTCATTGATCCCGACCTGGTCGAGGCCAGCTGCCTGGCGCACGACATGGGGCATCCGCCCTTTGGTCACAGCGGCGAACGCACCTTGCAGGAGCTGATGAAGCGGCGCGGCGGCTTCGAGGGCAACGCCCAGACCCTGCACCTGTTGTGCGAAACCATCTATCAGAACGAAACCGGCGTGAAGGGCATGCAGCCCACGCGGGCGCTGCTGGACGGCGTGCTCAAGTACAAGAAAGTCTACACCGAGTTCGCCACGCCTCCGCTCAACCACTTCATCTATGATTCGCAGATCCCGGTGCGCGAATGGGTCTTCGGTGGCGGGCGCATCCCGGGACCGCTCATGCGCGGCGAGGCGCTCAATGAGTTCAAGAGTGTCGAGTGCCTGATCATGGACTGGGCCGACGATGCGGCCTATTCGCTCAACGACATCGTGGACGGCGTGCGCGCCGGGTTCCTCAACGTCGAGCGCGTGGAGCGCTGGGCCGGCGGCGAGGCCATCGGGGCGCTGGAACAGCGGCACCTGGATTCGTTCTTTGATGCCGTGCGCAAGGACCGGCTGGAAAACACCTTTTCCAAGAAGATCGGCCATTTCATTCAGGCCTGCCGGCTGAAGCCGCGCGACAATTTCATGTCCGAGAAGACCAACCGCTACAAGTTTGACCTCGTGGTCGACGAGGCGGCGCGGAGCGAGGCGGAGTTCTTCAAGAAGATGGCAAACGACATCATCTTCGAAAGCCCGCAGCTCGAGCAGCTCGAGCACAAGGCCCGCGTCATCATCTCGGCGCTCTACAACACCATCTGGGAAAATTACGCCCAGCGCAACGAGCGCGTCATCCGCATTCTGCCGACCAACGTCAGCCGCCTCATCGAGGCGGAGAAGTCCCAGGACGGGAAGGCCCGTCGCATCTGCGACTTCATCGCCGGCCAGACCGACGGCATGATCGTGCGCACCTACCGGCGTTTGTTCGATCCGGAGTTCGGGTCATTCAGGGATTTGAGCTGAGCCAGGGCCAGGCAACGCCCGGCACTACTATTGAAGATTATCCAAAGAAGAGACACACCCATTCGCCTCGCGCCAGCCCTCTTGATCCGGACTCATGCAGTTGGACCGGACATTGCCTCGAGTTCCGTGGTGGACGGGCACGTCCCTGTGCCCGTTTGCGGACCTTTGCGTTTCCACGAGAGTCATCGCCGGCAGAGGGACCTGCCGGCCCACCTGATTGATACCAACCACGATAAGACATAGCTGGTCTCATGCGGTTGAAACCGGAAGTCCCCGATAGGCTGAATACTTAAAAGTGAACTGCATTGCAGCTGCGATTTTTCAGAAGCTGACCTTGGAGAGTAATAAGTTGTGCGCGATTCCGATTCTTTGAACTGCATGAGTCCGGCTTGATAGAGGGAATCGATCACAGTGCCTTGAAATCCCCTCTAGGAAGAGGGGTGCCCGCCAGGGCGGGGTGTGTTGAGGATCGTCGCAAACAGGCACTGGCCAGTGTCACTTGTTAACGTCAGTCTCAAGAGGAGAAAGAGGTCAGCCATAAAATCGCCCTGAGCACATCATGAAGAACAAAACCTCCAAGACCGCGTCTCCTGCCGTGCTTGCCCGTCGTTATCTAAAAATCGTGGAGTGGTCCGACAAGGACGGCTGCTTTGTGGGCAGCGCTCCGCCGATTATCGGCCCCTGCTGCCATGGTGAAACGGAGGCCGAGGTCATGGCCCAGCTCAGTCCCATCGTGGAAGAATGGATTGAGGTCATGCGCCGGGATGGCCACCCGTTGCCCGCCGCAACGTCCGGGAAGAAGTACAGCGGCCAGTTTGTCGTCCGGGTTACCCCCGAGCTGCACAAGAAAGCCTCGCTGAAGGCATTGGCACGGGGGGAAAGTCTGAACCAGTTTGTGGCGTCAGCGCTCGCCGAGGCCTGATCCCGATCTCGCGCCTGTCGGTCCGAGCGCGCCGATCCCGCCGGCGCGCCCAGCCGGATCACAAGATCAGTTCCCAGTACCCGACGTCGATCCACTGGTCGAACTTCCAGCCGACTTCCTTGAAGTGGCCGATCTTCTGAAAGCCCAGCTTTTCATGCAGGGCCACGCTGGCGGCGTTGGGGAGCGAGACGCCGCCGATCAGGGCGTGGACCTTCGTCCGGCGCAGTTCGTTGATCAGGGCGGTGTACAGCTGCGTGCCCAGGCCGCGGCCGGTCGCGGTTTGGGCAAGGTAAACCGTCGTTTCCAGGGAGTAGCGGAAGGAGCAGCGGGATTTCCAGCTGTTGGCGTAGGTGTAGCCCGTCACCTGGCCGGCCTCATCCCAGACGAGCCAGGGGCGTCCGGCACCCTGGACCTCGGCGATGCGCTGGGCGATTTCCTTGGCGGAGATGGCTTCCTCCTCGAAGGTGACAATCGTGTCGGTCACATAGTGATTGTAGATGCTGGCAATGGCAGCGGCGTCGGCGGACGTGGCAGGGCGGATCATGGGAAAAGGTTGCCCACGAAATACACGAACGCGCCCGAATTCGAGTCGGAATGTGAGCGGGAAGCCCGGCCGGACTCCGCCTGCCGTGCCGTCACTCGCACCTTCCGCGGCAATCCGTGATTCTCTCATTGAGACTTACATTAACAAGTGACACCGGACGCTGACTGATTGCGATGCTCCCCAACACACCCCGCCCTGGCGGGCACCCCTCTTCCTAGAGGGGATTTCCGGACCAGTTGATTGGGTCCCCTCTACGAAGAGGGGTGGCGCGAAGCGACGGGGTGTGTCGCTTCTTTGCGTAATCTACAAAAGGCAAGCTCACTTGGGCCCGGGTGCGAGGTGGCCCTTGGTCACGGCGTCGTCGATCATCTTCACTGCGTACTCCCAGATCGCGGTCGAGCCCTCGGCCACGTGGGCATTGCGGGCGCGCACGCGATCGTGTGTGATGCCGTGCTTCTGCCAGGCGTGTCCATCGGTCAGGCAGTTCAGCAACATGGGGTGGAAGCGGTCGCAGGCGGCGGCAAAGCGGGCCTCGGGCGTCGCACGGGCTTCAAACTCGTCCCAGAGCGCGCGGAACTCGGCGGTCTGGTCGGGTGGCAGCAGGCCAAAAATCCGGTCGGCGGCCACGGACTCGCGCGCATGCTGGTCGGCCATGTTCTTGGTGTCGTAGGCAAAGGTGTCACCGGCATCGATCTCCACGAGGTCGTGGATGAGCACCATCTTGAGGATGCGCAGGACGTCGAGCGGCTGGTGGTTGGAATGCTCGGCGAGGACCACGATCATCAGCGCAAAATGCCAGGAGTGCTCGGCGCTGTTCTCCGCCCGGCGGCTCTGGGTGACGATCGTCTGCCGGAAGATTTCCTTCAGCTTGTCGACCTCGATGATGAAGGCGATCTGGCGGCGCAGGCGTTCGGCGGAGGACAGGTTCATGGCTGGAGGAGGGGAGTGAGCACGCGGGTCCAGATGGCGTAGCCGGCTGGATTCATGTGGAGCATGTCTTCCTGGAAGAAGACGGGCTGGGGCTGACCGTGGGCGTCCAGCATGGGCGTGCACACGTCGACGTAGGTGCAGCGCGGATCGCTGGCACAGTCGGCGGCAATGAGCTGGTTGGCGGTGCGCATCGCGTCCTGAACCCGGGTGCGGGACGGGCTGTAGTTGATCGAGAGGAAAAGCAGTTTCGTGTCCGGCAACGCGGCGTGCAGCTTCGTGCGGAAGGCCTTGAAGTCGGCGGCAACCTTCTCCGGGGATTTTCCGCTCCAGATGTCGTTGGTGCCGGCAAAGAGCACCACGATCCTCGGGTGGTAGGGCAGCACGATCCTGTCGGCGTAGAACACGCTGTCGGCGAGTTCGGACCCGCCGAAGCCGCGGTTGATGACCGGTATGTCCGGAAAATCCTGGGCGACACTCTTCCAAAGGCGGATGGACGAGCTTCCGACAAACAGGACGGCGCCGGTCGGCGGCGGATTCGTTGCGTCGTTGGCCGTCAGCTGGTCGATCTCCTTCAGCCAATGGTCCGGGGCGGCCGGGGCCGGGATGAGCAGGCCGGCCACAGCAGTGAGAAGGAAAACCAGGCGCAGGGCCGCTCGGGGCAGGGGAATGGGAAGGCGCATGACAGCAGGCAAACGGGAAGCCGGTATCAGGGCAACCACTCTCCTGTCGCGGTTAACATAATAGACTGAGCCCACATTTGCGTCGCGGCCGGGTCTGACTAATTAGGCAGGCATGCCGACATTGCACGATCCCCTCAGCCTGGGTTCTCTAACCTTGAAGAACCGCATCATCATGGCGCCGCTCACGCGCTGCCGGGCCTCCGCCGGCCGCGTGCCGAATGCGCTCATGCAGGAGTATTACGTCCAGCGGGCTTCCGCGGGCCTGATTTTGTCCGAGGCCACCGCCGTCGATCCGATGGGCGTGGGGTATCCGGACACTCCCGGCATCTGGTCGGACGAGCAGGTGGCCGGCTGGCAGAAGATCACTTCCGCGGTGCATGCGGCCGGCGGGCGGATGTTTCTGCAGCTCTGGCATGTGGGCCGCATTTCCGACCCGATTTACCTGAACGGCGCGTTGCCGGTCGCGCCCAGCGCCATCGCGCCCTCCGGTCATGTGAGCCAGGTCCGCCCGATCAAACCCTTTGTGACGCCGCGGGCGCTGGAGCTGGCGGAAATCCCGGGGATCGTGGCCGCCTACCGCAAGGGAGCGGAGAATGCTTTCCGGGCCGGCTTTGATGGCGTCGAGATCCACGGGGCCAACGGCTACCTCATCGATCAGTTTTTGCAGGACAGGACCAACCGCCGCACCGACCGCTACGGCGGCAGCATCGAGAATCGCGCCCGTCTGGCTTTGGAGATCACCGATGCCGCCATCGCGGTCTGGGGTGCCGACCGCGTGGGCTATCACCTGGCCCCGCGTTGCGATTCGCACGACATGGGCGACAGCGATCCCGCCGCGACGTTTGGTTATCTGGCGGCGGAACTGGGTCGCCGCAAGATCGCGTTCCTTTGCGCGCGGGAATCCCTGGAGGCGCCCCGTCTCGGGCCGGCCTTGAAGAAGGCCTTTGGTGGCGTCTATATCGCCAACCAGGGTTTCACGGGACCGGCCGCGCAGGCCGTGCTCGATGCCGGCGAGGCCGACGCCGTTGCCTGGGGCAAATTGTTCATCGCCAATCCGGATCTGCCGAAGCGCCTGGCGCTCGGCGCCGCGCTCAACACGCCCGAGACCTCGACCTTCTACGGCGGCACGGCGGTGGGCTACACCGATTATCCGACCCTGGCGGCCTGAATTGGCCCGAGCCCGGGCGGATCGGGGCCTCCGGCCGCGCTTTTCCCAGGCCACGAGCGATCCCGTCTGGAAGGTTGGGTTCGACGAGGATGACCTCAGGCGTCGACCAGAAACGCCCCGTCGACGGCACCCTCGGGCGATACCACTGCGCAGCAGCCTGTCCTGTGGGTCTGACCGCGGAAATGGGTCCGCAGACTATCAGCGACGGTTCTCGCCGGGGCGGCGAGTCATAATAATTCCCTCGGAGCGGGGGAAGATTCCTGCCTGCAAGGTTGCCTTTTGGGGCCGGGGTCTGCTTTTCTGCCCGTTCCATGAAAATCCTGGTCGCCGACAAAATCTCACCCAAGGGAGTTGCTTTTC
>Ga0208263_100093_pt1 | contig 37677 bp, 30 predicted proteins | sample LakWasMet28_LOW6_2_FD_183872 | JGI IMG/M metagenome (GOLD analysis project Ga0208263, IMG submission 183872) | Freshwater sediment methanotrophic microbial communities from Lake Washington under simulated oxygen tension - Sediment Metagenome... | ecosystem: Environmental > Aquatic > Freshwater >... | reverse complement strand
AATGAAGAACTGAAAGAATTAGAAACATGTAAACAAATAGATCGTAACAAAAATGAGCAACAAGGTTTAGGTTTTGGCCTCTGTTTGAGCAAGTCCTTCATAAAAAAAACAAATGGTGTTTTTAGCATAATTTCACAAAAAAATGTAGGTACAACAATTACAATTTTTTTTCCTTTACATTTTGAAAACACAAGTGATATTAAACAAGAAAATTTATCAATTAACCCCATTGCCTGAAAAAAATTACTTTTTTCTTTCGATCACATAATTTACCATCAAAATCAAGGCGTCTTTAAACTCTGACTTTGGGTAATTATCTAAAAGCAAAAGAGCTTCTTGTTGAAATTGCTCCATTTTTTGTTCGGCATAAGACAAGCCGTTATTATTCTTCACAAATGCTATGACCTCTTTTACCCGTTTCTTGTCTTTATTGTGGTTTTTTATGGAGTTGATAACCCACGATTTTTCTTTTGAAGTGCAATTGTTCAAAACATAAATGAGTGGTAAGGTCATTTTTTGTTCCTTGATATCGATTCCTGTGGGTTTTCCAATAGCTTCTTCGCTATAGTCGAATAAATCGTCCTTAATTTGAAAAGCCATCCCGATTAGTTCGCCAAATTTTCTCATATTTTCGACCTGAACATCGTCTTCAATAACCGATTTTGCCCCAAGAGCGCAACAGGCAGCAATGAGTGTTGCCGTCTTTTTTCGGATGATTTCGTAATAAACGTCTTCGGTAATATCGAGTCTTCGAGCTTTTTCGATTTGCAGCAATTCACCTTCGCTCATTTCGCGAACAGCGACAGAAATTATTCTCAATAAATCGAAATCACCATTGTCAATGGAAAGCAATAATCCTTTGGAAAGTAAATAATCCCCAACGAGAACGGCAATTTTGTTTTTCCAAAGTGCGTTGATAGAGAAAAACCCTCTTCGCCTATTGCTGTCGTCAACCACATCATCATGAACCAAAGTAGCCGTATGAATCAACTCGATAACCGATGCTCCGCGATAAGTTCTTTCGTTAACGACTCCTTCAGCAACCATTTTTGCGGTCAAGAAAACAAACATTGGACGCATTTGTTTTCCCTTTCGATTAACTATATAATAAGTGATTCTGTTCAGTAAAGCCACTTTTGAAGTCATCGATTCATAGAACTTTTTTTCAAAAAGTTCCATTTCTTTAAAAATGGGCTGTTTTATTTGAGAAGTGATATTCATTTCGATTTCAAATATACTATTTTCGAATAAAAGAACGTTATCTATTCAATCTAAATGAAGGTGTTTTTTGAATTATTTTTTTTACCGCAAAATGAATTCTTGAATTCCGACCGATTATCTATTTTAAACAATCTATTGGTAAACAGCATACTTATGTAATTAATTACAAAACAAAATAATATTGAACAAAAAAATGCCGTTCATCGATTTTAAGCTAAAAATGCATGTATTTTTTATTATTTTAAATAAATTTGATAGTCCTAATTAAACCTTTTATTCGTTTTTTTATCAAAAGAAGAAACCCCCTAAATAATATTTATTATGAAAACAAAAAAATTATTATTTGTTGCAATGCTTTCCATCACTTTTTTTATTGGATGCAACACAAACGAACCAGTTATTCAAGCGTCCGCTGCAATAACAACAGAAGATGCAGTAACAAATTCAGAAATTGATGCAACTGTTGATGATGTTTCCATCATTGCAGAAGATCAGTTTGACATGCAGAAAAGTATGACTGCCAAAACTAGTATAGGAATGAAAAGTATGTTGCCTCCCTGCGCAACTGTGACCACAGTTTTGACTAATGAGACTTGGACAAGAACCGTTGATTTTGGCACCGAAGGTTGTGCCTTGCCAAACGGAAATGTTGTGAAAGGAAAAGTTATCATTAGCTTTTCTAAAAATTTCACCACTCCAATAAGAACAATAACTTATACACTGGTGGGATTTTACCACAATGGTAAATTGATTGAAGGAAGTAAAACAATAACTCACGAACTCAAAAGCACCGATTTATTGGCTGCCATACACCCTGTAACTACGCACACAATTGATGTGAAAATCACCTTTCCTGACGGGAAAATTTATACCAGAATTGGGACAAGAGTAAGAGAAATGGTTGAGGGATTTGCTACTATTGCAAATTGGGAAGACAACGTTTTCTTGGTTTGGGGATATAATATAACAACTTTTCCAAATGGAGCCAAATATACTTTTACCATAAAAACTCCTCTACAAATTAATATGAGTTGCAAAATGCCTTTCCCTGTAAAAGGAGTTGTTGAAATCATGAAAAATGATGGAAAAGCCACTTTAGATTATGGGAATGGGGATTGCGATGATCTAGCAACAATTACTATAAACGGAGTTGTAAAAGAAATTCGTTTGAAAAGATAATTTTTTAAAAGCTCTTAAATCAAAAACGTTCCGAGGCTATCGGAACGTTTTTTTTTATGCTTCTTTATTTGCTAGTTGTCCACAGGCAGCATCAATATCTTTTCCCCTACTTCTGCGAACTTTAACCACAATTCCAATAGCTTCAAGTGCTTTTATGTAAGCATTAATTGTTTCTTCCGAAGCTTGCTGAAACTCTCCGTCATCAATAGGATTGTATTCTATCAAATTGACTTTGCAAGGAACATATTTACAGAATTTCACTAATGCATCAATGGATTCTCTAGTGTCGTTGATGCCTTTCCAAACCACATATTCAAAGGAAATTTTACTTTTAGTTTTTCGATACCAATATTCCAATGAATCTCTTAACTCTACCAAAGGGAAACTGGCGCTAAAAGGCATTATTCGAGAACGGATTTCATCAATTGCTGAATGCAAAGAAACGGCCAGATTGAATTTTACCTCATCGTCGGCTAATTTTTTAATCATTTTTGGAACACCAGATGTCGAAACAATAATTCGTTTTGGCGACATTCCCAAACCTTCGTTTGAAGTTATCATTTCGATGGCTTTCATCACATTGTTGTAATTCATAAGTGGTTCTCCCATTCCCATAAAAACAATATTCGACAAGGGGCGATTGTAATACAATCTGCTTTCCCTGTCTATTGCGATTACTTGGTCATAAATTTCTCCTGGCTCTAGATTTCGCATTCTTTTTAATCGTGCCGTGGCGCAAAAATTACAATCCAAACTACAACCTACTTGGCTCGAAACACAAGCTGTTGTTCTGGTATTTGTGGGAATCAAAACACTTTCTACCACCAAACCATCATGCAAACGAACCGCATTTTTCACCGTTCCATCTTCACTTCGCTGCATCGTATCGACTTTGATATGATTGATTACAAAGTTTTCTTCAAGTATGGAACGAGTAACTTTAGCAACATTGGTCATATCATCAAAACTGTGTGCGCCTTTGCTCCACAACCATTCATAAACTTGATTACCACGAAAGGCTTGGTCTCCATTGGCAACAAAAAAATCACGTAGTTGTTCTTTTGATAAGGCTCTGATATCTTTTTTCTCGATTTGCATGGCGCAAATTTATGACTATTTGTTGATTTATTTCATCAATTCGCATAAATGCTCGTGTGTTGATTTTATAATTTGATAACTTTGACAAAAATTAAAAAAATGCATTTCATTTCCCAAGAATTAGAAGATTATATAGAGCAACATTCGCAGAAAGAGCCAGAATTACTAGCGGCTCTAGACAAGGAAACCTATCAAAAAATCTTGCTGCCTCGAATGCTGAGCGGCCATTTTCAAGGTCGGGTTTTGAGTATGCTTTCTAAATTGATTCGCCCTGAAAATATTCTTGAAATTGGGACTTATACTGGTTATTCGGCACTGTGTTTATGCGAAGGAATGCGTGAAAACGGAATGCTTCATACGATTGACATCAAGGAAGAATTAGTAGATTTCCAACGAAAATATTTTGACAAATCACCTTGGGGAAGCCAAATCGTACAACATCTTGGAGAAGCTTTGAACATTATTCCAACTTTGGATTTAAAATTTGACTTGGTTTTTATTGATGCCGATAAAGAAAATTACATCAATTATTTTGAATTGATAGTTCCAAAAATGAATAAAGGAGGAATTATTCTTTCGGATAATGTTTTGTGGAGCGGAAAAGTTCTTGAACCTTTACAGCCGAACGATTTGAGTACAAAAATAATTTTGGAATACAATCGATTATTGAAAAATGACCCACGAGTGGAAACGGTTTTATTGCCCATTCGTGATGGGTTGACGGTGAGTCGGGTTTTGTAGATTGCAGATTTTATTTTTGAAAGCCAATTGTTGAATTGTAAGCTATTGCCTAGCCCTGATGGAAGCGGCATCCCACGCCATTGCGAGGCACGAAGCAATCTCGTGGATACAGCGTACAGCAGGAAAAAGCTCCAAAAGATTAAACGGGAAAATATCTTTTTTGTGCAATTTGATATAATTTGAGCACTAAAAACCCTGATGTAATTCCGAATACATATCCAGAAAAAATATCTAACGGATAATGTAATCCTAAATATATTCGGCTGTAAGCGAAGATTAGTGGCCACAAAAACAGGAATCCAAAATATTTAAAATGACGTTTTAAATTAAGGTATAAAAAAGTGGAAACCGCCATTGTGTTTGCGGCGTGACCAGAGAAAAAACCAAAAGTCGCACTTGATTTTATGATTCTAATTTTTGTGTATATTTCGGGGTTGCTGCAAGGGCGCAATCTTTGAAATCCGTATTTGAATAAATTAGTAATTTGATCCGTAAAAACAAGCAAAAGTGCTACAAACAAAAGCATATACAAAGTTTGTTTCGTTCCTAATTTCTTAAAAATAAGATATAGTAATACTACGAAAAAAGGAATCCAATTGGTTTGTTTTGTCACTAGAAGCCAAAACCCGTCGTAGGTTTCGGAGCCTAATCCGTTTAAGTAAATAAATAATTGTTGGTCAAGCGACAGTATTTTTTCCAACATTATTTTTTGCGTTTTATTGGCCCGGAAGTCTCTTCAATCCCCTCGCTTGAAACATCATTTTGGGTGGTTGCTTGGGCTAATGATTGTTCATTCGATTCGACAACTTCTGAAGTAATTGCTGTAGAATCTTCTGAAGAAGATTCAGTGGTCTTCTTTTTTGAATTTCGCGTCACTTTGTTAAGCTCTGCTGGAAAAGATTTTGAAATTCCGCTCAATGTTTCTGTGCTATCTCCTAGTAAATTGTTTTTTTCTTTGTTAATTTCTAATGAAAAATTATCTGAAATTCCACTCAATGGGTTTGTATTGCCTAACAAATTAGCCTTGGCACTATTAATTTCTGAAGTAATGTTATTGGTCAAATCATTCAGCATTTTTTGGTCAAAACCGTTGTCATCGGCACCTTTTTGGATTTCGTTTTTTATGTCGTTCGTTGCGTTTTTTAATTGCGCCATCATTTTTCCCATTCCGCGAGCCATTTCGGGCACTTTGTCAGAACCAAAAAGCAATAGAACAATGAACATAATAAAAATTAATTCGCCTCCTCCTATTCCAAACATAATTTATATATTTTAGGTTGCAAAGTTACAAAGTTACCTACTTATAAAAAGCATTCTTTCATAAATAATTAACATTAGTAAAATATGGATTACCTTTAGTTTTCAGGAGCGGTAATTTTTTTGAATTCCTCGTTTTTCGTAATAAGAAAATCGATTAATTCAAATTGGGACTCGGGTTTTAGGAGTGTTTTTGACTTGGAATCGTTTTCGCAAAAAACAAGAAAAAGTCCAATTTCGTCTTCTTTGAGGTTTAATGTATTGGTGAAAAAGGTATAACTAACAGTTTTCATTGCAACTTCGGTAAAACTCGCTGGAGTAATGAAATCCGTTCTTTCCGGATTTTTTATTTTTAGGATTTTCAAAATATCTTTGTACATCCGCACAAAGTTCATTCCGTTTTCGATTGTTCCGTCTGGAGGCATTGTCCTGTTTTTTGGCGAGGATTTTTCATCGTCAAAATAGTGTTTATCAACAATTGCTTGTGAGTTTCCCTCTATTGGATAAATATTTTTTTTTGCATAAACAACAACCTCAACTAACTGTTTTGTGTAAATTTCTAGTTTAACCCTTAAAAATGAAACCGAAAAATCTTTTGGGGTAAGGATTATTTTTTTTGTCTTGAATGCCAGGCTTGAAACAACTAAAGTGTCGTTGACTTTTGCCAATAACGTGAAAAATCCCTGCTGGTTTATGACAGTTCCTGTCTTTGTGTTTATGTTGAAAACAATACCATTATCAATTTTTATTGAATCATTTACAACCTGCCCGCGCAAAGGAATTCTTGTCAAAATTTGTCCTGAACAAAATTGATAAAACAAAAACAAAATAAGAATTCCTATTTTATTTTTCATCCTGAATGATTTGGTTAAACTTTTCAAAAAAACATCAATCACAAACAAATTTAGTCAATAGCAACATCTAAAGTTAGTGAATTATTCATTCTCACAGGCTATTATTTCATTATATTTTACGGCTAATTCTCCCATCAAAAAATCAGTCATTGTTTTATTTTTAGATTTCAAAACAGTAGTGAACCTTTCGTTTTCTACAATATAATATTCAAATCCCTTTACATATTCTGGAGGTATTTTTAAATGATTCACAAAATGATTTTCGTCAAACATATTCTCCAGTTGCTGGAGATATAATTCTTTTTTTTCGACTTCTAGTTCTTTTTTAAGCATCGCTGTTCGTCCACTAATCGCATTTAGAATTGGATCAACCGGCAAAGAACCTCCTAGAATTCCCAAAAGTTGTATTGGTTTAAAATCTCCAGCAGTTTTTAACTTTCTCTCTGCTGGCGTATAATGTTTTATGCCTTTGGGAGAAATCCCCAATGAAACGGCGTTAATATTGTCATATCTTCTTACCAAAACTTCTGGTAATTGATTTATCATTGGCTCCATTTTTACAAAAAATAACTCTTTTTGAAAATGCTCTTTTTCTAAAGCTATTCGAATACCTTTTAATTGAATTGACGAAAACAAAAGTGTATCTCCGGGAACTGCCGCTATAGAAAAATAACCTCCATTTTCAGTAATTCCCGATTTTTCTGTTTTAAGATTTACAATATAAATCCCATCAAGATCTAATACATTGGCATCAACTTTACCTTTCAAAATAGTCGTAACTGTTTGTTGGGCTACAATATTTGTTGCTACTAAAATAAAAAAGACATATATTAATTTGCGCATTGACAACTATCTTGTTGATAAGCTGCAAAATTATCCCAATCTCTTCCAAATTAATTTATAACGACTTGGTAAAAATATGTTAATTAAAAAATGAAAAATAAACCTTTAAATCGGCTGATTTTATACCTTTAACCAAAACTATTTTCTCAACGAACAAAATGAAAAATATAATTATCGCCAGCACTTCTACCCTTCACGGAGGGGATTATTTAGAATATCTTTTGCCCGAATTAAGTATTCATTTTCAGGACTGTAAGACAATACTTTTTATTCCATTTGCCAGACCAGGCGGCATTTCCCACGAAGAATATACAGAAAAGGTGGCATTGGCTTTCGCCAAAATAAAAAAAACAGTAAAGGGAATTCATGAATTTGAAGATTTATCCTTGGCAATAAAAAATGCCGAAGGAATTTTTACAGGTGGAGGAAACACTTTTTTATTGGTTTCTCAATTATACAAAAACGACATCCTAAAAGTTCTTGCAGATGCCGTGAAAAAAGGAACTCCCTATTTAGGAACCAGTGCCGGAAGCAACATTTGCGGCCTAACTATGCAAACTACAAATGATATGCCTATTATTTATCCGCCAAGTTTCAATACTTTAGGATTGATTCCTTTCAATTTAAATCCACATTATCTTGATGACAATCCTGAATCTAAGCATATGGGAGAAACTCGCGAAACAAGAATAAACGAATTTCATGCATTTAACACATTTCCGGTATTAGGATTAAGAGAAGGAAGTTGGCTCGAAGTAAAAGATAGCACAATACTTTTAAAAGGGAACTTGACAGCACGTCTTTTTAGACACAATAAGTCACCTGAAGAAATTGAAATCGAAACAGACTTAAGTTATTTAAAATAAAAAACCTCAAACTTTCATTTGAGGTTTTTGGAGCGAAAGACGAGGCTCGAACTCGCGACAACCAGCTTGGAAGGCTGGAGCTCTACCAACTGAGCTACTTTCGCATTACAACGGTGCAAATATAATTAATAACTTTGCTTTGATGCAAGTTTTTTTTATAATTTTTACAAAAAAGGATTATTTTTTTATAACCGTTTTAAAACTAAATTGTTACCAATTCATTATATTTATTTCAGTATGACAATCATATAAAAAATATCTTCAGCTGATATATATTCGGTAAAAACATCCTGTTTATATAAATACATTTTTGTCTAAATTAAAGATTTTATATTCAAAATTTAGGAAATTAAACTAGAAATAACTTTGAGACTTCCCGAAGGATGGTAAATAAACAAACACGATTTATTTTTTATCGTATTGATAATTCCTTTCGATAATTCTTCCGGGATTGCAGGACAACCCTGACTCCTTCCTAATCTTTTGTTGTTTTTGATAAAAGTATTCGAAACATAATTTGCTGCATGCATTACCACGCCTCTTTCTCTTGCGTGGTCATTTACTCCTTTTTCAAGACCATCCAATTTTAGCGACATTCCATGCTTTCCGTTATATATTTCACCTGTTGCATAAAATCCTAAACTGCTTTTGAAAGACCGATCTGAATTCGAGAAACTATTTGCAAATTCTTCGCCAGTATTTCTTCCATGGGCAACAAGAGAATTATACAAAATGGTGTTTGTAGTTAAGTCAATTACCCAAAGTCTTTTAGTGTTTGAAGATAAACTAAAGTCGATCAAGGTTAAAATATCCCTTTGTATTAATCCTTTTTCTTTCAACAAATAAAAACCTTTCAAGGCTTCTGTAAAACTTTTGATATTGGGCAAGGCAAATTGGTTGGAATGCAAACTGTTATAAACCTTTTCTATTCCTGAATCGGAACTTGGCTCACTATTATTGGCGATTTCTCTTTTATGGGTATTTTTAAAAACAGAGAAATTTGTTTCACTCAAATAAAACGAAAAAAACAATAATAAAGCGGCTGTAAAAATCTTATAAATCACTGACATAGTATAGATTAAATAATAAATTTGGGTTTGCAAATATACATTTGAAAATAGCCTATTGCAAATTTTTAAGAAAAAAATAAGATATTTAAAGCCCTGAATGAAATAATTATTGAGTGTTAAAAATCACATTATCCTTGCTTTTTGTGTTAATTTTACTATTTTTGCCTATCAGATATCTTAATTTATGCCGAAGTTTTTTACTTTAATTCTACTTTTTTTCGCCTTCCTCAGTTTCAGTGCTTATAGCCAAAAAAAGACGCTTCAGGCAAAATCTACTATAGAAAACATTACTATTGACGGAAAAATAGACGAAGAAGCTTGGAAAACTGCTCCGATAGCTACTGATTTCATTATGTTTGAACCTGATAATGGAAAACCCATTAGTGAAAACAAAAAAACAGAAGTAAAAGTACTTTATGACAATACAGCCATTTACATATACGCAAAGTTATATGATAATGAACCGGGTAAAATTTTAAAAGAAATCACACAACGAGACATTATTGGAACCGCTGATGTTTTTGGCGTATTCATTAATGGATTCAATGATGGACAACAAGATTTTCAATTTTTTGTAAGTGCCTCAGGGGTTCAAATGGATAGGTTAGCAACCGAAGACGGCGGAGTTGCCCCCGATAATTTTAACCAAGATTTTTCTTGGGATGCCGTTTGGGATAGTAAAATCAAGATTACAGATTTTGGTTGGGTTGTAGAAATGAAAATCCCATATGCCGCACTTCGCTTTTCAAAATCAGAAATACAAACTTGGGGCTTAAATTTTTATAGAGGCATTCGTCGCGACAGACAAAGCTATACTTGGAGTCCTATTGAGAACAAAACCCAAGCCACTCGAACCCAAAATGGCGTTCTTGAAGGAATCGAAAATATAAAAACGCCTACCCGACTTTTTTTTATTCCCTATTCGTCCTATTACTATGAAAAAAACACTTGGGGTTCTGAAAATAAATTCAAAGCTGGAATTGACATTAAATATGGTATAAACGATTCGTTTACCCTTGATGCTATTTTAGTGCCTGATTTTGGACAAACCAAATTTGACAATGTCATTTTAAATTTAAGTCCTTACGAACAACAGTTTACAGAAAACAGACCTTTTTTTACTGAAGGAACTGATTTATTTAACAAAGGAAATTTGTTTTATTCTAGAAGAATTGGTGGGGCACCAAGATTCAAACCCGAAGATTATGACAAAACCACAGAACGTATAGTTGATGCTCCTGCCACTGTAAATTTACTTAACGCATTAAAAATTTCTGGAAGAACGAAAGACGGTTTGGGAATTGGTGTTTTCAATGCAATCACTGAAACCACATATGGCACAGTTGAAAATAAAATAACTAGCGAAAAACGAAAAGGAATTGTAGAACCTTTGACAAATTATAATGAATTAGTTTTAGATCAACGTTTCAATCAAAACTCATCGGTTTCACTGATTAATACTAATGTTTCCCGTAACGGAAAATATCGAGATGCTAATGTTACCGCATTGCTGTTTAACTTAAACACAAAAGAAAACGCATATAGGCTATCGGGAGATTTTAAATTTAGTGCCATCAATACAAATGCGATGGGTGATTTCAGACATATTTATATTGACAAGACAAATAACTATAATGGCTATAAAACTTCATTGGGCTATGAGAAAACCAAAGGAAAGTATAGATTTCTTCTTTTTGGAAAATATATTTCCAGTGATTATGACATCAATGATTTAGGGATAGGGTTTCAGTCAAATTATCACAATGCCTATGCTGATATCAGCTACCGTATATTGAATCCAATAACATTTTTCAACACATTGAAATTTATTTTAAAATCAAGTGTTGAAATTCAAAACACAACAGGAAAGGTTCAGGATAATTTCGTTAACGCAGGTTTAGAAGGAAGTTCTAAAAAAAATAATTATTACAAAGTTTTTCTTCAAGTTAGTCCAATTGAATCATTTGATTTCTATCAGCCGAGAATTCTAGGACGTTATTCATATATACCAAAAAATCTGCTTACCTATTTTGTTTTCTCGTCTAATTACAACAATTCATTTGCGGTTGATTTTAACCCTTATATAAAATTTTACGACGAGAAAAAAAGAATAGATTATGGTTTTGATCTTAGTCCGAGATACAGAATTAACGATAAAATCCTCCTTATTTACTCTCTCGGTTATTATAAATCATTAAATGACAGGGGTTATGTTGATTATGACGAAACCAGCATTTATTACGCACAAAGAGAACTAAAAACAGTCAGCAATGAACTCTCTGGAAAATTGGCACTCAACAACAAAATGACAATAAATTTGACGGCAAGATACTATTGGTCTTTTTCAGAAAACAATAAATTCTTCACTCTACAAAATGATGGCTATCTAACTGATACAGCCTTAATTCCAAACACCAATGAAAATTTCAATGCCTGGAATTTTGATTTATCATATTCTTGGTGGTTTGCTCCAGCAAGCCAGATTTCTGTTTTGTATAGAAACAATGCTTCCGATTACCGTAATGAAATAGACCGAAAAATTGGAAACAATATGAAAAATCTTTTTAATAACAACCTAAACAACATTTTCTCGGTTAGCATTCGCTATTATATAGATTACAATTCCTTAAAAAGTAAAAACTAAAATGCGTTAATTTTAGTAAAAAGCCTTATCTATAATAAAATCATTATTTTTTAGAAGCGTTACTTAAAAATTGTATAATAGTGATTTAGGTCAAAGCCAAGATTTTTGAAAATACCTTATCTTTGCAAAAATTTAATTCCAATGAACAAAAAAGTAATCCTTATGATTCTTGATGGTTGGGGAAACTCTCCTGACCCTAAAGTATCAGCAATCGATAATGCCAATATTCCTTTTATCAAAAGTTTATACTCAAAATACCCTGTTGGTCAACTTCGAACCGATGGTTTAAATGTAGGTTTGCCTGAAGGCCAAATGGGAAATTCCGAAGTGGGACATATGAATCTTGGTGCAGGACGAATTGTTTATCAAGATTTGGCAAAAATAAATCTTGCTGTCGAAAACAAAACTTTAAATACAGAACCGGTTCTTATAGAAGCTTTCCAATATGCCAAAGACAAAAACGTAAACGTTCATTTTCTTGGCTTGGTTTCAGATGGTGGTGTGCATTCACATACTTCGCATTTGCGTGGTTTAATCGATGCAAGTGAAAATTTCGGTCTAAAAAATGTTTTTGTTCACGCCTTTACTGATGGTCGTGACGTGGATCCAAAATCGGCCGTGAAAGACATTCGGGATTTAGAAAATTATATAGCCAATACTTCAGTGAAAATTGCTTCGGTAATAGGTCGCTATTATTCTATGGATCGCGACAAACGCTGGGAAAGAGTGAAACTTGCCTACGATTTATTGGTAAACGCAACAGGAACTCATTCTAAAGATGCAGTAAAAAGCATTGAAGAAAGCTATGAAAATAATGTGACCGACGAATTTATTAACCCAATTGTTGTGGTTGACGAAAACGACGAACCATTAGCAACAATTAAAGAAAATGATGTCGTTATTTTTTTCAATTTCAGAACTGATAGAGGTCGTGAACTCACCGAAGCTTTATCGCAACAGGATTTTCACGAACAAAATATGCACAAACTCAATTTGTATTATGTTACGCTGACCAATTATGACGAAACTTATGAGAACGTAAAAGTAGTTTACAACAAAGACAACGTTACGGAAACCCTGGGCGAAGTCTTGGAAAAACACAACAAAAAGCAAATCAGGATTGCAGAAACCGAGAAATATCCTCATGTGACATTCTTCTTTTCGGGAGGAAGAGAATTACCTTTTATTGGCGAAAGCCGCATCCTGAAAAACTCTCCAAAAGTGGCGACCTACGATTTAAAACCCGAAATGAGCGCTTATGAACTGGCAGATGCATTGGTTCCAGAACTTGAAAAAGGCGAAGTGGATTTTGTTTGTCTTAATTTTGCCAATGGTGATATGGTGGGACATACTGGCGTTATGAGCGCTGCAATAAAAGCGTGTGAAGCCGTTGATAAATGCGTCGAAAAAGTAATTACTGCGGCTTTGGCCAATAATTATACGACACTAATAATTGCTGATCACGGCAATTGCGAAACAATGATAAACCCTGATGGAACTCCAAACACGGCACATACCACAAACCCAGTTCCTATTATTCTGGTTGATCCAGAATTAAAAACTATTCACGATGGGGTTCTAGGCGATTTAGCACCAACCATTTTAGAGTTGATGGGAATTGAAAAACCCGCAGTTATGACGAGACATTCTCTCCTATAATTTCAAAAAAAGCTTCTCGAAACAGAGAAGCTTTTTTTATAAATAAAGTTGTATTTTTGCCACTTATTTTACAAAAATGATTATCCAAAAAACAAGAGAAGAAATAGAATTGATGCGCGAAAGTGCTTTAATCGTTTCGAAAACATTAGGAATGATTGCTTCCGAAATCAAGGAAGGAGTCACCACTTTACATTTAGATAAATTAGCCGAAGAATTCATTCGTGATCATGGCGCTATTCCAAGTTTTCTTGGATTATATGGCTTTCCAAACTCGCTTTGTATGAGCCCAAACGCCCAGGTAGTTCACGGAATTCCCAACAATATTCCACTGAAAAGTGGCGATGTGATTTCAGTAGATTGTGGGGCTTATAAAAATGGGTTTCACGGCGATCACGCCTATTCTTTCGAAATTGGCGAAGTTGCTCCTGAAACTAGAAAATTATTACAGGTAACCAAAGAATCTCTATACGTTGGAATCCGAGAATTCAAAGCCGGCAATCGTGTGGAAGATGTTGGAAATGCTATTCAAAAATATACTGAAAGCCACGGTTATGGAGTCGTACGTGAACTGGTTGGACACGGAGTTGGCCAAAAAATGCATGAAGATCCAGAAATGCCTAATTATGGAAAACGTGGTCGCGGAAAACTTTTTGTAGAAGGAATGGTGGTTGCTATTGAACCTATGATTAATATGGGAACCCGAAACATCAAGCAACTCAAAGACGGCTGGACAATTTTGACAGCAGACGGGAAACCAAGTGCGCATTTTGAACACGATGTGGCTTTAATAGACGGAAAACCGGAATTACTTTCGACTTTTGCTTATGTATATCAGGCATTAGGAATTGTGAGCAATGAAGAAGATGAGTTCAGAAGAGTGCCTTTAGTTATTTAAACACGAATTTCACGAATTAACACGAAATTAGAACTAAATAAAATTTCACAAACAAAATATTACATAAGAATTCCTTTAAAAATTTAGACGCAAATCGAAGACTTATCACGAATTTCAGCAACATCATATATGGATGAAATTTATTTAAAAGAAGAATCCTATAAAATTATTGGAATCTGTATGGAAGTCCATAAAATTCTAGGAAAAGGCCATAGTGAGGTTGTTTATAAAGACGCATTGGAATATGAATTTAAAATTAATTCAATCTCTTTTGAAAGAGAAAAAATATATGAGATTGAATATAAAGATATTATTTTACCAAGAAAATACGTTGCAGATTTTGTAGTACATGACGAAATAATCTTTGAAATTAAAGCAATTTCACAATTGACAAATAGTGACATCAAACAAACATTAAATTATTTAGCATCATCCAAGAATAAATTAGGTCTATTGGTCAATTTTGGAGAAGACAGCCTAAAATACAAAAGAATTATTTTATAACTTGAAGTTCGTGTAATTTCACAATCAAAAAAATTTGTGAAAATTTATGAAATTCGTGTCAAAATTTTTATCCAATGAAATCTGTGTTTAAACTTATACTCAATACCATTCCTCGTCCGATATTAATTCGGCTGAGTTATGCGGCACGTCCTATTATTGCTTTATTTTTAAAAGGCGATACATTTACTGATCCAATCGATGGCAAAAGTTTCCGAATGTTTTTGCCTTATGGTTACGGAAAACAAAGGAATAATGCGCTTTCACCAAGCACACTTTCGCTCGAAAGACACCGTTTATTGTGGCTATATTTAAAAAATGAAACTGACTTTTTTACCTCGAAAGAAAAAAAGAAAGTGCTACATTTTGCACCGGAACAAGCCTTTTATAAATTGTTCCGAAACCAGGAAAACATAGATTACACCACAACCGATTTATTTTCACCTCTTGCCGATGTCAAAGCGGATATTTGCAATTTGCCTTTTGAGGACAACTCCTATGACATCATTTTTTGCAACCACGTGTTAGAACACATTCCGGATGACACAAAAGCGATGCAGGAACTTTTTCGTGTATTGAGCCCTGGTGGAATGGCAATTCTACAAATTCCACAGGACTTGAAAAGAACAACCACTTTCTCTGACGATTCTATCACCGACCAAAAAGAACGTGCTGAAATTTTTGGGCAATATGACCACGTTCGCATTTATGGTCTTGATTATTTTGACAAACTGAGAAGCATTGGTTTTACTGTTGTAGAAGAAGATTACACCAATAAAATAAATCCAGAATTAGTTGAAAAATACTGTTTAGCCAAAGGCGAAATTATTCCAGTTTGCTTTAAATAAACCATTTGCCACTCAAATTATATTTTGGCATAATTAAACAAAGCATAATTCGTTATATTTACAAAATAACAATTACAACACTATGCTTAAAACTTTCTTTAGGAAAATAATTTTGATTTTTATCATCACTTCGGCCACTGCACAAACGGAAAACGAAGTCGTTCCTCCATATAACATAAAAACGATTTCCTTTGTACAAAGCAATCAAAATGTAATTCCCATATTCAAATTAGGTGACGGATTCCAGTTACAATTTGATGATTTATATGGAAATGAAGCCAACTATTATTATGAAATCACTCATTGTGATTACAACTGGATACCATCAGAAATTCCTAAAAGCGACTATTTACAAGGCTTCGATAGTCAAAGAATCCAGGAATACACTAATTCAGTAAACACCTTGCAAATCTATTCGCATTATCAATTGCCTATTCCTAATGCTAACACACAATTGCGTATTAGCGGCAATTATATTCTGAAAATTTTAGACGAAAACAAGGAAGTCGTTTTTTCTAGAAAATTTATTCTTTTCGAAGATATTGTCTCTGTTCCAATCCAAATTAAACGCGCCAGAACAATCAATAATTTGGAATTTAAACACAATCTAGAATTTGCCATTAAATCAAATACTATCAATTTTCAAAACCCATTGAAAAATATAAAGGTGATGTTGCTCCAAAACGGACAATTCAAAACGGCAATCAAAAATATTGTGCCTCAATATACTATCGGAAACGATTTGATTTACAAATATGATACCCAAACTCAATTTTGGGCAGGAAACGAATTTTTGTTTTATGACAATAAAGACATCAAATCTGCCAACAATAATGTTTCGCAAGTAGATTCGAATAATGACATTTACAATTCACATCTTTACACTGATAGAGCCCGAACAAATTTCCCCTATTCGGTGACGCAAGACATCAACGGCAATTTTGTGGTTCGCAATTTAAACGCTGATAATAGCGAAGTCGAAGCCGATTATTCTTGGGTATATTTTAGCCTTTCGGCACCAGCTTACGCAATGAATAAAGGAATTTATATTACAGGAATGTTTAATAATTATAGTTTGACTCCCGAATACAAAATGGATTTTAATGCCGGTAAAGGCATTTATGAAAAAGCTGTTTTGATAAAACAAGGATTTACAAATTATGAATATACCGTGGCAGACGACAAGGGAAATATTGACCACGAAAATGCCATTGACGGAAATTTTTATCAAACCGAAAACGATTATTCAATTATTGTGTATTATAGAGAAAGTAGTGCCCGTTATGACCGTGTTATTGGGAAAGGAAATGCAACTTCATTAAATATCACCAACTAAAAAAATTTCAAAATGGTAAAACCAACCAAAATTTTTGTAAATTTGCCATTATTAAACTCATCTTTAGTATATTAATATGGTTTCACAGATAACAAGAGGCATAAAAATATCCGTTTTAACTAGTTTTGAAGGTACTTACTTCAAAAACTACAAGATTCATTTTGCCTTTAGTTATGAAATCACCATTGAAAACCACAGCAAAGATTCAGTTCAATTAATTTCGCGTCATTGGGAAATTTTTGATTCCTTAAACGCTATCGATTTTGTTGACGGCGAAGGCGTAATTGGCAAAAAACCAGTTCTAAAACCCGGCGAATTTCACACCTATAACTCTGGATGCTTATTGTCTTCCCCTTATGGTGCTATGAAAGGTTACTTCAATATGGTCAACTTTACCACTACAAAAAAATTCAAGGTTATTGTGCCTACATTCCGTTTGTGTGCTCCATTTGCTTTGAATTAATTAGAGAAGCTATTTCCAGCTGTCCATTACAACTCCTCGTTCAAAAATCTTTTTTTCAAATGCAATTTCAGGAGCTTCCTTTGGTCGCTCTGCAATCGCAAGAAAAAATAGCTTTTCTCACTGCGGGGTTTTCATTTCCATCTGGGCTAAATTCACAACAAAATCAATAGATTTACTGCAATAATTATTTATTTTTCAAACAATCCTTTGTACTTTTGTCAAATATTTAAAAATTCATCTTTGTGAATTTATCAATCGTATAATTTTCACTCGAGGGCAAAGCCCGAACTGAGCGAAGCTAAAATAAAAAAATATGCTTAAAGGATTTTTCAATGTACCAAAAGCCGTAAACGAACCCGTAAAATCGTATGCGCCCAATTCTCCGGAAAAAGCTGCCATTCTTGCCGCTTACAAACAAATGTGGAATTCAAAAATCGATGTTCCTTTATATATTGGAAGCGATGAAATAAGAACCGGAAACACTCGAAATATGACAGCTCCACACGACCACAAACACGTCGTGGGAACCTATCATCTTGCCGAAAAATCCCATATCGAAAAAGCCATTGCCAATGCGCTTGAAGCCAAAACAAAATGGGCAAATATGGCTTGGGAACAACGTGCCGCTATCTTCCTTAAAGCTGCTGAACTTATCGCCGGACCTTATCGGGCACGAATAAATGCTGCAACAATGATTGCACAATCTAAGAATGTTTTTCAAGCCGAAATTGATGCTGCTTGCGAATTGATTGATTTCTTGCGCTTCAACGTGGAGTTTATGACTCAAATTTATAACGACCAACCCAAATCAAATTCGGATATGTGGAACCGATTGGAATATCGCCCGCTTGAAGGTTTTGTCTATGCGATTACTCCTTTCAACTTTACAGCCATTGCAGGAAATCTTCCGGCAAGTGCCGCAATGATGGGAAATGTCGTGGTTTGGAAACCAAGCGATAGCCAAGTTTTCTCGGCAAAAATCATTATCGATGTGTTCAAAGAAGCTGGTGTTCCTGATGGAGTTATCAATGTAGTTTTTGGCGATCCCGTTATGATTACCGATACAATTTTAGCAAGTCCTGATTTTGCCGGAATCCATTATACCGGCTCAACATTCGTTTTCAAAGAAATTTGGAAAAAAATTGGAAGCAATATTCATAATTACAAAACCTACCCAAGAATTGTGGGCGAAACAGGAGGAAAAGATTTCGTTGTGGCGCATCCAAGTGCCAATGTGAAACAAGTGGCAACCGGAATTGTTCGTGGTGCTTTCGAATTTCAAGGACAAAAATGTTCCGCTGCCTCAAGAGCTTATGTTCCCCAAAGTATGTGGCCAGAACTTAAAGAACAATTGATTACCGACGTAAAATCAATGAAAATGGGTTCACCGGAAGATTTCGGTAATTTCATAACTGCCGTTATTCATGAAGGTTCTTTCGACAAATTGGCAAGTTATATTGACCAAGCCAAAAAAGATTCGGATGCCGAAATTATCGTTGGAGGAAACTATGATAAATCGGTGGGTTATTTTATTGAACCAACCATAATCGTGACTACAAATCCACATTACACCACTATGGAAACCGAATTATTCGGCCCAATAATGACGATTTTTGTTTATGAAGATGCCAAATGGGAAGAAACATTAACTTTAGTTGACACCACTTCACCTTATGCTTTGACTGGCGCAATTTTCAGTCAAGATCGTTATGCGATTGAGCAAGCGACTGTAGCTTTGCAAAACGCAGCCGGGAATTTCTACATCAACGACAAACCAACCGGAGCCGTTGTTGGGATGCAGCCTTTTGGTGGCGCAAGAGCTTCCGGAACGAATGATAAAGCGGGTTCAGCATTAAACTTGTTGCGTTGGGCTTCACCAAGAACTATCAAAGAAACTTTTGTAACACCGGAAGATTATAGATACCCGTTTTTGGGAGAATAATTTGGATATACGAAATACGATATTTAAAAACCCACAAGAATCAATTTGTTTGAGTTCTTGTGGGTTTTGTTTTAAATACATTGCAAATTATAAAAACCATTAGCAGATAACATATTTTAACTGCCAATTTTTCCATATCTCTGTTGTTCAGAAAAGTATAAGACAATTTTTTTATTTCCTTTTCTGTATGGATAAAATAATTCGTAATTCCCGTCGTGTGAACTATATCTTATTTCATCACTATTCTTTTCAAATATCTCATTAAGATAATCTCTTTCTGGTTGAGTAGTTTTGTAGATATATCCTATTTTTTTTGGTTTGACTGTATCTTTTAAATTTCCTCCTTCATATTCGGTAAAGCCTAAAAACACGGGTGAACCATTAATAGAATCCTTAACTATTAAAGTTACGTTTGGAAAATTTTTATCAGTTTTAGAAAATATTTCTAAAATGTTTCCAGTTTCAATTATATAATTTTCTGAAAATTTATAATCTACGAGTTTATTACTACTTGTTTTGTTAGTCTCAATTATAGCTTTTGCAGATTCAATTAATAGTTTTTCTTTTTTACTTGATGTAAGATAATCTCCACCAAACAGAATTATTGCAATTAGAGGAAAAATTGATGCTAAAATTAAAAATCTCTTTTTACTAGATTTGATATAACTATTGTCCAAATTATGCTTATCGGCAATTCTTGTTAGATTAAACATTAAATTTATGATAAGTGAGCCAACCATTAATGCAAGAATTCCCAAAATACTTAAATAAAAAGTTTCAGTCATATTTTCCCTGAAAACCTTTAGCCCGAAAACCTGAATCATTATAAAAGTAAATACCCAATATACTAATAGAATTATTGAGGTTATCCCTGTAATATTGCTTAATTTGACAATTTGTTTAGAATTCATTTGTTTAATTTTTAAGTTGCTACATAAATATTGATGGAAGAAAATCCTTTCATTTAGTAAATATAAACAAGTTACATTTATCTACAATATTTCCTTCATTAAATATTCGTAAATCGTAATTCCTAACCCACAAACTTCAACGGCAAATGCACCACTTTTTTAGTTTCAAAAAACTCGTCTTCGAAAAAGTCTGCTAAATTATATTCTGTTGCTTTCGGGAAATCCTTTAATTCTTCGGTTAAATCGCCGCCTTTTAGATAGAGAATTCCGTTTTTGAGTTCGTGTTTGCTTTTCTTTTTGATTTTATCTTTTACCCAAGACACAAAATCGGGCATATTGGTCACGGCACGACTCACGATAAAATCAAAATCGCCTTTTACCAATTCGGCACGTAATTGTTCTGCTTTCACGTTTTTGAGTTCCAACGCTTCGGCTACAGCCTGAACCACTTTTATTTTTTTGGCAATGACATCAATCAAAAAGAAACGGGTTTCCGGAAAAAGAATCGCCAAGGGAATTCCTGGAAATCCTCCGCCAGTGCCCACATCCAGGACATAAGTTCCGGGTTCGAATTTGATTATTTTGGCAATTCCCAAGGAATGTAAAACGTGTTTGGTGTACAATTCGTCAATATCTTTTCGGGAAATTACATTGATTTTGGCATTCCAATCGTGGTATAAAAAATCGAGTTTTGCGAATTGCTCCTTTTGAATATCAGTCAAATTGGGAAAATACTTTAGAATCTCATCCATCTTTTAAAATTTGGTTCTATCGAAAATATTGTTAACATTTATTTTTTCAAACCATTAAGATATTAAGTGTCATTAAGAATACTGCAAATCTTAATTTTCTTAACCCTTTAATGGTTTTTGATTGTCTGTAAATTTATATTTTAAATATTTTGACTTTTTACACAAAATCCAGAAGAGCCAAAAATTTTAACAAAAGTACCATTTTTAGTTTTGAATATTTAACTCAATTTTACAGATTGAAAATTTTTAATAATTATCTTTGCAACTTATTCAAAATTAAAGATGAACAACATCACTCCAACATTCGCGAAGCAAGACAATCTAAAATTTTTTAGAACACTTAACTCCCGCGTAAACAATTACTTCAAAGAAAATAACATACAGAAAACAGGCAACTGGAAACTCTATGTGAAAACCATAATTATGTTCGCTGTTTTCCTTGCTCCTTATTTTTTAATTCTACTTCTTGACATCCCGTTTTGGGCGCATCTGCTATTGGCAATTGTTATAGGAATAGGAATGGCAGGAGTTGGAATGAACGTAATGCACGATGGTAATCACGGTTCGTATTCAAACATCAATTGGATTAACAAATTTATGGGCGGAAGTATTTATATTTTGGCTGGAAACGTTTACAATTGGCAAGTACAGCACAATGTTTTGCACCATACTTACACCAATATTCCTGGCCACGACGAAGATCTTGATGCAGGAAGAGTAATCCGTTTTACCAAAGATGCCAAATGGTATAGCTTTCACCGTTTTCAACAATATTATTCCGTATTCTTATACGGATTATTGACTTTTAATTGGGCTATTACCACCGATTTCAAACAAATGAAAAGCTATCTGAAAAGAAAATTATCTTACGGGGAAGCTAAAAGTCCAAAAATACTTTGGACTACTTTATTTATTACAAAAGCCATTTATTTTACCATTTGGATTGTATTGCCAATGCTTTTAGGAATCACTTGGTGGAAAGTTCTTGTTGGCTTTTTCGTGATGCATTACACCGCAGGATTAATATTGAGCATCGTTTTCCAATTGGCACACGTGGTAAAAGAAACCACGAATCCTGTTCCAAATGAAAATGGTGAAATCGAAAATACTTGGGCTATTCACCAATTGTTTACCACAACTAATTTTGCTCCAAAAAACTGGATTATAAATTGGTACACTGGCGGTTTAAATCACCAAATTGAACACCATATTTTTCCAAACATTAGCCATATTCATTACGGAAAAATTGCCAAAATCGTGAAAGAAACGGCACAAGAATGCAATTTGCCTTATTACGAATACAAAACTTTCCGAAGTGCCGTTATCGCGCATTTCAAGCATTTGAAGGAACTTGGAATGAAACCCGCCATACAATAGATAAAAACATACAACCAACATTATAAATCAAAAATTACATTTTAATGAACAATCCGCTTTCAGACAGAATCAACAATTTAGCTACTTCACAAACATTAGCAATGGCTGCATTGGCCAGAGAATTAAAATTACAAGGAAAAGATATCATCAGTTTAAGTTTAGGCGAACCCGATTTCAACACGCCAGATTTCATCAAAGAAGCTGCAAAAAAAGCTATCGATGAAAACTACAGCACCTATTCTCCTGTAGATGGTTACCTAGACTTAAAAGAAGCCATTTGCCGAAAATTCAAAAGAGATAACAATTTAGATTACAAACCATCACAAATCGTGGTTTCAACCGGGGCAAAACAATCGTTGTACAACATTGCGCAAGTTATGCTGAACGATGGAGACGAAGTTATTTTGCCAGCTCCTTACTGGGTTTCTTATTTCGAAATCGTGAAATTATCAGGTGGAGTTCCTGTAGAAGTTCCAACTTCTGTAGAAACTGATTTCAAAATCACCCCAGAACAATTAGAAGCTGCCATCACGCCAAAAACAAAAATGATGTGGTTCAGTTCGCCTTGTAACCCAAGTGGTTCTGTTTACAACCGCGAAGAATTAACGGCTTTGGCCAAAGTATTGGAAAAACACCCACACGTTTACGTTGTTGCCGACGAAATCTACGAACACATCAATTTCTCTGGAACTTTTTGCAGCATCGGTTCCATTCCGGGAATGTTGGAAAAAACCATCACTGTAAACGGAGTTGCCAAAGCTTTCGCAATGACAGGATACAGAATTGGTTATATTGGAGGACCGGAATTTATCGCAAAAGCCTGTACAAAAATCCAAGGTCAAGTAACTTCTGGAGCAAATTCAATCGCACAACGTGCCACAATTACAGCTGTAGATGCTGACCCAAGCGTATTAAACCATATGGTTCAAGCATTCCACAGTCGTAGAGATTTAGTGGTTGGATTATTGAAAGAAATTCCGGGAATTAAAATCAATGTTCCGGAAGGCGCATTTTATGTGTTTCCAGACGTTTCTTCTTTCTTCGGAAAAACATTAAAAGGAACTGAAATCAAAGATGCAAATGACGTTTCTATGTACCTTTTGGCCGAAGCCAATGTAGCAACTGTAACCGGTGATGCTTTTGGAAACCCAAACTGTATCCGTTTTTCTTATGCTACTAGCGACGAATTGTTGAAAGAAGCTTTAAAAAGAATTAAAGACGCCTTGGCATTGTAAACCCAAAATTTATTTATACTCACAAGAGCCTCAAGGAAACTTGGGGCTTTTTTGGGGCGTGACCACAAGGGTCGGGCTATTCGCTGTATCTTTTATTCCGCTATCGCTCCATAAAAGGATGCCGCTGCAAACGAAGTTCACCGAACACCTATGAAAATAAATGTTAAGTGAAGTAATCCCTCACGCGAATAAATACAACAAACAACATTTTTCCAAAAAATCCATTCCCGAATTAGAAATCCCGAATAAATTATAAGTACGGACAGCTCGCGAGCTGTCCCTTCATAATCCTCATAAAAAAACCTTACCCCAAATTAGAAATCCCGAATAAATTATAAGAACTTTGCAGACTTTTTTAGGCGAAAACCTAAAAGCCTAAAATTGTAGCCATTATAAAATTATCATCACCAGATGAAGAAAAAAATAGAAATACTCGCTCCTGCCAAAGATTTAATTCACGGTATGGCCGCTATCAACGCTGGCGCCGATGCAGTTTATATTGGAGCACCTCTATATGGAGCACGCTCTAATGCAACAAATTCAATCGAAGATGTGGCAGAATTAGTCCAATATGCGCATTTATTCAACGCCCAAGTTTTTGTGGTTGTCAACACCATTTTGTACGACAACGAACTCGAAAACTGCCGTCAAATGATTTGGAAATTATACGATATTGGCGTCGATGCACTAATTGTGCAGGATATGGCGATTATGGAAATGGAATTGCCTCCCATTGTTTTGCACGCCAGTACACAAGCCAACAACCGTGATGCCGATAAAATCAAATTCCTCAAAGACGCCGGAATGAAACGCGTGGTTTTGGCCCGCGAATTGAACTTACACCAAATCAAGGAAATCAGCGAAGCCAGCGATGTGGAATTGGAATTTTTCGTAACTGGTGCTTTATGCGTTTCATTCAGCGGCAATTGCTATATGAGTGTTGCCAATGGCGAACGCTCTGCCAATCGGGGTTCCTGCGCACAAAACTGCCGTTTGCCTTACAACCTAATTGACGGCCACGGCGATACCTTAATCAAAAACAGCCACTTGCTTTCCATCAAGGATTTTGATGTTTCAGACCAAATTCCAAATCTCATTGAAGCAGGAATTTGTTCTTTCAAAATCGAGGGCAGACTAAAAGATATTGTCTATGTAAAAAACAACGTTTCTTATTTAAGACAAAAATTGGATTCTTTTTTGGAAGGAAACGACAAATATACCAAAGCTTCTTCTGGAAAATGCACGTATACTTTTGATTCGGCTTTGTCTCGCACATTCAACCGTGGTTACACAGATTATTTTGTAAATGAACGTCATAGCTCAATTGGTTCTTGGAACAGTCCAAAATCAAAAGGAGAATACATAGGCAAACTTATTCGAATCATTGGAAAAGCATACGAAATTGAAAACGGTCATTTACTAAACAATGGCGACGGACTTTGCTATATCAACGAAAGTAACGAAGCCGATGGAATCTACATCAACAAAGTTGAAAATGGTTTGGCTCATCCGTTCGTATTAAAAGATGTAAAACCAGGCGCATTTATTTACCGTAACAACGATGCAGCTTTCATTAAAGTTGTGGAACGAGAGGATAGTGCCGTTCGAAAAATCAGTACCAATTTACTCTTAACCGAAAACGAAAATGGATTTGAACTAACGGCTACCGATGAAGATGGAAATGTAAGCAAAGTAAATTTAGAACACGCCAAAGAGCCTACCAAAAACAATCTTTCGATCGAGGAAAACATCAAAACGCAATTGACAAAAACAGGTTTTACACCTTATGTAGTTGATGAAATTTCGATTGATTTTACGCAAAACTGGTTCCTTCCTATTTCTAAAATCAACGAAATGCGAAGAACGGTATTTGAACAATTATCCGAAATTCGTCTTGCCAATTACAAACGCGAAGAACACCAATTGGTCAAAACATCACATCCATATCCAGAAACCAAATTGGATTTTATGTACAATGTTTCCAATAAATTGGCACGCAAATTCTACGAGCGTCACGGCGTTACCGAAATTGAAAAAGCATTTGAATTGCAATGGGATCCAGGAAAATCTCGTGTAATGACCACCAAATATTGCATCAAATACGAGATGGAAAAATGCCCGAAGTATCACCCTAATATGGATGGAAAGCTCAAAGAACCTTTAATATTAAAACAAGGTGAATTAGAATACAAACTCAAATTCAATTGTAAACCTTGCGAAATGGAAATTTGGGAAAAGGACGCCGAATTTGAAATCGAGGAAGATTAAATTTGATTCTAAAAAAACACTATTTTTACATCTCGATTAAAACCAATTTTAATCTTTAAATATTGTCACCCTGAGCGCAGTCGAAGGGCTAAACTTTAAACCTAATTTAAATGAAAGCATACGTATTTCCTGGTCAAGGAGCGCAATTCACCGGAATGGGCAAAGACTTATATGAAAACTCCGAATTAGCAAAATCACTTTTCGAAAAAGCCAACGAAATCTTGGGTTTCCGCATCACAGACATTATGTTTGAAGGGACAGCAGAGGAATTGAAAGAAACCAAAGTTACCCAACCGGCAATTTTCTTGCATTCCGTGATTTTAGCCAAAACTTTGGAAGATTTTAAACCAGAAATGGTTGCAGGACATTCTTTGGGAGAATTTTCGGCATTGGTTGCCAATGGTGTTTTGTCTTTTGAAGACGGATTACGATTAGTTTCACAACGGGCTCTGGCTATGCAAAAAGCCTGCGAAATCAAACCTTCGACAATGGCGGCAGTTCTTGGATTAGCCGACAATATCGTGGAAGAAGTTTGCGCCTCAATCGACGGAATTGTTGTGGCTGCTAATTACAATTGTCCTGGGCAGTTAGTAATTTCGGGAGAAACCTCGGCAGTTGAAAAAGCTTGTGAAGCAATGAAAGAAGCTGGCGCAAAACGTGCCTTGATATTACCTGTTGGCGGAGGTTTTCACTCGCCAATGATGGAACCGGCAAGAGAAGAATTGGCAGCAGCCATTGAAGCCACGACTTTTTCATCTCCTATTTGTCCCGTATATCAAAACGTGACGGCAACTGCGGTTTCTGATCCGGCCGAAGTCAAGAAAAACTTAATTATCCAATTGACTGCACCCGTAAAATGGACACAATCTGTGCAACAAATGATAAAAGACGGCGCGACTTTATTTACTGAAGTGGGTCCCGGAAAAGTATTGGCTGGATTAATTGGAAAAATTGACAGAGAAGCGATTACTGCGAATGCTTAGATTTAGCTATTAATATCCTAAAAAAACGTCAAGAATTTTTTTTAATGATTTTTACATTGGTTTCGCATATCCCTCGTGCTCCACAACGCATTCTGTGTGGACCACAAGAAATTAAAAATAATAATGCGAATACTATTAAAAATGTTTTTTTCATTTTATTGATTTACAATTTCTTGCATATTTTTCAATTGTTCCAAATAATCCCTATGGTTTGATAATCTAGGGATTTTATGTTGACCTCCCAGTTTGTCATTTTCTTTTAACCAATCATAAAACAAATTGGGTCTGGCAATATTTATCTTCAACGGATTTAGCGTCATATTATTAAATCGTTTTGCCTCGTAATCAGAATTTAAGGACTGCAAGGTTTCGTCGAGAATTTTTCGAAAATCTGAAATATTTTCAGGATTTTTCTTGAATTCAATTATCCATTCGTGCGCTCCTTTTTCCTTGTCTTTCATAAAAATGGGAGCTACAGTATAATCGACAACTTCAGTTTTGGTAATTTGACACGCTTTGGCAATAGCCTGATCTGCATTTTCAACCATCAATTCTTCGCCAAAAACATTAATATGGTGTTTAGTTCTTCCTGTTACTCGAATTCTATATGGATTTAAGGAAGTAAAGCGCACTGTATCACCAATCAAATAACGCCACAATCCAGAATTTGTGGTGATTACTATGGCATAATTTTTAAAAAGTTCAACTTCTGCCAATCGAATGGTTTTTTGATTTGGAGTTCCAAAAGTATCCATCGGAATAAATTCGTAGAAAATCCCGTAATCCAGCATCAGCAACAAATCATTGGAATCATTCAAATCTTGGATGGCAAAAAAACCTTCGGAAGCATTGTAAATTTCGTAATACTTGAAATCTTTTTTGGGCAGAATTTTTTGATATTGTTCTCGGTAGGGTTCAAAACTCACTCCACCGTGGAAATAAACTTCCAGATTTGGCCATAATTCCAGTAAATTTCCCTTACCAGTTTCTTCGAGCAATCGATTCATTAAAACCAGCATCCAAGAAGGTACGCCGGCAAAACTAGTCACATTTTCGTTTTTAACTTCTTTTATTATGGAACAAAGTTTCGTTTCCCAATTGCTCATCAACGAGATTTTGTTGTTTGGAGTACTACTGAATTCAGCCCAAAGCGGCATATTCTCGATTAAAATAGCAGATAAGTCTCCGAAAAAAGTATGGTTGTCTTCATAAATTTGGGAACTCCCTCCAAGACGCAAGCTTTTTCCCAAAAACATTTCTGAATTTTCGTTGTTGTTTAAATACATACACAACAAATCCTTGCCTGCTTTGTAATGGCAGTCTTCCAATGCTTCTGGGCTTACAGGAATAAATTTGCTTTTGGCATTCGTCGTTCCACTTGACTTGGCAAACCATTGTATGGGCGATTCCCAAAACACGTTTTGTTCTCCTTTCCGAGTTCGTTCAATCAGTGGCTGTAATTCTTCGTAGGTAGAAACGGGAACTCTTTCGGCAAAAGTTGCATAAGAATTTATGGAAACATAATCATATTGCACTCCTAAAATAGTGTTTTCGGATGCACGGATCAAGTTCATCAACAGTTCTTCCTGAACCTCATTTGGATATTTAATGAAAAGTTCAATCTGGTGAATCCTTTGCTTTAGAACCCAAGAGGCAAACGAGTTGATTATAGGTAGCGGCATTTTCTGGACTATGAATTATGAATTACAAATTATGAATGATAACTTTACCAAAAATAGCAATTTTTGTCAAACTTTAGACTTAAATCCTGAAACTTTAAACCGAATGACGTACGAAGGTGTTCTTACTAAAATGCAAACTGAATTTGCGAATCCAATTCAATATTATTTGGTTTTTGAAAACAGTTTTCTGAATGTAAATCAGTTACTAAATAAAGAAATGGAAATTTCTTTTCAAGGTTACCAATGTTTGAATTGTGGTAAAAAGAAGAAAATTTTCCGTCAAGGATTTTGTTATGACTGTTTTTACTCCAGTCCAGCTGTTGGCGATTGGATTATGAAACCCGAAATGAGCACGGCACATCTTGGCATTCAGGACAGAGATTTGGCATATGAAGAGAAAGTGCAGTTGCAGCCGCACATCGTTTATTTGGCTTTGTCGAGCGAAGTAAAAGTAGGCGTGACCCGAAAAACGCAAATGCCCACGAGATGGATTGATCAAGGCGCAACCCAAGCCATATCAATTGTGGAAGTTCCCAATCGTTATCTTGCTGGAATTACCGAAGTCGCATTGAAAAATCATTATGCCGATAAAACCAATTGGCGAAAAATGCTCCAAAATGACGTTGTACAAGTAGATTTAATTGCCGAAAGATTGAAGATTGAGAACTTAATTCCTGCCGAAGTTCAGGAATATTTCTATTTGCATAAAAATGATTTATACGAAATGCATTTCCCTGTTTTAGAATATCCAAAAAAAATAAATAGCTTAAGCCTAGAGAAAACGCCCAATTTCCAAGGAAAATTAAGCGGAATAAAAGGGCAATATTTAATTTTTGAAGACGGAACCGTTTTTAATATTCGCAGTTCCGAAGGTTATGTGGTAAACATCAAAGTATAAAAAATCCTGACAGGTTTTAAAACTTTTCAGGATTAGTAGAGTTAATTTATTTAACCCGTTGGGTGTAATTCAAAATTTTTATTTTTTAAACACATAGAATCATAGATTTTATGTGTTTATATCAAGACGTTTCACTTTTGATAGTGAATCATAGCTATGTGAAGCCAAGACCCGAGCGATAGCGAACAGGCGAAGCAATTGGGCTATCTTAATTCTTTTTTCTATGTTTCTATGCGTTTAACTTTATATTTATTGAAAATTCTTAATTTTCAATAATTGCACCCAACGGGTTAATTTATTTATTTCTTTTTCTTGAAAAAACTATTCAATAAATCGTTAGCTTTTGCTTTAATGTCTTCTTTTTGAGTTGCAGTTTTTGTCGTGTCACTTGGTTTTGACGTGTTTTTATTGATTAAATCTGTCAAAGCCGAGGTTCCTTTAGAAACCAATTTTTCTTTTTGTTGCTTTACTAATTGATTGCTCAAATTTGTAACGGCACTTTTCATATCTGTTGAAATTTTCGGACTACCAAAGCTCCCTGACATCAATGCATTTATTGGGATATTGTCCAATTTTGCTGCATCGGCAGGAGACATTTTTGAAAGTAAAGCATTGGCTTCTGGGCCAAGATATTTTGCCGGAACGTCGAATTTCACATTGTAATTCATATTTTGGTCAAAACCGTGGGTTCCTCCAATGGTTGCTTTGATGTCTTGATATTTGATGTCGAAAGGTTTTACGTTTACTTTTCCGTCCTTGAAGGAAATTGCCGCTTTCACATCGTTTAAATTAAGTTTATTCAAATCAATAAATTTAACATTAGAACTCAATGCTGTCAACAAAGTCGAGTTATTGGCGTTTACAGTTGTCGAAAGTAGTTGTCCCAATAAATCTCCTGAAAGCGATTTCAAATCTGGGGTCATTTTATTTGCATCAAGATTTCCGTTGAGCTTAATGGTCGAATTGAGTTTGCCGTTGATGATTCCAGCAATTGGCGCAATTTTTTTGAGCATATCTAACTGGGTAAAGGATTGTGCAATATTGACTTGGTTCAGTCCCAAATTCATATCAAAAGTTGGAATTTTTCCTTTTGTGGAAACCGAGCCATTTACTCCAATTGTCCCGCCAAAAATTGAAGTTTTTACGTTTTCTAAAGTAACTCTCTCCTCTTTGATTATCAATTTTCCAGAAACATCTTTCAAGGTCAAATTATCATACAAAACTGTATTGGCTTTTGCGGTAAGGGTACAATTCAGAAAAGCCGGAATCTTCATTGCCTCGGCATTTTTAGTTTCCGTTTTGGTTGCTTCGCCCGAAGTCATAAAATCGCTAACGGCTAGTTGATTAGAATTCATATTGAAGTTTCCTTTCAACTCCTGATTTTTAAACATAAAACCATAGAAATTTTCCAAAACTCCAGTTACGCTCAAGTCGCTTTTTCCTGTGGTCGCATTAAATTGTTTCAGGTTGACTTGATTTGGATTAAATTGTACCAAAGCATTGCTAATGCTTATTGTTTTGCCATTTTCATCCGCATAATTAAAACCTGACAAGCTCATTGTTCCCGCATTTTTTATGTTTTGGTACTGACTTTTTTCGACTGATTGCATATCGAATTTAGTGGTTACATCGGCTTTTAGAACACCAGATAAAGGTTTGTCTAATTTTATGGGATAGGCTTTTGATAAATTTCCCAAGTTGATTGTTCCTTTCAAAGCAGCATCAACAATTGCATTTTGAGTGATGTTTCTAATATTGGCTTTGGCATTAAAAACATCCTGATCTATGGCGAAAGATAATTTGTCGAGATTGACATAAGTATCGTTTAGCACACCTGTTTCATTGATAATTTTAGTGTCAATTACAATATTTCGAACAGATTTTGGTAAGTTGGGATATTGAAAAGAGGCATTATTCGAAGCGATTTCGATGTTGAATTTTGGAACCGATTTATCAGAATACAATCCTTTGGCAAAGCCAACAACAGTGAAATCGCCAGTTGTTTTCACGCCGTCTAAACTCGAAGCATAAGCTGCCGGAATGAGTCCCAAGAAGTTTTTGAAGGAGGAAGTTGGTGTTTTAAAATTCAAATCATATTCCTGACCTGCATTGACCATTTGAATAAAACCATCAAATTCCAGCGGCAATTGATTGATTAGCGCTTTGTTTTCCTTGAAAGTATATTTGCTTTTCTCCAAATCAATTCCCAAAACTGCATCTAAAGTCAAGGAAATATTTTTCATATAATTGACTTTATCCATAGAAAGAGAAACTTTTGCAGTCGATTTTGTGACTAAATCCAGTTTTTGAGCAGCAAAATTACCTGTTCCTTCGTGGTTCAGGCTGTCGATTACCATTTTTATTTTTGAACTTTCATCAAAATATTTGAACTTGAAATTCTCGATTTTATAGTTTTGGATTTTCAATGACAAAGGTTTGCTTTTGCCATCGTCTTTTTTACCTTTCAGGGCAATATCATAATTTCCTATTCCATCTTTATTGAAGATAATGTTTATCAAACCGTTTTTAGAGGAAATTCCCTGGATATTCATAGGTTCGTCTTTCCCTTTAAAAATTTCTTTAACAGACATTTCTAAATTTAATTCACCTAACGAGACTAAGGTATCTCCTTCAAATGGTACTTTGTTGATGATGACTAATTTGTCTAAAGTGACATTGGCATTAGGAAAGTCTTTAAATAAACTCAAATCAGCATCAGAAAAAGAGACATTTGCATCGACATTTTCGTTGATGGATTGCACGATTTTGGCCTTTATTTCGTCTTTGAAAAAATAGGGGATGGCAAATAGAGATGCAACAAATAATACGACTATAATTCCAGTAATTTTTACTATTTTCTTTAACATAATGTTATTTTTTAATTTCAAATGGATTAGCAAAAACCTTGCCTGACTTTACAAAAATAAGTGTTTAACTTGCAGTACAAAAAAATTCCGTTTAAGTTTTATACTCAAACGGAATTTTCTTTTCTAATATTATGTTTTATTGAATGGTCATCTCAAAAGGCATCATCGCCTGAACGCCTTTTCGAGATTGAACTCTTTTAATTTGTTCCATAATTTTATAGGTTTCGGTACCTAATTCCTCTTTCATAAAGTTTTCTTTAGATTTCGCAAAGGGCAAATGTTCCAGAATATCGTTAATGTTTTTTTCGTATTCCGGGAAGTTTTGGGTGTTGTATGCTTTTATTTTTGCCAAAGAAGCAGCCTCATTAATAGCATCATCCATCCCTCCTATTTTATCCACAAGACCAATTTTTAATGCTTCGAAACCTGACCAAACTCTTCCTTGTGCAATAGAATCCACTTGTGTAAAGGTCATTTTTCGTCCTGCGGCAACGTGCGACACGAATGTTTTGTAAATATGCTCGACCCCTTCGAGCGTAACAGCTTTGAATTTATCATCCAATGGCAAAAACGGACTGTATTCGGCTGAGTTTTGATTGGTTTTTACTTGTTCTGAATGCAAGCCAATTTTCGTTGCCAATTGACTGAAGTTTGGCAAAATTCCAAAAACCCCAATTGAACCGGTAATGGTATTGTTTTCCGCAAAAATTTTGTTGGCATTACAAGCGATATAATAACCTCCAGAGGCAGCATAATTTCCCATAGAAACTACCACCGGTTTTACTTTTTTTGTCAGTTCAATTTCCCTCCAAATCAAATCTGAAGTCAAGGCGTTTCCTCCAGGACTATCGATTCGGAGCACAATTGCTTTTACATTCTTGTCTTTTCTGGCTTCTATAAGCGAACGACGCATTGAACCTTCGCCAATATTATTGATATCTCCTTCACCACTTTTAATTTCTCCTTGAGCATAGATAATGGCAATTTTATTCTTGGTGTCAAAATTTTCCGAAGTGTTCATCATTTTTCTGGTATAATCCAAAACACTAATTTTGTTGTAATCTTTGTTTGTATCCACTTTCAAAATTTTACGGATGGCATCGTGATATACATCTTCATAAGCCACAACATCGATTAATTTTTCAGCTTTTGCCATTTCGGGAGTTCTGGCAAGAAGTCCATCGGCAATTAGATTTAACTTTGCCACAGAAATATTTCTGCTTTTCGAAATATCTGCTGTAACAGAATTCCAAACCGAATTCAATAATGCCGTTATTTGTTCTCTATTCGCATCGCTCATTTTGTTTTCGAGGAAAGGCTCAACGGCGCTTTTGTATTTTCCGTGACGTATTACTTCCATTTTGACACCTGTTTTATCCTGAAAATCCTTGAAAAACATAATTTCAGCCGACAATCCCTTGAAATCTAAATCACCAACAGGATTCAAGTAAATTGTATTGGCAACGGAATTCAAATAATATTCTTTTTGAGAATACGAATTAGCATAAGCCATAACAAATTTTCCTGATTTTTTGAAGTTTTCCAATGCATCACGCAAGGCTTTTCTTTGGGCGATACCCAATTCGGATTCGTTATTTAAAATGGAAATTCCTTTTATATCACCGTCATTTTTCGCTTCTTCAATGGCGTTAATAACATCTGAAAGCCCTACTTTTTCTCCATCGGATAAAATTGACATCCAGGGATCTTTATATTTACCGGCATAGTCGTTCTTAATGTGTTCCAAATTCAATTCGATAACTGAATTGCTTTTTACGGTTATTTCTTCAGTATCTCCACCAAAAACGGTGGCAATTAGTATTATTCCGAAAATGAATAACATTAAAAAGACAAACAAACCTATAATGGTTGCTAAAACATTCCCTAAAAATCTCATAATTATATTTTTTTAATAAGTAGTAAAAATGGCTTGTACGTTACAAATTTAAGCACAAAAAACAAAAAAAATAGTTATCAACACACTGGCAAATATAGTTCAATTATAAAATTGTTTTAGTTAATTTGTGTTTAATATGAAATCACAGCATCAGGTCGTTTTATCTCTCGGAACCAATCAGGGCAATCGCCCTCGAAACATAGAGAATTGCTTACAATTAATCCATCGAGATATTGGTACAATTATCAAAATTTCGAAGTTGTATGAAACGCCATCTTGGGGTTTTGATAGCGATGCCTTTTACAATTGTGTTTTGGTTTTGCACACTTTTGAGTCGGCGGAGAAAATTTTGACAAAGATTTTGGATATTGAAAAACAATTAGGTCGTGTCCGCAGCGATACTTTGGAATATCAATCAAGAACTATCGACATTGATTTGATAGCTTTCGATGAAGAAATTATTAATTCAGAAGAGCTCCAAATTCCGCATCCGTTAATGCAGAACAGACGATTTGTTTTGTTGCCAATGATGGATTTGAATTTAGACTGGATACATCCCGTTTTTCAAAAAAAAATAGCCGAATTACTCGAAATTTCTCCAGACAAAAGCGTTTGCACTGTAATTCAGAATTTAGAAAACCCTTTGGATAAAATTCCTCTCGAACAATTTAATTATATTGCTTTTGAAGGAAATATTGGGGCTGGAAAAACAACCTTAGCCACAAAAATAGCCGAAGATTTCAACGCTAAAACGGTCTTGGAGCGCTTTGCCGACAATCCATTTTTGCCTAAATTTTATGAAGACCAAAACAGATATGCGTTCCCTCTCGAAATGTCATTCCTTGCCGATAGATACAAACAATTGTCAGACGATTTAGCTCAATTTGATTTGTTCAAGGATTTTATTGTTGCCGATTATCATATTTTTAAATCCTTGATTTTTGCAAAAATAACGCTTGCCGAAGACGAATACCGATTGTATCGAAATCTTTTTGATATCGTTTACAGAGAAATGCCAAAACCGGATTTATATGTTTATTTATACCAAAATTCCGAACGTTTACTACAGAATATTAAAAAAAGAGGAAGAGATTACGAGCAAAAAATTCCGGCTTCTTATTTAGATAAAATAAACAGCGGTTATCTCGATTACATCAAGTCGCAAACTGGGTTAAATGTCTTGATTATCGATGTTTCAGATAGAGATTTCGTCAAAAACCAAGAAGATTACCTTTATATCTTGGACGAAATCCAACAGAAGATTAGTGAATAGAAATTGGTTTTGATAGAAAGAAAATCTTGAATTTGTCATTTCGACGAAGGAGAAATCACATAACGAGGAGCAACAAATGTGATTTCTCCTTCGTCGAAATGACAAAATGATACTATTTTGTGTTTGCTACTAAAATTTCACTTGAGCCTAAAGATTAAATCTTGATTTTAATTTTTCTATCTTTTCAACGAAAAATGACCTCTTTTTTCTGGCTTAGTATCATCAATTTTTAAAACATACCAATAATCATCGGCTGACAAAGGATATTTATTCAATGTTCCATCCCACGTTAGTTTAGTGGCATTTAGAACCGAAATCAATTTTCCATAACGGTCAAAAATGGTAACTTGAGCCTGAGGATAATTAATCAATCCTTTTACTTCCCAAAAATCATTAAAACCATCACCATTCGGGGTAAAAAATTTGGGGGTAATCAGGACAATAAAGGTTTGGCTGTCGCTACTGCAAAAATTAATTTCTCTGACATAAGCCATTTGCAAACCACTCGGCACATTAAAAAACACATTCGAACTTTGATAATTAATTCCGTCAACCGAAAACTCAAAATAAGTTTCGTCCTGTTTCAAATAAATCACGACCGTGGTTTCATTCACGTCAACACGGTCTATTTCAGGAATATTGTGCTCGACAACCGTAATTTTCTTTGTTTTGGAACAATTTTCGGGTGCCGGACTGGTAACATCCACAGTATAAATCCCAGAAGTTGAAACCGTGATTTTTTGAGTGATTTCACCATTGGGCGACCATAAATAAAGCATTCCGGAAAGTCCAGCATCCAGTTCTACTGCCCTTGATTTGCAAAGAGTGATTTCCTCCTGGGCTGTCACAACTGGAGGCGTGTAAACTTTGATGTCAACTGAAGTTCTTGTGCCGTTGCTACAACCATTATTGAAGGCTTCGGCATAATAAGTTGAATCTGCTGTTAGATTTGGAGTTATAAAACTGGTTCCCGTTGCTACTATGCTTCCCCCTGTTGCAGAATCATACCAATTGATAATTCCAATATCAGAACTTGCTTGAAGTGTTACAGTTCCTGCGCCACATCTTGAAACAGGAGTATTTGTTGAAGTAATATTTGGAATCGTATTTACCGTTGCAATAATTGGAGTTCTGTTTGGGCATCCATTATCAACATAATAAGTTGTTGTTGTGTTTATTGAAGGAGTGGTATAACTATCCCCAGTTCCTAAAAAGGTTCCAGTAGTTATATCATCGTACCAATTAATTGTTCCTGTTGTAGAAATTGCTTGAAGTGTAAATGTCCCTGAACCACATACAGGAATTGGTGTTGTAGTTGTAACTTGAGAGATTGTCATTGTAGTACTAGCCGAAATTTGAATATTATCAACATCGCCGGGTATCATTCCGCCATACTCAACAATATAACCTTGAGGATGATATGGGCTATTTGGATCGGCATCACCTGTATTGGGTAAATCATTCCAAGAACCCTTAATCCCATTAGGCATTCCAGGAGTAGTTATGTGTGCATAATTTTCGCTACCAACGCCTGCTCCATAGTCATTTGGTTCTCCGTTATTCCAATTTGTAAAAGTCATTACAGTACCTGTTCCTCCATTGGCAAGGCCTTCTGGACCAGTCACCCATTTCCAAGTGCCTTCCACTGCAGCATCACTACCTCCAATCCATCCTGCTCCCGGCGCTTGTGCTCCGGCAAGTTGAGCTTCATCAGAAGCTGTGAGAGTTGCTAAATAACCTTGTAGTCCATAATACGTTCTTGTTTCTGCCGCGGCATTAGCATCTGTCCAGGTTATTCCTATACTGGAAACATATTCATAAAAATGTTTGTTTCTGGGCAAATAACTCAATTGACCTGATCCTAAACTAATGGAAAAAGTCCTGTTTCCAGACGGTGAAGTTGAGGAATTGCTGAATAGAACATCTCTAATTGCAGTTTCAAAATCAGCATAAGGAATTTTGCCCCCTGTTGAGGAAAATAATTTTAGTTTTCCTTCCGACGGAATCCAAGTTGATAAAACAGTTGGATGTATGCCTATAAGTTCTAAGTTATCTTGTCCAAAAACATAACCTGATGAAATTTGAATATAAACTGCATCAGTAGTTGGTTCAGCCGG
>Ga0208263_100092_pt1 | contig 37705 bp, 33 predicted proteins | sample LakWasMet28_LOW6_2_FD_183872 | JGI IMG/M metagenome (GOLD analysis project Ga0208263, IMG submission 183872) | Freshwater sediment methanotrophic microbial communities from Lake Washington under simulated oxygen tension - Sediment Metagenome... | ecosystem: Environmental > Aquatic > Freshwater >... | reverse complement strand
CAGGGTGTAATTCACGCACTCGTGAAAGTGTTGTCCCACGAGATAGGCGGTTGCCTTGCGGTTGAACACGACCGCCGGGGCATCCTCGGCATCGACCAGCGCCGGACCGACCGCCGGAGCCGCCGGCACCTTCTCGGTCCCGTAGACGCGGAGGACTTCCTCGACCAGATCGATGGGCCGGTCGAGATCCGCACGGTAACTGGGAACGCTCACGGTCCAGGCCGGGCCGCGGCCCGCCGTGGGCTCCTCGTGCCGGATGATGAGATTCAACGCCTCCAGCGCCGCACGCTGCTCCGCCGCGGGAATCTCAAAACCGAGTTTCTCGTTGATATAGGCCGGTGTGACCACGATCTCGCGCTGCCAGGGCACATCGCCGCCTACCTTGAAGGAGGGCCCCACGACGGTGCCACCGGCGGTCTCGAGCAACAGATCGACGGCACGCTGCGCGGCCTCCAGCGTGCTGTGCGGATCCACGCCCCGCTCGAAGCGGTAGGAGGAATCGGAAGCCAGCGCCAGCTGCTTGGAGGTCCAACGCACCGACTGCGGACGAAAATGCGCCGCCTCCAGCACGATATCCGTGGTGGACTCATCCACACCGGCGTCGGCGCCGCCCATGATGCCGGCCACGACGAGCGGCCTGGCCTCGTCGGCGATCACCAGCATGCGGCTGTTGAGCACGCGTTCCTTGGCGTCGAGGGTGACCAGCTTCTCGCCCTCGGCGGCCCGGCGAATGACGATCTTGCGACCGTTGATTTTCTTGGCGTCGAAGACATGCAGCGGCTGCCCGAGCTCCAGCATGACGTAATTGCCCACGTCCACGAGGTTGTTGATGGGGCGCAGGCCGATGGCCTTGAGCCGCTCCTGCATCCAGGCCGGACTCGGGCCGACCTTGACGCCGGCAATGGCGATGCCGACATAGAGCGGGCAGTCTTCCGGCGACTCCACCTTGATGTCGCTGAGAATGTCCGGGCGGGTGCCGTGGGTTTCACCGCCAAACTTGATCGCGGGATAGCAGACCTCCTTGCGGAACCAGGCGGCCAGTTCCCGGGCAATGCCGATGTGGCTGAGCGCGTCGGGCCGGTTCGGCGTGATCTCGATATCAAACACCGTGTCGCCCCCGGGAATCGCGTCGTTGATCGGCTGGCCAATCGGAGCCGTGGCTGGGAGAATGAGCAGGCCGGCGTGATCGCCGGACAGGCCGAGCTCGTCCGGAGCGCACATCATGCCCTGGGACTCGTGGCCGTAGGTCTTGCGCAGGGCGATCTGAAAACCGCTCGGCAGCACGGCGCCGGGAAGTGCCACTGGCACGCGGTTGCCGGCATCGCAGTTGGGTGCGCCACAGACGATGCTGCGGACCCCGCCATGAGTGGCGCCCACCTCGACCGTGCAGAGGGAAATGTCCTTCTTGAGGTTGGGGATCTTGGTGCGGGTGAGGATCTCGCCCACCACGACATTCTGCAGCGGCGGCAGGCCGGTGCTGGCCACGCCCTCGACCTCGAAGCCGAGGAAGGTGACGGCGCGCTTGATTTCGTCGGTGGAGACACCGTCGAGATTCACGTATTGCTTGAGCCAATTGAGAGAGATTTTCACGGAAGAGATTTTTAACCACCAATGGCCACTAAGACCTCACGAGTGGAATAGATCGGATTAGTGTCCCGTTAGGGTGGATGAGTGGTTCAAGAAAACTGTTTCAGAAAGCGAACGTCGTTCTGGTAGAAATAGCGGATGTCATCGATGCCATAGACCAGCATGGCGAGTCGCTCGAGGCCCATGCCGAAGGCGTAGCCGGTGTAGACCTCCGGGTCGTAGCCGACGGCCTCGAACACCGAGGGATCGACCATGCCGCAACCGCCGATCTCGATCCACTCCTTGTTCACCTTCGGCAGGTGCTTGGCGGAGAGATCCACCTCGAAGGACGGCTCCGTGTAACCGAAGTAGTGCGGGCGGAAGCGGGTCTTCGTGTCTTTGCCGAGCAGGGCGGCGAAAATGTAATCCAGCAACGCCTTGAGGTCGCGCACGGTGACGTTTTTGTCCACGTAGAGACATTCCAGCTGGTGAAAGTTGGCGCTGTGGGTCGCATCGGACGTGTCGCGGCGGTAGACGCGGCCGGGCGAGACGATGCGGATCGGCGGCTCGCCCTTGAGCATGGTCCGGATCTGCACCGACGAGGTATGCGTGCGCAGCAGGTACTTTTCCCCGGGAACCTTGCGCGCAATGTTGCCGAAGGCGGTCTTCTCCGGAAAATAAAACGTGTCCTGCTCGGCGCGGGCCGGGTGATCGGCCGGCGTGTTGAGGGCATCGAAACAATAGTACTCCGTCTCAACCTCGGGCCCGTCGGCGACGGTGAAGCCGGCCTTGCGCAAGATCCGGCACATCTCCTCCCGGACCTGCGTGAGCGGGTGCATGGTGCCCGGACCGGCGTCGGGAGAAGGCAGCGTCGGGTCCACGGCCGGCCCCAGCTGGGCGGTGATCTCGGCGGCGGCGATGCGCTCGAGCGTGGCGTCGAGCTGCGCCTGCAACCGGCCCTTGGCCTCGTTGATGAGCTTGCCCATGGCCGGACGCTGTTCCTTGGGCACGGTGCCCATCTGTTTCATGAGCGCGGTGAACTCACCGTTGGGACCGACATAACGGGCCTTGGCGGCCTCGAACTCGGCGCGGTTCTTGAGGCCGGCGAGCTCCGGCTGGGCTTTGGCGAGGATCGCGGAAATGGTGTCTTGCATGGGAAGGAGGAAGATTGCCCACGAAACCGGGGAAAAGTCACGAACGAGAATGCGGGGTCCGGCGGGGTTTCCGTGGGTGGAAAAAAGAAGGACGGGCCCGCGGGGAGCCCGTCCTTCTGAAAAATGGTCTGCTGAGACCGGAAGGCGAGCCGGCAGGGGCTCGCGTTGGATCAGGCTTTGGCGGCGGCCTTGGCCTTCAACGCGTCCTGGGCTTTCTTGACCAGGCCGGTAAAGGCGACGCTGTCGGCGATCGCGATCTCGGAGAGCTGGCGACGATCGAGCTCGATCTTCGCCGCCTTGAGACCCTCGATGAAGCGGCTGTAGCTGATTCCGGCCTCACGGCAGGCGGCGTTCAGACGCACGATCCAAAGGCCACGCATGTTGGCCCTCTTCTTCTTGCGGTCGATGTAGGCGTATTGCCAGGCATGCTGGACCGCTTCCTTGGCATAGCGGAACAGCTTGGATTTATTACCGAAATAGCCCTTGGCGTATTTCAGTACTTTCTTGTGCCGCTTGCGCGACGCGGGGGAGTTTGTAGCACGAGCCATGTTATATGTGGTGTTTAGTGCCGGCGGGTCGTCTCGTTAGGATTCACCCGCCTGGCAAGTTTCAGTTTTGCGCGGCAGATTACCGGAGGCCGAAAGGCAGGCAACGGTGGAGCGGCTCGGCATGACCGGGGGCCACAAGCTTGTCGCGGGAAGCACGGCGTTTGGACTTCGTGCTCTTGGCGGCCAGCAGGTGACGGAAACCGGGCGTGCGGCGAATCAGCTTACCCGTACCGGATATCTTGAAGCGCTTGGCAACGGACTTTTTTGTCTTTTGCATGGGAGGAGTTGGACAAAACAGAGAGCGCACCTGCGCATGGCAAGGGGAAAGTGCGCGCGCGGAGCGGATTGCCCCGCAGTGTAAGAGCCTGCTGGTATCGGAAACTAAAAAGAGCACGCAGAATTTCGCAAATGGGGTTGACATGCACCTGCCGTCTATAACGTTGGCCTCTCCATTTTTGCCGGCTTCCTAGCTCAATGGTAGAGCAGTTGACTCTTAATCAATTGGTTCGGGGTTCGAGTCCCCGGGGAGCCACCAAATTTCGGGTTGTTTGCCAGTTACCCTCTGAATTATCGTGCCCGGCCACCTTGCCGGCGTAGCTCAACGGTAGAGCACCTGTTTTGTAAACAGGCGGTTGCGGGTTCGAATCCCATCGCCGGCTCCATTTTTCAGCCGAGCGCCCGCAGTCTTTTCCGATCTTCCCGGCACGATGATATTTTTCCCACCCACTGCCCGATGGTGTAATGGTAGCACGAACGACTCTGACTCGTTCTGTCTAGGTTCGACTCCTAGTCGGGCAGCCATTTTTTCGCCGACAGCAACGAATGCGCGATCCACTTCAATTAATGCGCGCGGTTTTCCCCACGACACGTCATAAAGCGCATTGACAGCATAAAGCGATTACAAGCAGCATTTGTAATCCCTCTCTGATGATCACGTAAGTTCCTCCATTTTACCCCCCGATTTTTCCCAAAGCCCCACGCCCCCACCCTTTCCGACAGGAAAATCTCAATCCCCGAAAAGTACTAAACTCACACTCACACTATGATCTCTGCACAAATGCCTCTCGCATTCCTGATGAACCAGACTCCGATGGAGTTGTTCAAACACGGTGGTCCCATCATGTGGCCGATTCTGCTCGTCTCCTTCTTGATGATCACGGTCGCCATTGAGCGCGTCATTTTCATCTTCCGCGAAAATGCCCGCCGCCAACCTGATCTCGTCGACAAGATGCTTGAGCGCGTCGAAGCCAATGATATCAGCGGCGCCGTCGAGATGGGCAAGAAGAGCCAGGACTTTGTCGCGCGCATCTTGGTTTACGCCATCACGCACAAGGAACACTCCCTCGGCAACGCGTTCACCCGCGCCGCCAACCAGGAGATGCAGCGTTTCAGCCAGGGTCTGCCGACGCTCGACACCTGCATCACCGCCGCCCCTCTCCTCGGTCTTCTTGGTACCGTGACGGGCATGATGAACACCTTCGGCGCCCTCTCCGGCGGCGACATCGCTTCCGCCGCCGGTCAGATCACCGGTGGTGTGGCCGAGGCCCTTATCGCTACCGCTTGCGGTCTGGCCATCGCCATCACCGGCCTGCTGCCCTTCAACTACCTGAATGCCCGTCTCGATGAGGCCCGCCACGAAGTTGAGGACGCCTCCAACTCCCTCGAGATCATTCTCAACAAGTCCGAGACGAGCGTCCGCTAAGCGGCGCTCTCCGACTTGCTAACCTCTACACACTAACGTCATGCACGGTGGTGGCGGATCCGGCCCGGGTGGCACAAAGAAGGCACGCATTGAGATTATCCCTCTCATTGACGTGATCTTCTTCCTGCTCGCCACCTTCGTTCTCTTTACTCTCTCCCTCAACAAGTCCAACGGCATCAACGTTCTGCTTCCTAAGGCCGAAACCAGCGAGCCGCGCGACCCTGCTGGCACGGTGACCGTCAGCGTCACCGATGAAGGCACCTTGGCTTGGAACAAGGACCTCGTCACCCTCGACGACTTCCTCACCCGGCTGCAGCAGTTCAAGCGCGATGAACCTGAGGGACGTATTCTGATCAATGGAGATGAGCGCGCCTTCTTTGCGCAGGCGGTCTACGTCTTCGACGAGGCCCGCAAGGCCGGTTTCACCAAGGTCTATATCGAGACCCGCGTGAAATAAGCCCATCCCTCCTAATATCTACGCCGCTGGCGCGTATTACAGACACCAGCCCACAACATGGAAGGCACCAAAATCAAAATTCCGGTTCGCAAGAAAGCACGCATTGAGATCATCCCTCTCATTGACGTTATCTTCTTTCTGCTCGCCACCTTCGTTCTCTTCACTCTGTCGCTCAACCGCATCCAATCGGTTCCCGTCGACCTGCCGGTGGCTGCACCACCCTCGCCGACGCCGCCAAATCCGAACGACAACGTGACGATTCAAGTCTCCGGCGACGGCGCGATTTTCTGGAACAAGGAACTGATCGACATGGGCGAGGTACCCTCCCGCTTGGCCTTCTTCAAAACCCAGACCGAAGACCCCCGCATTCTGATCTCCGGCGACGAAAAGGCCCGTTTTGGCCTGACCGTCGCCGTCCTCGACGAGGTCCGCAAGGCTGGCATCAACAAATTCTCGGTCGAAACCCGTACGCGCCCCACCGGCAAATAATCAGCCATGAACAGAGATCTCATCATTGGCATCGTGGTTTCCATCGCGCTCCACACCACCTTCCTTTACGCCTTTAACCACAAGGCCCCGCCCCCGCCCAAGAAGGTGGAGGAGAAGGAAGAAATTGTGCAGTTTGAAATGCCTCCCCTGGACGAAGAACCCGAGGAGAAGGTCGTCGATCTCGATGACACCCCGGTGGAGAACATCATGGCCCCTCCCAGCCTGGTCGACCTGCCTTCCGTCGTTCCGGTCAACGCCTTTACGCAGCCTATCCAGCCGCCGCCTCCTCCTGGCCTGACCGCCAACAAGGGCGCCATCACGATTCCCGTCACCAAGCCCGGCGCCAACTTCGGCAAGGGCATCAGCAATCTCTTCAACGTCGGTGACCTTGACCAGCAGCCCGTGGCCCGCGTCCGCCCTGCCCCGTCTTACCCCTACGATATGCGCCGCGCCGGCATCAATGGCTCGGTCGTCGTCGAATTCATCATCAATACCGAGGGCGACGTGATCCAGACTCAGATTGTCCGTTCCAGCCATCGCGAATTCGAAATGCCCGCCCTTCAGGCCGTGCAGAAATGGAAATTCAAGCCGGGCCGCAAGGGTGGCCGCGTTGTGAATGTTCGCGCCTCGCAGCTCCTCGAATTTAACGCGACCGAGTAACCCGCCGCCATGTCGATTTCAAACTCTCCACTCATTCGCAGGCTTTGCGCCCTTGTCGGTGCTGCCACCCTCGCCGTCGCCCTGGCAGCCCAGTCGGCTCCGCGCGAGTATTCCCTCCAGGATAGCACCTCGGAAAGCCTGCCCAAGTACAAGGCGGCGATGGACGCCAAGAACTACACCGAGGCGCTCAACGTGCTCGATGCGGTGATCGCAAAGCTCCCGCCCAACGGCTATGACATGGCCTATCTGCTTCAGCTCAAGATGCAGGTCTTCCTCCAACAGGGAGAGTTCTCCAAGTCCATCGAGCCCATGGAGCGCAGCCTTACCCTGTCTGAGGCCAACAATCCCACCTATTTCGACGAGCGGATCACCCGCGAACTGTATTTCTTCCTGGTTCAGCTCTACTTCCAGGAAGCGACGCAGACCAAGAACGCCAGTCTCGTCGCCTCGTACTACGACAAGGCCGAGAAGGCCATGGTCCGCTGGCTCAAAATCACACCCAACACCACGGCGGATGCCCAGTTGATTTACGCCCAGCTCCTTTTCAGCAAGGCGATGATCAATGCCGATAAACCCGATCACGCTCTGCTCAAGAGCGCCTTGGAGCAGCTGGACATCGGTATGCATCTCACCACGCGGCCGAAGGATACGTTTTACATCCTGAAGCTCGTTTGCTTGCAGCAACTTGACCGAAATCAGGAAGCCGCCGAACTACTCGAGGTTCTGATCAAGCAAAAGTCCGACAGCAGCACCTACTGGCAGCAGCTCGCCGGCATGTACCTCGCCTTGGGAGCCGGCTATGAGGGCAAGAATCAGATGAAGGCTCAGGAGAATAGCATCCGCAGCATTCTCACCATTGAACGGGCGCAAGCGCACGGGTTCATGGACACACCCAAGGATCATTACAACCTGGTGGGTATCTATTTCAACATCGGTCAGTACGAGAAGGCCGCCGAACTGCTGGAAGCCGATCTAGCCAGCGGGAAGATCGAGAACGACACCAAGAATTGGGAACTGCTCTCCCTCTGCTATCAGCAACTGCAGCGCCCCCTGAAGGCCATTGCCGCCCTCAAAGAGGGCACGAAAGCCTTTCCTGAATCCGGTCAGCTGGAGTTCCTCATCAGTCAGGCCTACACTTCTCTCGACAAGCCGGACATGGCCCTGCCGCACATTCAGGCCGCCATCGCCAAGGGCAACCTGAGCAAGCCTTATCAGGCCCAGCTCTCCCTCGCTTACACCGCCTACTCACTCAAAAAATACGACATCGCACTCGCCGCCGCCCGCAAGGCCACGGAGTCCCCCGAAGGCGTCAGGGACGGCCAGAACATGGTCAAGGCTCTTGAAGAACTCATCAAGGACCGCGAGGCCAAGAAAAACAAATCGTAACCCCTTAACATTCGCAGCACCCGACCATGAATAAAGTCTACATCATCGTGCCCCTGATTGCCCTCGCGGTATTCGGCGGCTTCTACATGAACTTCTCCAAGGGCTATGCCGCCAAGATCGAAGCGGTGCAGGCCAAGGAAGCGGAGGAGAAGAAACTGAAAGCCAAACTCGAGGTTGAGAACCGCGAGAAGGCCATCCAAGCGGCCATTGAGGCTCAGGCGAAGCGCAAACTCGAACGTGAAGCCAAGGAAAAGCTCGACGAAGACAAGCGCACCGCCCGCCAGACCGCCGAAGACAAGCGTGAACGCGCCTTCAGCGACCGCAACAAGCTGGCCGACCAGAAGCGCCGCCTCGAAAAGGATCTCCTCGAGGTCAAGGAAGAGGTCGAGAAGATCGAAAAGCAAAAGAAGACCTACCTCGATGAACAGGCCTTCCTCAAGAATTACATCAAGCAGGCCGAGGCCAACGTGAAGGCGTACTACGATCTTCTCGACAAGCTGACCCTCGCCGAAAAAGCCCGGGCTGAAGCCGCTGCGATCGCCGCCGCTGCCGCCAAAAAGAACAGCTAAAAACTTCTCCCCTACTTTCCAATGAAGAAGCTTCTCATCACTTATCTCATCATTCCTGGCATCATGTTCGCCATCTTCTTCGGCTTCTATGTTGGAGCCGTGAAGGAAATGGAGGCCAAGGAAGTGGCCCGGAAAGAGGCCAAAGCCAAGCTGGACGCCGAAGAGGCCGCCCGCAAAGCCGAGATCGATCGCAAAGCCACCGAGGACGCCGAGCGCCGCCAACGCGAGCGCGAGGAGGCCGACGCCGCCAAGGAGGCCAAGAAAGAGGCCGACTATCAGGCCGTCATGACACAACTCCGCTCCGAGGCCGCCGACTATAACGCCCAGGCCGACAAATTGGCCAAGGAAGTCGGTGAGTTGGAGATCGCGATCTCGCAGACCCGCTCCAACAAGGAGAAGCTCAATCGGGAGACCTTCGATTTGGCCAAGGAGGTAGAGAAGGCCAAAATCGACCGCCGCACCGCGGAAATCGAGATTCAGCGGATGGTGGAAATCGCCGCCCGCAAAATGTCCGACTCTTCCGTAGCGATCCCGCCGCCGCCGCCGCCGCCAACCAAATAAGGCCCTTTCTTCCAAGCCGCACCAACAAGGTGCGGCTTTTTTGTGCGTACAGAAAAAATACCGAGTCCCTGAACCCCGGGAAAAACACCCGGAGAAGGGCGATCCCCCGGATCACTATCTTCCGCGGGCTATTCAGAATGAGTGGGTTCCATCACAGCCGCTCCCATCGCTAAAGACGGAAACCCTGAGGATCAGGGGCCGCTGCGGCAAGGTTGCGCAACGTCCCGACCCTCGCTCTTCGGGATGAAACGACGCATTGGCATACGCCGTGCTGAAGTAGCAGCGTCGGGCAGCAACTGGCGCTGCTTCGTCATCTCTGAACAACCAACATTGAACCATACCATCGCTCCATGAGAAACCTATCTAAGCCTGCGCGCTTATTCTTCTCGGTCGCTTGCGGGATGGCACTGGCCGGGGCGTTGAGCCCCGCCTGGGCCGATACCCCGACTGCGGCCGCCCCGTCAATCGATCCTGCCAGTCTTAGCGGACTCCGCATAGGCTTGGATACCGTCTGGGTGCTCGTGGCCGGCATGCTTGTGTTCTGGATGAACGCAGGTTTCGCGTTGGTCGAATCCGGTCTCTGTCAGTCCAAAAACTGCGTCAACATCCTGGCCAAGAACTTCATCGTCTTTGCCATTTCGACCATTTCCTTCTGGGTCATCGGCTGGGGCCTGATGTTCGGCGATGGCAATTCCTGGGTCGGCACCTCAGGTCTCTGGTTTGTTGGCGGCGCGGACAATTCACCCGCCCTGGGTGAAGCCTACGCTTCAATGAACCCCTTCTCCACGGCCAAGTACGAAGGCGTATACAGCGCCATCAACTGGACCCCGACTCCCCTCTGGGCCAAGTTCTTCTTCCAGCTGGTGTTCGCCGGCACCGCCGCGACGATTGTTTCCGGTGCGGTCGCCGAGCGCATCAAGATCAGCTCATTCATCATCTTCAGCTTCCTCCTGGTCGCCTTTGTCTATCCGGTCACCGGCCACTGGATCTGGGGCGGCGGCTATCTCGGTTCGAACAATTTCCGTGATTTCGCCGGTTCCACCGTTGTCCACTCTGTCGGCGGTTGGGCGGCTTTGGCCGGTGTCCTTGTCCTCGGGCCCCGCAAAGGAAAATTCCGGGATGGCAAGGTGCATCCAATTCCCGGTCACAACATGACCTCAGCCGCTTTGGGCGTGCTCATTCTCTGGCTCGGCTGGTTCGGATTCAACCCCGGTTCCACCATGGCCGCCATGGACGGCTCGGCCATCGCCCACATTCTCGTCAACACCAACATCGCCGCTGCCACCGGCAGCCTGGGCGCCCTCGTCACCGCTTGGGTCCTGCTCAAGAAGCCCGACCTGTCCATGGTGCTCAACGGCTGTCTCGCGGGTCTCGTGGCTATCACGGCTCCCTGCGCCTTCACCACCATCACTTCCGGTGCCATCATCGGTCTGATTGCGGGTATCATCGTGGTTCTGGCGGTCATCTTCTTCGACAAGATCAAGATCGATGATCCGGTCGGTGCGCTCTCCGTCCACCTCGTAAACGGCGTCTGGGGCACCCTCGCTCTCGGCCTGTTCTACAACAAGGAAATCGCCACCAGCGTGGCCGCTCTCGATACCGGCCTTACGGCCGGCGCCCAGTTCCTCGTCCAGCTCAAGGGCGTGCTCATGGTCGGCGTGTTTGTCTTCGTCGCCTCCTTGGTTCTCTGGTATGCCATCAAGGCTGTCATGGGAGTCCGCGTGAGCGCTGAGGAAGAACATGAAGGCCTCGACATTGGCGAACACGGCAACGAGGCCTACCCCGACTTCACCATCGCCCACAAGTAATCCTCGACCCCACTATCCAATATGAAACTCATCATCGCCATCATCAAACCGTTCAAGCTGGACGAGGTCAAAGAAGCCCTGTCCAAAGTCGGGGTCGACGGCATGACCGTCACCGAGGTTAAGGGCTTCGGTCGTCAGAAAGGCCACACCGAGATCTACCGCGGCAGTGAATACACCGTGGACTTCCTGCCCAAGGTTAAGATCGAGATCGCCCTCACGGACGAACTCGTCCAACCGGCGGTAGCCGCCATCTCTGCCGGTGCCAAGACCGGCAAGATCGGTGACGGTAAGATCTTCGTGGTCCCACTCGAAGATGTCCTGCGGATCCGCACTGACGAACGCGGCGACGCGGCCGTCTAAAGCACTTAGCCACACACACCTAACAGAAAGGCGCCCCGCCCCGGATCACCGGTGGCGGGGCTTCCTTTTTAGGCAGATTAATGGTTGGGCCCGCTCCATCTGATGACCCGGGGTTAAAAATACTCATAGCTTGGCCTGTTGCCTGCTAATTGGTTCATGGGAAGACAGTCTGCTGGAACCTGCGGTTCACCCTGCAGTCCTAGGCTGTCCTGACCAGACAAACCAAACCTACACTAATGAAGAAAATAACCCTCCTCCTCGCAGCGCTTATCACGGGCGCCTCGCTTACCGCCGCTGACGCACCTGCGTCCTCATACAGCGTCACCGCGGATTTCCCATATACGACCAAGTACGTCTTCCGCGGCGTCGAACTCGCCAAGGGCGCTTTCCAGCCCTCCATCAAGCTGACCTCCGGTGATTTTTATGCCGGTATCTGGAGCAGCCTGCCGGTCAACAAGAACTACGAGCTGGAAATCGACTACTACGCCGGCTACGGCTTCAAGCTGCCGAACGGCTGGAGCCTCGATGTTGGCACCACCTTGTACAGCTACCCTGGCCTGAATGGCGGCGGCGACAAGACCACCTTCGAACCGTACGTCGGTCTGAATGGCAGCTTCGGCGCGGTCTCCTCGGCCACCTATGCGTACTATGACTTCACCCTCGATGTCATGACCCTCCAGGAAACCCTGGGATACAGCGTGCCGCTCGACGACAAAACTTCGTTGAACCTGTCGGCCACCGTCGGTCGCGTCGAACCCGACAGCGGCAGCGGTTACACCTACTACGGCGTGGGCGCGACCATTCCGTACAAGCTGAGCGACAAGTCCACCATCACGGTGGGCGTTCAGTATGCCGACCATAACATCAGCGGTCTCGAGGGCAGCCACTTCTGGGGCACCCTTGGCTACACCTACACGTTCTAAGTCGGAACTTGAGCTGATTTAATCAAAAAGCCCGTCCCCGCGTGAGCGGGGACGGGCTTTCCTTTGCAGAATCAGCAGATCGGAACTAGGCCTTGACGCTCAGTGAGCCCAGCAACCGTTCGATCCGGTCGCACGCAGCGGACAGTTTCTCCTCGTTGGCGGTGAAGCAGGCGCGCACATGGCCCTTGCCGGCATCGCCGAAGGCCGTACCCGGAACCACCGCCACCTTGTGCTCCGTCAGCAGGCGGCGGGCGAATTCCCCTTCATCCAGCCCCGTGCCGGCAACGGAAGGAAAGGCATAGAACGACCCCCGCGGTGAATGACATTTGAGTCCGGCCGCATTGATGCGACGCACGAAAAGATCACGACGTTCGCGATAGCGGTCACGCATGAACTTTGTGGCATCGTCACCGAGGCGCAGCGCCGCCAAGGCGCCCTCCTGACTGATGCTCGGCGCGCACAACATCGAGTACTGGTGAACCTTCATCATGGCCTCGATCAATGGCGCCGGACCGCAGGCATAGCCCAGACGGAATCCCGTCATCGCGAATGCCTTGGAGAATCCATGCAAGAGGATCGTGCGCTCGCGCATGCCAGGCAGGCTGGCAATGCTCGTGTGCGTGCCCTCGAAGACCAGCTCCGAATAAATCTCGTCACTCACGACGATCATGTCCTTCTCGATCGCGAACTTGGCGATGCGTTCCAGCTGTTCGCGGGAGCAGACTCCTCCGGTCGGGTTGCAGGGCAGGTTCAGAAGCAACAGTTTGCAGCCCGGCTGCCAGGCGGCGGCCAAGGCCGGCGCATCGAGGGAGAATTGTTCCTGCGCGTTCGTGGACACCGGCACGCCCACCGCATGGACCAGATCCACGGACGGGGCGTAGGAGACATAGCAGGGCTGGTGATACATCACCTTATCGCCCGGATTGAGCAGTGAACGCAGGGTAAGATCCAAACCTTCGGAAACGCCGACGGTCACGAGGACCTCGTCGTCCGGCCGGTAGCTGGTCTTGAAATGCCCCTCGGCATAGCGGCAGATCTCCTTGCGGAGGGCCGGCAGGCCGAGATTGGACGTGTAGTGCGTCTTGCCGGTGTCCATGGCCGTCTTGACGGCATCACGGATGGGTTGCGGAGTGTCGAAATCGGGTTCGCCGATACCGAGTGAGATGACGCCGTCGGTCTTCGCGACGAGTTCAAAGAAGTCGCGAATGCCGGAGCGGCGCAGGCCGGCCACATGACGCGCGATGAAGCGGGTCGTATCGAGGGTCGGCGTGGAAGTGGATAAACTCATGGAGGAATTAGGGTGGCCGGAGGTGGCCTTAACGCTTGAGGCGTGCGCGGACTGCATCGCCCATCTGGGTGGTCGTGATCGGTTTCGCCGCACCGAGGTCGCCGGTGTGGCAGCCTTCGTCAATGGCGGCGCTGACGGCCGCCTCAATAGCTCGGGCCTCGGCCTCCAGACCGAGGGAGTGGCGCAGCAGCATCGCGGCTGAAAGAATGGTGCCGGTGGGGTTGGCGATGCCCTTGCCCGCGATGTCGGGGGCGGAGCCGTGGATCGGCTCGTACAAGCCGAGCTTGCCCTCGCCCAATGAGGCGCTGGGAAGCAGACCGAGCGAGCCGGCCAGCACCGCCGCCTCGTCCGTCAGGATGTCACCAAACATGTTTTCCGTGACGATCACGTCGAACTGCGCCGCATGCGTCACCAGACGCATGGCGGCAGAATCAACGAGCTGGTGCTCCAGCTTCACATCGGGAAATTCCTTGCCCACCTCGATGGCGATCTGGCGCCAGAGCCGCGAGGACTCAAGCACGTTGGCCTTGTCGATCGAGGTGACGAGCTTCCGGCGTCCACGGGCGAGCGTGAAGGCCAGGCGCACAATGCGACGGATCTCAACATCGGTATAGATGAGCGTGTCCACCGCCTGCACTCCGCCCTCCGGCGTCGCGCTGCGCCCCTTGGGCTGGCCGAAATAGAGACCGCCGGTGAGCTCGCGGATGACGATGAAGTCCACGCCGGCCACGCGCTCGGGCTTCAGCGGAGAAAGCTTGGCGAGAGACGGAATCGCCTTAACGGGACGAAGGTTCGCATAGAGCCCGAGACCTTTGCGGATGGCCAGCAGTCCCTGTTCCGGGCGCACCTTGGCCTGGGGATCATCCCACTTGGGGCCACCCACCGCGCCGAGCAGCACCGCCTGGGCGCCCTGACAGGCCTGCAAAGTCGCCTCAGGCATGGCGGTGCCGGTCGCGTCAATGGCGCAACCGCCGAGCAGATGCTCGGCATATTCAAACTGGTGACCGAAAAGCTTGGCCACGGCATCAAGCACGCGGCGGGCTTCCCCGACAACTTCAGGACCGATCCCGTCACCGGGTAAAAGGACAATTTTGGCGTTCATGCTAAAGTGGGTTTGGCGGCGACGGGTTGGTCGGTCGTGGTCAGCGCGTACTCATAGCCATCCGCCAGCGCCAGCCAGGTGGCATCCAGGATGTTCGTACCCGCCCCGACCGTGCTCCAGCGGCGCTCGCTGCCATCGTGCCAGTCGATCAGCACCCGGGTCACGGCTCCGGTGCCGGAATTGCCGTTCAGGATACGGACCTTGTAGTCCGCCAGCTGGATCTGGGCAACCTGCGGAAACAACGGCTGCAGCGCCTTGCGCAACGCCGTGTCGAAGGCGTTGACCGGGCCATTGCCCTCGGCGGCCGTGTGGACGTCGTGTCCCCGGACCGTAAGCTTGATCGTGGCCTCGGCCACCTGGCGATCACCATGCCGGTTCACCATGCCGCGATAGTCATGCAGGGTAAACAGGGGCTGATAATCGGGACTCAGGCGCCGCACGAGCAAGGACACGCTGGCCTCGGCTGCCTCGAATGAAAAGCCCTCGTGCTCCTTTGTCTTGATCACTTCAACGACTTTGGCCCCGAGGTGCTGGTCCAGATTCGTCAGGCCGAGCTGCGCCGCCTTTTCAACAATGTTCGCGCGGCCGGAAAGCTCGCTCACGACGACCCGCATCTCGTTGCCGACAAGCTTCGGATCGATGTGCTGGTAGGCGTCGGGATGGCGCTGCATGGCAGACACGTGGACACCGGCCTTGTGGGCGAAGGCGCTGTTACCGACGTAGGCCATCTGCTCGTTGGGCGCGAAGTTCGCGACCTCGGCGACAAACCGGGCGACCTCGTGCAGGCGCGGGAGATGCCCCTCGGGCAACGCCCGTAGCTTGAGCTTCAATTCGATGTTGGGGATGACCACGCAGAGGTTCGCATTGCCGCAACGCTCGCCGTAACCGTTGATCGTGCCCTGCACATGGACCGCCCCGGCATGGATCGCGGCAACGCTGTTGGCCACGCCGCAACCGGAATCATCGTGCAGGTGGATGCCGACGCGAACACTCGGGCCGAAATGCTTTTGCACCGCCTGGACCGTGGCCGCCACTTCCCACGGCAGGTGCCCGCCGTTCGTATCACAAAGCGCGAGCGTTTCCGCTCCGCCCTTGTTCGCCGCCCCAAGGCACTGAAGGGCGTAGTCCGGATTTTTGTCAAAGCCGTCGAAGAAGTGCTCGGCGTCGTAGATCACGCGTTTGCCCTTGGAACGCAGGTAGGCAACGGTCTCCTCGATCATCCGCAGATTTTCATCCAAGGTCGTGCGCAGGACTTCTTCTACTTGCAGTACGGAAGATTTGCCGAAAATGGCACAGACTTCCGTGCCGGCGTCGACCAGGGCGCAGACGCTGGGATCGTCCTCGGGCTTGAGCTTGGCGCGCCGGGTCGCCCCAAACGCCACGATCTTGGCATGCTGCCATTTCTCCTTTCGCGCCTGTTCAAAGAACAAGGCATCCTTGGGGTTGGAGCCCGGCCAGCCTCCTTCAATGAAAGCCACGCCCAGTTCGTCGAGCTTCCGCGCGATCCGCAGCTTGTCGTCAACCGAGTAGGAGATCCCTTCCGTCTGACCGCCATCGCGGAGCGTGGTGTCAAAGATCTCGATGGAACGGGTGGTGTGGCTCGACATGGCTCAGGCGTTGACCTCGGGGGTGCCGACGTTCTTTTGCGGGTGTTGCGCCCGGCCGGTGGCATGACGCGAGAGGACATGGTTGATCGAGGCGATGTAGGCCTTCGCGCTCGCGACGACAATGTCGGTGTCCGCCCCGTGCCCGTGGCTGGAGCGCTGCTCCTCATGGCGCACGCGCACGCTGGCCTCGGCGAGGGCGTCGATGCCTTCGGTCACGGCGCTGATGCCAAATTCAAGCAGCTTGACCGGCACCTTGACGATGGCGTCGATGGCCTTGTAGGAGGCGTCAACCGGTCCCGTGCCGACGCTGGCCTGGACGTGCGTGACGCCGCTCGCATCGCGCAAGCGCACGGTGGCGGTGGGCAGGCCGGTCGTCCCGCAGACCACCTGAAGCGTCTCCAGGGCCCAGAGCTCGGGGACGGTGGCCCGTTCATCCGAGGCCAGGGCGATCAGGTCGGCATCGTGGACCGACTTCTTGCGGTCCGCCAGTTTCTTGAATTCGTTGAACGCCTTGAGCAAGGCGTCGCCCTCAAGCGGGAATCCCAGCTCGGTGAGTCGCTTGGAGAACGCCGCCCGGCCGGAATGTTTGCCGAGGACGAGCTCGGTCTGCGTGGCGCCGACATCCTGCGGACGCATGATCTCGTAGGTCTGCGCGTTCTTGATCATGCCGTCCTGATGAATGCCTGATTCGTGCGCGAAGGCGTTGCCGCCGACGATGGCCTTGTTGGGCGGCACCGGATAGCTGGTGCTACGGGAAACGAGCTTGGACAGGCGGCAGAGCTGCGTGGCGTCTACTCCCGTCTGCAGGCCAAGCTTGTCGGCGCGGGTCTTCAGGACCATCACGATTTCCTCAAGAGAGGCATTGCCCGCGCGTTCGCCGATGCCGTTGACGGTGCATTCCGCCTGGCGCGCGCCGGCGCGGAGACCGGCGACCGAGTTGGCCACGGCGTGACCGAGATCATCGTGACAATGCACGGAGATGATCACGTCCTTGGCGCCCGGGGTGTGCTTGATGATACCGGCGATGAGGGCGCCGAATTCATCGGGCATGGTATAGCCGACGGTGTCCGGAATATTCAGCGTGGTGGCCCCGGCCTTGATGACGGCCTCGAGCACCTCGTAGAGAAACAACGGATCGCTCCGTCCCGCATCCTCGGGGGAGAACTCGATGTCCGCGCAGAGTGAGCGGGCATAGGCGACCATCTCGACCGCCCGGGCCTTCATCTCCGCCCGGGACATGCGGAGTTTGTGCTCCAGGTGCAGGTCGCTCGTCGCCAGGAAAGTGTGGATGCGGGGGTGCTTGGCGAGCTTCACGCCCTGCCAGGCCGCATCGATGTCATTCTTGGTGCACCGGGCGAGACCGCAAATGATCGGCGGCTCGGCCTGTGGCCGGCCGGCGATCGGAATCTGGCCGATCTCAGTGGCAATGGCCTGCACCGCGGCGAGATCATCGGGTGAGGCAGCCGGAAAGCCGGCCTCGATGACGTCAACACCGAGACGGGCGAGGCCGCGCGCGACCTCCATCTTTTCAGCGGAAGTCATGGAAGCACCGGGAGCCTGCTCGCCGTCGCGCAGGCTGGTGTCGAAGATACGGACGTAATTTGAAGTCATAGTGAAAGTGAGAGTGAAGGTGAACGGAGTTATCTCGTGGAGGCCAACTGGGAACGCAGCTTAAGAATACTGGCTGTCAGGATGCCGATGATCTCGTCGCACAGGGCGATGCGAGTCTCGGGCAGATCGGCTGGCAGCCAGTGTCTAAGTCGCAGGTAGCGACCGGCGGTTTCCTGAGCCGAGCCGCGCGCTATGACCAGAAACTGACAATACTCTTTCTTGGAACCACGTCCGTAGCCCTCTTCGATATTCGAAGCGATCGAATCCGCACTGGCCAGCTGTTGGGCAGCCAATCGATCGCACTCCCGGTGGCGCGAGAGGAACGCCATGTCCGCCACGACAAAATCGAAGAGTTCCAGCGCCTTGGTGTAGGCGCCGAAGCTCATCAACTTTGTGCGGGCATTCATGGATTGTTCACTCTCACTTTCACATTCACTTTCACCCGGCCATCACTTCGAGATGACGACGGGATTCAGGAACGGCATCATCGCGCGCAGCTTGGCGCCGACGACCTCGATCTTCTGACCGCGCTCCTTGTTGCGGAACTTGGTCATGGTCTTGCGACCGTACTTGTTGTTCTCGTCGATGAAGCGCTTGGCAAACTTGCCGGTGGTGATGTCCTTGAGGATCTTCTTCATCTCCTTCTGCGTCTGCTTGGTCACGACGCGCGGACCGGAGACGTAATCGCCCCACTCAGCGGTGTCGGAAACGGAGTAGCGCATGTAGTTGAGGCCGCCGCGATACATGAGGTCGACGATGAGCTTCAGCTCATGCATGCACTCGAAGTAGGCGATCTCGGGCTGGTAGCCCGCGTCGACGAGGGTCTTGAAGCCGGCCTTGACCAGCTCGGCGCAGCCGCCGCACAACACGGCCTGCTCGCCGAACAAGTCCGTCTCGGTCTCTTCCTTAAATGTGGTCTCAAGCACGCCGGCGCGCGTGCAGCCGATGCCGCGGCCGTACGAAAGCGCGAGCTTCTTGGCATTGCCGGTGGCATTCTGATAGACCGCGATAAGGCCCGGGACGCCGCCGCCTTCCTGGAACACCTCGCGCACGCGGTGGCCGGGGGACTTCGGGGCGATCATCGTCACGTCGACGTTCTTCGGCGGCACGATGCCCTTGAAGCGGATGTTGAAGCCATGGGCGAACATCAGCATCTTGCCGGCGGTGAGAGCCGGGGCGATTTCCTCGCGATACAGGCGGGCCTGGACGTGGTCCGGCACGAGCACCATGATGACATCAGCCCATGCGGCGACGTCGGCAACCTCACCCACGGTGAGGCCGGCCTTCTTGGCCTTCGCGACCGATTTGCTCTTCTTGGAGAGACCGACGCGGACCTTTACGCCGCTGTCCTTGAGGTTAAGCGCATGGGCGTGGCCCTGGGAGCCGTAGCCGATGATTGCAACATTCTTGCCGCGGATGAGCGAGAGATTCGCGTCCTTGTCGTAGTAGATTTTAGCCATGGTGATAAATTGGTTTTCGGGATTTTGGATCTGGGTAATGGTTAAACGGACATCGAGATGCCGGAGGTGTCGTGACCCTGGTCCGCGCCGTCGGCCGTACGGACGAGCGGGGGCGCGGACGAGACGGGTTCATGGCCGCGGGCCATGGAAACCGCACCGGTCCGCACCATCTCGGCGATGCCGTAGGGACGGAGGATCAGTTCGAACTTCGCGATCTTGTCAGGCGTGCCGGTGACCTCGGCGGTGATGGTCTTCTCGTCCACGTCGACGACGCGGGCGCGGAAAACATCGACCAGCTGGAGCACCTGGGAGCGGGTGTCGGGCGTGACCTTCACCTTCACCAGGCCGAGTTCGCGGGTGAGCGAGGCCTTGTGGGTGAGGTCGTCGACGCGGAGCACGTTGACCAGCTTGTAGAGGTTGGCCTCGACGATGCGGGCACCGGCCTCGGTGGTATCGACAACCACGGTCAGGCGGGAGATGCCCGGTTGGTCGGTGCCGCCGACCGTCAGGGAATCGATGTTGAAGTTGCGGCGGCGGAAGAGCGAGGCGACGCGATTGAGCACGCCGGGCACGTCTTCCACATAGGCGATGAGGGTATGTTTGGCCATGACGGTAGAGGGTTAGCGGCGGGATTTGGCTGACTTGGTGGGTTTGGCCGGCTTGCGGGACGCAGGCGCGGAGGTCTTGCCGCGGCCATTGAGGACCTTCGCCTCGGCCTTGGCCTCGGTGAAGACATCGGGCAATACTGCGGCGGGCATCTCCCACTCCTTGTCCGAGCCGGATTCCAGCATGACGTCCTGCTTGGGGCGGCGGATCATCTTGTCGAGATCGGCGCCGGCGGGAACCATCGGGAACACGGAGTCTTCCTTCTCGACGACGAAATCGATGACCACGGTCTTCTTGTCACCGAGGGTCTTCTCGACGGTAGCTTTGACGTCGCTGCGCTGGTTGCAACGCAGGCCGGAAAGGCGATAGGCCTCGGCCAGCTTTACGAAGTCGGGCCCGGTCATCGGCGTGGCCGCGTAGCGCTTGTCGTAGAAAAACTCCTGCCACTGGCGCACCATGCCGAGGAACGAGTTGTTGATGATGGCAACGTTGACCTTGATGCCTTCCTGCTCGGCCGTGGCCAGTTCACAGGAGGTCATCTGGAAGCCGCCGTCGCCGACCACCACCCACACGTCCTTCTCCGGGCAGGCGAACTTGGCGCCGATGGCCGCCGGCAGGGCGAAGCCCATGGTGCCGAGACCGCCCGAGGTGATGAGCGAGCGCGGCTTGTCGTGACGGAAATACTGGGCCTCCCACATCTGGTGCTGACCGACGTCGGTCACGACGATGGTGTCGCGCTTCTGGGTGAGGCGCCAGATGTCGTTGATGACATGGGCCGCGTAGAGGTGGCCGTTGTCGGGCAGATTCTTGATGTCGCGCACGGCGGAGTCGCCGCGGGCAACATTGATGGTCGCCCACCATTCGGCGTGCTCGGCCTTTTTCACCAAGGGTTTCAGCTCGCCGAGGACCTCACGGAGATCGCCGATGAGGGCGACGTCCACGGGCACGTTCTTGTTCACCTCGGTCGGATCGATCTCCACGTGGATCTTCTTCGCGTTGAGCGCGTAGGTCTTGAGATTGCCGGTCACGCGGTCATCGAAACGCATGCCGAGGGCGATCAGCACGTCGGCCTGCTGGATGGCCTCGTTGACCCAGGACTCACCATGCATGCCCATCATGCCGAGGTTGAATTCGGACGAGGCCGGAATGGCGCCGATGCCGAGCAGCGTCGTGCTGATCGGAATGTTGGCCAGCTTGGCCAGGGCGAGCACATCATTGGTCGAACCCGACTTCATGATGCCCTGACCCGCGAGGATGAGGGGCCGCTTGGCGGAGTTGATCAACTCGGCGGCGCGGGCGAACTCCGACGCCGGGGCGCGGTGGTTCGGGCGATAGCCGGGCAGCTTGGGGGCGGCCGCCTCCCAATCGAAATCGGCGGTCAACTGCTGGGCATCCTTGGTGATGTCCACCAGAACGGGACCGGGGCGGCCGCTCTTGGCAATGTAGAACGCCTCGCGGATGGCCCGCGCGATGTCGCCGGGCTTGGTCACCAGGTAATTGTGCTTCGTGACGGGCAGCGTGACGCCGGTCACATCCGTCTCTTGGAAAGCGTCGGTACCGATCGCCTTGGAACCGACCTGACCGGTGATGCACACGATCGGGGAGGAATCCATCATGGCGGTGGCGATGCCGGTGACCATGTTGGTCGCGCCGGGGCCGGAGGTCGCGATGGCGACACCAACCTTGCCGCTGGCGCGGGCGTAGCCGTCCGCCATGTGGGTGGCGCCCTGTTCATGGCGCACCAACACGTGGTGTATCTTGGGATACTTGGTCATCGCGTCGTAGGTCGGCAGAATGGCGCCGCCCGGATAACCGAACACGACATCGACGCCTTCCTTCTGTAAGCATTCCCAAATGATTTCTGCTCCGGTGAGTTTTTTCATAAGTATCCGAGGTGTAATTGAGGTAACTTGTTTTTTCAGGAGGTGACCGCGCCTTCCGAGGCGGAGGAAACGGTGTTGGCGTATTTCGCCATGACGCCGCGGACGTAGCGCGGGGCCGGGGCTTTCCAGCCTTGCTTGCGCTTGGCCAGCTCGGCGGCGGGGATTTCGACCTGCAACTTGCGGGTCGCAACGTCGATTTCAACGGTATCGCCTTCCTGCACAAAGGCAATGAGGCCGCCGACGTAGGCCTCGGGGGCAACGTGTCCGATGGAAAAACCGCGGGTCGCGCCAGAGAAGCGCCCATCCGTGAGGAGGGCCACCGTCTCAACCATGCCGGCACCGGCGAGCGCGCCGGTTACCCCGAGCATTTCGCGCATACCCGGACCGCCCTTGGGGCCTTCGTACCGGATGACGACCACGTCGCCCGATTTGATCTGGCCCTTGGTGACGGAAGCCATCGCGTCCTCCTCGTTGTTGAAGACGCGGGCCGGTCCCTTGAAGTGCTTGATGGCGCTACCGGCCACCTTGAGCACGCAGCCTTCCTCGGCGAGATTGCCCCGCAGGATAACGAGACCACCGGAGGTCTTAAAAGGCTTGTCGGTCGGACGGATGACCTGCTGGCCAGGAGTTTCCGGGGCATTGGCAACCTCTTCGCCGATGGTGCGGCCGGTGACCGTCACACAGTCAGCGTGCAGGTATTTGCCCTCAAGGAGACGGCGCAACAACAGCGAAATGCCGCCGGCGTTGTGCATCTCGACGGCCGTATAGAGCCCACCCGGCTTGAGCGTGGCGATGGTGGGGGTCTTCGCGCTGATGGCATCGAACTCGTCGATCTTGAGGGAAACGTTGGCTTCCTTCGCAAGGGCGAGCAGGTGGAGCACCGCATTGGTGGAGCCACCGGATGCCGCGACTGAGGCGATTGCGTTCTCGAACGATTTGCGGGTGAAGATCTGCGAAGGCTTCAGGTCCTTGCGCACCAGATCCATGACGATCTCGCCGCAGCGGTAGGCGGCCTTGTTCTTGGCCTCGTCGACGGCGGGGATGCCATTGAGACCGACCGGGGAGATGCCGATGGCCTCCATGATGGTGGCCATCGTGTTGGCGGTGAACTGGCCGCCGCAGGCGCCGGCGGTCGGGCACGCGGCGTTCTCGACGCGGAGGAATTCCTTTTCGTCGATCTTGTGGGCGGCAAAGGCGCCGACCGCCTCGAAAACGTCCTGCACGGTCAACGCCTTGCCATTGTGATGGCCGTGGTTGATCGAACCACCGTACAGCGCCAGGCCGGGGATGTCGCAGCGCGCCAGCGCCATCATGACACCCGGGTTGGTCTTGTCGCAGGCCGAGAGGCAAACCAGTCCATCCAGATAATTGCCCCGGGCAACCAATTCGATCGAGTCGGCGATGAGCTCACGGGAGATGAGCGAAGTCTTCATGCCTTCGGTTCCCATCGTGATGCCGTCCGAAATGGAAACGGTGTTGAACTCCATCGGCGTACCCCCGGCGGCGCGGATGCCGGCCTTCACATGTTCCGCCATCTCACGGAGATGGAAATTGCACGGCCCGATCTCAGTCCAGGTGTTGGCAATGCCGATGATCGGCTTTTTCAGGTCCTCATCCGTAAAACCTACCGCCTTGAGCATGGCGCGTGAGGGTGCCCGTTGCGGGCCTTCGGTGATGTGGTGACTGTGGCGTTTACCGGAATCCATGGGGAGAATGGTCAGTTGACCTTGCCAAAAGTTTTCTGGCAGGGCGAGAAATGGGTGTGAAAGGTCTGCGTCATAACGTATGGAGAATAAAAAAGCCGCCCTTTTTCTTGGGCGGCTTCATCTTTTTTCTGATTTTGGATTACTTGACTGTTACTTTGGCGAGCCGCCCATGGGTTGATTGGTCCGTGGCAACAAGGGCCAGGACTACGGTAATAAGGGCAATGGCTACTACGTCGAACATTGGAAAATGACGCGGGCAACGTGCTGAGCGTCCGGAGCGCTGTCAACCTCCACTTTTGCTTTTTGCAGGGTATTTTTCGGACGGCGTGTAAAAACACTGACCCCAATTCCGCCTACCGGCGGCCGCGGATATTCTGAGCGAGACGAAGAATGTCAGCCAAAACTCCCGCTGCCGTCACGGCCCCACCCGCTCCCGCTCCGCGCACAACCATGGGATATTCGCGGTAACGATCAGTGTGAAAGGCCACAAAGGCCTCGGCTCCACGCAAGGCGGCCGCCGGGTGGGACGATTCCACATCCACCGGCCCCACGGTGACTTTCGCACCAGCGGCTCCGGGAGTAATTCGCGCGAGATAGCGCGGCAGCTTACCCTGGGCCTTGCTGGACGCGACGCGCTGGGCCACTTCCGCATCAAGCTTGGTCAGGGACTGCATGAACTTCTCCGGATCATCTTCCTTGAGGAATTGCTCCGGGACAAAGGGCCTGAGCTCGACGTCGGTGAGGTCGAGGCGCAAACCGAGTTCCCGGGCGAGAATGACGGCTTTGCGGGCGACATCGAGGCCCGACAGATCATCGCGCGGGTGTGGCTCGGTGTACCCCAATTCACGCGCGGTGCGCACCGCGGCGGACAGGGTCTTGCCTTGGGCCAGCTGGTCACAGAGATAGCCCAGCGTGCCGGAAAACGCGCCCTCGATCGTGATCACATGATCGCCCGTGCGCACCAGATTCTTGAGCGTCTCGATCACGGGCAACGCCGCCCCGACCGTGGTCTCATAGTGGTAGGCCCGGAAATGTTTACGTGCCTGATTCAGCAGTTCGTCGCGTTCCCCCTGCGGGAGAGCCAACGGCTGTTTGTTCGCCGAGACGACATTGACGCTGTGGCTGAACGCCGCGCGATACAGACGGTCCATGCCTGGCGCCGCCGAGCAATCCACCAACACGGGGTTGGGCTGCCGGGAGAGCTCGTCGAGCAGGGAAATAACATCCTTCTCCACCCTGCCCTCCTCGAGGGCGGTCTTCTGAAGTTCGACGGCCTTATCCGTGGAAAGTCCCATCGAATCGAAGAGGACGCCGCCGCTGGAACCGATGCCAACCAGGCGCACCTGCACATCGTGCTCGCGGTCCAGCGCCTTGTTTTGCTGGTCGATCTGTTTGATGAGCGAGCCACCGACCACACCCTTGCCGAGCAGCAGCACGCTGATGACGGTGTGCGAGAGATTGAAGACGCCGTGCACGATGCGCACCGCGGTGGCCGTCTGGTCCGCATCAATCACGCACGAGATGCTGCGCGCCGAGGCGCCCTGCGCGACTGCCCGGACGGAAATGCCCGCCTCGCCGATCGCATTGAGAAACTTCCCGGCGACATTGGGCCGCTTGCCCATGTTTTCGCCGACCAGACTCACCATGGAAACGGGCGAAAGCACGGGCTCGATCCGCAGATCGCCGGTCTGGATCTCCGGAGCCAAGGCCTCGCTGATGCTCTGCTTCGCGCGCGCCTCGTCGACTTCGGGAATCACGACCGAGAAAGACTGACCGAGCGTGGATTCGGTGGTCAGCCAGACGCGGACGCCCGCTTCACCCAGAGCGGCAAGAATCCGGCCGCCGAGCGGCTTGCTGATGCCGGTGCGCCGGGACTGCACTCCGATCAGCGCCAGGCGCTCCAAGCTCGTGACGCAAGTCGGACGGTTGGGATCAGGATTGCCGGTTGCATCGATCCGGGTGCCGGGGGCATCCGGCTGGGTCGTGCTGCGGATGACCAGCGCGGCGCCGCATTCCCGCAACGGGATGATCGTCCGGGGATGAAACATCCGGGTGCCGAAATAGGCCAGTTCCAGCGCCTCGTCATACGACAGCCGGTCCACCGGCGAGGCTTCCTTCACCAGGGCCGGATCGGCGGTCATCACGCCCAGCACATCCGTCCAAACCGTGACGGCGGACGCTTTGAGCAAGCCCGCGACCAGCGTCGCGGTATAATCGGAACCGTTGCGCCCCAGGGTGGTAGTGTGGCCATCGCGCGTGCGCCCGATAAAACCGGTCACCACCGGGACGCTGCCTTTCCAGCCGTCGAGCAGAGGCGTGAAACGCTTGGTGGTTTCGGCCTTGTCAACCGTCGCCGCCCCGTGAGCGCCATCGGTTACGACGAAGTCGCGGGCGTCGACCGGAATCGACGGCACATCGCGTTCCTGCAGGGCCCGCGACAAGACGGCGATGGAGATGCGCTCTCCCACGGAAATGATCGAGTCGAGCGTGCGCGGAGAGCACTCCCGGGTTAGTTCGATGCCCGAGAGCAATCGCTCCACCGGAGTCAGGATCTCATCGAGATCGTGTTTGAAGCCTTTCTGACCCTGGCTGTTGAGCACCGACCTCGCCGTGGCGGTGGCCAGTTCCTTGACCTGACCCAGTTCGCGGCGGGCCTGGCTGATGTTGCCGCTTTCTGCAGACCGGGCGGCAAGAATCAGCCAGTCGGTGCTGTCGCCGAGCGCAGAAACGACGACGGCCAGCGGGCGCGGACCGGCCACGATCAGTTCCAGCACCTTGGGCAGACGCCCGGAAGTGCCGAGGGAGGAACCACCGAATTTGTAAACTTGCCAGCCTTCGCTCATGATTGGGATGCCTGCAGCTGCAGGGCTCGTTCAAGGATAGGCGCGAGTGACGACCATTCCATCAAAAACGCATCGTGTCCGTGGATGCTGCTGATCGTCGAGCGCTCGACGCGTGCGCCGGCCTGCTTCAGCTGCTTCGCCAAAACCTCCGTCTGCGCAGGGGAGAAGAGCTGGTCAGAGTCGATGTCCACCACGAGCGTCGACGCACGCACCCGGCTGATCGCGGGCACTTTCTCACCGGGCAGCGGCTGCAACAGATCGTGATGATCCATGGCGGCGAGTTGCATCTCGTATGCCTGGGCGGCGAAACGGCTGCGCAGCTTCGCGCCTTGATGCTCCAGATAACTTTGCACCGGATAACTCGTACCGCTGGACACGATTCCGGACGGGCGCGGTTGACGGGCATCGAGGCCGGGCTCGGCCCGATAAGTCAGAATGGCGAGTTGGCGGGCAATCTCCAGTCCTCGGCCCACATTGTGGGGATAACCAGGATCAAGCCGCAGGATCTGACGGGCGACGTGGTTCCAGCCAACCACCCAGGCACTGGCGGCCACGCTGGTCGCCAGCGGCAAAATGCGTTGAAACCGCGCAGGTGCCAGGGCCGCCAGGGCCAGCGCGACCATGCCGCCGAGGGATCCGCCCGTAGTCAAATGGACCTGATCAATGCCGAGCTTGTCCAGCGCCAGCAATTGAGCGCGCGAAATATCGAGACTCGTCAGCTCCACCTTGGGGTCCGTGGGAAAGCCTTCCACCCCGGGACCGCTGCTGCCGTAGCAGGAGCCCAGGTTGTTCAAACACACGATGCGATAGACCTCGGGATCCAACACCCGCCCCGGCCCGATCAGGGGTTCCCACCACCCGCCCGGTCCGCCCGCCTGGGCGCTACCCGTCAGGGCATGCACCAACAGCACGGTGGGCACATCCGGGAGGAGAGAGTCGGGAGTGTCGCCTTCACGGCTCCACCACCAACCACGGGCGCGATGAGAACGGACTACGCCGCCCCGCGCGAGCGGGAGATCGGGCAAAGCCAGTTCAAAAGTACGCGGCGAAGCAGCAACTGTCGGCATGTCGATGGTGAACAAACCGTTTCCATCTCAGGCCGCCAGCGAAGTGACGCCGGCAAACGATTGCTGCAGACCCATCAGGCGATACCGGGCAAAGGTGGCTCCAAGGAGCTGACTTTTGCAGGGTGCCGAAGGGTCGGAATAGGTGTTCATTGTCAGGGAAGAGTTTGATTTTTGTGTTACCCCTAAGGGACGCCAGTCAAGCTGTCGAGACAAGGGAGGGACGTGTCATACTTGAGTGACTTACTACATTATGTGTCATACCTATTAAGCGCTGCGCAGAAAGCAAACGTCGCCCATGATTCCGGCTTGTTGCTTTATTCGGCACAGCTACTGTCCGCCTCCCATGTCCAAACGTTTGAAACGCATCGTGCTCAAGTTCGGTTCCGGCATCCTGTCCTCGGAAAAGGGGATCGGCCTGAGCCGGAAACAGATTGCCCGCCTTGCCCTCGAGGTCGGCACGCTGGTCCGGGCCGGCCATGAATGTATCGTCGTGTCCAGCGGTGCGGTCTCCGCCGGCATGGAGACGCTTGAACTCACCTCGCGGCCGAAGGAATTGGCGGCCCGGCAATCCTGTGCAGCCGTGGGCCAGTCCCACCTGATGCACGCCTACGCCAATGCGTTCGCAAGTCAGGGTCTGACCGTCGCCCAGTTGCTGTTGACCCACAACGACCTCGACAGCCGCGTGCGGCACCTCAACGCCCGCAATACGCTGACCCACCTGCTCTCACGCGGTCACGTCGTGCCGATCATCAACGAGAACGACTCCGTCGCCGTCGAGGAACTGAATTTCGGCGACAACGACCGTCTTTCCGCGGAGGTCTCCATCCTCATGGACGCCGATCTGCTCATCATTCTGACCAGCGTCGACGGCTTGCAGGATGCGAAGGGCAAGACCGTTTCCATCGTGCGAGATTTTGACGAAGTCGCCTCGTTGGTGCGTTCGGACAAAGGCCACACCTCGACCGGCGGCATGGTCACCAAGCTCCAGGCCGCCCAGCTCGCCGTGAAATCCGGCATCGCGGTGAACATTGCGAACGGACGAAAAGCGGGTTTGGTATACGCGATCGCCGCCGGAAAACGCGTCGGCACCTATTTCCCGGCTAAATAAAACTGCCCCCACTCTTCCGCCCATGGCCTTGCACCACACCGCCGCACTCCCGTCGCCGAGGATCTTTTCCTCGCAACGGTCGCTTGGCGCCCAGCTCCAGCATCGCCAGTTTTCTCTCTGATGGAAGCCCTCGACCAACTTGTCACGCGACTGGCTCAGCAGGCCCGGGCGGCGGCGCGCACCCTTGCCACCACGTCGGCCGCACGCATCGATGCCGCCCTCGAGGCGATGGCCCGGGAGCTTCTTGCCGCGGAAAAGGACATTCTCTCCGCCAACGCCGCCGATGTCGCCGCAGCCAAGACCAACGGTCAGACGCCTGCCTTGGTTGACCGCCTGACCCTCACTCCCGAACGACTGGCCGCCTGCGCCGACGGTCTCCGGCAAGTTGCCACCCTGCCCCACCCGGTCGGAGAGATTCTCCGTGAGTGGACGCAACCAAACGGTCTCAAATTCACCAAAATCCGCGTACCGTTGGGCGTTATCGGATTTATCTACGAATCGCGCCCGAACGTCACCTGCGACGCCGCCGGTCTGTGCTTGAAGAGCGGCAACGCCGTCATCTTGCGGGGCGGCTCCGAGGCGCTTCGTTCCAACACCGCGATCGCCGCCGCTCTCGCCCGCGGGCTCGCCGCCGCCGGACTGCCGCCCGAGGCTGTCCAGCTCATCCCGGTGGCCGACCGGGACACCGTGCGCCTTTTGGGTGAAAGCGTCGGCCTGATCGATCTTCTCATCCCCCGGGGCGGCCGCAGCCTCATCGAGACCGTGATGAAGACCGCCCGCGTGCCGGTCATCAAACACTACGATGGCATTTGCGCGCTCTATGTGGACAAGGCCGCCGATCTCGCGATGGCCGAGGCCATCCTCATCAACGGAAAATGCTCGCGGCCCGGCGTGTGCAACGCCTTGGAGACCGTGCTCCTGCACCGCAACATCGCCGAACGCTTCGTCATCGATGCCGGCCCGAAACTCCTGGCGAAGGGCGTGCATCTCCGCGCCGAACCCCGCGCCTTGGAACTCCTGCAGAAGGCCGGCGTCGCGGCATCCGCGGCGTCGCTCCATGATTTTCGCACGGAGTTCCTCGACCTGATTCTGGCGGTCAAGGTCGTGGACGACACGACCGAGGCCATCGAACACATCGCCACCAACGGCTCGCACCACACGGACACGATCGTGACGGCCGACCAGGCAGCCGCCGACCAGTTTCTGGCCGGCGTGGACAGTGCGGTCGTGCTCTGGAATGCCTCGACCCGCTTCAACGACGGCCATCAGTTCGGCTTCGGTGCCGAGATCGGCATCAGCACCGACAAGATCCACGCCCGCGGTCCGATGGGGCTCGAGGAGCTCACCACCTACAAGTATGTCGTGCGCGGCACCGGTCAGATCCGGAGCTAGGCGTCCGCATTACGGTCACGTCACGACCGGGGCGAATCGCCTTTACTGGTCACAGGGCAGGAGTTCACTCGGCTTACCCAATTTTACCCCATGAAAAACTACCTGATCCCCCGACTCATGCGCGGCTCCGTCGCCGCCTTGCTCCTTTGCGCGATGCCTGCCTTCGCGAAGACGCTCACCGTTGGCTTTGCCCAGACCGGCGCGGAGAGCGCCTGGCGCACCGCCAATACCGACTCGATGAAGAGCGAGGCCGAGAAGCGCGGCATCACACTCAAATTCTCCGACGGCCAGGGCAAACAAGAGAACCAGATCCGCGCCGTGCGCTCCTTCATCACGCAGGGCGTCGACGCCATCGTCATCGCGCCGATCGTTGAGACCGGATGGGAGCCCGTTCTCAAGGAGGCCAAGCGCGCCCGGATTCCCGTGATCGTCACCGACCGCACCGTGCAAGTGAGCGACGAATCGCTCTACGTGTGCTTTATCGGCTCTGATTTCTATTCCGAAGGCAAGATGGCCGCCGACTGGCTGGCCAAGGCCGTCAAAGGCACCGGCAACATCGTCGAGCTGCAAGGCACACCCGGCTCCGCCCCGGCCAACGAGCGCCGCAAAGCCTTCGCCGACGGTCTCGCCGCCCATCCCGGCCTCAAGATCATCGACTCCCAGAGCGGCGATTTCCGTCGCTCTGGCGGCAAGGAGGTCATGGAGGCACTGCTGAAGAAGCACGGCAAGGCCATCAACATTGTCTACGCCCACAACGACGACATGGCCCTCGGTGCCATCCAAGCCATCGAGGAAGCCGGCCTGAAACCGGGCCAGGACATTCTGCTCGTTTCCATCGATGCCATCAAGGAGGCCGTTGCGGCCGTTGCCGAGGGCAAGCTGGCCTGCACCGTGGAGTGCAATCCTCTCTTCGGCCCCAAGGTCTACGACACCATCGCCAAGATCCTCGCCGGACAATCCGTGCCGAAAAAAGATTTTAACAAGGACGAGCTCTTCGACGCGACCAACGCGGCCAAAGCCCTGCCCTCCCGTCAGTATTGAGCGCGGAAGTCGTGAAATCGGTCATCGGCCATCGTTAACTGAAAATCTGCCTGCCACGGCCCCGGCCATTTTCACGATTTTCGATTTCTGATTCTCGATTTCAAGATTCCCCCAAATGTCTGCAGCTCCCCTCCTCACCCTCCGCGGCATAGGGAAGCGCTTTCCCGGGGTGATTGCCTTGGACGGGGTGGACTTCACCGTCCGCGCGGGCGAGATCCACGCCTTGCTGGGCGAAAACGGTGCCGGCAAGTCCACCCTCATCAAGGTCCTCACCGGGGTCTACGAGGCCGATGCCGGTGAGATCAAACTGGCCGGACAACCCTTGCGCGCCAACATTCCCGCCGACGCCGAACGGGCGGGAATCAGCACCGTCTACCAGGAGGTGAATCTGGTCCCTTCGCTCTCGGTTGCGGAAAACATCGCGCTCGGCCGCCAGCCCGGTCGCTTTGGCTTTCTCAACTGGCGAGCCATCCGCCGCCATGCGCGCGAGGCGCTGGCCCGGTTGGGCCTGGACTGCGACCCAGATGCCGAACTCGGCTCACTCTCGATCGCTCTCCAACAGATGGTCGCGATCGCCCGCGCCCTCGACCTGAAGGCCCGGCTCCTCATTCTGGATGAACCCACCGCAAGCCTCGACGAGAAGGAGGTCGCCGATCTGTTTGCCGTCATGCGCCGCTTGCGGGAGCAAGGTCTCGGCATCGTTTTCGTCACCCACTTCCTCGACCAGGTCTACGCCGTTTCCGACCGTATCACCGTGCTGCGCAACGGCACCTTGGTGGGCGAGTACCTCACGGCCGAACTTCCCCGCCTTTCCCTCGTGGGCAAGATGCTGGGGCGTGATCTGGCGGAGCCGACGCCCGGTCTCGCCAACGCTGCGGAAAACACCGCCGGCGCGTCGGTACTGTCCGCCCGGAGTCTCTCGCGAAAAGGAGCCCTGCACTCGCTCGATCTGGATGTCCGGCGCGGTGAAGTCCTCGGGCTCGCCGGGCTGCTCGGTTCCGGACGCACCGAGACGGCACGCTTGCTGTTTGGCATCGACGAACGCGACAGCGGCGAACTCCGCGTGAAAGGCGCCCCAGTTGCCCTCCGTTCACCGCGCGACGCCGTCCGGCTCGGCCTCGCCTTTTGCTCTGAGGACCGGAAGTCCGAAGGAATTCTACCCAATCTATCCGTCCGCGAGAATCTCATCATCGCACTGCAGGCCAAACAAGGTGGCTGGCGCACCCTGGCCCGAAGCGAACAGGACCGGCTTTGTGCCCACTACATCGCCGCCCTGCGCATCAAGACGGCGGATGCCGAGGTGCCCATCCGCACCCTGTCCGGCGGCAATCAGCAGAAGGTGCTGCTGGCCCGTTGGCTCGCCACGCAACCCGCCCTCATCATCCTCGACGAGCCGACGCGCGGCATCGACATCGGCGCAAAGGCGGAGATCGAGCAGCTCATCGGCAAGCTCCGCGCCGAGGGTATCGCCGTGATATTCATCTCCTCCGAAATCGAGGAGATCGTTCGCAACAGCACGCGGGCTCTCGTGCTCCGTGAGCGCCGGCCCTGCGGCGAAATCGCCGGTGATAAACTGAACGTCAACCACCTCATGAAGGCAATGGCCGGAGGACACACGAAGCATGAGTAGGAAGTTCCCAGTGGGGCCGGTCTCCGACCGGCCGCCTTTTTCTCCTGCCCCGTGCCATGACCGGTCTCCGCCCGGCCCCACGCCATGACTGAACGCGTGCGCCAGTTTCTCCGCTCCCCCGTGCTTTGGCCCTTGGCCGGCATCGCGCTGCTCCTGATTGCCAACCTCATCCTGAAACCGGGCTTCCTGAACATCACGGTGCTCGACGGTCACCTTTATGGTCTGCCGATCGACGTGCTCAACCGTGGCGCCAAGACGCTCATCCTCGCCCTCGGCATGACCCTCGTCATTGCGACCGGTGGCGTCGACCTGTCCGTTGGCTCGGTGGTGGCCATCACCGGCGCGGTGGCGGCCGCGCTCATCGGCCAAGGGACAGATTCACTGGCCTTGATCGTGGCCGGAGCCTTGGGCGCCGGTGCGCTCGCCGGCCTGGCCAACGGTCTGCTGGTCGCCCGCCTGGGCGTACAGCCCATCGTCGCCACGCTCATTTTGATGGTCGCGGGCCGCGGCGTGGCGCAGGTGCTCACCGACGGCCAGGTCCTGATCATCAAGCATCCCGGATTTGATTTCCTGGGCAACGGTTTCGTGCTTGGGCTGCCCTTCACGATCGTGTGCGCCACCCTGCTCTACCTCGCTGCGCATGCCGCGCTGCGCCGGACTGCCGGCGGGATGTTTATCGAGGCCGTGGGCGACAATCCTGAAGCCTCCCGCTTCGCCGGACTGGCGACCGCCCGCATCAAGATTCTGGTCTATGTCGTCTGCGGCTTCTGCGCCGCCATCGCCGGCATCATGGAAGCGGCCAACATCGGCGCGGCCGATGCCCAGCGCGCGGGCGAGAACATGGAGCTCGACGCCATTTTTGCCGTCGTGGTGGGGGGCACGGCGCTGGCCGGAGGACGGTTCCTGCTGCTCGGCTCCTTTGTCGGTGCGCTCTTGCTGCAGATGCTGATCACGACGATGTACAACCTCGGCGTTCCACCGGCCGTCGCCCCCGTGCCCAAGGCGCTCCTCATCCTCACTGTCTGTCTGTTGCAGTCCGACCGCACCCGCCGCTGGTTTGGCGGACTGTGGCGGGGCAAGCCCGCATCATGAAACCCACCCTGCAACGTCGTCTGCCCCAGCTGACCACCGGCGCCATTTTTGCCGCGCTCTTCGTGACGGCCGGCCTGATGTACGAGGGCTTCTTTTCGGCGCGGGTGGCGGTGAACCTTTTCACGGACAATGCCGCGCTCGGGCTGACCGCCATGGGCATGACCCTGGTCATCTTTGCCGGCGGGATTGATCTCTCCGTCGGCGCCGTCGCTGGTTTCACCTCCATCTTCGTCGCCACCCTCATCGAACAGCACCACGTACACCCTGTGCTGGCCGCCCTGGCTGCGCTGGCGCTGGGAGGAGTCTTCGGCGCCGGCATGGGCGCGATTATCCATTGGTTCCGGCAACCGGCCTTTCTCATCACTCTGGCGGGCATGTTCCTGCTGCGTGGCTGTGCCTTCTGGCTCAACACCGAGTCGGTCGGCATCAATCATCCTTTGTACGATCGCATGGCGGATTTCGCGTGGGAGATCGGCTCGGTCCGCATCCCGCTGATCGCCCTGGTGCTAGCCGGTGGTTTGATCATCGGTGGAATCATCGCCCACTACACCCGCTTCGGTCGCAATCTACTGGCCCTCGGCGGCAACGAGCAATCAGCGCTCCTGATGGGCCTGCCGATCGGCAGCGCCAAGGTCTGGGTTTACACCTTCAACAGCCTGTGCGCCACCGCGGCGGGGCTCGTGGGCACGCTCTACACCGTGTCCGGCAACCCCAGCACCGGCATCGGCCTGGAACTCGACGCCATCGCCGTGGTGGTCATCGGCGGCACGGTGCTCACTGGCGGCCGCGGGCACATGCTCGGCACGGTGTTCGGCCTGCTGATTTTTGGTACGCTCCAGTCGATATTGCTCTTCGACGGACGCCTCAGCCCTTGGTGGTCGCGGATCGTGGTCGGCGTGCTGTTGCTGGCTTTCATCCTCCTGCAGCGAGGACTGGTGCGCGTCGCGGGCAAGGCGAAATAAGTTAAGGAGCTAAAACCGACCCGAGGGTCAGCACGCCGGCAAGTGTCCCCATCGGATGACTCGCGGCACGGTCGGCGTCGCCCGAGAGGAGCGATTCGCCGACACGCCGGCGCTATTCCCTACTTCAAAGGCAGCTCAAAAAGCGTGGCGCTGAGCGCGGGAACCACCAAGGCACCGGCTTTTGTCTCGCTCCGCTGGATATCCACGACGCGGGGCCGGCCCGGGGTATTGTGGGACTCGGCCTTGGCTCCCGTGATATGCCAGCGCACCCCCGAACCGGCGAGTGCGAGACCCGCGGCGCTGAGGTTGATGTTCACTTCCTCGGCGGTCGGGTTGACCACGCTGAGCGTGAGCGTCCTGCCGTCCTTGCTCAACGCGGCGGCGACGTCGCACGGGCTGGAACCCCAGCTGACGTTGAAGGGTGTCACGCCGAACCTTTCACGATAAAGCTGCAGCACAAGTCCCGTGGTCTCCATCTCCGCCGCGGTGCGGGTCGTCTTGATGGCGCCGATGACGTTCACCGTCTGCGCGTAATGCGCCATGTGGATGAGATCACTTTGCCGATAATACTCGTGCAGGCCCGCGGCGACGCCGAGACCGTCCTGCAAATCATAGATGCAGCCGAGTTCGCCATAGGCCGACTCCCGATGCCAGTAATTCCACTCGTCCATGGTGATGGGCATGAGCTTGCCCTTGAGATTCGGCAGGCTGGCCTGGAGCTTGCGATGTCCGTCGGCTTTTTGGCGGATGGAATCGCGGAGCATGCCGACGTGCGTGACCACGTCGGTGCGTCCTTCCTTCGTCCACGGCAACCGGCCGCGGTAAAAGTGCTCGGAGAGTATCGACATGTGGTCGGCGCACTCTTCGAGCATGATGTGCGTGCAGGTCTTGCCTGATTTCACCTGATCGGGATCGTGATCCTTGTTGATGGTCTCCAGGTCTCCCACGGCGGTGAGCGAGAGCGTCGGATCAACCTTCCACATGGCCTCGGCAAAGAGGTTGTGCTTCAGGGTGTAGTGTTTCATCTGCATGAAACCGAGCTGCCAAGGACCGAACATCTCGTTGCCCACGCACCAGTACTTCACACCGTAGGGCTGGGCGTTGCCGTTCTTGATGCGCCAGCCGCCGCCGATCGTGTCGGCGCCGCGGTTGCAATATTCGACCCATTGGGCGGCGGAGTAATCGTCGCCGAAGCCCGTGTTGGCGGCGATCATGGGCTCAGTGCCGATGGCCCGACAGAACGCGATGAATTCGTCGGTGCCGAAATCGTTGTGTTCCACACCGGTCCAGGCGGGATTCTTGCGGGGCGGGCGCCGGTCGCGGTCGCCGATACCGTCGCGCCAGTCGTAACCGCTGGCAAAGTTTCCGCCCGGCCAGCGATAGATCGTGCCGTTGAGTTGCTTGAGCAGGGCCAAGGTATCGCGGCGCAGACCGTTGACATTGTCCGACGGCATGAGCGAAGGCGGTCCCAGCAACACATCGCCGCGAATCACCCGAATCTCCAGCGCGGCGCCCTTCTCGGTTCCGGCCGCAGGCGTGAAGGAAAACCCATGCTTGGCGTAATCGGGGCCGCTGAAGCGGATCGTCTGCTCGGCGCGGTCCTGCGGGCCCGGCCCCCAGACCAAGGACACCTTGACCTCCGCCGTGCCGTTCAAGGGCTTGACCCATAGATAGCCGTCATACCTGAGCCCGGCGACAACACCCAGATCCAGCTGGCGAAGACCCGCTCCCGCATTCACCCGCGGCGAATGGTTTCCGACGAAGGCACCGGCTTTAACCATGGTGACCGCGCTGGCATCGCCGATGACCTGCCAAGGTGAGGCCCCGACGACAGGGAAATCGCTGTCCAACAGATCGCGGTAGGGCGAGTAATCCGCCGTGATCGGGAAATAGAATTTCCGGTCCTCGAGCATCTCGGCCCAGATGCCGCCGTAGATGCAGCGGCCCAGGTGTTCGATGAACTGGCCGTAAATGAAAGGGTTGATGGGAGCACCGTTCTTCGCGGCGTCAATTTTGACGTCGAGCGGCACGGCGCGAAGCACGGCGGCCGGCAGCAGCAGACAGGCAAGAACCAAGCGGGAGATCGTGGGTTTCATGGGGAGAGCAAGTGGGGGGGAAGCCAGCGGGGTAGGAAAATGAATTAATGCACAATAAATGGCGGCGCGAGTGCGATCAGCAGGGAATCGCACTTGACCGTAAAGCCACCACCACGCTCCAGCAATCCTGCGGCAGCCGCCGTTCAGCTCAGTCCAACAGGCGCAACCTGAGTGCCGAAAGCTCCATGACCTCGCGACCGGCCACCACGGGCGCCGTCAGCTTCAGCCGGTCACGTCCGGCCGGCAATTCGATCACGCCCAGTGATAGCGCCCCAAAATCCTTCACATAGGATTCGATGCGGGGGACCCGATCATGCTCGCCCCCCCCGCAGCGGGACATCGTGGGCGATTTCAACCTGGGATTCGAGCGTCCGTCCCAGACATTCCAACCGGAGCCTCGAGCCGATGTCCGCCTCCGTGCAGGCGTAATTCAACACCACCTCGTATCGACCCGGCGTCGCAACCTCCACATCCCAGGTGATGACGTCAGTCGTCTTGGTCCAATTCTCAAAATAGGAGCAGTTGGGATAGCGGTTGCTCCGCCGCACGCCGCCCTCGGGTATTCCGTCCGCAGCCGGGAGGCGTGTAATCGGATGTTGCCGGTAACCGACCGGAAGCGGGCGATCCCGGGCCCCGGCCACCGGCAAAGCCTGATTCTTCCAATCAAGGAGTGCCGCCGACAAACGGGCCATGCGATCCGGCTGCATTTTGGCGACATCCCGTTTCTGTCCCGGATCCGACGTCAAATCGAAAAGGTGCCCGGCATGATCCAGCCGGTGGGTCGCCGAGCGTACGCTGCTCCGGCCGGACCAGTGGGAGAACAACAGACGATCATTGGCTGCAGACATCCGCTGGCCCAGCAGCAGCAGTTTCACGCTGATGCCGTCGAGCGGTTTTGTTCCGGTAACAGGGATGCCGGCGCAATCGGCGAGCGTGGGCAGCAGATCAATTGCGCCGACCAGTGATTCAATGGTGGTGCCCGCCGGTATCCGGTCCGGCCAACGCACGAAGCACGGAGAGCGCACCCC
>Ga0208263_100091_pt1 | contig 37887 bp, 45 predicted proteins | sample LakWasMet28_LOW6_2_FD_183872 | JGI IMG/M metagenome (GOLD analysis project Ga0208263, IMG submission 183872) | Freshwater sediment methanotrophic microbial communities from Lake Washington under simulated oxygen tension - Sediment Metagenome... | ecosystem: Environmental > Aquatic > Freshwater >... | reverse complement strand
GTCATCGCGCAACAGACCGTAACCCACAACTAAGGCCGGATGGCCGCAGGGAGATTCAAATGGCATTTCATACCCCGCTGACCAAGACCGAGAACATCGTCCTTGGCCGTGGCATTTGCTACTTCGCACCGTTCGATGCTGCCGGCGTGCCCATGGGTGAGCGCGATCTCGGGCAGGTCGAGTCGCTGTCGCTGACGATCGAGCAGCAGGTCGAGTCCTACTACTCCAAGCGTACCGCGGTCGCCACCAAGTTGGTCGAGTACGTCACGCAGACGGACTTTGCCGGCGAATTCGTCGTGGCCGATATGTCCGCCGACAACATCGCGATGTTCCTGGCCGGAAGCCGTTCGACGGTCACGCAGGCGTCGACGCCGATCACCAACGAGCGCATCTACAACGCGCAGAGCGGGCGTGAGTACCAGTTGGGCGCGCTGGCTGGCAGCCCGGCCGGTGCACGCAATGTGTCCAGTGTGACGGTCAAGCTCTACGAACTGGCCAACGCTACCTCGCGCGCCGACACGACAGCCTACACCGTCGGCCAGATCTACAAGGCCAGCACCAACGTGTTTTTGGTCACGTCTGCCGGAACCAGCGCAGGCAGCGCGCCGAGCTTCGTGACTAGCTCGGTCGGCGCCTCGACCACCGACGGCGGCGCGACGGTCAAATACCTGGGCACTACGGGCGCGTTCACAGTCGCCACGCACTACCTGCTGTCCGCTGAAGCGGCCCGCGTGGGCATCATCGCTGGCGCCAACCTGGCGCTGGCCTGCGATCTCTACACCGAGGTCACCGGCGACTACCTGTCGCTCAACGTTGACTACACCCCGGCCGAGGAATCGCGCGACCGTATGGTGACCAGCGGCGGCGGATCGATCACTGGGCAATTCCGCCACGTCGCCGACAACTCGATCGGCACCAACCGCGACACCTTCATCAGCAGCTGCAAGCTGTCGACCAACGGAGAGATTCCGCTGATCGGCGAAGGGACTGCCGCGGTGACGATGCGCCTGGGCGTCAACGAGCTGGACAGCAGCACGCCGCACATTCTGGTTGAAGGCCGGGCGGTGTAATGACCCTCGCCGAACTCTACGCCGTGATCGGCATCTGCCTCCCGGGGCAGTTGCCGCGCATCGCGCCATTGCTCGCGCTCGTGCCGCTGCTGGCGCAGCGGGAGCGCATGTCAATCGACGAGGTGTACGCGATGCCGGCGGCGCTGGCGTTCGGCGCCCTGGTGGCGTCGTTTGGCGAGTTCGTGCACGGCGGAATGGTGGATGACGCGCAGGCCGTCATGAGCCTCGCCGAGTCCGCGCTTGATCCTGAGCGCATGCGGGAATTGCTGACCAAGAGGGCGGCATGACGCGCACCGCAGAACTCGCGGCCATCGCCGTTGCCATTGTGCTGATCGTGGCCATTGCCGCCGCCGTTCTGTGGGCGCGATTCGCGATCAGCAACGCTGCAGCATCCGTCCACGTCTTTGAGCCAGAGCCCGGCGTTCACTGTGTGCGCGTCACAACGGCCGATGGCGTGGCGGTCGACTGCTGGAAGGTGCAGCAATGATCCGCGCCGACACCGCAGGCATCGGCAACCTCGCGCGCGATCTGGCGCGCGTGGTGTCGGACGTGCCCAAGGTCTTTGCGCAGGCCGCGTCATCGGTTGCACGGGCATCTGGCACCGAGGCGAAGCGGGAAATCACGGCGATCTACGGCATCAAGCAATCGCGCGTTGGCGAGGGGCTGACGTCGGTTGCCAAGGGCTACGAAGCAATCACGACAGCGAGGGGCCGCAACGTCCCGACGCTCGCATCCTTTGGCGGCAGGCAGACGACCAAGGGCTATTCCGCCGCAGTTCGCAAGGGCTCGCGCAAGGTCATTCGCGGCGGGTTCACTCCAGCCAAATTCAAGGGCGTGCCGTTCAAGCGCGAGGGCGCTGCACGGTTGCCCATCAAGCCGCTGTACGGCCCGTCCGTCGCATCAATGCTGCGCAACCGCGAAGTCTCCGAACGCTTCGTGCTGCGCCAATCCATCCGCGCGCGCGAAGAGCTCACGCGCCGCCTGTTCCGCGAACTCAAGGCACGCTGATGGCACGCGACGAGACCATAAAGCTGTCGCTTATCGATGGCGTCACCAAGAGCCTGAGCGATATTCAGCGCGGCGTCGGTGGTGTCGGCGCTGAGCTGGCAAAACTCAATCAGGTAGCGGAACTGGCCGGTAAGGGGTTCGGGGTACTTGGCGATACCGTCGGCGCCATTGGCGATGCGGTGATCGGCGTCGCCAATCTGGAAGACGCGCTGGCTGCGTTGCAGGCTGTAACCGGTGCGACCGCGGAAGAATTCGCACTGATGAAGCAGGCCGCGGTCGACGCTTCAGAGCGCACGCGATTTACGGCTATCGAGGCAACGCAGGGCCTGACGGAATTGGCGCGTGCCGGTCTGTCAGCGGCCGATGCCGTCAAGGTCTTGAACCCGGTCCTGGCCATCGCGCAGGGCAACAACATCAGCGTGGCGCAGTCGGCAGAACTGCTCACGACGACGCTAAAACAGTTCGGCGCCGCCATGGCTGAGTCGGCGCGGTTTGCCGACGTGCTGCAAGCGACCGCAGACGGCACGGCGACCAGCGTTGAGCAGATCGGCAGCGCCATGAGTTACGTGGCGCCACTGGCGCGCCTGGCTGGCGACAGCATCGAAGAAACAAGCGCCATCATCGGCGCGCTTGCGGATCAAGGCTTCCGCGGCGAACGCGCAGGCACGGCGCTGCGCAATGTGTTCAGCGCGTTGGCTGACCCGGCCAGCAAGTTCAGCGAAGCGCTGGACGACGCGGGTATCCAGTCGCGCGACTTCGCAACTGTGATCGAGGCCCTTGGGAAGAAGGGCGACGGCGCCAAGAAGATCCTCCTGGCGCTGGATTCGGAGGCGCGCCCGGCGATTCTCTCGCTGGTCAACAGCGGCGGCGGCGCGATTGCCGAACTGACGGCAAAGCTCGAACAGGCCGGCGGTGCCGCTGAGCGTACGTCCGCCATCATGGGCGACACGTTCAACGCCGCACTTGCTCGACTGCAGAACTCGCTGGCGAATCTCCGTGACGCGGCGCTTGAGCCGGCGTTAGAGCCGCTGACTGCGGCAGTCGAGAATCTACAAGCCAAGGTTATTGCCTTCGCCGATTCCGAGCAGTTCGGACGCCTGCGCGACCAGATCATCGGCTTCGCCACGGATGCCCTGGACGCGGTAACAAAGGCCATCGACGGCTTCGACTTCCAGCAAGCCGCCACCGATGCCGCAGAGTTTGCGCGACAGATGAAGACCGTCTTTGACGGCCTGGTCATCATCGTGCAGAGCACTGCGGACGCGATCGTTGTCGTCGGCGACGGGATCGCCTATGTCATCGAAAAGCAACGCGAGCTCGCCCAGGCGATCGGCCTCGCCGAGGCGCCGATCTCCAGGCTGAACGTCGCGGCCCGCGAAACCGGGAAGGGTCTGGATGGCCTCGGAGCGGGGCTCGACAAGAACAAGCGCCGCACGCGCGAACTCAGCACAGAGGTAGATGGCGCAGCAAACACCGCGCAGGTGTTTGCGACGGCTGTCGATGATGCTGGCAAATCTGCCGCCGCCGCCGCCGAGAATATGGGGCCTGTGCCGCGGGCGGCGCATTTGATCGAGGTATCGCTCGGCGATGCTGCTGCCGCCGCGGACACGTCGACGCTGTCTATGGAGGCGCTGCAGAAGCGTCTGAAGGACGTGCGCGACGAACTGAACGCGGCAGCGCCCGGGTCGCCACATTTCGTCCAGCTGGCGCAGGATGCGGCCGCGCTTGAGGCTCAAATTGCCAAGACCAAGGCGGCGATCGATGAAGCGTCCGGCGCCAATGATGGACTGGCTGATAGTTCTGATCGAGCCGCGAGAGCTCTCCGCAGCCAAGCCAGCGCATCCGACAGCGCCGCCAGCGCCGCAGACCGCGCCGGCGAGAGCGCCCGGGGCGCAGCGAAGGAAACCGAGAACTACGGCAACAGCGCCAAGGCTGCCAAGGTCAGCCTGGGCAACTACTCGCGCGAGCTGATCGAGCTTGGCAAGCAGATGCAGAGCCAGGCGTTCAGCGCCCGGGCCATCATCGATGTGTGGGCACAGATCAGGGTGGCCTATGACGTGACCAACCGGTCCGTCGAACGCGCCATCGATGTCATGCAGCGGCAGAACACCGAACTAAGCGAAGAGCAGCGTATCCGCCAGCAGGTCATCGCGCAGTACGGCAACTACACCACGCGCATCGAAGAATTGATCCGGCTGAAGATCGAACAGGCACGCGCCAACCGCGAGGCCAACGACGAGGCCGAGCGCGAGATCCAGATCGTGGAGCGCCGGCAGCAGCAGATCTCCGGCGGCATCGGCATCACTCGCGGCGCACAGGCGCAGGAAACCACGCCGGCGTCAGTCGGCGGCCGTGGCGCTGGCGGCGGTCAGGCCAGTCGCAGTGCCGAGTCTGCAGCGATCGTCATCAACGTACAGAGTCCCCTGACCGACGAAGCCAGCGCGCGTGAATTCGTGTCGCGCTTTGTCGTGCCGGCGCTCGCCAGACTAGACAGGCTCAGCCGCTAATGCGCTACCCGACCAGCCTTGAAAACATCGTCAGGACCGCGACGCTGACGGCCACCAACGTGGTGGCGTCCAGTGCGTTCGAGCTGCTCTCGCGCGATGCAGACGGCGGCGGTACGGTCGACCTGTCCGGCAGCTACACCGGTGCGGACGATGCGGTGATCGATATCGAGGTAATCAGCGACACCATCAACGGCACGCCGCAGATCAGCACGCCGGTGTTCAGCGGCGTGGGCAGCGGGACGATCAGCGGAATCAGCGCCGACAGCGGCATCGCGGCGCAGGTGTTCACCGTCACGCTGACCGACCTGGGCACGCCCACGCGGGCAGCCTTCGCGCCGTTCCAGTCCGGCAACCTGGTGGCCCGCACCGTTGGCCCGGACGGCAACAACCTGTCCGTGCGGATCTCGCAAGCGGGCCTGGTCGCCACCGCGACCGACTACGCCGTGACGCGCGAGCTGGGCGCCGAGGGCGAAGAGTTCACGGGCGAGGAATACAACTTCGGCGCCGTGAATATCGAGCCCGGCGGCACCGTTCCCACCAACGCGCCGCGGATCCGCTTTGGCGACGATGTGACGGTCTACCGCCACTGGCGCGAGTTCCGCGACAGCCGCTATCGCTACCATTTCAGTCCGGCGATTCAGCGTTCAGTACCGATCGGAACGCGCGTGTACTTGATCACCGGAGGCCGCACCGCCGAGGTTCTGGACGGGGCGACCGTCGAAGAGACCTACAACGACATCACCACGCTCTACTCGCTAGTCAGCCAGATCCAGGCCGACAGCACGCTGATCGACTATGACGGCGTGATCGCCCAAGACCGTCGCCCGGGCGGCATGGCCTGCGACGACCTGAGCGTCTACACCGCCAGCTACAGCGCCGGCAGCGTGCGCGAGGGGTCGACCTACATCAAGCGCGCCGTGGTGCCGCTGACCGTGCCCAGCTCGGCGCCCACCGAGTCGCTGCTGATCGAGTGCATCGCGGCACCGATTCCGGGCGCCGAGATCTGGGCGGCCACGGCATCGGTCAACGGCGCCCTGGGCACGTTCACCACGGGCGAGGCATTCACCGGCGGCGGCTACGGCGCGACGATCCCCGTGGAACTGGCGCCCGGCACTGCGCCGGAAGGCGAGTTTGCGGCGTACCTGGAACTGAAGGACCGCGCAGACGGCGCACCCATCCCGTCCTTGTGTCCGAAGAACCCGCTGCTTGGCTCTGAGGCCAAGACGGCTACCTACGTTTTCGAGTTGCGCCCGCATCCGGCTGCTGCTTGCGACTGTTCCACCATCCCCGTCGTCGGCGGGCCGAACAACACTTTCTTGGGTGTCACCACTGGAGGTGCAGCCGTGGCAAGTCTGCCAGCTGCGATCAAAACGCTTTACGAGCAGATTGAGGACTGGCGGCTCGGCAGTCACCATCTGAACTGCTATTTCACTATCGACGATGACGACGCCTATATCACGTCGCTGTTGTCCGACTTGCACGAATTGGTGCAGGGCTCAGGCACGCAACCGACCGACCTTTACGGCGGCTTTGTCACGTCGCTGTTTCAGCGCGTTTCGGCCATCGCCAAGTTTGAGCAGGCCGATATTGCAGCGGTTGAACTGGTCGCCAACACCTTCCAGCAGCATTTGTTCGCGATCTACACCGAAATGGGTGGCACGGGCGACTTGGATTCTGCTGTCGCTGCTGAGTTCCAGACCCAGTTGGATTTCATTATCGACAAGCTGTCGCCGCTGATGGTCGCCACCAACACCGGCGCCCCAACGTGGAAGACGCAGGTGTTTTCCACGCTGCAGCTGCCAAACGACGGCGGAAACCCGGCAGCCGAGGTCGAGGCTATTCTGATGCGCGCCATCGCGGGCGCCAAGAACCTCACCAGCGACCTGGGGCCGCTGACCCGCATGGTGCAGGCGTGCATCGGCAAGGTCTATATCGCGGGAAATCTGCTGCGCCCTTTTGAGTCCGCCACACTGCAAGGGAATGCGGTGTGGCAGGATCACAACTTGCCATTTTGGTTTGTTAGCCAGGACGGCTTACTGCCAATTCAACCGGGTTACGGCTACCACTCCGCGCGCATGGAGCCTGACCCGGAAACTGGCGAAGACGTGCCGACGTCGACGCGCGAGTTTTACTTTGGCCCGGCCATTGGCTGCGCCGAAAGTCTGCAGGTCGGCGACCGGCTGATTGTCAAAACCACCCCGATCGCCAACGGCCGATCGACCTATCAGGCGGGCGACTCGATCGAGTTCACGATCGTGCGCGCGGACCCGGTGCAACTCGGCGGCGGGCAGACCGGTGATGACACGCTGACATTCTCCGTCCGCGGATCTGCCGTCGGTGCGCTGATCGATTACCCACTCGTCACCACCGCGCCTACCAGCTACAGCAACGGCGGCCTGGGTTTCGCGATCACGCCTGGCGCCATCGATTTCGAGATCGGCGACCGCTGGACGTTCAGCGCCGAAGGCGGCGAGGCACGATGGCGCCGCGACGGCGGCAGCTGGACCACGATCGACATCGCCAGCACCGTCAGCCTGACCGCTGGCATCAACGCCGTGTTCCGGCCGGGCGCCACGCCGTCCTTCGTCGTCGGCGACGTCTACCAGCTGGCGGCGCTGGCCAGCAACGGCGCTGGCCGCATCCGCCGGCCTGACGACGAGTCCATGACCTGGACCGGATCGACGCAGATCGACATCACGCCGGGCGACGATGACACCGCCGATACGCTTCTGATCGGCGCGCACACCATCCCGAGCACGGCCACGGTGACGCTGACCGGCAGCAATGACAACTGGGCCACCACCGTTTTTTCGCAAGTCGTCACCTGGGCAGCGGGATCGATGGCCGCGCTGTTCCAGTCAACCACTTGCGCAAAGTGGCGCCTGACGGTCAATGAGTCGGGCTCGATCGACTGGCTGTACCTCGGCGTCCCCACGCGCCCGATCGTCACCGGCACCACGGCGACGGAGTACGGCACATGGCGCCGACGTACGCGACTGGCAAACGGCCAGCGCAGCCGCGGCCTGGGCGGCACCGTCAACCACGACAGCTGCACGCAGGCATCGATCGACGATCTGTTGACCGCCATCGAATACGCGCACACCAACGATGACGGCCGAATCGGCGCCGTATCTCCCGAAGGTGAAGCCACGCTGTGCACCGTTGCCGATGACATCGATATCAGCGACGCAACTGGATTCCAACCCGCAAGCAATGCCCGGCGCCTGTCGATTGCGCTGGAACTGACCCCTGTCTGAGGTAACACCGTGAGCACCATTCGCTACTCCGACGCCGCATCTAACGCCATGCTGGACAGCGGCCTGGTTGCGTACATCAACACCGGCGCCAGCGCGCCCCAGATCAAGTTCTACAACGGAACGATGCCGGCCACGGGCGATACTGCGATCGGTTCGCAGATCCTGCTGGCCACGCTGACGTGCTCGGACCCCTGGGAAGCTGGCGCGGCCGCTAGCCGATCTGTGGCCGCCGACACGATCACGGGCGCGAATGCCGTAGCCGATGGCACCGCGACCTTCGCCATCCTGCTGAACGGCAACGGCGACCGCGTAGCGCTGATTGACGTGGGCAACCTGTCCAGCTCTGCGGCCATCAAGATGAGCAGCACGGCGTTCCAGACCGGTCAGCCCGTGTCGATGACCTCGCTGACGATCAGCATCCCCGCGACGCTGACCGGCTAACGTGGCCGGATCTGGCGCACTCGTCGCCGGGGCAGTAGTCGCTGGCAGTGGCCATGCTGCGACTACCGGAACCGGCGCGCTCATTGCTGGCGGCATGGCCGCTGGCGCTGGCGTTGCTGCGCCAACGGGCCGCGGTGCGCTGGTCGGCGGTGCGCTGTTCTCCGGTGCCGGGTACATCGCGACCACCGGCACCGGCGCCTTGGTTGCCGGCGGCATTGCCGCCGCGACTGGCAACGAGCACCCGCGCGGCACCGGTGAACTCATCGCTGGCGCGCTGCTCGCTGGCGCATCAAATGGCGGCGCACTGGTTGCTGGGGCGGTCTTCGCCGGTGTCGGCACCGCGGGCTACGCCAGCGACGCTCAGGGCATCTGGCTGCGCATCCACACCACGCCACCCGCGCAGATCTACCAACTGGATGCTTTGCGTGGTCGCATGCACACCGGGTGGCCGATGCACCGATCGGCGTTTGTAGTCGCCGCCACCGCCGCCCAGATCGGCGCCCGCAACGATTCGTTCACCGTCACCCTCTCCGGCATCGGCTCGTCGCTGCGATCGCGCCTGGCTGCACAGGCGGCGTATGGCGTGCGTGTCGACATCATGGACGGCGGCGATGTGTCGCGCTCCGGCATCGTGTCGGACATCGGCAACAACACCGACAAGTCGATTGTGCTCGAGTGCGAGTCGCAGGGCTGGACCACGGATCTGCCGCTGCGCACCAACGCAGACCTGGGCGTGTTCCGCGACGTCCAGACCCTGCCGCGCCGCTACGGCCGCGCCGTGCCCGGCCGCTGCGTGCGCCTTGGCCAGACCGGCAAGCAGTGGCTGTGGGCTGACCACGCCTCTGAGCGCATCAGCAGCGTGCAGGTCGACGGCCAGGACTACGGCGCGTGGCAGTGGCGCAACGACACCGACGCCAACGGCAACCCCGTCACGCTGATCACCACCGCCGACGAGATCGACGACGGCGCCGAGCTGATCGCGGTGGGCGATGGCATCCGCGACAGCCTGAGCGGCGCACTGATCGTCAACCCGGCCGATATGGTCTATGACCTCTGCCAGTGGGCCGGCGTGGTCGTCGATCGCGGCGACCTGGTGTCATTCCGTGCCGAGTGCCAGACCCGCGCGCTAGAGATCTCCGGCAGCATCGATGGCGGCACGCTGCAGCAGGCCATGGTGACGCTGTCGGAATCCGTCTATGCGGTTTTCAGCCGCGAGCTTCGGGGCTACATGCGCCTGCTGCCGCGCACCGGCGCCGCGCTGACCGTTCCGGCCGCCGACACGCCCACCGCCAAAGCCTCGCGCGATGCCATCGCCACCCGCCTGCGCATCCGCTACGCGCTGGAAGACAACCAGCCGCGCGCCAGCCTGGAAGTGCGCGCCGTCGCCGTCGAAGCCCTGCGCGGCGTGTCCACCGCAGACGTCACCTTGCACCTGGTGCGCGACAGCCGCGTGGCCCTCGACGTCGCCACCCGATTGCTCGGCGACCGATCGCGGCCGGCCTACACTGTTCCCGCGGCCCGCCAGCGCACGCGGATCGTGCCCGGTACCGTCGTCAACGCAAGCGTGCCGCACCTTGGCCTGAGCGGTGAGTCGCTGGTCACTGCATCGCAGATCACGGAAACCGGATCGACTCCCACTATGCTGCTGCGCGTCGGTACCGCGCCCACGATCACCCTGGCCGCGCAGTCGACCGCCTACAGCCCGCAGCAGTACGCGTCCGCCACGCTGGCCAGCGGCGGCAATGTCCGCGAGGTCACGATCACCGGCGTCGACCGCCGTCCCATCGCTGGCGCCGCTTGCACACTCGACGGCAGCCTGACACGCACCAGCGACAACGCCGGCGTCGTCACGTTTCCAGCCAGCGCCATGCCATCCGGACCGCACACGATCGTTGCCCGCGCGAGCGGCATGCAGCCGCTGACGTTCTCGGTGGTGGTGCCGTGAGCCGGCGCCGATTCCGCGCCAGCCCAGCACCGGCCGCGGCAGGCGGGTTTCGCATTGGGGTGACGATGCAGCCGGTGGTCCGCGTCGCACAAGCAATCGCGCAGTCTGGCGGCGGCGGCAGCGCGGAGGTCTCCGGACCATTCGTCGTCGAACTCGGGCAGTACGCTGGCTATGCCTGCGCCTGGATCGTGTGGATGCGCGGAGCCGCCAGTGCGGAGTGGGCCCTGACGTGGGACGACATGGGCATCAATCCCGACTATGTGCAGTTCGATACGGCGTTCGGCGGCTCCGACACCGTGCAGATCATCGTGACCAACAACAACGTGGCCAACGTCATCGCCTACGCTACCGTGGCAGGCACCACCTACGCATCAGATCCCGTCGCATGCGCAATCTGACCGTCCCGCCGCACGCCAAGAAACACCCCGGCGGCAAGCCAAAGCCGCCGCCGTGTCAGACCTGCGCGAAGATCAGGGCGGCGGCCGAAGCCGCAATCCGCGCGATCACAACTCGTCTACGCGCGTGACCTTCCCGCCAGCCATCCACACGTTGTATTGCTTCCGGCCGCGGTAGTACTCCCACCGCTCGCCCACGCCGGCGCCGTAGCCGTTCTCCAGCTGCACGATGCGCGATGGTTTACCCGCTCGGTCGATCACATCGGCCGTGCTCATGCCGGTCATCACGATGCGATCGCCGATTCGGATCGTGTCTGCGGCCGCAGCAGCGGCGCTGAACATCACCAGAAAAACCACCACCAAAGACCGCTGCATAACCATTCTCCCGGTTCCCTACGCGCACCATGCGCGCTTATGTTGTTGATCTTATGGATTGTCGATCCAATCCATCATGGGGGCAACGCATAAGCGCCAAGGGCTCTGTGACGCGGCTTTCGTTGTTCCGTCAACCACTTGTGCCGCTCCGTGCGTCCCACGCTGTCCCGTGCATTCCCGCTGCTTCCCGTGCTCAGTGTACCATTGGTGTACCAGAAATTCGTGGTACACCAGAATGCCGACGTACCAGAAGCGGGGCGACAGTTGGCGGGTCATTGTGCGCCGCAAGGGGCACAAGACCAAGAGCGCGACATTCCCGACCCGGGGTCTGGCGAAAGTATGGGGCGAGCGGATCGAGTTGGAGCTCGCGGAGGCGGATGCGCGGGGGACGATGGCGAACTCGGCGACGATCGCGGAGCTGGTCGACTGGTACCGACGCGACGTCGGCAAGATGAAGCGGGTGTCGAAGACGCAGGCGGGGAACCTGACGCGGATCCGGGAGGGGCTTGGGTCGGTGGTGGCGGCGAAGCTGACGGTGGCGCAGATCGTGGAGTTCGTGCGCAAGCGGAGGCAGGGCGAGCATGTGAACGGCAAGGGGGTGAAGGTGCCGGCGTGCGGGCCGGCGACGATGACGGTGGAGGTGGGCTATCTGGCGGAGCTGTTCAAGCTGGCCACGTCCATGGGCAAGGTCACGCTCGAGCGCGATGTGGTCGCCGAGGCGCGGCCGGCGCTGCGCCTGGTCAAGCTGGTGGCGAAGTCGGCAAAGCGGGACCGCCGGCCTACGGCTGGCGAGCTGCAGCAGCTGTGCGAGCACTTCGCGGCGTCGGCCTGGCGGGCAGTGATTCCGATGGTCGACATCATCGACTTCGCGATCGCATCGTCGCGGCGGCAGTCAGAGATCACGCGGCTGTTGTGGGCGGATGTCGACGAGGTCAAGCGCACGTGCGTGGTGCGCGACGCGAAGCACCCGCGGGCGAAGGCGGGCAACCACCGGACGTTCCCGCTACTGGGTGCGGCCTGGGAGATTGTGCAGCGGCAGCCGAAGGCGGCGCCGGAGATCTTCCCGTACAAGTCGAAGTCGATCGGGGCTGCGTTCACTCGGGCCTGTGCGGAGCTGCGCATCGATGACCTGCACTTCCATGACTTGCGCCACGAGGCGACGTCTCGGCTGTTCGAGCAGGGTTATTCGATCGAGCAGGTGGCGGCGGTCACGCTGCACGAGAGCTGGCAGGAGTTGAAGCGGTACACGCAGCTGCGGCCGGAGAGCTTACACCGGTGATCATGCGGCCTTACGCATCCCATCCCACCAGTCCGCCACATCCCTGGTGTCAAACACATCGCCAACGCGCTTGGGCAGTTGGCCGGCCGCGGCCTTGTTCTGCAGGGTCTTGATCGTGATCGACGGGAAGAACTCCTTGCGGATGTCCTCCATAGACATTGTCGGGCCGTAGATGCCGAAGAGCAGCCAGAAAGTGCGGAGGTCGTTGGCGGTCACGATTCCACCCTCCGAAACTCCACGACCCACACCCACGGATTCGCTTCCCATGACTCGGGGCCGTTGATCGATTCCCACAAGTCGCGGTACGCCTGACGCGGAAGGAACCACCGAGTGCCGGGCTGCTGGTATCCCTTCCACATTTCGTTTTCGTGCCAATCAGATGCGCGCTCTATTCCTTCTGCAATCGCGTCTTCGTCGCTGATGTCCTGCAACCGCTCCACGCGCACGCCAGTGATTTCGAGCGTCAGGCGACTGGCCCAGCGGGGCATGTGGATGGCCGGGCGCCAGCGTCGGTCAGCGGCGCGGCCGTCAAGCTCGAAATTCTGCGGCGCGGAGAGATCGGCCCAAATGCCCATCAGCTTCTTCGACCATTCTTCGGAAATACCGCGCTCACAGAGGCGCGTAGCGCCGTCGGCATGGTACTCAACCCACGGCAGACCGTCCTCGGTCCAGCCCGAATACCGCCACGTTTCGCGACCCCACAGGTGATCGCCGGGCAGGCCGTAGGGGCAATGAATCTCCCAACCCAGTGGCCCGTTCGGACGGTTGCTGATCGTCGTTGCGCCGCTGGTGCGCGGATGCGGCCATGCCCAATCGTTGGCCATGAGTTGCAACGGGTAGCCACGATGAGTGCCGCTCGACTTGACGGGCTGCGGCTTCACGATGCGCCGCGTCTGCGTCTTCGTGCCGGCCATCAGCGCGCGGACCATCGGGGCGGAGAAAAGGATGGGGCGTTCTCTCACGGTGCAATCTCCGTAAACGCCCCACACGCCTCGACCTGGTGCGGCGACGCCTGAACAAGCGCCCTGGACAACGCCGGCGCCGGCAGCAAGGCGCGCAGCAGGTCGAGTTGCTCGGGTGTTGGGCGCCAGGCGCAGGCCGATGTGATCGGATGCGATTGGCTGAGGGGTCGGTAGTTGGTGCAGGTGGGGCAGATCACGCTGCTTTCTCCAGTTGTTCCATGGCCAGCAGCTCACCGACGTTGGCGCTGACCAGCGCTCGAGCGATGGGCGGGCACACGCTGTTGCCGCATGCGCGGACTTGCTGTTCCTTGGTGAACTTCCGGCCATCGGCGCCGGTGGTGATCTGGTAGGTCTCGGGGAAGCCCTGGGCGCGGAACAGTTCGCGCGGCTGGAGCATCCGCATGCCGATGTCGGCGATTTCGTAGTCGGTACCGTCGACGGTGACCAGCCCCATGCGGTCGCGAGTCGGTACCGTGTGCATCGGTTCGGCGAGCTCTGAGTGCTGGCCGCCTTCGCTGTAGAACTTGACCAGGAATGCGCGCACCTCGGCATGGTGGAAGCCCTGTGCGCTGACGGTATGCAGCGGGTCGGCTACGTCCGCGCTGCTGCTGGTCCCGCGCAGCTTCACCAGGGTGCTGGCCACCACGCGCTGCTGCGCGCCTGTCGCGGTTGCCGTCGACAGCGGATCCGTGGCGCTTCGGCCCGGGCCGTCGTAGCCGCCTGCGTTGGCTTGGTCGAGGTGTGCGGCGATGATCGCGATCGGAGGATTCCCGCCTGGGCGCTTGCTCTCGCCGTTCGCGGTGATCGTCGGAAAGGGCCCTTCGGCATCGGCGCCGGCGCTGTCGGCGCGGTACTTGGTGAGGAATGCGGTGGCCAGCGCCTGATTGCCCGTGGCGGTGACAGTCTTGGAGGGCGCCTCGACGGAGTGCGCGCCGGATGACCAGCGGACACTCCCATTCGTCCCAACCTCCCCGTGCGCAACGTCGACCAACATCGGCGCCACCAGCGCATGCTCACCGCGCCTGGCGCAGGTGATCGTGCGCAGCGGTTCGTCGATGTCGTTGATGCGATCGCTGCCGGTGTGCGTGATTGGCACGATGAACGGGCGCGCGGCCTTGAGCACGAAGCGATCGACGCCCTTGGCGATGCGTCGCATCGTGGCATCGGCCAGCGGACGCTTTACGCCAAGGGCGCGGGCCTCTTCCGGCGTCAGGAAGATCGATGGACACGGAATGCTCCAGTCGATGCACTCTGCCGCGGTTCGCCACGGCTGCAGCTTGCCGCGCCGCACGTCGAGGCTGTCGGGCTTGCCGTGGGTGGGCTTGGGCCACTGGATGGGCAGGTGGTCGCAGCGGGCGATCAGAAAGAAGCGCTTGCGGATGGTCGGGGCGCCGAAGTCGCAGGCGCGCAGCTCGCGCCACTCGACGCGGTAGCCGTTGGCGCGCAGCTGGGCGATCCAGCGGGCGAAGGTCTGGCCCTTGCGATCGGGGCACGGTTGGCCGTTGCTGGCCAGCGGTCCCCACGTGATGAACTCTTCGACGTTCTCGAGGATGATCACGCGCGGCTTCACGGTCTTGGCCCACTTCACGACGACCCACGCCAGCGACCTGATCTTCTTGCTGCGTGGCTTGCCGCCCTTGGCCTTGCTGAAGTGCTTGCAGTCCGGCGAGGCCCACAGCAGTCCAACGGGGCGACCGCCGGTTGCCTTGATCGGATCCACCTCGAACACGTCGGACACGTAGTGACGGGTGCCCGGGTGGTTGGCTTCGTGCATCGACACGGCGACCGCGTCGTGGTTGATCGCGATGTCCGGGTCGCGGCCGAAGGCCTGGCGGATTCCCTCGGACGCGCCGCCGGCGCCGGCGAACAGGTCGACGATGAGCTCGGGGGCGAAGGCGAAACGCTGCTGCGTCATCGCACTGCCTCCAGCACGCTACGCACCATGACCGGCGCCCGCGACAGTCGCGCCTGGTGAGCGCCTGCGTCTGGACGCAGGCCAAACCAGATGGGGCCTTCGATGGTCGGATCGCAGGCCTTGCCGTGTGTGGCGCCGCAAGCGGGGCAGGTGCCCCACGTGCAGCGCTCGGCGAAGGTGGCGGGGCGTTGTTGGCTCACATCCGACCCCGTCCGGTGGCCTGCGTCGTGCGGACTTCCTGCGCGGTCTTGCACTCGACGCAAAGCGTCGCGCCCATGGACTGGCGCAGGGTGCTGATGTCGTTGCCGCACTCGACGCAGTGCGGCAGCCCGGTCTGTTTCTCGCGCTGGCGCTCGATGGCGGCCAGCGCGTGGGCGCGGTGCATTTCCTCGTGCTGTTGGGCTTGGTCGATGACGTCGGTCACGGCTACAGCGTTCCGGCAAACATCGGCAGCTTGGTGGCCTCAGCGATGCGTGCGCTGACTTCGCGCTGCACTTGTTCCAGCACCTTGTGCGGGCGCACCAGGTCGAACCACAGCACCAGCTTGGTCTCGTGGATGCGGTAGCGCAGGCGGGCAACGATCTTGAACGGGGCCTCGCCGCGGTAGGGCGGAATGCCGATCGTGAACTCGGTGGGGATGTCGACCTTGCCCTTGGTGACGGTGCCCTTGATGTCTTCGAGGTAGACGAACTCGGTGGCGCCGTTGTCCAGGCGTACCGCGCTCTCGAAGTTCACCGAGCGCTTGGCCTGCAGGGTCTTGACCATGTCCAGCAGCTTCGCGCCCTCGGGCTCGATGATGTCGGGCAGGTTGTCTTCGATGAACTGCGCGAAGTCGGCTTGGTTCTTGCCGGCGTTGTTGCCGCGCATCCACGTCTGCCACTCGGTGGAGGCGGGCATGGTGTAGAGCGCGCGGTGGTCGCACCAGTCGGCGTAGCCGTCGCGGCTGAGTGGGTGATAGTTGAGCACCGCGCTGAAGGTCGACTTGTTCTCGTCGAAGAACACCACCGCGGCGTCTTCGTGGGCGTGGCGATTGACGTACGCGCAGAAGCTGTCGACCGTGTGGAGGTGCGCCGTTTCGCGCTTGCGGATCGGCGTGGCCAGCAGGTGTTCGAGGTCGACCACCTTGTCGTCGACGATGATGTACGGCTTGCTCTCGTCGCCCAGCGCGGGCTGTTCCATCGTGCGGGCCGACAGCGCCAGCGCAGTCAGGCGGACGATGGTCTCGGCGGCGCGGTCGCAGCCGATGCTTTCCAACAGGTTCTCATCCATGGCTCACCTCGCGTGGCTTGGCTTCGTCGGCGACCACGCGCAGCGGCAGCTGCGGCTGACGTGGGTCGTTGGGGGTGGGGTTGTTCTGGGCGTCCAGGAACATGAAGGTGCTGCCGCGCTCCGGCTTGGGCGCCTTCATGGTGATGTCGTCGCTGATCTGCACCTTGTCCACGCTGGCGCCCTTGTCGACGGGCTTGACCTTGATGGTCAGCGTGATCGAGCCGCCGCGACCGGTGCGGTTGACCGCGCACAGCAGCTGGTGCAGCTCGGTGGTGAGGTCTTCGACGCACTGGCCGTAGCGGAGCTTGGCCAGGGTGTCGACGAAAGACCGCGCCTTGGGCGCGGTGGGGGTTTCTGTGGTCATGGTGTCTCCGGGTTGAACTGTTCGGGAATTCCGAAGGGTTGGTTCAGGCAGCCGCTGCCGGCGGCGTCGGCTCCCACGGATCGCTGGGTCGCTGCAGACGGGTGCGCCGATGACTGGCGATGGATGCGGCAAGGTTGCAGGCGTGGTGGCGGGCTTCGGACAGGCCGTGCACGGCGGCGACGTCCTCGAAGGCCTGGAACACCCGGGCGCGCTCGCGGTTGTTCAAACCATTGACGCGGCACGCGGTGCTTATCGGGTGCATCTGGCGCACGCGGGTGCGGCGGGCGATGTCGTCGCGCACGATGTCGCTGGTGCTCAGCGCGGCGGCGCGGCGGGTGAAGGTCAAGCTACGGAACAGGCGGGTCAGGGTGCTGCGGAAGCTCATGACTGCGGTACTCCGGTTGGGGCGGGCGCGGTGCCCGCGGTGTGCAGGTGCTCGATGGCGCGGCTCAGGGAAAACGCCGCGGTGGTGATGGCTTTGATGGCGCGGTGGTCGGCGTGGCGGTCGCAGGCCTGACCCACCAGGTCTTCGATGTCGCGCAGTACCCAGCCGATGGACTGGTCGAGGCGTTCGGGTGGCTTGTCGGCGCCGATCACGTCGTCGAACAGGCGCTCGATGCGGGCGCCGAAGGTCTGCTGGGCGGGCGACTGCGCGGCCTTGGCGCCTTCGATGTCGGGCACGAAGCGGACTTCGGCGGGGCAGTAAGCGGGCCGCTGGGTTGCCGACACGTACGGGGTATTCCGCGCCGAAAGCTCCGCGACGTAGATGTCGAGGCTTGACTGCAACAGTGCGGCTGCCGTGCTGATCGGGCCGTGGCTGTCTTCCAGCGGGCCTGTTTCGGCTTGGCCGCCGTCGCTGACCTTGTGGGCCTGTAGCACGCTGGCCAGCGTGAGCGGGGCCTCGGGCGCGCCGACGCCGTACTCGCGCACGTTGTCCACCCAGCGGTGCTCGGCGCGTTTGGCTTCGACGAGTCGGCGGGCGGCCTTGGTGATCTGGTCCGGGTCTTCGTCCAGGTCTTCGGCGATCTGCATCGCGGTGGACCAGGTGCCGGCCGCGGTCAGGTGATCCTCGATCGACGCGGCCAGGCGCGTGATGGGATCGTCGGACTCGTGCCAGTCTTTGCGTGCCGGGGTGTCGGTGGCAACTGGTAAGGAATCCTTACAAGTTGCCGGTGCGGCTTTGGCGATGGGCTCGGGGCTGACGGCCTTGGCCTTCTTCGGCTTTGCCACCGGCGGCGCATTCAGATCGCCCACGAAGTACCGCCGCACGTGGGCCTTGCCTTCGCTGCGGATCTGGCCGCGGTCGTGCAGGCGGCTGAGGCAGGTGCTGGGCTGGCCTTCGCGCAGGTCTACGCCTTGCTCTACCAGCTGGTCGCGCACCTGGGCGAACATGACGCCGGGGTAGGCTCTGACGATGTCCAGCACTCGCTTGGTGAGCGTGGGCACGCCGTCTGCTTTCTTGTTGCGCGGGGAGCGTGGCGCCGGCGTGAAGCGGTCGGACATCCAGTAGCGCTTGCCGCGCACTTCGCCGGTGGTGACGATCTCGCCGCGGTGCACCAGGTGGCTGAGGCGCTTGTAGATGTCTTCGACGTCCTCGACGCCCATCACGATCAAGCGCTCGCGGATCTCGGCGGCGCTGAGCGGCGCGTCGGCGGTGGCGGATGCGCGCAGGATGGCGCGGATCTGGGCGCTGAGGCTGTTCTCGGAGGCGGGGCGGCTCATCGGCTGCTCCACGTGTGCTCGGTCACGCGAGCGTCGCCGGTGGCGCGTGACTTGCGGACGGGGTGGCCGAAGCGGCGGTCAAGTTCACGCTGGGCGCGGACGGCGCGCAGGTGGCCGATGACCAGGGCGCCGATGACGATGGTCATGCCGATGGCTGCAAGCCAGTCGCCGGGCATCATGGCGACACCTGAGCGCAGCTGCGGATAATTTCAATCGCATCGTGTTGCTGCGGCGTAATTGTCTGGTGCGCCTTGTCGATAGCGACGCAGCATGCTTCCGACAGCGAGCAGCTATGCAGGGTGGCGATATCCCTGAGCTTGGCTTTGTCCGCAGTGCTCAAGCGGATGGTCAACTGGCTGAGCAGCTCGTCGGCGATTCGGCGAGGCCGCCCGAACTTCTTGCGGCTGCCGGCCATCACAGCACCGCCGCGGCGTGGGTGGCGCCGAAGGTGCAGCGGCCGTCTGCAACGGGCACGCGCTGGGCGTCGACGAAGCCGGCGCGACGCAGCAGTTCCAGCGACTGGCCGGCCTCGCTGAGCGTGGCGTCGATGGCATCGGCGACTTCGGTGAGGGTCAGGCGCTTGCCGGACTTCCTGAGCGCCGAGAGGATGGCGTCACGGTGCGCGTTGCAGCGCTCGGCGGCAGCGGTGCCGCGAATGGGGGTGGCGATTGGCACTGCGGTGGCTCCGTCGTGGGGACGGAGCAAAGCTAGCGCACTGCTAGCGCAATGTCTAGCCCCAAGCTATCGCATGCAAGCAAATTGTTCTAAGCCGTCAGACGCTTCTCGATGTACGCGAGGGCATCCGCTTCGGCCGGGGCTACGGTTGACTGAGTGGCGACCATACGTCGCGCCGCGTCCACAACCGCGGCGCGTGCTTGATCCGGCCGCTTGGAGACCCGCCCGACCGCGAGCTTGAAGGCTTGGAGCGACGGTGCGCCGAACTCGCGAAGGACGGTGTCGATCATCTTGTCCGTGAGGCGCGAATCGTTCAGCAACCTATGCCCGGTCTCGCGAATGATCGCAGTCTCGGCGGCGCGCAGCTGGCCATCTGCTTTGCCCAGGAAGAACAGGATTTTGAGCGTGTCGAGCTCGGCCTCGCGCAACTTCTCCGCCGCGCGATCCGGGGAGGCGTCGAACTTCCCTCGAAGGTGCTTGGCCACATCAATCACCACCTCCCCGGTATCGACATCGATGCACGACTTGATCCGATCGACGCGGAAGGTGCGCGTAGCGTCACGAAGGCCACAATGCCCGATCATCAGATAGTTTCCGCTTAGGGCGCCGATCTGTCGGACAGCAACCGTCCGTTTGGTGTTCTTCCCCTGAATGTCGCGATACTCAATGCGTAGGTTGGCGGCGACCGAGATAGGGTCGACTACGTCCCAGAAGCTGCCCTCAGACGGGCCGTCTGACCACGCATCGTCATGGCTTGGCCGGCTACCGAAGAACCGGCCCAGCCATTGGCCAAGCGTGACAAAGACGCTGCGATTCCGCCCGCGCTGTTGTCTCATAGCCCTAAGCCTCCTGCGCCCATGCGATCGATCGCCTGCCCGAGGACAAGCACGCGGTGCAGGTCTTCGGCATCTATGACCTCATCGGGGTAGCGTTGTTTGTCCGCGTTATCGCTGGTCACCAGCAGGCCATTGCCGTGACGGAACAACCGTTTGACGCGGGCCTCGCCGTGATGCAGCAGTGCATAGACGCAGCCGTCGCGCACGTCGGTTCGGCCCCGGTGCAGCACAACCTTGTCCCCGTGCCACAGCACCGGTTCCATGCTTCGACCCCGCACGGGCATGATTAGAATGTCCGACGGGCGGGCGCCGACTGAGTGCAGCCAGGCAATCTGGTACGGAAGCTCGTAGCGGGTCGGGAGGAATTCGGGAACCGGGGTTCCGTTGCCCGCGGACACTTCGATATCCATGACCGGAATCATCACGTCTGTTTCTTGGTTGACCCCGTCACGCCCGTCGACGGCCCGAATGGTGAACGCTGGAACCGTTACTTTGTTCCCTTCTCGGTCCTGGTCCATCCAGTTCAGAGACAGCCCAAGCAAGCTCTCAATCTCGCGTGCCGTCGTATCGCTGATGCCGCGTGCGTTCGGTTCGCCTTCTGGCTTCAGCCACTGATAGATCTGGTTTCGATCCTTTCCCAAAGCCTTGGCAAACGCGGATTGGTTCTCACGCCTTGTGGCCATGAGGGCGAGGATGTTGGCTTTGCGGATTTCGCGGAGTGATCGCATAGCGCAATGCTAGCGCCGCATGCTCTCACCCACGCCTAGCGCGAGCGATAGCGTAGTGCTTGCATAACTGTCTAGCACAGTGCTAGCGTATTCGGCATGAACCTCAAGACATACCTCACAGAACCCGCCCGGCGCGATGCCCTCGCCGCTGCCCTTGGCACGTCCAAGCAGTACCTGTGGCAGCTCGCAGAAGGATGGCGCGGACGCAAGGGCAGCGCTGAAATGGCCAAGCGCATCGAGGCTGCAACAAACGGCGAAGTGCCCACGTATGAGCTGCGCCCGGACTTGTGGGAGGCACCCGCCACCAAGTCGACAACCGCTGAAGCCAGGGCCGCCTAAGTGAACTGCATCAGTTCCATAGCCGCCAGCGTCACCCGCGCGCTGTCCCTTGCGAGGGGCGCGTCCACCGCGCTGGCGGCTACCCAACACTCCAGCCACCGTGCTGCTTGCGGTGGCGTTGGCCTCGCTTCGGCGGGGCGTTTTTCTTCGTTTGTCCATGGGGCCATTTCGAATGGCTAGGGTCTCTCAACGCAACTCAACAGTGTTGAGAGCTGTTGAGAGACAGGTGCAGATGCCGTTGCGTCACCCGGATGCTATCGAGGTGCCGTGGGATTACCAGATCGAGCGCGCTGAGCGCTGCCGATCGCTGGGTATGGCGATCGAGGCGTGCGCTATTGAGGCTGGTCTCGATGTCGACAAGCAGGTCAGCGAGGCGCTGGGCTACGACAAGGCGCAGCTGTCGCGCTGGCAGTCGGGCGCTGAGGGCATCAAGTCGGAGAAGCTGCTGCGGATCCAGCAGTGGTGCGGGAACTACATACCGCTGCTGTGGCTGATCGCCAACGCTGACTTCGACCCGCGATCACTGCGCAAACGCGAGACGCGCCTCGAGCGCGAGAACCGTCTGCTGCGTGAAGAGAACGCCGCGCTGCGCCGGTCAATGGTCACGCCTGTATGAGCGGCGGCACGGGTTACGCCAGGCGCAAGCCGACCCGTGTTGGTCGGGCTTACCTCGATCTGATCGCGGTGACGCTCAAGGACCCGCCGGTGTTGACGCCGGCTGAGAAGGCGCGGCGCCTGGCTGATCTGGCGGCGCCTCGGGTTGATCCGCGGTGTGTGCAGCCGGATCTGTTCCGGGGGCGCCGGTGATCGATGTCGATCGCATCCGTGGCCAGGTTGATCTGGTCGAGGTGGTTGGCCGCTATGTGCGGCTGAAGAAGGCGGGCACCGAGTATCAGGGGCTTTGTCCGTTCCACGATGAGCGATCGCCCAGCTTCACGGTGAATCCGCGCAAGGGCTTTGTGCACTGCTTTGGCTGTGGGGCGCACCACGATGTGATCGGGTTTGTCATGCGCGCCGCGAACATCAGCTTTTTAGATGCCTGCGCTCAGCTGGGCGTTGGGGTGGAAGCCCTGAAGCCGATGCGGGCGCAACAGAAGGCGATGGCGCCGCGGGTGGCTGAGGGCGAGGCCTGGGTGCCGGTGTGTCCGGTGCCGGAGTCCGCGCCGCATATCGAGGCGGGCAAGTCGGTGTCGGTGTGGAACCCGAAACGGGGCAAGTGGTGGTGGATGACACCGACGCGGGCCGATGCGTATCGGGATGCTGCCGGGCGCCTGCTGGGGTACGTGCTGCGGGTGCAGTTCGACGACGGGCAAAAGGTGACGCCGACGGTGACGTGGTGCATTGGCCCGGCGGGGGAGGAACGTTGGTGCAGCTGGCCGTTCCCGGAACCGCGCCCGCTGTGCGGGCTGGATGCGCTGGCGGCCAAGCCGGGCGCGCCGGTGCTGGTGGTCGAGGGAGAAAAATGCCGCGCGGCTGGCGCTGGCGCGTTGGGCATGTACGCGGTGGTGTGCTGGCCGGGTGGCACCAAAGGGCTGAAGTACGTGGACTGGTCGCCATTGGCGGGACGGGACCTGGTGCTGTGGCCGGATGCGGACCCGCCGGGGTGGCACGCGATGCTGGGGGAAATCACTTATGACGGGCGGTTCGTCGACGGGGTTGCGCAGTACGCGGACGTGGTCGGGGCGAAGTCTCTGCGGGTGATCGATACGCGGGGGTGCCGCAAGGGCTGGGATATCGCGGATGCGCTGCAGCTGGATGGCTGGACCGCGCGCCAGCTGGCGGGGTGGGCGGCTACCCGCGTGAAGGATGTCGAACTGGATATCGAGAGGGCGGCTTGAGCGTGTCGAAAGAGAAGATCACGGTGCTGCCTTCGGGCGGTCGCAAACGTGGCGGCGGCGACAGTGGCGGCACGGGCGATCCGGGCGGCAATGACTGGCGCACGCACCTGGTGCGAAACGACAAACGGAAGCCGACGAACTGCTTGCACAATGTGATGCAGGTGCTGGCCAACGATGCGTTCCTCGACGGGCTGTTCATGCTGGATGAGTTCGCCAATGCGGTTGTGCTGACGCGCGACCCGACTTGGCGCGGTGGGCATCGTGATGAGTTCACGGAGATCGATGCGACCGAGCTGGCCGCGTGGATCGGGCACCCTGATCGCTATGAGCTGAGCACGAAGCGCGACACGATTCTGGAGTGCGTGGAGGCGATCGCCCGACGCACTGCCAAGCACCCGGTGCGTGCGTACCTGGGCGGGCTGGTGTGGGATGGGGTGCCGCGGGTTGAGACCATGTTCCGCGATCTGTTCGGCGGTGAGGATTCCGCCTACACACGGATGGCCGCGCAGTGCTTCATGGTGTCTGCGGTGGCGCGTGTGCTGTGGGTTGACCCGCAGACCCGGCACAACGGGGCACAGGTCGACTTCATGCTGATCCTTGAGGCTGAGCAGGGCAAGGGCAAGACATCGGCGGTGCGGGCGCTGTTCGGTGCCAACTGGTACGCAGAGGCGATGCTGAGCCCGGCACACGTCGACTTCTATCAGTCGTTGCGGGGTAGGTGGTGTGTCGAGATTGGTGAGATGGACAGCTTCACCAAGGCGGATGTGACCAAGGTGAAGCAGGCGATCACCAGCCGCTTCGATACCTATCGCCCAAGCTATGGACGCAGGGCCCGCAGCTTCAGGCGTGAGTGTGTGTTCGTTGGCACCACCAACGAGAACGAATACTTGCGCGACTCCACGGGTGGGCGGCGATTCCTGCCTGTGCGCGTCAGCGTGGTCAAGGTGGAAGAGGTAGTGCGGCTGCGGGACCAGCTATGGGCTGAGGCCGTCAAGATGTTCAAGGACGGGTTCAGGTGGTGGGAGCTGCCCGCAGAGGCGGGCGAGGAACAGGAGAAGCGATTCTCTGCGGACTCATGGGAAGAGATCCTGGACGCATGGACGGCGGGCAGGGCAGACCCCAAGCACTACCCGCCAAGACTGGTCGACCCATCGCCAGCGCACCCGCCCGAGTGGGCCACCACCACCGAGCTGCTGCAGTGGGCGCTTAACATCGATGTGGGCAAGCACGGCCGGCCTGAGCAGATGCGCATCGCACCCATCATGAAGCGGCTGGGCTTCGAGCACGCGCGCCAGCTGGTGGAGTACAACAACCCCACAACCGGCGAGACCATCAAGACGCGCGAGCGCCGTTGGAAGCGCAAGGGTGAGACCGGAAGGAGCAGCGATGCCTGCCCGTTCTGATCGATGTGGGATAGGGCCGCCCGTTCCTGCCCAACCTACCCAACCTCGCCCAACCTCGTGCCCAACCTCGGAAGGCGCGCCAGTGCTCGCTATTCCCAACCTACCCGACCTTTTCGCCGTTCGCGCACGTAATAGAAGCAAGGCCAAACAGAGGGCTATCTCTATATGTGCGTATGTAGGTCAGGCAGGTTGGGAAGGTTGGGAACAGCGAGCAACGACGCGGGTTCCGAGTTGCCCAACCTCAGAGCGTGAGGTCGGGAAGGCGCGCGAGGTCGGGCAGGCGAATGATCACGGGTCCTCCCTGGCGCCAGCCTACTGCGGGTCGAAAGAGCGCAGTTCTCGCTTAGTTTGTGGTGGTTCCGTTTGGTTAATCAATGACTTGCACTTGCAATCAGGGGTTAACTGACCGTGTCGAATGAGGTCAACCAGAAGGACTTTGCGGCGCTTCGGGGTGTGAAGCCGCCGCTGGTTTCGCGCTGGAAGAAGCGCGGGCTGCTGGTGATGAGCGCTGACGGTGAGCGCGTGCTGGTTGCGGAGTCCAACGCCAGGCTGGATGCAACGCTGCACCCCGGCCGCGGCGGCGATCGGACGGGCAAGCCGGCCGCGCCGGTGGTGGTAGTCGATCGTGTGCCGCTGGATCCCGTCGACGACCGCGCCAGCTACGTGGTGAACGCCTCGCGTGAGAAGCTGGCGCGCGCGCAGCTGGCTGAACTCGAGTTGGCGGAGCGTGCGGGCAAGGTGCTGGATGCTGGCGCCGCGGCTGAGGCGGTGGCCAAGCTGGCGGGCCAAGCCAAGGCGCTGATGCTGGCGCTGCCGCGGCGTCTGGCGCCGGCGCTGACGTTGGCCACGGACGTGGCGGTGGTCGAGCGCTTGCTCAGCGACGAGATGCGCAAGGCCTGCGACGCGCTTGCCGGCCTGACACCTGAGAGCGCGGCGGAGTCCTGATGGACGGCCTGCAGATCTCGGTACCGCTGGCCGACGCCGACGAGGTGATCGCCGCCGCGTGGCGCGATGCGTGGATCATGCCGACGCCGCTGTCGGTGTCCGAGTGCGCGGAGCGGTACCGGGTGCTCACGCAGGAGGCCAGCTCGGAGCATGGCCCGTGGCGGAATTCGCGCACGCCGTACCTGGTCGAGATCATGGACCGCATGTCGATCGACGATCCGTGCGAGCGCGTGGTGGTGCGCAAGCCCACCCAGTGGGGCGGCTCCGAGATCCTGATCAACGCGCTGATGTACTTCATGGTGCACGCGCCGCCATGCCCGATCATGCTGGCGGTGCCGGGCCTGGACATGGCCAAGCGCCACGTCAAGCAGCGCATCGATCCGTCGATTGAGGCCTCGCCGAAGTGGAAGAGCCGCGTGGCGCCGAAGCGCTCCCGCGACAGCAGCAACACCGGTACCGAAAAAGAGTTCGGCGGCTCCGGCATCCTGATCATCGTCACCGCCAACAGCTCGACCGGCCTGCGCGCGATGCCGATCATGGTCACGCTGTGCGACGAGGTGAGCAAGTACAAGCGTGATCTGGACGGCGAGGGCAGCGCGCTGGACCAGATCCGCGGCCGCACCACCACGTTCCAGGGGCGCCGCAAGGAACTGCTGATCAGCAGCCCGACCATCGACGGCGACTGCCTGATCAGCGCCGAGCTGGAGCTCACCGACTACCGCGAGTACCACGTGCCGTGCCCGCACTGCCGGCACCTGCACACGCTGGAGTTCGACAACCTGGCCGACGACGGCCGGATGCTGTGCCCCAGCTGTGGCGGGTGGTACAGCGAAGAGCACAAGACGTGGATGCTCGACCAGGCCAACGGCGCGCAGTGGGTAGCGCGCTACCCTGACCGCGCATCCTACGGGCACGGCTACGACTCCAACGCGCTCTACACCCCGTACCGCCTGGGCGACGGCTGGGCAGAGCTGGCACGCCAGCGCGGCATTGCCAGAGACAACCCCGAGAAGCTGGTCAGCTTCACCCAGATGAAGATGGGCAAGCCCTTCCGCGGCGAGCGCGAACGCGCCGACGCCGACACGATGAAGGAGCGCGCCGAGCTGGGCCTGATGGTTGGCACCGTGCCGCGTGGCTACTACATCCTGACCACCGGCGTGGACTGCCAGGCCGACCGCTTCGCCATCAAGGTCATGGCCTGGGGCCGCGGCGAGCGCGCGGTGGTGATCAGCTACGAAGAAATCCCCGGCGATCCCAGCAACGCCGAAGGCTATGCAGGCCTCGATGCGTACCTGCAGCGCACCTATCGCAAGGGCAGCGTGCAGCTGGTGCCGCGCTGCGTGGCCATGGACGGCGGCAACTGGACCGAGCAAGTCGCCCAGTTCGTGCGCACCCGCCAGCGGCGCATGGTGCCGTGCGGCGGCGGCCACGCCGAGCAGTTCATGGTGCTGGTACGTGGCCGTTCCGCTGAGGCTACCCGCGTGGTCAACCGGCCGCGCAAGAGCGAGACCACCAGCCGCGGCAAGACCATCGCCCGCAGCGTGGGCCAGTGGGGCGTCGGCACCATCGTGGCCAAGAACATCCTGTTCGGGCGCATCACCAGCGACGGCCGCCAGATCGATGGCCAGCCCGTTCCGGTAGAGCGCCGCTACATCCGCTGGCCCGGTGGCCGGCGCGTCACCACCGTGGGCATGGATGAAGTCCGCGGCGGTCTGCCGGAGACCTACTACAAAGGCCTGACCGCCGAGTGGTACGACAAGAAAGCCAAGACCTGGGTGCACGAGAAGTCGATCCCCAACGAGCCGATCGACACCATGGTCTACGCCTACTTCGCGTTCCTGCACCCGCATGTGCGTGGCGACCTGATCAAGGACCACGAGTGGGATTCGCTGGCGGAGGCGCAGGAGCCTCCCATAGGGGACCTGTTCGCACCGGCAGTCGAAGAGCCAGAGCAAGACAAACCCATTCAGGTCTCGGTGATCGTCGCTGCAAAGCGAAATGATGCCAAGCCAATGAACCGCCGCACCAACTTCGCCACCACCTGGTGACCACCCCATGCAAGACGATCTCATCACCGACATCCTCGCCCGCATTCTTGCGCTGTGTTCGCCGCGTACGGCAGAGCGGCTTGACCTTGCCAAGGTGGAAGCTGAAGTCCGCCGCGACTGGGGCGGGGAGCGGCACTACGTGGCCAAAGAGGGCGAGGACGCCCGCGCCCGGCTGGCGGCGCGTGACCAGCGCATCCGCGACCAGGCGCGCAAGGGTGAGCATGTGCCGTTGCTGGCGCGTCGGCACCGCCTGAGCGAGCGCCGGATTCAGCAGATACTGCGCAGCGGCTGACGAAACGCTTTGCCTTATCCGTTTCGGCGCCGGCGTGGATGCTCGGCGCGCAATGACCGACACGCCTACCAGCATTCCAGCGCAGATCACGGCGGGTGACACCGCCAAGTGGAAGCGTTCATACGCCGACTATCCTGCCAGTGCAGGGTGGTCGCTGACCTATTACCTGGTCAGCAGCACGGCGCAGATCACGTTCACATCCAGCGCGTCGGGCGATGACCACCTGATCACGGTTCCAACCACCACCACCGACGACTGGGTGGCTGGCGGCTACCAGTTCACCGAATGCGCCGTGAAGTCCGGCGAGCGCTACACCCTGGCCACCGGCCGCATCCAGATTCTGCCCAACCTCGCCGCTGCCACCAGCGGCATCGATGCCCGCAGCCACGCGCGCAAGGTGTTGGACGTGCTGGAGGCGTGGCTCGAAAGCAAGGCCAACTGGGCGGCCGACTTCACCGTGGCCGGCCGCAGTGTCCGGCACATTCCAGTGCCTGAGCTGCTGACCCTGCGCGACCGCTACCGCGCTGACGTGCGCCGCGAAGAGATGGCCGCCAACGTGGCGCAGGGCTTGCCATCTGGGAATCGCATTCTGGTACGTTTCGCATGATGCGGCAGCGGCTGCCGGCCAGTGACCTTGCCGCCGAGATGGTGCGCATCGAAGCCCAGCGCGCAGCGCCACCGAAAACCAATCAACGTCGCTTCGACGGCGCAGTGGTCGATCGCCTCACCTCGTCGTGGATGGCCACCAACACCCTGATCGATCAAGAGCTACGCGGCGATCTCGACCGCCTGCGCGCCCGGTCCCGGTCGCTGGCTCGCGACAACGAGTACATCAAGAGCTGGCTGCGCGCTGTACGGCGTAACGTCGTCGGGCCGACCGGGCCCACGCTGCAGTGTCGCGCCGCAGAACCCAACGGCACGCCTGATCGTCTGGCTAACCAGGTGATTGAGGCGGCCTGGCTGCAGCAGATGCGCCCTGGAAACTTCGAAGTGACCGGGAAGCTCAGCGGCGTGGCCGCGCTCCATGTGCTGATCACCGCCGCCGCACGCGATGGCGAACTGCTGTACCGCGTGGTGCGCGGCAATGGCTTCGGTGAGTTCGGATTCCAGCTGCAGCTGCTCGACGTGGCGCGGCTGGCCACCAGCATGAACCGCGAGCGCACCGGCAACTCCAACGCCGTGATCATGGGCGTCGAGCAAGACGCCTACGGCCGCCCGGTCGCGCTGCACCTGTACATGAATTCTTCCTTGTCCGGTGGCGTATCCCGGCAAGTCGAGCGCATCCCCACATCAGAGATCCGCCACGCCTTCCTGGCCGAAGACGCCGAGCAAACGCGCGGCTACCCATGGGCGCATGCCGCCATCCGGCGCCTGCATGACCTGAACGGATACCGCGAAGCCGCGGTGATTGCGTCGCGAATAGGCGCCAGCAAGATGGGTTTCTTCAGCGCCAAGGATGGTGACCCATCTGGCATCGCGGACGGCAAGGACCACACCGGAGAGTTCACGACGAACGTGGCGCCCGGTGAATTTGGCGTAGTGCCGCAGGGGTACGAGTTCACGCCGTTCGACCCCAGTTACCCACACGACCAGTTCGAGGCCTTCAACAAGGCAATCCTGCGCGGCATTTCGAGCGCGTTGGGCGTGTCCTACAACACGATGGCCAACGACCTCGAGGGCGTCAACTTCTCGTCGATCCGCGCCGGTGTGCTCGACGAGCGCGACGAGTGGATGGCTATCCAGGAGTGGTTCATCACCAGCGTGGTGCGGCCGGTCTTCGAAGAGTGGCTGGAATACGCATTGCTGGGCGGGCGGCTGGTCATGCCCAACGGATCCGCGTTGCCGGCTGCCAAGCTGGCCAAGTTCAAGCAGCACATCTGGCAGCCGCGCCGCTGGTCTTGGGTCGACCCGAAGAAGGACGTGGAGTCCGCCATTCTGGCCATCGATCACGCGCTGACCAGCCCGCAGCAGGTGGCAGCCCAGAGCGGGCGCGACGTCGAGGACATCCTCGACGACATCGCCGCATTCCAGGCGCTGGCGAAGGAAAAGGGCGTCGCCCTACCCACCAATCCCCTGGTGCCAACCCCGGATCTGCCAGAGCCACCGCCCTGACGAAACGCTTTGCCTTATCCGTTTCGGCCCTACGCGAGAGATTGTCCCCATGAACAGAGAAATCCCCGAACTGAAACCCGGCAGCCGCAGCACCCGCGAGCTGGTGATCAGCGAGCGCAAGGTCGACCAGGACGCGCGCACCGTCGAGCTGGCCTTCAGCTCCGAGGCGCCCGTCGAGCGTTGGTGGGGCTCTGAAATTCTCGATCACAGCAGCAGCTCGATGCGCCTGGACCGTATGCAGTCCGGCGGCGCGGTGCTGATGGATCACGACACGCGCGACCAGGTCGGCGTGGTTGAGTCGGTGCAGATCGGTGCGGACCGGGTGGCCCGTGCCGTGGTGCGTTTCGGGAGAGGCGCGCGCGCAAGCGAAGTGTTCCAAGACGTGGTTGACGGCATCCGCCGCAATGTTTCTGTCGGCTACATGGTCCACGGCGTTCGGCTGGAAAGCTCGAGCGACGACAAGGACGTGTACCGCGTCACCGACTGGGAGCCCTACGAGGTCTCGCTGGTCAGCGTTCCCGCCGATACCTCTGTCGGTGTCGGCCGCAGCGCACCAACCCCCAATCCAACTCCCAAGCCGGAGAGCATCACCATGGAACAGAACAAAGACGACGCCGCCCAGCGCCAGGCCGGCACCGACAGCGAGCGCAAGCGCGCCGCAGACATCATCGCCATCGCCGACGCCTACAAGCGTTACGGCCTGGAAGACATCGCCACCGCGGCCATCCGTGACGGCATGAGCGTGGACCAGTTCCGCAATGCGGCGATGGAGCGCATGGCGGCAGCGCCCAAGCCGACCGCCGACATCGGCATGACCGAGAAAGAGACCCGGCAGTATTCGCTGACGCGCGTCATTGCCGCGCTGGCAAATCCGCGCGATCAGAGCGCCCAGCGTGCAGCTGCCTTTGAGCTCGAATGCTCGTCAGCGGCCGCCGAAACCTTCGGCCGCAAGGCGCGCGGTGTCATCGTTCCTTTCGACGTGCTCAAGCGCGATTTGAACAAGACCACCGCGACCGCCGGTGGCCACACCATCAGCACCAACCTGCTGACTGGTTCGTTCATCGACATGCTGCGTAATGCGATGGTGATCGATCGCATGGGCGCCACGATGCTGACCGGCTTGGTTGGCAACATCGCGATTCCCCGCCAGACCGGTGGCGCAACCGCCTACTGGGTGGCCGAATCCGGGGCGGCGACCGAGTCGCAGCAGGCCTTCGACCAGGTGACCATGTCGCCCAAGACGGTCGGCGCATTCACCGACATCAGCCGCAAGCTGCTGCTGCAGTCGTCGATCGATGTCGAGGGCTTCGTCCAGAGCGATATCGCCAAGGTGCTTGGCCTGGCGATCCAGGCGGCTGCCATCAAGGGCGGTGGCTCGAACGAGCCCACCGGCATCCTGGCCACCAGCGGCATCGGTGATGTGGCCGGCGGCACCAACGGCTTGGCGCCGACGTGGCAGCACATCATCGATCTGGAAACCGATGTGTCGGTCGCCAATGCCGACATCGGCACGCTGGGCTACCTCACCAACGCCAAGGTGCGCGGCAAGCTCAAGACCACGTCCAAGGTGTCGGGCCAGAATGGCTTCATCTGGGAGCCTGGCAACACGCCGTTGAACGGGTATCAGACCGGCGTTACCAACGCAGTCCCGAGCAACCTTGACAAGGGCGCCACCACTGGTGTCGGCGTCTGCTCCGCGATCATCTTCGGCAACTTCGCCGATCTGATCCTCGGCATGTGGGGCGGCCTCGACATCCTTGTCGACCCGTTCACCGGCGGCGCCGCTGGCACCGTGCGCGTGATCGCCCACCAGGACGTCGATGTGGCCGTGCGTCACGCCGAGTCCTTCAGCGCGATGTTGGATGCGCTGACGACGTAACCCGCCTCCTGGGGTGGAGCCGCGTCTCTGACGCTGACAGCCGGGAAAGACCGGCGCTGTCTCCCCCACAGAGAACACCCGTGAACATCCCCAAGCTGTCTCCCCCACAGAGAACACCCGTGAACATCCCCAAGCTGTCTCCCAAGCAATGGCTTCAACTGGTCAGCTCGCTGCTGCCATTCATTCGCGGACTGGTGCGTGTGGCCGGCATCGGGGTGGTGGGCGTGATCCGCGCGCTGATTGATCTGTGCGCGCAGGTCGAATCGCTGTACCCGGCAGACCCCTCCGACATTGACCCGGCCACCGGTAAGCCGCGCAAGCGGTCGAGCCAGAAGGCTGAGGCCTTCGCCGAGCTGGTGATCGCGGCCTTCGCCACTGCAGACGAATCCGCCGCCGCGGTGCAGGCGCGTATCGGCGACATCGGGCAGATGGGCACCGTGCTCGCCGGCCTGTTCAGCGCCTGGGGTTTCTTCAAGTCGGAGGGTGCCGCCAATGCGTAAGCTCGGACTGTTCATCATCGCGCTGTTCGTCGCGCTGCCGATTGCCGTGGTGGCGGTCGCTGCCAGTGCGGCAGAACCGGTGAAGGCGGAAGCCGCCTTCGGCCCGGTGCAGAACCCGTTCGCCCGGGATGGCGAAAAGTCGGCCATCGTCAGCCAGTCCGCCTGGTACATCAAGCACGACGCGGCCAGCCGAGTCGACCAGTGCAACATCCTGATCGATTCCACTGGCCCTGCCGATGCCTGCCTCCATCGCGTCACGGTCATGTGCACTCAGGAGGGTGTTGGGTACTCGCGTGGCTACGGCCAGTTCCTGAACCCGGTGCAGTTCCCGCTGGTGCTCGAGCTCTACCGGCCGCCGAGTACCGCGGTCGCTGGCTATATCGAGATCGGCAGCCTTGGCCCCGTCGCCAGCATTGGCCTGAACGCGCCGGCTACTGCGAACTGGCGGCAGGCGGCCACGTATCAGGGCGGGTCTTGCGATGCGCCGCCGGACGAACCGCCAGCACCGAGCGGCCCCCACTACGCCCGGCTCTGCCGCCAGTACGGCCTCTACTGCGGGCGCTGACATGCGTTCCGCAGACCACATCCGCGATCTGACCTGGCCCGCCACGCAGGCAGCCAAACCGCACGGAGGCAACATGCGCAGTGACCTGACCATCGGGGCGGCTATCCAAGTGGCCAGCTACATGACCGCGCTGGCCACCGATCAGCCGGACCTGTTGACCAAGACGCTGGGCATCGTTGCTGGCGCCGCGTTGGGGGCACTGGTCGCAGCCGTGATGTCGGATCAGCCGACATCCGAGCAGCGCCGCCGCCGCTTCGTCGCGGCCTTCGGATGCGGCGTGTTCCTGTCTGTCGCGGCGCTGTGGATCTGGCCCAGCAAGGCCGGTATCGATCCCCGTGAGTTCATCTTCCTGGTGTCCGGCGCGTCCGCGTTCTTCGGCTGGCGCTTTGTCGCCAAGGCGGACGGCCGCGCTGATCGCATCGCCGACCAGGTGATCGACAAGATCGAAGAGCGCGCCGCCGATGCCGTAGATGCCCTGCGCGGTGGGCGTACTGACCGCGAGGGCGGCCGCGTTCGTCCGGTTGTCCTGGTGCTACTGATCGGCCTGGCCGCCCTCGCGTGGTTCCTGCGTGATGTGCTGGTGCTGATCTGGCTGCTGTTGACGGAAGGGGTGGGTCACTAATGGGCGCCTTCACCCTTTCACCCCGCAGCATCGACCGCATGGCCGGCGTGCACCCGGACCTGGTGCGCGTGGTTCGCCGCGCTATCGAGCTGACCACGGTTGACTTCGCCATCACCCAAGGCCTGCGCACGGTTGAGCAGCAGCGCCAGCTGGTGGCGGATGGCAAGTCGCGCACCATGAACTCGCGCCACCTCACCGGCCACGCCGTCGACGTCGTCGCCATGGTCGATGGCAAAGTGTCCTGGACGTTCGCGCATTACGAGGCGATCGCGCACGCCTTCAAGGCGGCGGCCAAGGCGCTTGGCGTTCCCATCGTCTGGGGCGGTGACTGGGCAAGTTTTCGGGACGGCCCACATTTCGAGCTGGACCGCGCCGTGTACCCGGCCAAGAGCGGAGGGGCGTGATGTGGCCAACTGGGCAATCGTTGTTGTCGCTCTGGTCATGCTCGCCCTCGGCGGCGCTGCCGGCTGGTACGGCCGCGGCGTGGTCGACGGCTCCGTGGTATCTGCGACAGATGCCGCCGCGACTGGCCAGCAGGCCGTCGACTCCGGCGTGCAGGCAGACCGCGAAATCACGGCCGCGCGAACCGAAACAGAAACCGCAGTCGAACGGGTCCGCGTCGTCACGCGCACCGTCGAAGTGGCTGCGGATTGCCCGCCAGGCCGTGGCCCTGTGTCTGCTGATTTTGCTGAGCAGCTGCGAGCTCTTGCCGACGCACGAGCCAACACCAATACCGGTGCCAGTCGTGTGCCCTGACAGCGCCATGACCGACCACTGCCCGGCGCCCATGTACGTGCTGCCCGATGGCGACATCCCGGGCGACGTCGCCGCCGCGATGGCCATCGCCGAAAGCCGCGCCCGCGATGCCTGCGCCACGCAGCTCAGCAAGCTGCAGGACTGCGTGCGCGAGCACAACGACGGCGCCGGCGCCAAAGACCGGAACCAGCGCCGATGACCCGCATCCTCCGCACCCTCGCCATCCTGCTGCTGGCCAGCGCGCCAGCACTCGCCTGGCACGTCCCGCCGGCACTGCTGTCGGTGCAGCAGGTCGCCGCGCAGGCCGTCACCACGCGGGACCTGGTCGTCTACCAGGGCCAAGCCGTCAGCGAGCTGCTGCCGGCCACGGGCCTCACCACCTCGGGCCGCGGGTTGCGTGCGCACATCCGCAACGCCACGCCCGCCGCCACCGTCATCCAGATCCTCACCTACAACGGCGCCAGTAACGCCCGCGTAGCGTTCGACGGATCTGCCGGCGTACGCATGACCATCGGCGCCGGCGTGAGCGCCCTGTGGCTCGTCGGCGCCGAGCGCGTCGAGTGGGTCTACGACGTCGAGAGCTACAGCCTGTCCGACGACGACGACGTGCTGGTGTTGTTCCGCGGCAAGTTCGTGGTGTACGGCAACCGCACCCGCGAATCCGACACCACCCCATCCGCCCAGATGCCATCTGGCGACGGGCGATATGTGCGCTTTGACGGCGAGCAGGGACTGTCCGCCGAGCAGCAACTCCAGGCCCGCGAGAACATCGGCGCCACGCTTGGCTCCGGCGATGTCGTCGGCCCCGCATCCGTCACCGACGACCGCATCGCCGCATTCGACTCGACGACCGGCAAATTAATCAAGCAGGGCAGTGTGACCGCCACTGCGGTGGCCTCGCACCTCAGCAACACCAGCAATCCGCACAGCGTTACCGCAGCGCAGGCCGGCGCAGATCCGGCGGGCACCGCGGCCAGCGCCGTCAGCGCACATGCAGCGCTCACGGAAACGCACGGCATCAGCACCTATGGCGCGTCGCTCGTCAACGATGCCGACGCAGCCACCGCGCGCAGCACGCTGGGATTGGGCAGCGCGTCCGTCGAGTCAGCCGCGTCATTTGCCGCCACGTCCCATTCACATGCCGCCGCCGACACCACGTCCGGCACCTTTGACCCTGCGCGCCTGCCAGCCGCCACCGAAACCGCGCAAGGCGCGGTAGAGCTGGCGACCACCAGCGAGGCGACCACCGGCACCGATACCACGCGCGCGGTCACGTCAGCAGGTGTCAAGGCGGTAGCGGATACCAAGCAAGCCACGCTGGTCAGCGGCACGAACATCAAAACGATTAACTCGACGTCGCTGCTTGGGTCCGGGGACATCGCTATCAGCGCGAGTCCAGGGGGCAGCACCACGCAGCCGCAGTACAACGCTGCAGGCGCGTTCGCGGGCATGTCCGGTGTGGCGTGGGATGACACGCATCGCTCGGAGACCCGCACCGGCGCGACGCTGACCGCGAGCTTCCCGGCGATGTGGTTCACGCAGACGTGGAGCAACGCTGCGGTGCCGTTTACTGCGTTCGGTGTGAATGTCACGAACACCGCCAGCGCCGCCGGATCGTTGCTGGCTGACTTCCAGCTTGACGGCGCGAGCAAGTCAAAGTTGCGAAAAGACGGCTGGTGGTTCGTGGCGAACGATGCGGGCATCACCGGCATGGTGGCCACCACGACAAGCATTCAAATTAGCGACGGAGGGGGCAACCCCGATATCTCCTTCTACACGGGAGGCCTTGGGCGTGGATTGATCTATGCGGGTGGAGCTGCATTTTCCGGGACCATCCAGATTGGAAATGCGTCGAAATATGCCGGCGACATTTTCCTTGGCCGAAATGCCTCCGGTGTGGCTGAGTTTACCAACGGGAGCACAGGGACGTTCCGTGATCTGAAGTTGCGCAGCGTCTACGGGTCAGGCGGGCAAACTACGGGAATTGTCGCCAAGTCGGCGGCATATACGCTGACAGCGAATGACCACACCGTTGCTGTGGATGCCACCTCTGGCGCGCTGACGATGACACTTCCTGCCGCCAGCAGCGTTTCCGGCGCGATTTACATCATCAAGAAAATCGACAGCTCAGGGAATGCCGTAACCATCGACGGGAACGCATCGGAAACCATCGACGGCGCCACCACGCTGGCGCTGGCTACGCAATGGAAATACGCGCAGATCCAGTGCAACGGCACCAGCTGGTATGTGATCGGGAGTAACTGAAAATGCGCCAGTCCGACCGCACCGCTCTCGAAGCACAGATCGCCCGGCAAACCGCCGAGCTGGCCCCTTACCTGCAGCCGCTGGCCGATGCCAACGCAGCCGTTGACGCCGCGCAGTCTGCGCTCGCTGCTGCGCAGAATGCTCTGGCCGCATTGCCGGACGGAGCCGACGCAGAAACAGTTGCGCAGGCCGCGGCAGACATCGATACCGCGTGCGAACAACTCGCCGCCGCGTGTGCTGTCCGCGATCCACTGGTAGCGCGCACGGCGCCGCTGCAGTCCGGCATCGCCAGTTGCACCGCGGCCATCGCTGCCGATCCCACCGTCACGCCGGACCCAACACCGTCCGACGACCAGATCCGCGCCCAGCTCACCGCCCGCATCAAGTCGCTGGCCGGCGATCACATCCTGGCCACCATGCCGATGTGGCGCCAGTCCAACATGCACGCGCGCAATGCAGAGCTGTCGCTGATCAAAGAGTCACGACCGCTGACCGCCGATGAGCTCGCCGACCGCGCCGCCATGCTGGCGGTCTGGACCTGGGCCAAGTCGGTCCGCGCGATGAGCAACGACGCCGAGGCCGCACTCGTCGGCATGACCCGTGCCGAACTCGACGCCTGGACCGCGCCCGCGTGGCCGGTGTTCGGGGCCTGACGCCATGACCCAACGCGCCACCCTCCAAGCCCTCGATGCCGACATCCTGTCGGCGTTTGCGGCTGCGGGTATGGGTGACACCGGCACCTATCGCAGCCCGGACGGCGACGAGACGCCAGTCAGCTACCTGTTCGACCACGTGCAGATGACAGACGTTGGCGACGCCGGCACGCGGGCCATGCTCCCAGAGCGGCAGATCGGCCTGATGTTGTCCGAGGTCACGCCAGTCGAGAACGCCCTGGTGATCGGCGCTGACGGCCGCACCTGGCGCCTGGTGGCGACGACGTCCGAGTCTGACGACAGCATGTCGTGGTGGTTCGTGGCCCCGATGCGGAGCGATGGCGCATGAGCACCGAAGTCGACGCCCTCCAGGCCATTGGCGCGTTGCTCGCCATCGTGCGCACTGGCAACGGCTTCGCGACCGAAGTGGGCGCGGACATTCGCCTGTCGCCGCTGTTCGCCGAGCTGGCCGACGATGCCGACTGGCAGACGCTGGTCTACACCGCGCGCGAGTTCTACGGCGCCAAGCCGGAAGAAGATGTTGGCATCGATGGCGGGCAGCGCATCTATCAGCTGGCGCTCGATATCAACATCGATGCACACCAGCGCTTGAACGCCGCGCTCGCCGCGCAGGATGCCGCGCTGATCAAGGCCGATGTGCGCACGGTGATGCTGCCGCGCTCCGGCCGCCTGCTACTCGACGGCGTGCTCGTCGGCGCCATCCGCTACCTGGGCAATGAATTGATCGTCGACGCGCTGACAAAAGGCGTGCTCGGCATCCGGACGCGCGTCCGCGTCATCGCGCAACAGACCGTAACCCACAACTAAGGCCGGATGGCCGCAGGGAGATTCAAATGGCATTTCATACCCCGCTGACCAAGACCGAGAACATCGTCCTTGGCCGTGGCATTTGCTACTTCGC
>Ga0208263_100088_pt1 | contig 38215 bp, 32 predicted proteins | sample LakWasMet28_LOW6_2_FD_183872 | JGI IMG/M metagenome (GOLD analysis project Ga0208263, IMG submission 183872) | Freshwater sediment methanotrophic microbial communities from Lake Washington under simulated oxygen tension - Sediment Metagenome... | ecosystem: Environmental > Aquatic > Freshwater >... | reverse complement strand
CGCCGGCGACCTTGCGGGCGTCGTCAAGCGACGCCCCTACACACACCAATTGGTGGAGCGAGAATGAGAGCCAAAGGACAGCTCAACTGCATGAGTCCGGCTTCATAGAGGGGACTTCGGATCCGAATGTTTGGAATCCCCTCTATGATGAGGGGTGGCGCGTAGCGAAAGGGGGTGTAGAAATCGACTCCGTCGAGCCTCGGCCAGCGCTAGAATATCACTCCAATGCACTTTGGGGATTGTTTGGACCCTGAGTTTTGGGCTTTGTGATTTCCGTCACGTGACCTCGCCAATCGACCCACTCTCCCTGTTGGAAAGCCGCCTCGGTTATGCCTTTCGCAACCGCGCGCTGCTGTTGGAGGCTTTGACCCATGCCTCGTATCTGCAGGACGATCCCTCTTCGGGCCCCAATAACCAGCGACTGGAGTTCCTCGGCGATACCGTCCTGCAGTTCATTTTGACCGACGCCCTCTATCGCGAGTTTCCTGAGGTGCGTGAGGGCGTCCTCAGCCGCCGTCGCGCCATCCTCACCAAGGGGAAATTCCTCACCCAGATGGCACGAGATTTGGGCATCGCGGCCAACGTCCGTCTCAGCAAGAGCGAGGAGGAGGCCGGCGGCCGCGAGCGCGCATCCATTTTGGAGGATGTGTTTGAAGCCATGCTGGGCGCGATTTATCTCGATAGTGATCTTCCCACGGCGCAGCGCCTCGTGATCGCCTGGTACGGCCCCCTGGAGGCGCATCTCGTCGAAACGGAGGACCATGAGAATCCCAAGGGTCTTCTCCAGGAAATGGTCCAGCCCGAACACGGCAACTCAGCCCTGGTCTACAAGGTGACGGACACGACCGGCCCCAAGCACGCCCGGGTCTACGAGGTCACCGTCTTCCTCATCGACGAAATCGTCGGCACGGGTACCGGGTCGTCCAAGAAGCTGGCCGAGGAATCGGCCGCGCGGGTCGCCCTCGAAGTCCTGCGGGCAAGGAAACAGGCCGAGGCAAAATAGCCCAAGCCGGGCATTGCCCTGACCGGTTTTCTGGCTTTCGTTCCGGGCTTCCGCGTCTTCGCGATTGATTTGTCTGCTGTAAGCTCCGCTCCGCGCACCAAGCTCACCGGAATTTGTCCGGCAGCGCACCCCCATGCCCTGGCGGAACTGGTTCGGCGCCACCCGGCGCCCGTGTGGCTGGTTGTCCACGAGGACGCCGCCCGCAGCGATGCGCTGGCCGAGGACCTGGCGCTTTTTCATGCCGCGAATGGCAACCGCGCCGGACTCGAAATCCTGAATTTCCCCGAGGCTCAGACCGACAACCGGGAGATGCGCGAGGCTTTCAACGCCGCCAGCGACCGCCTCGCCGTCCTCAGCCGGCTCCGCCGGGCCGCCAAACCCAGGAGCCCAGACCAAAAACGCCAAGCTCCCGACGCCCAACCCCAAATCCCAGACCCCAGACCCGAGACCCCAGATCCCAGACCCCAAAGCGGAGACCCCATCCTCATCTTCGCCACGCCGGCCGCCTTGATGCAGCCGGTGCCGCCCGCCCAGGATTTCGCTGATCGGGAGATTCAGGTGCACCGAGGCGAGAGGCGTCCGTTTCAGGGCCTGCTCGATTTGCTGCGTTCTTTTGACTACGACAGCGAGGCCGTCTGCGAGGCCCCGGGCCAATACGCCGTCCGGGGCGGCATCGTGGACGTCTATCCCATCACGGCCCACCAGCCCTACCGGCTGGACTTCTTCGGAGATGCCATCGAGGAGATCCGCGCCCTGGACCCGGTCACGCAACGCTCAGGCGACGTGGTGGAACACATCACCCTCACCGCCGCCCCGCGGCTGCACACCTCAGGCCTGCAGGCCACGCTGCTCGATCACCTGCCGCCGGGGGGGCACGGCACCATTCTCGAGCCCAAATCCATCGAGGAACTTTTCGACCTGCAGCCGGGTGACGGGGCACGGACCCCGCTCCGCGCCGAGGCGGACGGCGAAAAAGGAACTCACCGCTCCGCCGCAGACGATTCTAACCCGGCGGCAAAGGGACTTGCCGCGCCACCTGTGATCCCGCCGGCCACCGGGCTCGCCGCCCTGCCCATTTGGCAGCAACTGACGACGAGGTGCGCGCGGCTCTTTGGTCTCAGTGATCTTGATCTGGCAAGCGAGCTCTTCGACGGCGCTTCCGACGAGGAAACCTGGGACACCGAGTCGCTCTCCCACCACCGTTCCTATCCGGAGGAACGCCAGCTCGCCCATGAGCGCTTGCAGGCCGAGGAGTCGGCGCGCCGGGATTTTCTGGAAAAGGTTGCGGCGTGGCAGGCCGAAGGCTTCGCCGTCGACTTCATCGTCTCGAAGCCCGGCGAGGAGCAGCGCGTCCGCGAGCTGCTGGCCGACGACAAACACTTGAAGACCCTCAAGCCGCGTTTCCTCAGCGGCACTTTGAGCGAGGGATTCAAGGTAACCTATCGCGAAGGCAGGACGCAGACTCCGGTCCGCACCGAGACAGATGGCGGTGAAGGGACTCACGGCCATGCTTCAACAAAACCGGCGCTGCAGGGACGCATCGCCCTACCCAAGGGGATTGTCGTCGTTTCCGAAACCGAGATTTTTGGACGCAAGCGGGCGCGCCGCGCCATGCCGAAGCGTGCCATCGCCGCGCAGTCGGCCGTGGACCAGCTCCTGGATTTTTCCGAGCTCGTGGAAGGCGATTTCGTCGTCCACCTCCAGCACGGCATCGCGCAGTTTCGCGGACTCACCAAGCTGGAGTCCAACGACGGTACCCGGGAGGTCATCTCGCTGGAGTTCGACGACAAGGTGACCCTGCACGTGCCGCTGCAGGAGTCCCATCTGATCAGCCGCTACGTCGGTCTGTCCAAGACCCGACCGCAACTCGGCCGCGTGGGCTCGGGTCGCTGGGAAAAGGCCCGGCAGGCCGCCGAGCGCGCGACCCTCGACCTCGCGGCGGAACTGCTCGCCATCCAGGCCAAGCGTGAGGCGCAACCGGGCCACGCCTTCGCGGAGGACAACGTCTGGCAGAAGGAATTCGAAGCCGCCTTCCCGTTCACCGAGACTCCTGACCAGCTGAAGGCGATCATCGCCGTCAAGGCGGACATGGAGCGCACGCGGCCGATGGACCGGTTGGTGTGCGGCGACGTGGGTTTCGGCAAGACCGAGGTGGCCATCCGTTCCGCGTTCAAGGCCGTGATGGGTGGGCGTCAGGTGGCCGTGCTCGTGCCGACCACCGTGCTCGCGCAGCAACACCTCAACAGTTTTCGCGAGCGCATGGCCGGTTACCCGGTGGCCATCGAGATGCTCAGCCGCTTCCGCACGCGCAAGGAGCAGGACGGGATCCTCGAGGCGCTCGCCGCCGGCAAGATCGACATCATCATCGGCACGCACCGGCTGGTGCAGGACGACGTCAGGTTCCACGACCTCGGCCTCGTGATCGTCGACGAGGAGCAACGTTTCGGCGTGAAGCACAAGGAAGTCTTCAAGCGCTGGCGCGCCCACGTGGACATGCTCGCCATGAGCGCCACGCCGATCCCGCGCACGCTCTATCTGGCCCTCACCGGCGCCCGCGACCTGAGCACCATCGAGACGGCGCCCGTCAACCGCCTGCCGATCCAGACGATCGTGAAGAGCTACGACGAGAAACTCGTGGTCGAGGCCATCCGTCACGAAATCCGCCGGGGCGGCCAGGTGTTCTACCTGCACAACCGCGTCATGAGCATCGATCTCGTGGCCGCGCGCCTCCGCGAGCTCTTGCCTGGCGTCACGATCGGCGTCGGCCACGGCAAGATGGGGGCCGAGGGCCTCGAGCGCATGATGACCGACTTTGTGGCCGGCAATTACCAGGTGCTCGTCTGCACCACGATCATCGAGAGCGGCCTCGACATCCCCAACTGCAACACGCTCATCATCGAGGGCGCGGATCGCTTCGGACTGTCGCAACTCTATCAACTCCGCGGACGCGTCGGCCGCTTCAAGCACCAGGCCTACGCGTACCTCCTCCTGCACCGACATACGCGGTTGCTCGACATCGCCCGTCAGCGGCTCACCGCGATCCGCCAGCACAGCCAGCTGGGCGCCGGCTTCCGCATCGCGATGCGCGACCTCGAACTCCGGGGCGCGGGCAATCTGCTCGGGGCCGAGCAAAGCGGGCACATCGTCGGGGTGGGCTTTGAACTTTACTGCCAGCTGCTGCGTCAAAGCGTGGCGCGACTGAAGGGCGACAAGCAGGCCTCCCACGTCCGGGCCAGCGTCAAGCTCGACTTCGTGTTTGTCGGCGAGGGCGCCGACACCACCGCGCCCCGGGCGGAAGCCACCGACAGCTTCTCCGCCATGCGCCAGGCCGAGCGCATCGCCGGCGAGATTGACCGGATCCAGGCCCGGTTGCCCGCCGACTACATCGCCGAGACCCGCCTGCGCATCGATTTCTACCGCCGGCTTGCCCTGGCGGAGAGCCCCAAGCAGGTGAAAGAACTCGAACAGGAACTCCGTGACCGCTTCGGACGCTTCGGTGATACCGTGCGCACCTTGCTGCTCGTGACCGAAATCCGCGTGAGGGCGGAACAAAAGGGCGTGCTGTCCGTCGAAACGGACGGCAACCGCCTGAAGTGCCTCCGCAACTCGGGCCGCCGCGACGATTACATCCAACTCAGCAGCCGCTTTCCCCGCTTGACCGCCCCCACCCCCCTTGCAAGGTTGAAAGAAATTATCACCTTTTTGCACAATCTCCCCGCTTCATGATCAGTCCCCGCCGTTTACGCTCTGCCATCTTCGCCTCCCTGGGTCTTATTGGAGCATGCGTCGCCACCCACGCCCAACAGGCAGGTCCCGCCACGGACAATCTTAACCTGCGTTATGCCAACGGGATAGTTGCGATTGCCGAGGACAAGGTCATCACCGTTGACGACGTGCGCCGGGAAATCGGACCCCTCATCGGCGAAATCCAGCACCAGAGCCGCAGCGAACAGGAATTCAACGAAAAGCTCGAGGCCCTGCAGGAAGACGTCATCCAGAACCTGATCGACCGCGTGCTGATCGTGAAGGAATTCTACAAGGACGAGAAACGTCGCGTGCCGGCCAGCTACATCGACAACCAGCTCGCCGAGACGATCATCACCCAGTTCGACGGCGACCGCAGCAAGTACCTCGCCTATCTCCGTTCCCGCGGCATCTCCCAGAAGGAATATCGCCGCGAGCTGGAAGAGGACATGATTTATAATTACATGCGCCAGCAGCAGTCCAAGTCGGGCAGCACGATCAGCCCGGTGCGCATCGAGGAATACTACAACGAAAACAAGGAGCGCTTCATCCAGGAGGACAGCGTCCACCTGCGCCTCATCCAGATCAACCGTGGTCCCGGTGACACCGATGAAAGCCTCCGCACCAAGGCCACCGGAATTCTGGCGGAAATCAACGCCGGAGCCGATTTCGCCGACGTCGCCCGCAAGTACAGCTCGGACTCGCGCAAGAGCAAGGGCGGCGACATGGGCTGGCTGCGCCGCTCCGACCTCCGCAAGGAATTCAGCGACGTCATCTTCAATCTCAAGAAAGGCGAACGCAGCGAGCCGCTGATCATGCCCGAAGGCGCTTTCCTCTTCCAGGTCGACGAGCGCAAATACGCCGGCGCCCTCCCGATCGACGAAGTGCGTCCCGACATCGAGCGGGCGCTCGTCCAGCAGGGTTCCCGCAAGGCGACGGAACGCTGGCTCGAGAAGCTCCGACGCAATTCCTACGTCAAACACTTCTGATTTTCAAAGCCCGTGGGCCAGCGGGCGCAAGCAGCCGGCCCATGAGCAGCGAATCGCTTCCCTACCCGACCCCGCGGATCAAGGACCTCGCCGTCGGTGAACGTCCCCAGGAACGCCTCGAGCGTCTCGGGCCCGGCGCCCTGAGTGACACCGAACTCCTCGCCATGCTCCTCCGCAGCGGGCAACGGGGCCAGAGCGTGGTCGGGATCAGCCAGCAACTGATCACCGAGGCCGGCAGCCTCGCCAATCTCGTGCGGTGGCGCGAAACGGACTTTCGCCGCATCAAGGGCATCGGCCACATCAAGGCGCTGCAGCTCATCACGGTCATGGAGATCGCCCGGCGCGTGCTGGGAACCGATCCCTCCGCCCTCCCGCTGCTCAACCGGCCGGAGCTGATCCGCGCCCACCTCCATCCGCTGACCGTCAGCCTCCCGGTGGAAAAATTCTGGGTCCTTTGTCTCAATCGAAAGAACCGCCTGATCAAGCAGGTGGAAATCTCTTCAGGAACCGCCACCAGCAGCCTCGCGCACCCGCGGGAAGTCTTCCGGGAAGCAGTGCACCATGGGGCCGCCGCGGTGGTGTGCGTCCACAATCATCCCAGCGGCGATCCAGCCCCCAGCGCGGCCGACGTCCAGGTGACCCGCCAGCTGCGGGAAGCCGCGCGGGCCCTGGATATTGACCTGCTGGACCACGTCATCGTCGGTCAACTGGCCGCCGACCCCCGGGGACTGGGCTATTACAGCTTCCGGGAAAGCGGTTTGATCTGAGTCGGAAGGAAAAGCAAAAAACCTCTTGGCAAAGCGCCCAACGACCCCATACCTTCGCCGTTCGTTTGCTTGATGGTGGAGTATCCAAGTGGCCAAAGGACGTTGACTGTAAATCAATTCGGCTCTTGCCGTTCACTGGTTCGACTCCAGTCTCCACCACCAATTTACAAAAGTCCCGGTGCCTGAAGAGGTACCGGGACTTTTTTGTTGTCCGGCCTCTCAAGAATAGCTCGGCACACTTCCAAACATCAACGCGGTGCGACCCGCCCGGGTACGGCTCAGCGCTGGCGCCTCAGTCCGTGATCCCACGAGAGACCGTCGGAGCTTCGCAATCAGGGCCGCAAACGCCCAGGGCGCCATGCAGGAAAATCGCCCGTCTTACCCGCGCATCCATTGCTGGCCGCCCGAGCCGCAAACGATCCAGCGTTCGCTGACTTGATCGGATCCTGAAAAGCAAAAGACCCGTTCTCCAAAGAAAACGGGTCTAAAAACTGGTGCCCCCACGGGGAATCGAACCCCGGGGCTTAGAGGGGAGACGGCCGTAAGTTGAGCTGAGTTGAGTGGTTTTGGTCAAAATTGGCAGGTCGAAACCGGTCGAAATCGGCCGCGGCGCATCAAAGGGTCTGCACGGTGTTATCTCTACTCCATGCACCCCGAGAGTCATGAGGCTACCCCCAATCAACCGCAGTCGCCCGCCGAGGGCAAGAAGAAGCCGGCCGCGGTTGCGGTCGTCAAGGAGGGTCCCGTCGCGGTCAACATCTACAGCGTCGCGGCGCCTGGGACGCGACAGGGCTTCACGTTCAAGTTCAAGCTATCGCACAACGGGAAGGAGTATCCGGGCACGAGCACCGACCTCGACAAGTGCAAGATCAAGGCCCGGCGCGTCGCCAAGATGATCGTCCAGGGTATGACCGACCATGTGAAGGCCGCGGACATCAGCGAGCTTGTCGCTGTCCGCCGCATCGCGGAGGAGCACTCTGTCCCAACCGTCGCAGCGATGCAGGAGTGGGCTGCAGCCAAGACCCTCGCCGGTCCAGCCTTGCTGTCTGTCGCCCAGCAACACGCTGACGCTGCCGCCGACGGTAAGCACAAGCGGGTCACACACGCCGAGGCCTGGGAGCTCTTTATCGCAGCTATGGACAAGCTCGGCAGGAGGGGCACTTTGACCTACGGGGCGAAGGCGAGGATGATCATCCGCGGATTGTCTGGGCAGCTCATGCTCGACACGCTCAAGACGGGTGTGATCCGGACGTGGGCCGACACGATCGACCATCCCGTCACTCGCAACGACCTGATCAAACGGCTCGGAACGATGATTCGGTGGGCCCAACGCCACGATTTTTTCCCGGCCGACAGGGCCATCCCGACCGACAACGTAGACCGCGCCGAAGAGCCCGAGACAACGCCCGGAACCGTTACGCCTGAACAGCTGAAGCGTTCCTTGGAATGGGTCCGTCGCAACCATCTTCACTACCTCGCCCCGCTGGCCATCACCAGCCTCGGAGGCATGCGTAACGACGAAGTCCACGGCAAGCGCGCAGACAAAAAGAAGAAGCGCGCGGACATGCGGCGACAGCTCTGGAAGCACGTCCAAATCTCGCCGAAGTCCGCCTCCGGGACGTGCGGGATCATCCACGTCACCGTGGCGAAGAAGAACACGCCGACCTGGCGAAAGATCCCCATCCAACCCGCATTGGCGGCCTGGCTCGCGCTCTGCCCGCGCGATGCAGACGGGCCGAATGTGTGCATCGCCGGGGCCATGGAGCGGGTTCGCGAGTTGCTCCGCAAGGCCGACGCGGACCTGGGCTTCCCCAAGGTCGAGGTCGAGATTGCTGGCGAGAAGGTGCTCGTGAACGATGTCCCCGAAAATTGCTTTCGCCACTCGTTCATCACCTACCGCATCCCCGTCGTAGGCATCGTCCAGACGGCCGCCGAAGCCGGCAATTCTACCCAGGAAATCGACAAATCGTATCGCGTCCCTATGACCCTCGACGAGGCGCTTCCCTATTGGGACATCTTCCCGGACCAATGACGACAGATGAGGCAGACAGGCTGATCGACATCCTGGACAACCTTCACTTGGCGAGAATGGATGTGCGCCTGGCGGCACGGCGACTTGGCCTCACCATCGCCGAGGTCGAGGTAGCGCGCGAATTCGAGAACCTGCATACTCGCGAGCTGCTACTCGTGCGCATCGACCGCCTCCGCCGGGGCGTTCCCGGAAAGCCACTGAAGCCGCTCGACGGGGCAGAATTCGAGACTTCACGGCATCGCTAATCCCCCCGCTCCGCCCCATCTTTTCCGTGTGATTGAGGACTCTATCTTTTCATATAGGAGGGCTTACGAGCCGACTCCCACACGACCTCCAGAGCACCATCCAAAGCCCATCGAAGGCCTGCACCAAGACCCCAATCACGGGTGACGTGGGCTATTCGCAGGCTGGCTAAATCCAGGCACACAGCCATCCCGGCCCGGTCAACAGCAGGTGTCAGATAGGCTACGAAACCACGCCGGAAACCCAGCGGGGATCCATCGTCACGACGCCAAACTGGTCGGTGCAAAGAGCGCCCCGGAGACCTCCCCTAGCCTGACCCGGAGGGGGCGCGGGGAGCCACTGAACCAGCCCTCAGAATCGTCTCTTGGACAGGCTTGCGGCCTACCGCGGCGCCCCTGGGAAAGACTTCCCAGAGGGCCGCCACGACCGGTCTGAGGGCCGGTGTCCACAGTCCCCGCGAGCGGTTTTTAGGGCCCCCGAGAGTGCCTCAGCCCACCTTCTCGAATGTCATCTCGGAGGCTGATGGACCTGCTGAGAGAACAGGCTTTGGCGGCCCTCCGCAGGACCTAGGACGCGCCCCGCGCGGGCCTCCGCCACGGTCTCGGATGAGCTGGACGGCAGCTCGGCAGACCACGCACGACGGTCGTCAGGACGGGCAACAGAAGCGGCAATTGCGGGACTGTGGAACCGGGTCTGCCGGCCCTTTGCGACCCCTCGTTAAGTCCTGTGCGAAGGGACATCTGTCCGGCGCCGTCGAGGCCGCACGGGCCCCTTCCCTACAGGATAGTGATCATCCCCTCGCCGCGATTTCCTTAAGTCGACCGTTTAGGCAACTCGCGTGGCACGTTCTTCCTTAAGTGCATGCTATAGGCACTTCGCGTGGCACGCCAGGGGCAATCGACCGACGTTGCAAAGACCAGTCCGCGCCTTAAGTCGGCGTTATAGGGGCCTCGCGTGCCACGTTTCCCGTTAAGTCGCCGCTTTAGGCCGCCCGCGTGCCACGCGCTCTTGCCGACCTGGCCTATACAGGATAGTGATCGAATCTCCGGCCGGAAATCCTTAAGTCCCCTGTTTAGGCACTCCCGTTGACAACTTTTGGCTTAAGTCGGGTGTTTAGGCACTGCCGTTGACAACATCATGCCTGGTCGCCGCCGCCAACCATTCAACGGCGGTGCTTAAGTCCCCTGTTTAGACTCCTTCGTTGACAACGTTTGGCTTAAGTCGGCCTTTTAGGCACCCTCGTTGACAACACCGCTTTTGCCGAGGTGCTGCCACGCAAGCCGGCGGCGGACCGCGGCGACCTCCTCCGCGGACAGTTCAAAACCCTCCGCGCGCTGGTTTTCAAGAACCCCAACGAGCAAGTCTTCGAGCGCGTGCATCCGGGCCGCATCGAGCCGGTCCGGCCAGCTTTGGCGGCGAGCCTTCTTCAGCCCATTTTGGAGGTTCGAGCAAAGGGTCGGGTCGACCCGCTCAAGGCCCTCCTCCGGCCAAGTCGCAAGGGCCTCCGCGAGGTATCCCAGAGACCCGAATTCGCCAGCCTCCCAGGCTGCTTGGATGCGCTCCGGGAAGATCACCAATTCAATCGTCCGAAGCTCCATTGTCCGGCCTCCCGCCAACAGATCCGGGCGTCCTTCCCGGAGGGCTCGACGGCATAGCGCGTCCCAGTGCGCCGACCAGCTCATCGCCACCCCCTCGCCGCTTTTCCGGCGACCCTGAACGCAAGCCAAGCAGCCGCGCTCACCACCGTGATCGTAAGGATGAATCCGGCAACCAGGAAGAAGGCCAGCGCACGAACCAGGGAACGATACCTGAGCATCCTAAAAGATAGGCTTCGGCGGTCCGGCCCTACCGACCTCAATCGTCGCCGGCACCTGTTCAGGGTTCCCGAGGTCCGCATCCTCGTCGGTAGCGACGTGGGCGAGATCGTCGCCGACTAGCACCCAGCAGCTACTGGGATTCGTTCGGTCGCTCCCCAGAGCGCTACTGCTAACGCACGCCGATCAACTGCCGCAGCCTCTGCCGGGCGTGAGCGACGCGCATCTCGACGGTCTTGGGCGTGGTGCCGAGGATTTCGGCGGCCTCGTTCTGGGACTTTCCTTCTAAACAGAACAAGACGACGGCCGCCCTAAGGTTGTGGGGCAGCTTCTCAATGGCGGACTGGAGAAGGGCAAAGCGGTCTTTCTGCCCGGTCTGCTGGTCCGGGGTCGGACCCGTATCCTCTACCTCGGGAGGTGGCCGGTCGGCGGGGCCAGGGGCGTCCAGCGATACCATGCGTTGGCGCTTGGACAGTTTGCGCCCCTCGTCGCGGGCAAGGTTGAGCGCGATAGCGTAGATCCAGGTTTTGACCGACGCGCGGGGCTCGAAGGTCTTCGCCTTGAAGAATACGCGCACGAACGTTTCCTGCACCACATCGCGGGCGGCGGCCTCATCCCGCAGGTAGCGGAAGACGAAATAAAACAAGGGTTCCCGGTGGCGGTCGATCAGCTCATTGAGTGCCGATTCATTGCCCGCCTGGAGTGCCTCGATGAGCGGCAGGTCGGGATCCACGGGCGTCAGGGTGACTGTTCCAAGGCCTGTTGCGCCAAGCTCAGCAGCTTGTCCCCCTGCTCCGGGGTCAGCACCGAGCGCATGGCGAAGACGTGCTCGATAGACACCTTCTGCAACTCGCCCATGCGGTGATGCACGTGTTCAACTGCGGCGGCCACGCGCGGAGTGTAGGCTTTGTCCTCGGCCATGGCCCGGGCGAGTTGACGATTAGCGTCGCGCAACGCATCGGCCAGTTTGCGCTGCCTTTCGCCGAATCCCTGCTCAATCGGCTCGAGCGCCTTGTGCTGGGCCTCGGTGAGCTTCAATTCCCGGTGGAGCCATTCGTGCGATGCAATATCGTCCGAAGTCACCGGAGGCTGAGACAGCCGCATGGTGAGATAACAGGCGATTGCCGCCACGGCCGCGATGGCGGCGAGAAAGAGTGCAACCTTCTTCATCGGTGGGCCTCCTGGGCCACGAAGCCGGGTTGAGTGAAAACGGAGCCAAGAGGGTTCTGGCTGACCGCGAAGACCTCGAAGTGAATGGACTGGCGAGCAAGGCGTCGCTCGTTCTGCGTGCGACCAACCATTGCCGCTGGCACCATTCCCACCAGCGCCGCAAAGGCGAGCGCCGCAACCGCCATCCGCGGTTCCGTAAACAGATCGCGCAGGTCCAGGGTGGAGAAGATTCGGGCCCAGCCCGATTGCTCACGGCGTCGCTCAATCGCGCCCCAAATATCCGAGCGCGACGGACCCTTGAATTCCGGGAGTGGTTGTTTGGCGTAGGTGGCCAACATGGAGTCGAGATCGTTGCTCATGGTGGGTTTAACGTAAGAGGAAGGGGCTTCCCCTCAAGATTCTACCGTCCTGCCTTCGGGCGGGCCGACGTGCGGACCGGGATTCTGCCCAAGGACAATATCTGCACAGGTGTCCGCAAGAACTGACTGAGGGAAAATGACCTCTCGGGGAGTATAACCTCATGTCAACAAGATCAACTCAACTCAGCCATCCCATGAATACCACGTCTCTCATCAAACCCGCCGGCCTTTCCCTGGGCCTGCTTTTTGCCTCCCTGTTTGCCAGTAGCGCCATTGCCGGCCCCGGCCCCCAGTATTGGGCGGCGCAAGGCAAGCCGAAGGCCGACACGGCCGCCAAAGCCGATGCCACCCCGGTCAAGCTGTGTGCCGGCGCCGAAGTCGTCACGGACACGATTATGAAGCCCGCCATGGCGAACGGCAAAGGACCGCTGGTTCCTGCGCAGATCGGCTCGAAGACCGTCTGCCACATGTGCCCGGTCACCACGCGGGTTACCCGGAACAGCCTCCCCAACGGCAAGGGGACGCCGTTCACCACCGAAGTGACCAAGGTTGGTGGCGAGCACAACTGCGCCAAATGCACCGGCACGCCGGTCAAGGCATGACCTGGGTCTCTGAGAACATGCCTCGGCAGTCTTCCTAGTCACATGTCCCACCGCCCGCTGTCGAACACAGCGGGCGGTCCTCGTCTCGCCTTCTAAATGAAACCTTCCTCCGTCGCACTGCTCCTGTCCGGATTGCTCTTGCTCGTATCAGGCTGCACCGTTCCCCCCTCGGGGGCAGAGAAGCAAGCGCGCAACGAGTCAACCCGCCTCGGTCAGGTGCTGCACGCGGCCGATCAAGCTGTTCCAGCGCCACAGGCTCCGCTCGCTGACTACCTCAGGTTTGCGGTGCTAAGGCATCCGCAAGTGCGCGCCGCCTACAGCGATTGGCAGGCGACTGTGTTGGCGATCGCACCCACCCGGGCGCTGCCCGACCCGCAACTGACGTTCGAGGCTGACGTGGCGGACACGCTGATGACCTTCATGCCTGGGCTGATGTTCGACTTCATGACACCCGGCAAGCGCCGGGCCATGGCAAATGAAATGACCGCAGCCAGCCAAGTCAGCTACCGCACCTACGTTGCCACTGTCTTGGAAGTGGCAACCGGAGTGAGAAAGGCCTGGCTGGAGCTGGCGTATGTGGACGAAGCGCTCCGCTTGCGGGACGAAGCCATCGGAGCACTCAATCAAGCCGCCGCCATGGCGGGTGCCGACTATGTCACCGGCCGAGGCATGGGGACCCTGGAAGCTCAGCTTCGCCTCGAGAACGAGGTTGCCAAGGTTCGCTCCGAACTCGCCGCGCTTGGCGACCGCAGAATCGCCGCACGCACCCGTTTTAAGTCCGCGCTGGGGCTCACCACCTCGGACGCCGATCCGACCTGGCCACAGGCGACGCTCGCGCCCACGATGCTCCCCAGCGAGGACGAACTCTGGCGCCGCACGCTTGCCGCCAATCCGGATCTCGGCCGGATGCGCGCGATGGTGGAGATGGCCATCGCCAGCGTCGCCGTGGCCCGCAACGCGGGGACGCCCGATTTCACGCTCGGCGTGATGGCTGATTTCAAGGCTGACCCTTTGATGATCCGGCCAACCGCCACAGTCACGCTGCCGATTTGGCGCGAAAAAATCCGATCCAACATCGCCGCAGCCGAGGCCCGGCGTGATGCTGCTGTAGCGCGGGTGGGCGCCGAACAGCTCAACATGGCTGCCCAACTCGCGCAGATGCTCTACATGGTCCGCGAAAGCGATCGGATGATCGAGTATATCGACACGACCGTCTTGCCGAATTACGGGCGCCTTATCTCGAGCATCGAAGCCGGCTATCAGGCCGGCATGACGGGCCCGGGGATGATTCCGGAAACCCGGGTCATGGCGCTGAGCATGCGGCTCGAACGCGCCGCCGCCCTGCGCGACCGTGAGAATGCCGTCACCGATCTCCTCCTGATGACCGCCGACATCGCCCCCGCGGGCACCCCGCTTCTGGCCGAATCCCCGAATTCCTCCCGCTAACCACCTTCACGATGAAATCCCTGTTTCGACACCTCCCGTTCCTCTTGCTTGGGCTTTTCGCTGCGACCGCGCTGTTCGCTGCGGAACAGCTCTACACCTGCGGCATGCACCCGCAGATCATCAAAAAGGAGCCGGGCAACTGCCCGATTTGCGGGATGAAGCTGACCCCCATCCGGGCCAACACGGCAGGCTCGGCGAGTGATCGGAAGGTCAAATTCTACAAGTCCACTATGATGCCAGGCGAGGTAAGCCCGAAGCCAGGGAAAGACTCGATGGGCATGGACATGGTCCCGGTCTATGAAGGCGGGGACACCGCCTCGGCGAATATCCAGATTGATGCCGCCACGATTCAGCGGATGAACCTACGCACTGCCGCGGTCGGGCACGGCCCGGTGCGTCGTGAATTCCGGACGGTCGGCACCGTCAACTACAACGAGCAGGGCCTGCGCGACATCACGACCAAATACGAGGGATGGCTGGAGAAACTGTTCGTCAACTCCACGTGGGCCGTGGTCAAGGCGGGTGACCCGCTGTTTGAAATCTACTCGCCTGACCTCTACAATGCCCAGCTCAACTATGTCGTGGCGCTGCGCGCGGATGGCGAAGCTGGCGGCACCCTGAGCCGCGCCGCGCTGGCCCGCTTGCAGCTGTTCGATGTGCCCGACGAGGTCATTGCCGAAGTAACCCGGACGAAGGAGCCGCATCGCACGATGGTGTTTCGCGCACCCTCAGATGGCGTGGTAATCGAGAAGATGGGCGTGGCCGGACAGATGATGAAGCCCGGTGAACGCATCTACCGGCTCGCCGACCTCTCCTCGGTCTGGGTGCAGGCCGAGATTTACGAGAAGGACCTGCCTTACGTGCGCGCGGGGGCGCCGGCGTTGGTCAGGAGCAGTTACGGCCCTGAACGCACGTTTGAGGGCAAGGTGGATCTCCTCCTGCCGCAGGTGCAGGAACAGACTCGGACAGCCACGGCGCGCATAGTCCTCCCCAACGCCGACGGGTTTCTCCGTCCAGGCATGTTCGTCGATGTTCGCTTCTCCGCTCAACTCGCGGACGACGCGGTCCTTGTCCCCGACATGGCCGTCCTCAGAAGCGGGGAGCGCAATACTGTGTTTGTCGCGTTGGACGGTGGTTACTTTGAGGCCCGCGAGGTGAAACTCGGTGCGCGCAGCGACGGCAACAACTACGAAGTTCTGAGCGGCCTGCAGGCCGGCGAACGCGTCGTCACGTCAGGCCAGTTCATGCTCGATTCGGAGAGCCAGCTTCGCGAGGCGATCCAGAAGATGCTCAAGCCCACGGATACCACGGTTGAACCTGCGGCTCTCGCCTCGACGCCGACCAGTGCCCCGAAGGCCAGTAGTGCCATCATCTCCCCCGACGCCCTCAAGGCGCTGGCCTTTGCCGGTGCTGATGCTGCCGCGCCACTGGCAAAGGACGACCTAGCGGGGTATCAGGCGCAACTGCCGGCGCTCCGGGCCGCGCTCACCGCATTTTATGCCGCCAATGAGCACGCGGCGCACGGCCCCTTTGGTGCCTTCAAGAACGGACTGACCGAGCCCACCGACCTCAAGTCAGCCCGCCGCGATTTCGCGTCCCTAAGCTCGGCCATCGCAGACGCCGTGCTGGCTGCACACCTTACGGCCGAAACGGGCCTTCACGTGTTCGAGTGCTCCATGGCGAAGGCGCGGTGGTTGCAGCGCGACTCGGGCACCAAGAACCCGTTTTACGGCGAGAAGATGCTGACCTGCGGTGACGAGATCACCGAACCGAAAGCCGCGCCCAAGACGGGCATGACCCAAGCCGCCCCGCCGCTGGATGCCAAGGCCATGGCCGGAGGGCTTCCTCCGGGCCATCCGCCCATTGGCGCCACGATGTCCGTGGCCGACTATCTCCAGGCGCAACCAGCCATTGCCAGCAACGACACCAAAGCCGGTGCGGCTGGGGAAGGCTGCGGCAGCTGCGGGATGTCGGCAGCGGCCATGGCTCCTGCCGAGCCCTGCGAACACGACAAAAAATAGGCCTACCGACCACCCATCAACTCACCACCGGCCGCGACCCCGGCGTCGCCCTGACTCCCTCCCAACGTGCTTACCGCGATCATCAACTTCTCCCTGAAGAACAAGTTCCTCGTGCTGGCGGCGACCGTGGCGCTCGTGCTCGGTGGCATCTACGCGCTGCAACGGATTCCACTTGATGCGATACCCGATCTCTCTGACACGCAGGTGATCATCTATACCGAGTGGCCTGGACAGGCCCCGCAGATCGTCCAGGACCAGGTGACCTATCCGATCACGACTAAGATGCTGTCCGTGCCCTCGGCAAAGGTCGTGCGCGGCTACTCGTTCTACGGCTTCTCGTTCGTCTATGTGATCTTTGAGGACGGCACCGATCCGTATTGGGCCCGCAGTCGCGTGCTCGAATACTTGAACGGTCTGCAAGGCAGCCTCCCGGCTAGCGTCGCCCCGCGCCTGGGGCCGGACGCCACCGGGGTTGGTTGGGCGTTCATGTATTCGCTCAACTCGAAGAACCACGACCTGGCCCAGCTCCGTTCGATGCAGGACTGGTTTCTCCGCTACCAGCTGGCGAGCGTGGACGGCGTGGCCGAGGTCGCTTCGGTCGGCGGCTACGTGAAGCAATACCAGATCACCGTCGATCCGCACCGGATGCACGCTTACAACCTATCCATCGCCGACGTGGCGATGGCGGTGCAGAAGAGTAACGGAGAGGTCGGTGGTCGCTCGGTTGAAATGGCCGAAAAGGAATTTGTCCTTCGCGTGAAGGGCTATGTCACGTCCGTGGACGACTTGCGCAAGGTTGCCGTGGGCCGCGGACCCGGAGGAACACCGATCCTGCTCGGCGAAGTGGCCAACGTGGGACTCGGCCCCGACATGCGCCGGGGTGTGGCGGAGCTTAACGGTGAAGGCGAAACTGTCGGCGGTGTCGTGGTCGTCCGCTACGGTGTCGATACGCGCCAGGTCATCCAGGCCGTGAAAGCGCGACTGGACGAGGCGATGAAGAGTTTGCCCGAGGGCGTGACCTATTCGGTCGCTTATGATCGCACCGCGCTCATCGACCGCGCCGTGCGCACGCTGAAGGAGAAGCTCATCGAGGAGAGCATCGTGGTCGCGCTGGTGTGCCTACTCTTCCTGATGCACCTGCGGAGTTCCTTTGTGGCGATCGTCATCCTGCCGATTGCGGTCCTCGCTTCGATTGCGGTCATGTTCGGGCAGGGGCTGAGCGCGAACATCATGTCCCTCGGCGGCATCGCCATTGCCATCGGCGCCATGGTGGACGCCGTGATCATCATGATCGAGAACGCGCACAAGCACATGGAGCACGACGGGGGTAAGAAGCCGCACTGGGACATCATTCGCGACGCCTCGATTGAGGTCGGTCCGACACTGTTCTATTCGCTGCTCGTCATCACCGTCTCCTTCCTGCCGGTCTTCACGCTGCAATCGCAGGAAGGCCGCATGTTCAAGCCGCTGGCGTTCACCAAGACCTACTCGATGGCGGCGGCGGCCATCCTCTCCATCACCCTCGCGCCAGTGCTGATGGGCTTCTTCATCCGCGGGAAGATCCCCGCCGAGGACAAGAATCCGGTAAACCGCTTCCTGATCTGGCTCTATCACCCGCTGCTGGACGTGATGATCAAGTTTCGCTGGGCCGTGATCATCACCGCAGCCGTGGTGGTCGGCTGGGTGTTCTTCCCCTGGAATGCCATCGTCGCGCGCGTGCTGCCCGACGGCGGCGCGAAGGACGTAGCCATGAAATTCGGGAAGGCGTTTCCCTACCAGAACATCGGGTCGGAGTTCATGCCGCCCCTCTACGAGGGTGACCTGCTCTACATGCCGACGACCTTCCCGGGTATCTCGCCGACCAAGGCACGCGAACTCATCCAGCAGACCGACCAGATCATCAAGTCGTTCGCCGAGGTGCATCACGTCTTCGGCAAAATCGGCCGTGCCGAGTCGGCCACCGATCCGGCGCCGATGGACATGATCGAGACCACGATCATGCTCAAGCCCGAGAAGGAATGGCCGGTGGTCGACATCCAAGATGACACCGGCAAGGTCATCGCCCATCGGAGGCGCACCATCGACGAACTCACCGCGGCGATGAACAACGCCGTGCAGATCCCCGGTCTGACCAACGCGTGGACGATGCCGATCAAGACGCGTATCGACATGCTCGCGACCGGTATCAAGACCCCCGTAGGCATCAAGGTTGCCGGCTCCGACCTGCGCGAGCTGGAGCGGATCGCCCAAGAAATCGAAGGGGTGATTCGCCGGGCACCGGGCACCAGCAGCGTCTTCGCCGAGAGGGTGATGGGCGGCAACTACGTCGAGTTCGACATAGATCGGGACGCCATAGCGCGCTACGGGCTGACCGTGGGCGAAGTGCAGGAGGTGCTACAGGTCGCTCTGGGCGGCATGCCACTGACCACCACTGTGGAAGGGCTGGAGCGCTACGGCGTGATTCTCCGCTATGAACGCGACTACCGCGAAAACCTCGAAGCCCTGCGTGAAATCCTGATTCCGGTAAAGAGTGCCGGTGCCGGCGGAGGCATGGGCGGCGCCGGAAGCTCGTCCGGCATGGCGCAGGTCCCGTTGAGCCAGTTGGCCAAGGTGCGCGTCGTGGCGGCCCCGATGGGCATCAAGAGCGAGGCGGCGATCCCGAACGCCTGGATCTATGTCGATGTGCAGGGCGTCGATCTCGGCAACTATGTCCGGGGAGCGCAGCGCACGGTCAACGAGGCCATCCAGCGCGGCGAGATCAAGGTGCCGGCGGGCTACACGATCCTCTGGAGCGGCCAGTATGAATACATGCAGCGGGCGCAGGCGCGCCTGATGCTCGTGGTGCCGCTCACCCTGCTGCTGATCATCTTCATCATCTACCTCAACACCAAGTCGTGGATCAAGACGCTGATTGTTCTCCTGGCGGTCCCGTTCTCGCTCGTCGGAGCGTTCTGGGCGCTCCACCTCTTTGGCTATAACATGAGCGTGGCGGTGTGGGTCGGCATCATCGCCCTGGCGGGCCTTGATGCCGAGACCGGAGTCGTGATGCTGCTCTACCTCGATCTGGCCTATGACGAGTGGAAAACGAAGGGGCGCCTTCTCACCCCCACCGACCTGCGCGACGCGATCTATCACGGTGCGGTGAAGCGCGTCCGCCCGAAGGCCATGACGGCGGCAGTCATCATCGCCGGCCTGATGCCGATCCTCTGGAGTCACGGCACCGGCGCCGACACGATGAAGCGTATCGCGCTGCCGATGGTGGGTGGCGTCATTACCTCCACGCTAATGGAGCTGCTGGTGTATCCTGCGATTTTCTATCTGTGGCGCGTGCGGGCCCTGCCCAAGAGCACCCCGCCGGAGCCGCCGCCCCCAGCAGAACCCGCAGTCGCGAGCACCTAGCGAGCGACACCATCTCTTGTCACCCATGAAGCCCACTACTGCATTCCTTGCCATTATCGGCCTGCTTGTGGTGGGGGCTGCGGGTTCGGTCATGTATTCGCGCAGCAAGATGGCCGATGCACTCCGCTCCCAGGAGCAGTTCGCCAAACTCGCAGGCGGGGACCGGATCCTTTACCTTTGCCGACAGTGTGATTCCCGCCGGGAAGTGACCTTGGCGAGCGCGACGGACGTAGCGGAGCGCTTCAAGGCAGGCGCTGTGATCGTCTGCCCTGGCTGCAACGACAAGATGCACGTCGTCATCGACCCTCCCGCCGACGCGTCGCATCCGGCCCAAGTCCGCTTCGTAAACGAGAAAGGACACGAGTGCATGTATGTCACCAAGGTCCCGCCTCGAAAGTAACCGGCCGCTCCGCCGGACCCAAGGGCGGTGAGATTTCAGTGTCCGAAGGGACACGCCCCAAAAACAACAAACCCATGAAGACAATCGCAAAGCTACTCATCCTCGCGGGCCTCATTGCAGGCGCCGCTGTTCCGGTCATCGCTGGTCCCGGTCCTGATTACTGGCAACGCATGAAGACGGCCGAGGAATTCGCCAAGCTCAAGGCCGGCGACAAGGTTCTCTACGTCTGCAACCAATGCCAGACCGTGACCGAAAAGACCGTCGCCAGTCCCGCCGAGGCGATGGAGCACTGCAAGGAAGGCGCGATGCTCACTTGCCCCTCATGCAAGGAGAAGGTGCGGGTGGTTCTGAAAGGCGCGCCCAAGAATCAATCGGTCGTCCGCGAGGTCACCTACGTCAACGACAAGGGCGAAGCGTGCTTCTTCGTCGCCAAGCAACCCGACAAGAAATGATACGCGATTCTCACCTTGGAGGCAGTCACCCCCTGCACCCATAACCGGCCGAGGGCCGCCCCGTCCTTGAAACGGAGCGGCCCAAGGCCCCATGAGCCATGAGCGATCTCAACGAAACATGCACGGTATGCGGGAAGGATTTGACGAACGCCGGCGGAATGGCGCGCCTCTACCACGACGGGAAGGCCTATCCGGTATGCTGCCCCGTGTGCATGGACTTGTTCCAGCGGGCCCCGAAGCGCTTCGCCAGCGGCGAGCGCCCTAAGACGATCGTGGATGAGTTGCTCGCTGAAATGCAGTGGAAGGAGAAAGGCCATTGGTGACTACCACCCATGAAAACAATCACGACATTGCGGAAATTGCTCCTGTCCTGGGCGGTGTCGCCGCCGCGCGGACCGGGGTTCCAGGCGGCGGTTTGGCGCCGGATCCGACAGCGAGCCCAGCCCGCGTCCCGGAAGCCGGACTCGCGCCCCCGATAGAAATGCCAGAGGGATCGGCCTGCGCTGGCGCGTTCAAGGGGGATTCGATACCCCGGATCCCTCGTCATGAAAACCGCCGCCAGCCTGTCGCTTACCCTGCTGTTCTTGGCTGGCTGCGCCACCCCGTTCCGCGCCCCGCCCGATGTCCGCGACATCAAGCTCGAGCGCGTCGGATCCTCAGTGGTGGCGGTCGAGAAGATATGGCTGGAGCGGAAGGCCGGGCCGCTGACCCTCAAGGGCTACGTGCTAAAGCACTTGACGGCCGACGACACGACGCAGACCCACCTCGACGTGACGCTCTACGATTCGGCCGGGCGGGTGCTCCGTGCCACCGTGGAGCATTTCGAGCCCAGGCAAATACGCCGCCGGTGGCGCCAGTCGGCATACGGCACCTATGAGGTCGTGCTTGATCCATTGCCGGCGGGCACAGCCCGAATCGAAGTGCGCGCCCATGAAGGAGCGCATCCCGGGGCTGATGATCACTCCACTCGGTAGTGCGCGCGGGCGGCAGAGGCCATCCTTGCGAGCGATCGGGTCTAGGCTTCGCGTGTTGTTGGCTTTTGCTGCGGTTGCCCTTGGCAGCCGGCTCCTGGCCGACAGCGAGGATCTGGTGGTCAGCGTGTCGTCCGGCGTTGTCTCTCGGCACGTCTATCGCGGAATCGAACGCTCCGGGGCGGCATGGCAGGTGGGGCTGGATGGGGCTGTGCGCGGATGGCGAGGCCAATTCTGGTCCAGCCGCCCATTTGACTCCTCCGACCTTGGTGAACTGAACTCCACTCTCGGGTATGTTTGGTCCGTGACCAAGGACCTGTCGGTCGAGGCCTCCGGCACCCATTTTTGGTATGTCGATTCCTCTATCGTGGGCGCGGCGGCCCACTCGTTCGAGGCAAACTTGCGCATGACCTGGCTAACTAGGCAGCAGTTGCGCTGGGTCCTAGAATCTGGCTACGATATTCGCTTCCACTCCCTGGCCACGGAAGGTTCACTGCAGTATGATTTGCCCCTCCCTCATTGGGGCACCTATCTGCAGGGGCGGGTCTATGTCGGGCACGTTCGGGCAAAAGATGTCCTGCCGGAGGCTGCGGGAGCGGGCGTCAGCGACGCGTATGGCTATTGGGGGGCCGACCTAAGGCTGCCCTACCGGATCTCGTGGCACACCACGTTGACCGTGGACGCGCACTACACCGAAGCTGCTGGCGTCAACCGCTACTGGTCGCCCAGCCTGGCCGGCCCGGGTCGGCGGGCATGGCTCGGACTGAGCGCCACCTACGAGTTTTAGCCGCCCAAGAATGCGTCCAATATGTTGAGGGATGAGCCAGCGGCCCACGTTTAACCTCTCGAACCGTCAATCAAATCTATGCAATCCCTCCGCACTCTCTCCCTCGCTGCGGCGCTTTTCGGCGCTGTCGCGATCTCCAGCTCCGCCTTCGCCCACGAAGGCCATAACAAGGGCCAACTGGTCCCCGTAACCGCAAAGGACGCCGCCTGGGTCGCAAAGGCCAAGGCCGAATACCCGACCACCGCATGTATCGTTTCCGAGGACAAGCTCGGCGGCGACATGGGCAAGCCCGTCGATTTCATCTACCGCGTCGAGGGCAAGCCGGACCGCCTGGTCAGCTTCTGCTGCAAGGACTGCGAGAAGGACTTCAACAAGGATCCCGAGAAGTATCTCAAGGTCCTCGATGAGGCCGCGGCGAAGAAGGGCGACAGCACGCCGGAGCATCACCACAAGCATTGATTTTCTGGCTTCGGGGCATCTCGCGGCCCACCCGGTCGTGAGGTGTCTTTGTTTATGGCTTCTCCCGCAGAGTTGCTCGGCCGTCTCCACCCCGTGCTGCTGCACTTCCCGGTGGCGCTGCTTGTTCTGGGCGCGGTGATCGAGACCGCGCGCGGGTTCCGGAACTCGGATTTTCTCGGGCGGGCCGTCGTAGGCCTCTTCGGGCTCGGTGCGATTGCTGCGCTCTTGGCCGTCGGGAGCGGCTGGTTGCTCGCAGCCCATGAACGTATCCGTTCGGATCAGCACGACATCCTTGAGCTGCACCGCTGGCTGGCCGTTGCCACGGCGATCTGGGCCGTATTTGCCTGGCTCGGCGCCCGAGCGTGGCGGGATGCGACTACGCCTGGAAAGGTTTGGGCGCGTCGGCTGGTGGCGGCGCTGACGTTCGTGTTGATTGCCGCCTCAGGCCATTTTGGGGCGCTGCTCGTGTGGGGAAAGGACTGGTTTACCTTCTCCTCCTCATGAAACCGCGATTTCGCGTCCTTTTCCGGCAAGTGATACTTCCGCGTTGTCAGTAGGTTTAACGCGGGTTTGTGCCTGTCCGGCCGCCTAGCAATGGGCGGCCGGACTTTCTTCTGAACGTGGGTCTCCGCAGAAGCCACGGCCGTCAGCCGTGGCCTCCGGCCCGACGCAGAATCTCAATGGCCCATTGCCGCGGGGCGCAGGCGCAGGAAAATCCAGTAGCCGACCGGGTTCTTGCCGTAGAGCCCATCGAGGTCGTTGGGCTTCCACGAATACGTGACGGAAGCGCCCAGCGCCAATTGATAGGGCTGGGCCTTTACGATCTCGCGGCTCACGCCGAGGGTGAACTGCTTGATCGGAATTGTCCGGTCATCTGGCAGCCGCCCCAACTCTTCGCCGGTTTTCTGGACATACTCGCCGCGGGCGAAAACCGTGTAGGTCTTCGTCATGTAACTCGGTTCGATGAGGAAGGCGTTCGTCGCTTGGTCGCCGCGATTGCGGCCCCACCCGAACGTGGTCGCGAGATGGCTGCCCTCGGTCAGCTTGGTGAGGTGCATGATGGACGCAGTCGTCCGGCGCACGCTCTCGGCCGGGTGCAGTTCTTCGGGGCTCTTCAGATAGTCGGGACGAGTCGGCGCCATGAGCGCCATCGGGGCATCTATCTCTTCAGGTCCCCGATGAACAATTCCCACCTATTCCCGCCCTCGGTGCGTCCGCCCGGCGATGTCGTTCAGATGACCGCCTTCCAGTTCGGTCAGGTGACCCTCATTCGCCCGGACGGCAGCCACTACAATCAGGTGGCGGCGTCATGGCAGTGGGTCACCAACGACTCTCGTTTTCTGCCGCCGGCCGCGAGTGTCGATCCGCGCCTACCAATGTCGTGCTTCACGCCGTCGATTATCGCGCAGCCTTGGGGCATGACACATGAACAGCCCGTCCAGCCCGGTGTGCCGCTTCAGCAGTGGATCGCGTGGAAGCCGGTCGGCAACATGCCCACCCCACCGGCGCTCCCTGCCCCACGGACCGGCTTGATTCGGCGTCTGCTCGGAGGTGGCCGATGAAGCTCCTCGTGTGTGGTTCGTTTCATTACTATGCGCCGTGGTTCGTTACGATTCGCCACCGCGTGCGCGAGGAGGCCTGCGACGCGCTCGTGCTCACCGGCAACATGCTCAACATGCTCATGCCGCTCCACCCCAAGTCGGAGCAGGTGGCCGCACTCAAGAAGTGGATCAAGAACATGCCATGCGTGGTCTACTACGCGCGGGGATGGTATGACCCCGACAGGCTGCACGAGTGGAACCTCCCGAATCTCCGCCAGGCCGGCGAACACATCCAGGATGGATGGCGCATCCACGTCGCGAAGTCGTTCCCGCCGGTGGAAGACATCGAGAGGGTGAGCGCACAGACGATCATCGTCAGTCACTTCCCGCCATCGCTGAGCAGGTGCGCGGTCGGCCACGACGGTGATGACCTCGGAAGCCTGAGCGTGCGGGTTGCAATTGAGGACGCGGGCGATTGCAGGCTGGTCTTGTGCGGCAACGTCGTTGATCCGCTCTCGCGGGTCGACTGGGCGGCCGGGGCGATGGTGATCAATCCTGCGCTAAGCTACCACGAGCACCGGGATGCCCCCTCCTACGCTCTGATTGATACCGAGCGCCGGACCGTGAATCTCTACGATGGGGAGCGTGTAGTCGCTCACAGCTTCGAGCGAGGACTTTGATGGTTCGCAAGGCTCAGGCTACCAGCATGTAAGAGAAACAGGTCGGATGTGTTTATCTAAGGGTGTCCGCACACGGCCCATCGGCCGCGTTCGGGCAACAGCAAGCCCCTTTAGAACATGCACCTCCCCATCATCCGAATGGTCCCATCGCCGGCCGCGGTGACCACTTCCCTGTCGACCACGAGCGCCCCCACCTCCGATAAATGTAAATCATACGGGAGTGCGGGAGAAGAGGAGTGCCCGCGCGAGGCGGTCGCGAACGGCACCAATACGCCCCTACCATCTTCAAACCCGAACGTCACGTTGCCAACGATGATGGCTCCCGACGTGAGCCTGCTGGGCCTGCAAATACTCAAGAACGCCAGCCCCCGCCTGTCCCGCGAGTTGGTTGCCCGCATGATGTTCGTCCTCGGCCTGCTCCTCCACCGTGCGCTGTTGTTCGGCGGAGAGAACTATCACTCCATCCACGCACGCACCCTCGGACGACTGATCGGCCCCCGCCATGTGCGCGCGATCCTCACCGCCCTGGTCCGGGGCGGGATCATCCGCACCGACCGCCTCTACATCGTTGGCAAAAAGGCCCGCGGCTACCGCCTGGCACCCTGGGTCCTGCAGCGCGGCATCATCGACGTGGTATTGAACCGCGAACTGGCCCTCGCTGTGAAACGCTGCGGCAGCACCGGGGCTCCAGCGCTGCACCTACCGGCGCATCGCATCCTATATGAGAACTTGAGGCACCTGAGTGTCGACCCTGCCGCCTGGCATGCCCTCAATGATCAGGCAGGCCAGAAACCCGGCGCGCGAGCCAACTGGATACACACACTGTGCACCATCGAACGCCGTGCATTCACCTTTACAGTAAGCGAGAACACCGGTCGCGTCTTCAATGTCCTGACAGGAGCGGCCAGCATGCTACGGCCGTTCCTGCGTCTCGACGGCCGCGCACCCGCCGAGGTCGACGTGCGCGCATGCCAGCCCTTCCTCCTCGCCGCGCTCTATCCCCCCGATTCCGTGGAGCGTGCGCGCTATGTTGCGGCAGTCACGCAGGGTGATTTCTACGCGCTCTTCCACGCCGCACGCGCCGAGACCGCGCCGGACCGGCCGCCACGTTCGCGCGCTGGCATCAAGCTGGCAGTGCAGGTGGAAGTGCTTTTTGGAGGACCGAAGCACCGGCGCGCGGTCTGGGACTTGTTCGCGCGGGAGTTCCCGGAACTCGCCAGTCTCTTGGACCGGTTCCATCGCACGAGCCCAGTCACCCTGGCGACGCACCTTCAGCGCTTGGAGTCCGACATCATCGTCGCGCGCGTTGTCCCGCAATTGCACACCGTGTTGCGCGGTCGCCCCTTCCTCACGATCCACGACGCCGTATTCTGCATCGCCGAGGACGCCGACACGGTCGCCCGGGTGATCGGGCGGGAATTTGGCGCCGTGGTCGGCGCGGCGCCTGGCGTGAAGATTTCCATCGGAAGCCAGGAGCAGTCGACGCGACCACATGCAAACATCGTTGCACCAATCGCTAACCAGAATGCACCCGCCGCAGAGTCGGCCGCGCTCCTATCTTTTAGGTGATGAGTCCTCCTCCCCTCGCCGAGCCCTCCACGACAAACCAGTCGGATGTTGTTAGTAAGGATATGCCTGCAACCTCATCCTCATCCGACCTTCCTGATAACCCGTCTCCCAAGCAGGCCGCCGCTTGGGCTGGCTACCGCAACGTCGCTGCGTTCCTCGCTACTGCGAGGGCGACCGGCCTGCGCATCTTCTACATCAACGAGCGCGTGCTGCGTATCGACCGCAAGGAGCTTATCGCGTGGCGCAACGGTCGCAGCGCCTGACAATGAGCACGGCCAAGACACCCCGGCGTCGCCGCAAACCGAATCCACCTGCGATGACTCGCGAGCAGCGGGCCGTGGCGGATCGCGCCCGTCTGCAACGGCTTGGTCGCTTCATCCTGCCTCGGCTTTTAGCCCGAGAAGCGGCGTTAGATGCCAGGCTTCGACACCTTGCCGCAATTCGCCCCAGCAAGCGAACCCGAGAGGAGGCGTATGAACTGGGCGACCTGACGGCGATGTGGATCATGCGCCAAGTGCATGGTGGCGCTCTGGCCACCTATGGCCCCGCCACTGCAACAGGATCTCCTGCCACATGAAGAATAACCGCCACCTTACACCGACCGACGCCCTCGCCGAGGCGCTGGTGTTGTCCCTACTCGCACCCGACGAAGAGCGTTGTGCCAGAGCCTCAACCCTGGCCGACGAGCTCGTATGCGCATTCAACATCTGTCCGGCCGATGTTGAGCGGGCCAAAGCCCGCGCCTTCGCGCATTGCGCCTACGATCCTTCACTGAACTGACATGCTGATGAGCCGGCCGAGGGCTTGGCATCGAATTCGCGCACGCCTCATCATGGTAGTTCGAGAAAGCCTGACTCGACCGGCTTTCACCTGACGGCGGAATAGCCAACAGCCGGGCGCGGGATCAGATGATCTGGCGCGGCCACGGCGACCGGCAAGGCGGGTTAGGCTTGGTCTCCGCCCTGCGAGGCACTAACGCTTCCCCATGGCAAGGATCAACCAGATCGAGGGTTCAGACATTGAACGGCTGAATCACATGCAGTTCCCGCAATTGCTCGCCGTGTTGCTCTACAACGAAGCCCGCCAGCGGGAAATCACCAAGCACGGCATTCATGTTCCTACCAAGATCAACGTCGCCGACGGGGGCGAGGATGGCCGGTGGGATGCCCCACTTGCCCCCGTTTCTGTAGAGATTCCCAACGCCTTCACGATTTACCAGATCAAGGCCGACGACGTTGCCCCTGCAGAATGGGCCGAAGAGGTCGTCACAACCATCAAGCCCAAGAAGGCAAAGACCCGCCAAAAGCCGAAGGCCAAAGCGATCAAAACCGTCAAGCCGGCAGTGGCCGAGGCGTTCAAGCGGAAGGGCTGCTACTGCGTGTTCTGCAGCGAGCGCTACAATACGCAGCAAATCAACAGCCGGGTGAAGAAAATCCAGGCCGCCATCGGTAAGGTCGACCCCAAGTATAAGAAGCTCCCGATCCAATTCCTCGACGCCGACAAGATCGCCACCTGGGTGAATCGCCACACGGCCGCGGTGGCGTTCGTGGCCAACGCGCTCAGCAAAGCCTCCCATCCCGCCATGCGCGACTGGCGGACGTGGTCCCGCGATCCGGCGCTATCGGAGTATGAATTCCAAAGCAACGGCTACCTCGACCAGCACATCGCGGACCTTCGCCAAGTGCTCCAAACCCCTCGGCAGATCGCCCGGGTCTACGGCCCGTCAGGGGTGGGCAAAACGCGGTTCGTCTACGAGGTGCTTCGTCCCAGCTCCGCGGGCGGCACGGCCCCGGACGCCACCCTGGCGGAGACCATTGTCTATTGCGACCTCGCCACGAACGAGGACGACAAGGTCGAGGCGATCCAGCAGATTGCCCAATCGGGAATGCAGGGCCTGCTGGTGGTGGACAATTGCGCCCCACCCGTGCATGGCAAGCTGGCCGGGTTCGTGGGCTATCGCGGCGCCAACATCAGCCTGCTCACCGTAGACTACGAAGAGCGGAAGCTGCAGAGCGACGGCACCGCCATCGAGCTTGAACCGCGGAAGATCGTGGATGTCGTGCCAAAAATCCTGCGGAAGATCCCGCAGTTCGCCAATTACACCGACCCGCAGATCAACTCTATCGCCCAGTTCTGCGAAGGCTATCCCCAGATCGCGGTCCTGATGGCCAAACTGAAAGCGGCCCCGAGCATCGAGCAACTCAACGCCGACTTACTGCTGGACCGGTTGATCTGGGGGCGACAACCGAGGGACCCGGCCGCCCTGAACGTGCTCCGCGTGTTGGCCGTCTTCGCCGCGGTGGGCGTAGACGGCGATGTCGCCAACCAACTCACCTTTGTCCGAAAAGAGCTTTGCCAGCTGGCCAACGACCAGCAGTTGCGCCGCATGGTAGAGCCGTTCAAGAAACTGCGCATCATCCAGCCGGCGGGCAATTTCTGGATCGTGGCGCCCCGCCCGCTCGCGGTGGCGTTGGCCGCCAGCTGGTGGGAAGAAACCACGGCGCAGGGCATCAAGGAGCTTCTACCCGAATTGGAGCGAGTGAAACTGTTAGACCCGATGTGCAACCAGCTCAAATTCCTCGGCTTTTCCAATCGGTTGAATGAAATCACCCGTGACTTGTGCGGGCCCACCGGCCCTTTTGTGCAGGCGGAATTGATGTTTTCGACGGCAGGTTCACAGCTTTTCCGCTCCCTGGTTGAGATTAGTCCCGAACCCGCCCTCGACGCTCTCCACACCCTCATGGCCGATCTCACCACGGCAGAGCTGACCAAGGTGGGAGGCACTCCGCGGCGCAACTTGGTGTGGGCCTTGGAGAAACTGTGCTGGCCGGCCTCCTTGTTCCCCCGTGCGGCGACGTTACTGCTCAGGTTTGCGGCCGCCGAAAACGAATCGTGGTCCAACAACGCCACCGGGCACTTCAAGCAACTGTTCCAGACATTCCTGGCAGGAACCCAGCAGCCGGCCCTGTCCCGGCTCGATGTCATCCGGGAAGCACTGGAAACCGGCGATGAGCCGACAAGACTGATTTGCGTGGACGGTCTCGGCGAGGCGCTGCGCGTGGGCACCTTCACCCGTAGCGGCGGTGTCGAGGTTCGGGGATCCTCCCTGCCGGAGGAGGACTGGAAACCGACGACGCACAAGGAAATCTGGGAATACCACGAAGCGGCATTCCGGCTGTTGCTCACCCTCGCCCGCGAATCCTCGCCCGTCGGGGCGAAAGCCGTCCACACCGCAGGGCAAAAAATGCGCGTCATCGCGCGTGAGCCGTTGTTCGACGGATTTGAGCAGGACCTGCTTTCGCTGGCCAACCACCTCCGGGGCTACTGGCCCGAAGCCCGCTCTTCCATCGCACTGGCCTTGGAGCACGACTTGAAGTCGGCCACACCGCGCCGGAAGCAGGTTGAGACGTTGCTCGCCGCCCTTTCCCCGGTCGAGGTGTCCGACCAAATCCGGCAGTTTGTCACACACGCCGGCTACCATCCGGTGAAGCAAGCAGGCGGCGACTACGTCGATCTCTCGGCCAACGCCGCCGCGGACCTCGGCGCGCAGCTAGGGCCGCGCTGGAGCCAGGATGCCGCGACCATCTTCGGGCTTCTTCGCGGTCGACATGACAAAGCTGTCTCGTTCGGTGAGGGCCTTGCACGCACGGTGCTGGCGCCGGACGCATTCCTGGAGGCGGCCTTGGGTGCATTGAAGCAGATTCCGGCCGCCGAGCAGAGCGCCGCCCTGATCATCGGCTTTCTCCTCGGACTGAAGAAACCGGAGGCCACCGACCAAGTGCTCGCGCAGCTGGTCGAGGACCCCGGCCTTGCCCTGCACTATTTTGCCATCGCCCGCACCAGGGCGCTCACGAAGGAAAATGTCGAGGTGGTCATTCGCTTGATCCGGGCGGGCAAACTGCCCGCCGCCATCGTCGCTGAACTCGCCTATGGCCGGGCCGTCGATGGTTTTTCCGCGCAGGAAATCGCCGACCTGCTGGTGCCACTCGCAGAAGCACACCCCGAGGCAATCTCGCCGGTCTATGACGTGCTCTCGATGTATGCCTTTAACGCCCCCGTCCGCTGGAATGAACTCCGGGGTGCCATCCGTCGGCTCATGCTTCTCCCGCGATTCCTCCAATCGCTATCCCAACGGGAAGACCACCATTGGGAGACGCATTGCGAAGCAATCTTCGGGAAGGGACGTGACCCTGAACTCGCCGCCTCCCTCATCACCCAGATTGTGACCGCCGAGGAAACCGAGGAGGACAGCCACAGCCTGGATTCCACCCGTAAGCGCGTCCTCGCCCTGCTCTTCTCGGCTCATGGCGACATCACATGGCCGATCTTCGGGGCCGGTCTCCTGCGAGAGCACGAATATCGCCTCACCGGACTGCTTTCCGCGGACGACCATTCCATGATGGTTCCCGGCCAGAGGACCATCGACGAGGCTTTCAGCAGCCCGTTCTGGAACCTCGACGAGGCGGTGGTCATCCCGTGGCTTCAGCAGTATCCTGATGCCGTCCCCGCCATTTTCCGGTCTGTCGCCCTATTCGTCACGGAACCCGACAACACGTTCTCCTGGCATCCCTTGATCCTCCGGATGCTCCGCGAATTCTATAAGCCGGACCACGCTTCCGAAATCGGCTCGAATCTCTGGTCATTCGGCTCGACTGGATCACGCGTTCCTTACCTGCGCCGCCGCATCAAGCTCTTGGAATCCCTGCGCGCCGAAAAGAAGCCAGCCCTGCGGGCTCTCGCGGACAGATGGGCCGGATACTTCAAGACTGACCTTCAGGCCGAGATCGACCGCGATTCCGAACGCGCCGCGGGCCTTTGGCACCGCTGAACGCCACCCGCTATAGCGGGCGAGCCGATCCGCCATGCGAGCCATGCCGGGGTTTCATCGCGGTCGAAATCCGGTCTAAAAAAAGTCCCCTCTGGGGTTGCCAGAGGGGAAGTGGTGCCCCCACGGGGAATCGAACCCCGGTTTGAAGAATGAGAATCTCCTGTCCTAGCCGCTAGACGATAGGGGCAAAAAACTGAAAGAACCAAAAAGCGCACCCGACGGGTTGCCGTCAAGCGCGCAGTCTAAAATCAGATGCTGAACAGCTCCTCGGGCTTGAAGAAGCGGGCGAGCTCGATCTTGGCGTTCTCGTCGCTGTCCGAGGCGTGCACCACGTTCTTCATCATCTCGGTGCCGAAATCACCGCGGATCGTGCCCTTGGCGGCCTTGCGGGAGTCCGTGGGGCCGAGCAGGTCGCGCACTTTCTGCACGATATTCTCACCCTGGAGGGCCATCATGATGACCGGACGCGAGCTCATGAAGGCCTCGATCTCGGGATAAAACGGCTTGTCGGCCACATGGGCGTAATGCTCGCGCAACAGGGCGGGCGTCAGCCGGGCCATCTTGCACCCCACAATGGTGAAGCCGGCGGTCTCGAAGCGATTAAGCACGTTGCCGACATGGTTTTGGACCATGCAGTCCGGCTTAAAAATAACGAATGTTCTCTGCATATAAGCAGCCGACCATACGTGGCTGGGCACGCTTGAAAAGCCCTGATTTCAGGAATCTTCTGCGATGGTCGGCCAAAGCCGCTGCAGCCCGCGTCTTCCAGTGGCCCGGCCATTCGGCACAGTCTTCACTTGCTTAACTCATTCACAGACGCCCGCAAACGGCATTCGAGACCCTGCCAATAGGTCCAGTCGTAGCCGTTCCCTTCCCCGGGTTCGACGGTGAACTCCAACTGCCCTCCCTCGCTCCGCGGCAACTCCAGCCTAAAGGCGACCGGACCCCGATCCTCAGGATTAGCCACCGGATTGAGCCTGCGTTTCAACACGACTTCCCGCCGGCCATCAGCAGCCACGATTTCAATGATAAAGGTCGCGCCGTCCGTCGCCGCGTTGGGATCCAGATAGGCCGAGGCAATAAAGCCGTAGGCGCCACTCACTGATTCCGCATCGGGCGGCAGGACGTACGCAAAACGCGAGGGCGCATGCGCCAACCACCGCCCTTCGCCCATATCGCTCAGCGAGCCGGTCGCTTGGATGATCCTCACCTTCTCCAGCCCGATGGGAATCTTGTCGCCGGGCTTCCGGTCAACCAAGGCGCGGTCATGCCGGTTGTATAACCGTCGCTGACCATCGTCGCTTTCCAGCCGGTAGTAGTCGTTGATGAACTCCGCCAACTGCGGAAAGACCTCATGCCCTGACTTGGACCGCACCTCGTAACCCGCGAGCGTCGGCGTCCCCACGTCGACGAAAAATCTCGGCCGATCTTTCCGCAGCTCGGCGAGATAGCGCGCCCGGAACTTGTCGCGCTCCGCATTGCTCTCCCGGATCTCGCCCAGCGAACTGAGACTGCTGACGCCGGGCCGGATGCCCGTCTCGACATAGAGGTGCGGATTATTTCCCCAGACCACCAACCGGTCGTTCGGTAGCCGCATCGCGCGGATATGGGCCGCCAACTCATGATCGGGCGAACGCGCGTTGTTTTGCGGCCGGCCCAGATGCCCGGGCATTCCGGACCTGCCGTGTTCGGCCAGCACCAAGCCGGTCAACAACACCGCGCCAACGAGGGCTCGCCTTGGGTCGTAGGACCGAAGGCAGAACACCCCTTGCCCTATCGCCGCGAGCGCCAGCCCGGCCTGCCAGAGGGTGGCTCCCGTGAACTCCATGCCCACCTCCCCGCCGGCGGTGCCGGCGCACACGTAGCTGATCCAGAAACGATACCATTGGTCGACCCCATGGATCAGACACACCACGGCTACGTTTCCATACAGCGCCATCGACCCCACTTGATAGAGGCGCCGCTTGAAGCGGTCACCGTCCGGTCCCGCGGATCGGCGCGCATAGAGCAGAAAAGCCACCCAAAGTCCCAGCGCAGCCGGTAACGCGACGCGGTGACTCCAGGGAATGCATCCAAGGATCAGCGCAGCTACCAGGAGTCTGGCGAATCCTATCCACCCCGTCGGCCCGGTGAATCTGAGCCGCCAAAGCAGCAACCCGCCCAGCGCCATGAGAAACAGTCCGAGATGCCACGACGCATAGCCCAGGCGGGAATGCATCCCAAAGGTGCCGAGGACGAGAGCCGCCGGGAGCAGCGCCAGCAACGCGTCGCCGACCGGTCGACCGCGGCGCAGGACGAGATAGCCCACCAAAAGCGTTCCCCAATCGAGCAACAGCGCCACGAGCCGCGCGTTGAAGTAGCCTTGCGGCAGGCCGAGCCAATGCGTCGGGAGCAGGACCAGCACCGACAGCAAACCATCCGCCCCCGGGTCAGCCGACTGATAGGGCACCGCGTCCACCGCCATGGCCATCGCACTGGCAACCATGCGCGACTCCGCCACGCTGCCGGGTTGCGCATCCAACAGGACCGGCCAGCGCCACGCCAGTACCAGGAGCAATAACGTTATGACCGCCATGCCGTCGGCGCTCCCCCAGCCCTTGGCGGCTTGCCGCCCACGTCTGCCCGCCAGCCAGCACCCGAAAAGTAGGGCTGCCGTCACGCCAAAACCGATCCCCCAATAGGCTGCTGGGTGATGGCTCACCCAGGTGAGGAATGATCCGGTCATGCCGAGTCCGCCTCGGGCACAGCCCCTTTGAGTTCATTCCCATTCCCTGCGATCCAGTCAGGCAGGGTCCGGCAGAAGAGCCAGACCAAGACGGCAAAGATGCTCCATTGCGCCAGCTCCCCAACACCAAAAGCGAACCAGGCGCCCACGTCCCGGCCCGCCAGCCACTGCTCCGCCATCAAGGTCCACAGTGAAACATAGATTCCCGCCAGACCCATCCGCGCGAGCAACCCGCGCCCGGCCGACCCTTCGGCCGACCACTTCTGCAGCTGCGGAATCGCGAACAGCAGGAACACCTGCCGGTAGTCGAAATTGGTACCCAGCAGAAAAGTGCCGGCGTATATGGCGACGGATACCCGAAAAGCATCCATGGAGGCCCCCTCCTCTGAGGCAGCCGCCGAGCCTCGTCGCAGAAAGCCCACCACAAGCACGCCTACCGCAGCGAGCAGCGACAGCACCCAGACAACCCTGCCCCATCCGGCGTGTCCCTCGGCCACCCACAGGCTGACCACCCCGAGACCATAAGAAATCCAAGCTCCCTGCGGAGTCGCCTGCTTGATCAAAATCAGGTCGTACAAAATGAACAAAACGTAGAGAAGCCCACCGGCCGCGCCGGCCGCGATCCCGACCAACGCCGCCTTCCGCCCGCGTCCCAGCAGCAGCACCAGTCCGGCCAGCGGAAACAGTTTCAAACCGAACGCCACCATGACCACCCCCCACGCCCACACCCCGTGGAAACGGCGGAGGGCCAGCGCGAGCGCCAGCAGAAAAAACATCAGCAAATCAGTGTTTCCCCGCTCGATCCCCAGTATCACCGCCGGTGAAAACACTGCGAGGAGCATGCCGCCCACGGCCAGAGGCGTCTGACCGGGAGCCACGAGCACCACGCCAACCGCAAACAACAGCACGATGAGCAGGCCGATTGCGTTGGCGGACGATTCATCCACTCCCAGCCCGTAAAGCGACTGCCAGATCCGCGGGTAATTCAGACGCCGCTGCGAGACGTCGCCCACGTTGTCGCGCAGAGGATCCAAGCCCTTCCGGTGGGCGATGACTCCGTCGGTGATGACGCGGACATCCATGAAGGGAGGCCCACCTGACGGCACTTGCCACAGCCGCCAGGTCGCGGCCGGTCCGGCCCACACATACAGTCCGCCCAAAACCGAGAAACCCAGCAGGAGTCCCAGCGCGATGTTCTTCCGGATGAGGAGTGCGGGGAAAAGGGAAAACATCGCGAGGTTATCGCGAGTTCATTCCAGAACAGGGTTACTTGCGCAAGGATTGTAGTGCAGCGAGGGCCTTCGCGCGCGCCTCGGCATGATCGACCACGGGCGGTGGATAGTCGCCCGCGCCCGCCTCGGCCAGGAACGCCGCCGACGCGGTCCACGGCCGGTGGATGATCGACGCGGGCAGTCCCTGCAATTCCGGCACCCACCGCCGCACGTAGCTGCCCTCGGGATCAAATTTCTCTCCCTGCAACACGGGATTGAATATCCGGAAATACGGCGCGGCATCGGCACCACAACCGGCTGACCACTGCCAGCCCAACGTGTTGCTCGCGAGATCCGCATCGACCAACGTGTCCCAAAACCAACCGGCCCCCGCCTGCCAGGAGATGCGCAAGTGTTTCACGAGAAAAGACGCGACGACCATCCGTACCCGGTTGTGCATCCAACCGGTCTGCCACAGCTGGCGCATGCCGGCATCCACGATCGGGTAGCCGGTATGGCCACTCTGCCAGGCGAGCATCAGTCCCGAGTTCTTGACCCACGGAAAACCCGCGAATTCGGGGCGCAGGGGGCGCTCCGGCGTGTGGGGGAAATGAAAAAGGAGATGATGGGCGAACTCGCGCCAGCCCACTTCGCTGAGGAACACCTGCGCCCCGCGGCTCGGCGGGAAAATCCCGCTGCCCTTCGCGGCGGCCTTCACCTCCGCCCAGATCTGGCGCGGACCGATTTCCCCGAAATGCAAATGCGGCGAGAGGACCGAGGTGCCGTCCAGGTCGGGCCGGTTGCGCTGGTCCGCGTACGCCTCCATGCGGCCGCGGCAAAATGCCTTGAGCGTCTTGTGCGCAGCCTCCTCCCCGGGCGACCAGGTCTTCGCAAGCCCGGTATACCAGTTGATCGCCGGCAGCAGTTGCAACGCGGCCAAGTCAGCCGAATCCGGCCACGCCTCAGGTGAGGGAAATGCGCCCGACGGCAGCTTCACTGGTTCTTCCGGCGTTTGCGTGAGACAATGCCGCCAAAAGGGTGTGAATACCTGGAAGGGACCTCCCGCCTTGTTCTGGATGGTGTGCGGCTCAAACAGCAGCGAGGCATTGAAGCTTTTCGCCTCCACCCCGAGACTGGTTTTCAGGGCCTTGTCCCGGGCAATCACCGCCGGCTCATACCGTCGGTTCCAGTAGACCGCATCGGCGCCCGTCGCCGCAAGCAGGTCGCGCAGCACCGCCCCGCTCTCTCCGCGGGCTAGAATCAGCCGGGACCCCCTTTCCCTCAAGCTTGCATCCAGCGCCGCCAAGGATTGGTGCAACCACCACCGCGAGGCGGCCCCCATCGGCCAGCGATCGTCACCGTGTCCGTCCAAGATGTAGACCGGCACCACCGGTCTTCCCCGCAGGATCGCTGCACTCAGGGCCGGGTTATCATGCAGGCGCAGGTCCTGGCGGAACCAGACCAAGGTGGGTGAAGCAGCGGGCGAACTCATCTCTTTGGTTACGATTGAGCCTGACGATTGGACGCGCGGATCCGGGAACAATTCAAGCAGCGATTCGCCGCGTTTCCCATGCTCTGGGTCCGCAATCCGGCCTCTTCGGGCGACGAGCGGACCATCAGGCGGAACCGCAGAATGAACGATCAAGGTACCAGCGGCCGACCCGGCTGGACCCGGCTTCCGCTCCGATGCCTTCCATTCTTCCGCCGTCGGCTGGAAAGGCGGTCCGTGACCCCGGGCCAACCTGCTTAAAGTGCGTTCTTGTAGAGTTCCTCGTAGGCCAGCACCGCCGACTTCCAGGAGAAATCCCGCTGCATCGCCCGACGCTGCACCGCAAGGTGCCTCGGCTTGTCGGCGTACAGGCTGAGCGCCCGCTTGAGCGCCTCGCCAAACTCCGCCCGCTTGGGCGCAAACATGATCCCCGTGCCTTTCTGCGGATCATCGTCAATGTCCGTGACCGTATCGACCAGCCCGCCCACGCGGGAAACCAACGGGATCGTCCCGTAGGCCTGGCTGTACATCTGGTTGAGACCGCACGGCTCAAAGAGCGAGGGCATGAGGAAAAAGTCCGCGCCCGCCTCGATGAGGTGACTCGTCGCTTCATCCTGCTTCACGCAAACCGCCACCTTGCCCGGATGGGCGGCTGCCAGGGCGCGCATCGCCTCCTCGTATTTCTTTTCACCGCCACCCAGCACGACCAGCCGGCAGTCCTTCAGCGCAAAGAAATCCGCTTCCTTCAACACGAGATCGATCCCTTTGCCCGACGTAAACCGGCAGACCATGCCGAACACCGGACCCTTGTACTTCGGGTCCCAGCCAAATTCCTGCAGCAGCTTCGCCCGGCAAATCGCCTTGCCGGCGATGTTCTCCGCGCTGTAACGCGCCGGCAGGCTGGCATCGATGGACGGATTCCAGACCGCCGTGTCGATGCCGTTGATCAAGCCATGCAGGTCCGCCAGCCGGGTGGAAATCACGCCGTCCATACCGTTGCCAAACTCGGGCGTCTGGATTTCCTTCGCGTAATTCGGGCTGACCGTGGTCACCAGGTCGGCAAACACGATCCCGGCCTTCATCATGCACATCTGGTCGTAGTACTCGAGGCCGTCGATCGTCATGAGATCCTCGGGCAGGTTTGTCAGCCCGAACGACCGCCGGGAGAAGATGCCCTGATACGCGATGTTGTGAATCGTGAAGATCGTCTTGAGAGCCAGCGTCACGCCATAGCGCCGCTCCGCATCCCGGACGAACAGCGGCAGCATGCCGGTCTGCCAGTCGTGGCAATGCACGATATCGGCCTTGAAATCCGTCAGGCGCAGCAGCTCGGCGACCGCCTTCTGGAAGAAAATGAACCGGGCGTCGTTGTCGTCGTAGTCGCGCTCGCCGGTCCAGTAGGGCAGCTTGCGATCAAAATACTCCTCCCGTCCGATGAGATGCAGCGTAAGCCCCGGGCGCGGCCTCAACGTGTGGACATCGCCGGCCAGAAAAGCGTCCCCCATTTCGATCTT
>Ga0208263_100082_pt1 | contig 39542 bp, 29 predicted proteins | sample LakWasMet28_LOW6_2_FD_183872 | JGI IMG/M metagenome (GOLD analysis project Ga0208263, IMG submission 183872) | Freshwater sediment methanotrophic microbial communities from Lake Washington under simulated oxygen tension - Sediment Metagenome... | ecosystem: Environmental > Aquatic > Freshwater >... | reverse complement strand
CGCCATGCTCAACCACGAGCGCACCGACCAAGGGATTGGGGTGCGTATCGCCCCAACCCAGCCTGGCCAGTTCAAGGGCCCGGCGCATGAAAGGCTCATGGTTTTCCGCACTCATGGGATGATCGCCGCCACGTAGGGATTGGTTTCCTTTTCCACCCCGACGGATGTCCTCTCCCCGTGGCCCGGCAGCACAATCGTGTCATCCGGCAACGAATAGATCTGCTCCCGGATGGATTTCTCCAGCACCTCAAAGCTGCCGCCCGGCAGGTCCCAGCGACCGACGCCGCTGTTAAAAAGAGCGTCCCCCACCAAGGCGACCCGCGACTCGGCCTGATAGAACAGCACGTTCCCGGGACAATGCCCTGGCACGTGGCGCACTTCAAATGCGCGACCCAAGGCCGTTAACTTCTGGCCCGGCTCCAGCCAGGCGTCCACTTTGACGCCCTTGAGCCCCAGCTTCTGGCCCATGAAGCCCTCCATGATTTCCGGAGTCTCGATCATCGCCTGATCCGCCCGATGCGCTTTGACCAAACAGCCGGTCTGCTGCTTTACGTCCGCCCCGTCCTGCATGTGATCCCAGTGGCCATGGGTCAGCCAGAGTTCGGTCAACTTGCAACCTTCGGCCGCCAGAAGGGGCTTAATCTTGTTCCAAATGCCACCCGGCGCGTCAACCAGGACCGCCTCACCCGTTTTGGGTTCGGTCAGCAAGTAGCCGATGGTCTGAATGGGGCCCGAAGGCAGCACGTGAATCTTCACTGGGGGACATTCGCGCAATCACCGGTCCGCGCGCAACGCCAAATGGACATGCATCAGGCGGTTCCACAAGAAAATGCCCGCAGCTCATGAGGCGTATGAACATTTCAGGCACCGGTGTTTCCTTCCTTATCCCGCCCTCGCCTTTGAATGAACGACACCCCATGCGCTGTTCCTCCGCAAGTCGACCCGTCCCTTTCCGGCGGTTACCCGTAACCACCCGCCGTCTTACGTCTTGCACCCCACCTGCCTGTTCTCTGTTTTTGCCAGCTACCAATTTCCGCTCAAATGACCTCCGCCCAGATCCGCCAGTCGTTCCTCGATTTCTTCGCCTCGAAGCAGCACGCCATCGTGCCTTCCTCGTCGCTCATGCCGACGGCGCCCAACCTGCTGTTCACCAACGCTGGCATGAACCAGTTCGTGCCCTACTTTCTCGGCGACCAGACTGCCCCGTGGAAGCGCGTGGCCGACACCCAGAAATGCATCCGGGCCGGCGGCAAGCACAACGACTTGGAGGACGTCGGCTTCGACACCTATCACCACACGATGTTCGAGATGCTGGGTAACTGGTCCTTCGGCGACTACTTCAAGAAGGAGTCCCTCACCTGGGGCTGGGAACTGCTCACCAAGGTATGGGGCATCCCGCCCAAGCGCCTCTTCGCCACCGTTTATTCGCCCGACAAGTCCAAGGGCGATCCCGCCGACTTCGATCAGGAGGCCTACGACATCTGGGCCGGCATTTTCAAGGCCGAGGGCCTCGACCCCGCCATCCACATCGTCAACGGCAATAAGAAGGATAATTTCTGGATGATGGGCGACACCGGTCCCTGCGGTCCGTGCTCCGAGATCCATTTCAATCTGCTCCCCTCCGACGACGAGACCGCCGGCCGGGCCAACGTGAACTCCAGCTCGCCCCGCTGCATCGAGATCTGGAACCACGTCTTCATCCAGTTCAACGCCAACGCCGACGGCACCTTCGCGCCGCTCGCGGCCAAGCACGTGGACACCGGCATGGGCTTCGAGCGCGTCGCCGGCATCCACGCCACGTCGAAGGGCTTCAAAGACTTCTCCGCCGAGCCGTCCAACTACAATGCCGACGTCTTCAAGCCGACCTTCGACCGGATCGCCGCCCTCTCGGGCAAGACCTACACCGGCACCGTGCCCGCCGAGCGCACCGGCCTCAGCGAACAGCAGACAATCGACATCACCTTCCGCGTCCTCGCCGACCACGCCCGCTGCGTCTCCTGCGCCATTGCCGACGGCATTCTGCCCGGCAACGAGGGCCGCAACTACGTCATCCGCCGCATCCTCCGCCGCGGTATCATGTACGGACAGAAGAACCTCGGCCTGAAGACCGGCGACTTCTCGTCCCTCGTCGCCCCCGTCATCGAGTCCCTCGGGGACGTCTTCCCCGAACTCAAGACCCAGCGCGTGATGGTTGAGAAGGCCATCCGGGCGGAAGAAGAGTCTTTCGGCCGCACCCTCGACAAGGGTCTGCAGATATTCACCAAGGCATCAGCCGGTGGCGCAATCACAGGTGCCTCCGCTTTCGAACTCTACGACACCTACGGCTTCCCTCTCGACATGACTCAGCTGCTCGCCACCGAGCGAGGCTTGTCCGTCGATGCCGCCGGCTTCGAAACCGAAATGGAGAAGCAACGCGAGCGCGGACGCGCCGCCCGCAAGACCGATGTCATCGTCGCCGCCACCGAGGGCGAATCTGCCGCCGAGGCCACCAAGTTCACCGGCTACGGTATCGACGCCACCCACGTCACGCACGCCAAGGTCGTGGATGTGGTGAAGACCGAAAAAGACACCTACCTCGTGTTCGACCAATCTCCGTTCTACGCCGAAATGGGCGGCCAGGTCGGCGACACGGGCCACGCCATCATCGGCGGGGCCAAGGTCCACGTCACAGATTGCATCAAGGACAAATCCGGCCGTCATCTGCACAAACTGCTTACGCCTTCGGAAATCGAGCCCCTCGGCTCTCCGGTCGGCCAGATCGCCACGCTCCATGTCGATTTCCAGCGCCGCCGCGCAATCTCCCGCCAGCACACGTCCGCCCACCTGCTGAACTGGGCTCTGCGCAAGATGCTCGGCACGCACGTCCGCCAATTCGGCACGCACAAGACGCCGGATCGCCTGCGCTTCGATTTCACCCACTTCGAGGCCCTCACCGCCGCCCAGATCAAGGAGTGCGAGCAACTCATCAACGAGAAGGTCCTCGACAACACCGGCGTCGTCTACGCCACCGTGCCTCACGCTGAAGTCTCCGGCCGCGCCGACATCCTTCAGTTCTTCGGCGACAAATACGGCAAGGAAGTGCGCGTCGTCCAGATCGGCGGCACCGCCGACACCTCCGGCAAGGCCAATCTTGACGGCTATTCGATGGAGCTCTGTGGCGGCACGCACGTCACCACCACCGGCGAGATCGGCGTCATCAAAATCGTCGCCGAGATGGCCATCGCCGCCGGCACCCGCCGCATCGAGGCCGTCGCCGGTCAGGCCGCCCTCGACTTCATTGCCCACGAGGAAAACGCCCTCAAGACCGTGAACGGGCGCCTGGGCGCCGGCACCACGGACGTCGCCGCCAAACTTGAGTCCCTGCTCCTGCAACAGAAGGAACTGGAGAAGAAGCTGAAAGCCTTTGAAGCCAAGGCCTCCGCCGGCCTGGCCGAGGAACTCGCCGCTACGGCCGTCGCCAAGGACAACCTCAAGTGGGTTTCCGCGGTAGTCACCGCCGAGAATCAGGACGCCCTCCGCTCCCTCGGCAGCCAGGTTCTGCACAAGGTCGGCGCCGGCGCGGTGGTACAGTTGGGCGCCCTGCTCGACGGCAAGGCCGCCCTCGTCGCCTACTGTTCACCCGAAGCCATCAAGGCCGGCCAGGCCGCTGGCAAACTCATCGGCGCCCTCGCCGGCAAGCTCGGTGGCAAGGGCGGCGGCAAGCCCGACTACGCCCAAGGCGGCGGCGGCGACGCCAGCAAGCTGTCCGAGGCCTTGAAGCTCTGATGAGCGGTTCGCCCAAACCCGAGGCCATGTGCGTGATGCTCGCATTCAATGCGAGCAACCAGCTCGCCATCCGCAAGGCCGGCACGCGACTGGGACTGGCTTTCGTCGGCGCTGACGAGGCGATGGCCCGGTCAAGACTCGCGGCCTGCTTTTCCTCCCACACACCTCCTGCAGAGTACTTCACCTGCACGGCGGGTGCGCTGGGCTACCGCGTCTTTTTCAGCCAGGTGACTACGGAACCCGCCGATGGTGAGGTCGTCTTTTTTTCCCTCGAGCAGTTGGAGGAGCAGCGCAGCGCCCTCGCGTCGTCCCTGACGGCCGTGCTCGCTGATCTGGACCCTTATCTCATCGAGATTCCTTACCTGCATCTGGGCGAGAACGACTACATCTATAAGTTCCGGGTCGAACGCGATCGCAACCGCGGCATCTACGAGCAGGATGACGCTGCGCGCGCCCTTTACCAGAGCGCCCTCTGCGAGGCGATCAAGACCCTTGCCCGCACCAATGAACGCACGGCCAGCACTCCAGCCATCCTCGATTTCGGAGCCGTCCGCTACATCATCCCCAGCCACTTCGGCTTTTGCCTCGGGGTAAAGAACGCTATCGAACGGGCCTATGAGTCGCTCGCTGAAAACCCCGGCCGCCGGGTATTCATGCTCAGCGAACTGATTCACAATCCGTTCGTGAATGAGGATCTGCTGCAACGAGGATTACGTTACCTGCAGACGGACAAGGGGGTGCCGTTCACGACCTCTGGGCGTCCGGCCCTACCCGACTCGGCCGAGCCCCTGCTCTGGGACACCCTGACTGGCGATGACGTGGTCATCATCCCGGCCTTTGGCGCCACCGACGAGGACAAGCGTAAACTCGTCCGCAAAGGTCTCCGGGTGGCGCAATACGACGCCACTTGCATGCTGGTCGAAAAGGTCTGGAAAGCGGCCCGTTCTTTCGGTCGCGAAGGTTACACAGTCATCATCCACGGGAAAAGCGAGCACGAGGAGACCAAGGCCACGTTCTCCAACACTCGGCGCCATGCCCCCTCGCTGATCATTCGCAACCTGGAGGAAGCGCGGCTGATCGGCGACTACATCGCCGCTCCCGACGCCGGGAAGCGCACCCGGCTGCTCACGCGTTTTGCCGGCAAGCACACGCCGGGATTTGATCCCGACCTCCACCTCGAACGCATTGCGGTGGTCAACCAGACCACCCTGCTGATGAATGAGACCGCCGCGATCATCGACTATTTCAAAGGCATTTTTGTCGCCAAGCATGGGGAGGCCACCGGAGCCGACCACGTGGGTGGAGCGAAACGTCGCGACACCTTGTGCTACGCGACCCAGGTCAATCAGGACGCTCTGCAACGAGCGCTGAGCGAACCCTTGGATGCGGCGTTCATTGTCGGCGGCAAGAACAGTTCCAACACCTATCAGCTTTACCGGCTGTGCGAGCAAAAGCTGGGGCCGAAGGCCTTCTTCATCCAGTCTGAGCGCAGCATCCGTTCACGCGCGGAGATCGAACATTACGTTTTCCCCTCGGTCGGGCATGGACGCACCGGACACACGGAAATCATGCCGCTTTGGCCGGATTGCGAATCGCCCAAGACCGTGTTGATCAGCGGAGGCGCTTCCTGTCCTGACGGTCTCGTGCAGCAGGTGATCAGCCGGATCAACGCGCTCTTCCCCGCCCAACAATTACGCAGCGTGGAAGAGGTGCTCGCAGGCCTTAGAATCTGATCGAAACACCGCCGCGAATACCGACGGAGTTCCCGATGTCGATCCTTGCCCGACGGTCGCCCAGCTTTTGCTCGTAGTCACTGAGTTGCTGGGCGCTGAAACCACCGAAAATGCCCATGGCATCATTGGCGGCCCACTCCAGATTCACGTCGGCGAAATAACCCGTGAGGAACTTGGTGGTGGTGCTGCCCACCACGGTCGAGCCGGTCTCGGTATCAATCAGCTCCAGATTGGTGTCCGGCAACGAGGCGACGGTGAAGGATTCGCTGGCCGTATAACGCGTCCCGGCAAAGCCACCCGCGAGGCCGACACTCGCCGTGAGGCCGAGTCGATCCGTCAGCTGCGTACGAAGGGACGGCCCCAGTTTGACCATCATGTATGCGCCCTTGACCTGCCAGCGGCCGTTCACAGCCGCTCCACCGGCAACCGCCGTGTTGGTGGTGAGCGTCGAGTCAGGCAGATTGCTCAAAGGAACGGTGAATTCGGTGAGCACCGTGCGATCAACGCCGCCATCACTGACCGTGATCCCGACCGTGGAGGGATTCACCAGCTGGTTGGTCGGCACCGTGAGCCCGTTTAGAGAGTAGTAATCCGTATAGGTGTTCAACGTAGCGCTGATCGAACCCGCGGTCTTGCCATTGATGTCCGTGAGGGAGATTCCGGTCAGGACGGACCACTGAAAATAACGCGATCCCCGCCCAATATCGCGGGTGAGTTGGAACTCCACGCCACCGGTGGCACCCTGCTTGTTGCTGGCACCCACTCCGTCCGAGGTGGTGCTGTAGATGTTGAAGGCAACGTAGCCGGGCATTTGGGACAATTGCGTCTCAGACAAGGCGGTCCATTGCCGCGTCAGCCCGGGAGTATAGCTCAGATAGTTGCCAGACAGGATCTGATTCCCGTCCAAGTCGGTCGAGTAGACCTCATAGCGACCGCCGGGGGTAGAGGTCTGGTTGCCGTTCGCATCCCTCTCATTCGAACTCAGGGAGTCGACGCTAACCGTTCCATCCGTGTAACTGCGGTTTTTCAGTCCCTCCGAAACCGGGGAGATCGTGAAATTTGAGGGCACGGAACCGAGGTTCTGGAAATCGACTTTTGCTCCGGAACTCAAAATGCGGACGCCGACGGAAAACCGGTGTTTGGGAGCAGCCCAGGCGCCCTGTTCACGGGCGAGGACGTCCATCCGTTCGTCCTCTTTGGCAGAGGTGTCGGACTGGGCGTGAAGCAGAGCCGGGCAGATTGCCGTGGCCAGGAGACAAACTTTCGAGAACGAGCGCAGGGTCATGAAGAGTGATATGTTGGGGCGGGCTGGCGTCTTGGAAAGGGGAAACTGACGGGAGTTCCCCCAATCAGGCCTTTTCCATGGGTTCTTTGGGTTCGTCCTTGAGAACGCCGACCTGTCTGGCCAGGCGCTTCAGGTCTTCCTCCTTCTGCTCCAATTCGGTCTCTTTCTCCTGCTGGGCCTGCATCTTTTCAAAAAGGGACGTTTCGCTCTGATTAAGGAAGTCTTCCCGTTCCTGCAGGGCATCACGTTGCTCCTTGAGCGAGGCTTCCTGACGGTCGAGCTCCTCCTTCAACTTGGACAAGGCCTCCATTTCCTCCGGATTCACCGAGTTGTTGGCCGAGGCTGAGTTCTCCCTGCGCATGGCATCGATGACCTTCTCACGTGCCTGCAGGAGCGCTTCGGTCTCGGCGAGGGCCCGGTCGCGTTCGGCAAGTTTGTTCTCCGCGTCGGCCAGGGCCATTTCTCGCTCCCCTACCTTCGCTTCGAGCGCCCGCAGCGCCTTTTCGAGCTCCTCCACCTGGGCACCGCTCAGCGCACCCTTGCCCCCCCAGGGCGCCCGCGAACTCGACATGATCGCCCCGATCGATTTTCGGGCTGCGGCCGTGGCCTGCGAGGCCTCCTGGGCTCGTTGCAACGGATTTACCCGGCGCGGCAACACCAAGGGTTTCAGGCTACCGGTCGGCTTCGCCGGAAACTTGATGCTTCCCGGGGGCGGAAAAGCGGGGGCGGCCATTCCCGGCCCGACCCGTTGGGGAGGAGCGGGAAAGATTGGCGCCGGAGGCCGGGGCTCTCCGGGAGGAAATGGCTGATTGTTATCCACTGAACCCAAGACGGCAGCTTAGCGCTTGCCGAATAATTTCGAGAAAAATCCGCCTTTCTTTTCCTCAGCGGGGGCAGCGACATTGGCTCCCGCAGGTACTTGGTTCTTCAAAGCCTGGCTGGTCAGCCGCACGGCAATGGCCTCGCGGACCGGGTCATTAACGACCACAAAGTAGCGCTCGTATTTGCCGCCGTCAGCGAGATGCTTGAGCAGGGCCGCTTTTTCGTCCTTGAACCACTCCAGGGCGGCATTGACGGAAATGCGCATCATCGCCTCGTGCTTCTCAATTTCCTGCTTCGTCAGGGTCTTGGAAACGGCACCTTCGCTATTGGAGAGGTGAGCACCAAACGCCTTGGCGAGAGAAACCTGATCGATGCGGGGAAGACCGGCAGGGATCAATGCCAGCGCTTCAGGAAGGTGGAGGCCGGTGGTACCCTTGCGGTACGGCAGGAATTTGCCGATGCCTTCCTCGTCGCCATGCGTCAGGGCATTGAGGGCATTGCGGAAATCGCCGCCCAGAACCACCTTCGTGGACATCTGTTGGCCAAGATTGGCAAATTCGCCGATGGTCTTGATACCTTCCGAGGCGCAAACCACCCGGGTGCCTTCGGTGAAGTTGGCCAAAGCCAGTGGATAATTCTCGGGGATACCAAGCCGGGCGAGCGTCTTGAGAATGGGGTTCTCCTTCGAGGCCGTCTCCTCAACTTGGGCGACCATGTCGCCAAACGGATCGTCAAACGCGAGCGTCTCCTTGAGAATGCCGATCAGATGGTCGGCCTTGTCGGCGCTGCCGGCAATTTCCGGAAGCATCAGCAGTTCTTCGTACGTGAAGTTGATGTACTTTGAAGGTTTCTCGTCCTCGCCCTTGAGCGGCCATTCCTTGGTATCCAGATTTTGCGCCAGGCTCACCAGCGAGGTGTCCGCCATGATGGAATTACGAAACTTCTTCCGGATCTCTTCCCATTCAGTCGTATTGAACTTGGCCATGGTAACAGTGGTGGAGGTGTGTGGTTGAAATCAGGTGGCGGGCGCGTTCTCGATGATCTCGGTCGCCAGCTTCATGTAGTCGTTGGACACGCTGTCCGGCTCGTCGCCCTCTGTGCCGACCAGGAACACGGGCAGGCCAAGGGTGACCGCCCGGCGAACAATCATGGCATCACGGATCTGCGTGGTACAAATCTTCGCCGCCGGCGCACAGCCGCGTTTCTGGGTCTTGAACTGATTGAGTCGAAGCTGCATGCGCATCTTGGGTACCTCGATATCGGTGTTCGCCTTGATGGAGTTGAACACGATGCCATACACCTGCGAGGCCGGCCCCATCGCCGTCGTCCGGAAGCTCGCGGAACTTTGCTGGAACCGAATCAATTTTTCCACCAGTAAGGTGAAGCCGATCAAGCTCAGCGCGTCCGGGTTCGAAGGCACATAAATTTCACCGGCGCAATACACCCCGTTTTGGGAGGCCCGGAGAACATTCGGCGGGCAATCGAAGAGGATGAAATCGTAGTTCTTCTCTATTTCCGCCAGCTGTTCCTGAAAAATGACGTAGGACGGACGCTTGGGATCGGGTTTATACTCACCCTCCAGGTCGACCAGATTGAACGTGGTCGGCACGAGATCCAGACCAGGCAGAAGTTTCTCACCATCTTTGCCTTCGACCACGTCCTTGATGATGCAGTCCTTCAGGCGGGCCACACCCGGGTCGAAAATTGAATAGATGGAGCCAGTGCCAGTGGCGTTGATCTTATTCCATCGATCCAGCTTCATCAACCAGATGCTGGCGTTGGATTGGGTGTCAAAGTCCATCAAGAGGACTCGCAAGCCACGACGAGCCAGACTTGCTGCCGTGTTAACGATCAGTGAGGTTTTACCCACACCACCCTTGTAATTGAGGAAGGCTATCTTGCGTGCCATTGGTATTTTAGATATCTCGGGGCAAAATGGCAGAAGGTGCAACAGGTGCCAGATAAAAATCTTACTAAGTTAGCGTTTTCAAATGCCGCTCCAGACGCTCCAATCGGGAATGTCATTACCCAGCCTGCAGGACCAATTCGCTCCCGAGAGTCGGTGCTTCGGCTGCGGCCCGGCCAACCCCGTCGGGCTGAGGCTCCGCAGCTTTGCCGCAGGAGATCGCGTCGTCGCCACCTGGCTCCCGGCCGAACATCACCAAGCATTCCCCGGGATGCTAAACGGTGGGATCATCGGCACCCTGCTTGACTGCCATAGCAACTGGTGTGCGGCCTGGCACCTGATGCAGGCGGCCGGGATCAGCCGGCCCGACTGCACCGTGACTGCTGACTACGCGGTCAAGCTCCTGCGCCCCACGCCTCTGGATGCCGAAGTCCAATTGTCGGCCCGCACCGTCACCGTTTCCGCGGATCGGGCGGTCATCGAGGCCGAGTTGTCTGCCCAGGGAAAAATTCGGGCGATCTGTCGCGGCACCTTTGTGGCCGTGAAACCCGGCCATCCCGCTTACCATCAATGGTAGGCGGGATTCGTAACCAGATCGTCACTCAATCCCCATCTGCCCGTCACGTTCATCCGGCAGGATCAATGGGTGCATTCCCGCGCCAAAATTCTCGCCGTAGACGACGAACCTGAACTGACCGACCTGATGCATTATCATCTGGTTCGGGCTGGCCATGAGGTGACCACCGCCGCCAACGGCTGGGAGGCCATCCATTGCGTACGGACGAATCGCCCGGATATCATCCTGCTGGACCTCATGCTGCCCGATCTGGATGGCTTTGGGGTTTGCGAGATCCTGCGTCGGGATCCCGCCACCGCCACCATCCCTATCGTCATCGTCTCGGCCTGGTCCTCCACCGACTCGAGGAATCTCGGCCTCGAATTGGGGGCCCTTGACTATCTTACCAAGCCTTTCAGCCCGCAGGAACTGGTCGAGCGCGTCAACCGGCTCATCCACGCCCGGGCGATCTGAGCGATCGTCTGGTCTCACGACTCCGTGCTGAAATGGATCGGCACGGCCATGCGGAAGCTCACTCTTCGTCCTGATTGGGTGCCAGGCTCAAATCGCCAGCGCAACACCGCCCGGACCGCCGCATCCTCAAACTCGCGGTGCGTGGCGTACAGCACCTCAGCCTTCGTTACCCGGCCCTCCGTATCGACGATGAAGGCCACGGTGACCGAGCCGTTGACCCCCGCCCTTCTCATCGCATCCGGGTAAACCGGGGCGGGCTGCACCATCGCGCGCGGAACCCGGTCCAGTCGTCCGACGTCGGGAATCTCCGGCAACCCGACTCGGCCGGGGCCAACTTCTGGGCCGGTGGGCAAGCCTCGGTGATTCGCCAATGTTTCCACCGGATTGACCACCGGCCTGTAGGGTTCGACCGGCACGGTGAAGATTTCGTCACCGGTCAGCGGCCTCGGGACATCCGGCCTGCTGGGCAAAGGCTGCCCACCTCCGGCCACGGACCCTGAATCTTCATCCTCGTCCCGGTCCTGTACAGGAGTCACCGGTTCTTGCCTCGGCGGCGCGATGGGAATCTCCACCACTCCGGTCGGCGGAGGGTTAATCCCGACCGCAGATTCAGGAAAACTCAGAAAAAGCGCGCCATGCAGGCCCGCTGCGACGATTGCCGGAACTTTGAAGCGTTGGATATTCATGTGATGCGTCTCCTCATCCTTGATACGTGGCCGCGGGCCTTTCCTTAGAGAAATCGACGCGTCAGGCCGGCCGGTTGATCCGGATTGATCTCAGGAGTCGTGGAGGCACCCTGAGATTTCATGACCGTTTCGAGGGATCCTTTTTTCGATTGTGCCCGCCTTCCGTTTGAATGGTGGCGCGTCGCCATTCCTGCCGTTCTTCTGGCGATGACCGGCATCAACTCGCCGGCGGCGACGCCCGCGTACCTCCACCAAGCGCTTTCTGAGTTCAATCCCGTGAATCCACCGGGCTGGGCTTATACGCTGACCACCCGTCGCGAGGATCGCACGATCTCGGAACGGCATGATCCTTCGAAACCTCCCGGGGGACAGTGGGTGCTGCTCACGATGGACGGCCGTTCCCCTACTGCCGAGGAAACGGAGAAATACGGCCGGGCGCGGTCCGCCGGACCCGGCGGTTCCCAAGCAAACTTCACGAAGGCTGATATCGAGCCGGGCAGCCTGCAACTGATCAGGGAAACCCAGGACCACGCCGAGTTCTCCGCCGAATTCCGTGAGGCCGCCACCGGGGCCGACAAAATGCTGGGGCACCTGCTCCTGCGCCTCAAGGTGGACAAAAGGGTGCCCTACGTGAGCGCGTACATCCTTGAACTTAAGGAGCCCTACTCCCCCATCCTTGGGGTGAAAATGCAGGAACTCCGCGTGGAGGCCCTCTTCCGGCCGCCCAACGGCGACCAACCTAGCCTCCTCTCCCAGATGACCTCCCATTTCGCGGGACGGATCTTTTTCTTTTCCACGGGCGAAGACCTGCGCCTGACCTATCAGGATTACACTCCACCGCCAAACGAGCTATCTCGTTGACTTTGCGGGATAATGCGCAGGATTAACAACGTTGCCTTACCCATTGTGAAAAGCCTTTCGTTCCGCTGGCAGCTAACCCTGTTCATCCTGATGATCTGCGGTGTGACTCTGTCACTCGCACTCGTCGGGTTGTATCTTTACGATACCCGCCAGTTTAACGCCGAGGTCCAGTCCCGCCTGGAGAAGACCCAGTTTCTTATGTCGGGCAACCTGGCTCCCTTGTTGGAGCAGAATCCGGAGGCGACCGACCTGCAACTGGGCGCCCTTGGGGTTGATGCCCAGATCGCCGCTGCCGCCGTATTCGCACCTGATGGCAAACTCCTGGCCCGCTATGTTCGATTCGGCGCGCATGAAGTCATTCCCCCTCCGCCCCGGGGCATGACCGCCTTGTTTGACAGCCGCCGCGGCGTCTCTTGGAGCTCGATCAATACCGCCGACAAGACGGTCGGCCTGCTTTACCTGAAGGCCGAGCTGAGCGACGCAGACAAGGACCGCTTCGGCAATCTCATCCGGGTCGCGATCATCATCTTTTCCGCCGCCGCGTTCCTCGCCATCAGCGTCGCCTTTCGTCTGGGCGGCCGCTTCACCCAGCCCATCACCGAACTGGCCCAGGTCGCCACCTCGGTGGAGCGCACGCACAACTACAGCCAGCGCGTGGGCAGCAGCGCCAGCGGCGAGATCGGCGAACTCATCGAATCGTTCAACTCGATGCTGGAAACGATCCAGTCGAAGACTGACGAGATCGAGCAGGCCCGCGCCACCGCGGAAGGTGCCAAGGAGCAGCTGGAGGAAGCCAACCGCACTCTCGAGGCGCGGGTCGAGGATCGCACCAAACTGTTGGCCAAAGCGGTGAAAGACGCCGAGGAGGCCAGCAAAGCCAAGAGCAGTTTCCTCGCGAAGATGAGCCATGAGCTCCGCACCCCGCTCAACGCCATCATCGGCTACAGCGAAATTCTCCGAGAGGACGCCATCGACGACGGGAACACGCGCACGGCGGATGATCTGGACAAGGTATTGAACGCCGCCCGCCACTTGCTCGGCCTGATCAATGACGTGCTCGACATCTCCAAGATCGAGGCCGGCAAGATGGAACTCTATCTGGAGACCTTCGACATCACCAAGACGGTCAACGAGGTCATCGCCACGGCCCAGCCGCTCATCGCCAAGAAAGGCAACACGCTCGCGCTGGATTGTCCGGCCGACATCAGCACGATGCATGCGGACGCCACCAAGCTCCGGCAGATGCTCCTCAACCTCCTCAGCAACGCCAGCAAGTTCACTGAAAAAGGCACCATCACACTCAAGGTTCGGCGGTTGCCTGACGACGAACACATCGAGTTTGCCGTCATTGATACCGGCATCGGCATGACCTCCGAGCAGCTCTCGCGCCTCTTCCAGGCGTTCAGCCAGGCTGACGCCTCGACCTCTAGCAAATACGGCGGCACCGGTCTGGGCCTCGCCATCTCGAAGCAATTCGCCCAGATGATGCATGGTGACATCACAGTCACCAGCGTCGCCGGCACAGGGTCCACATTTACCATCCGGCTGCCGGTCACCGTTGCCACCAAGAAACCCAAGGTGGTCAACCAGACCAGCACCCGCCTCACCCGGTCTCCGTTCCCGGATGAGAAGCGGCCAAAGATTCTCGTCGTCGACGACGACAAGGACATCCGGAACGTCATCACCGAGATTCTTGACCAGAGCGGCTACGAGGTCTTCACCGCTTCCTCTGGTCAGCAGGGACTGGACCTGGCCGCCCAGATGATTCCCAACCTCATCATCCTGGATCTCATGATGCCCGGCATGGATGGCTGGACCGTGTTGACCAAGCTCCAGCACAAGCCCGCCCTGGCCGACACCCCGGTCATCATCCTCAGTGGCGCCAGCGGCCTGGAAATGGCCATGTCCCTCGGGGCCGCCGCCGTCCTCTTCAAACCCGTGGACGCCCGCCACCTCACCGCAGAAATCGCGGCACAACTGGCCCCGCTGCCTCCGTCCTATGTGCTCCTCGTGGAGGATGACGCTGACTCCCGTACTCTGATCACCCGGGTGCTGGATGCCGAAGGCCTCGGCTCCCGCGCTGTCATCAACGGCAACGCCGCTCTGCGTATCCTCAAGCAGGGAACTCCCGCCATGATGATCCTCGACCTCAAGATGGCCGGCATGAATGGATTCGAGCTGCTCGAAGTCGTCGGCAAGAATCCCGTCTGGAGCAAGATCCCCGTGGTTGTCGTCACCTCCATGGATCTTACGGTGGAAATGCGTGATTATTTAACACCCCGGACGGTCGGAATCCTCGCCAAAGGTCGCTTCAGCCGCGAAGATCTGCTCGGTCACATCAGGCCGGCGATGAAAAAAGCCACACCTGTCATCAACACATGACACCCTCCCTTTAACTCCGTATCATCATGCCCAAGATTCTGTTGGTCGAAGACAACGAAATGAACCGCGACATGCTCTCCCGTCGCTTGGAAAAACGCGGCTACTCCGTTTCCATCGCGGTTGATGGTGCCGCCGGCGTGGCCCTGGCCCAGAGCGAAAAGCCGGATCTTATCCTGATGGACATGTCCCTGCCCGTGCTCGACGGCTGGGACGCCACCAAGCAGATCAAGGCCGACCCCGCCATCGCCAACATCCCGGTCATCGCCCTCACGGCCCACGCCATGGAAAGCGACCGGCAGAAAGCCTTGGAAGCGGGCTGTGACGACTTCGACACCAAACCGGTCGAGCTGCCCCGCCTGTTGATGAAGATCGACGAGCTGTTGAAGAAGTTTCCGCCCAAAGCATGAGCGGATCCGACTCCCATCCTCCGAGCGACTCATCCGAACCCTCGGCGCTCACCCCTTTGTTGCGAGCGCTTAAGACGCGCGACCATGAGGGCTTGTCCAAGCTGAGGCACGCCCTCCGGACTCCCCTCAACCAGATCATCGGGTACAGCGAGTTGCTGATGGAGTCGCTCGAGGAAGACCGCAGCAACAAGCTCCTGCCCGACCTCCAGACCATTCATTCAGGCGGAGCGGAATTGCTCGCCCTGATCAACGATGCCCTGGCTGCTTGGAAGATCGAAGCCGGCAAGGTCGATTTCGTCGCCCTACGCACCAACCTGCGCGCCCCGCTGGGCAATGTCATCACGATCGCCACCTCATGCATCGTGCAGGCGCGAAAGGATGCCCAGACGGCCACCGCCGAGGATCTGGACAAGATCCTCCGGGCCGCCCAAAACCTGCTGCAGCTCGCGGAAACGGCCGATTCGTCTACGCTCAGCGACTACGGTTCCAATCCCGGACACCCCCAGGTCAGCGAGATGCCCCTCCCGGCAGGGATGATCAATCCCCTGCTGACCGACACCTCGCCGGAATCCTTCGGGCTCACCACCCAACCACTGCCGACCGCACGGTTGCTGGCGGTGGATGATGACGACCTGAATCGCGACATGTTGCTCCGCCGGCTCAACAAACTCGGCTACCATGTCACCGAAGCCAGCAACGGCCGTGAGGCCCTCGCGAAGCTGAAGGAGGGCAGTTTCGACCTCGTCCTGCTCGACATTCTGATGCCCGACTTGGACGGTTTCCAGACCCTTGAATTCCTCAAGGCAGACCCCCGGTTGAAGCATCTGCCGGTCATTATGCTGACCGCCTTGGACGATGTGGAGAGCACGGTGCGCTGCATCGAAGCTGGTGCGGAGGATTACGTTCCGAAACCTTTCAGCCCGGTCATCCTGCGGGCCCGCATCACCGCCTCCCTCGAAAAGAAACGCCTCCGCGACCAGGAGCAGGCGTTTCTTGCCCAGCTGCAGGTCGAGCGCGCCAAGTCCGATCGACTTCTGCTCAACGTCCTCCCGAAGGCCATCGCCGAGCGCTTGAAAGCCGGTCAGCGCACCATTGTCGACAGCTTCATCGACTCCACGGTGCTCTTTGCCGATATCGTGGGTTTCACCCGGATTTCCGCCAAGCAATCTCCACAACGCACGGTCCAGCTGCTCAACGAGTTTTTTTCCAGCTTTGACCGCATCGCGGAACAACTGGAGGTCGAGAAGATCAAGACGATCGGCGACGCCTACATGTTGGTCAGCGGCGTACCCGTCATCCGCGAAGATCATGCCGAAGTTTGTGCCACCGCCGCACTCGATATGCTGGAGGCGGTCAGGACCTTCAACCGCCGTCATCAGGTGGACTGGACCATCCGAATCGGCATGAACAGCGGTCCGGTGGTCGCAGGCATCATCGGCACGCGGAAGTTCGCCTACGACCTGTGGGGAGACACGGTAAACATCGCCAGCCGCATGGAGTCCCATGGCCAGCCCGGGCAAATCCAGGTTTCAGAGGCGACGAGGCGACTGCTCGATGGGAAATTCGAATTTCAACCAGTGGGCGTGATCCCGATCAAGAATTCACCCGACATGCCCACCTACCTGCTGCTGCCCAAGCGCACAACCTAACCAGACTCTCCCCGGCGGAGTCGCGGAAACTTCAGCGCGGGACGCGCTGGAAAACAAACTCAACCCGGCGGGTCGTGCCATCTGCCTTGGGGCCTTCCAGATACGCGAGCAAACTCCCGTCCGGCCGCAGGGAGTAGCCGATGACCTGAGGGAAATCGTGTTCCTTGTTTTCAAAGACCGTTTCGCCGGCGGACTGAGACTGCAACCGGAAGGCCGTCTCTTTCTGTCGGTATGGCTGGGCGACGAAGTACAACTCGCCTCCGGGACCCTCGCGAACCTGCATGAATTCGTATTCCGTCAATTTACCCTTCGTCACGGTGCGGGACATCCCGAGCATCACGCCACCGGCTGGCGCCATCCACTGTTCCTCTACCACGCGGCCGGCCTTCTCCAGACGCCAGGACCTGGCCAGCCATGACAGCCGCGCTATCGTCACGGGCTCTGGTGGCTTGGCCTGTCCGAATAGCCCCGCCGGCAAGGCCACCGTCAAGAGTCCCCACACCAGGGCCAAGTACCATTGCGCGCATTTCATGCCGCCAGCGTGATGGGCGGGCCGGTGGAGGGCGAGTCGGAAGCAAAGCTCAGAACAATACCGAGAGGATCAGCGTCTCGACCAAGCCGATCACAGAGATGGCGGTGAGCAACACTGTCCAACTGCGCAAGGTCGCCCGCTCATTCCATCCGCAGAAGCGGCTGACCAGCCAAAAGCCGCTGTCATTCATCCACGAACAAAAAAGGGAACCGTAGCCGATGCCCAGAAACACAAAAAAGGGATGGCAGCCCCAGCCTTGGCCGCCCACCAGCGCCATCAACATGCCGCTGACCGTGATCATCGCCACCGTGGAAGATCCCTGCGCCATCTTGAGGACCGCCGCGAGCAGCCAGCCGAGCAGAATGTAATTCAGCTGTCGGCCCTCGGCGAGCGACGATACCGCCCCGGCAAGGCCCGCCTCTCGCAGCATGGCGCCAAACGCCCCGCCCGCCGAGGTGATGAGAATGATTGCACCCGCACTTTCCAGCGGCATGCCCAAGAGAGCGCCCATTTTCGGGCCGGCTTCCCCACGGTGCCGCACCGCCAGTACCAGGGCGGCGACCGTGCCGGCGAACAACGCGACATGCTTGTTACCCACAAAAGTCACCCACAGTGCGACGTCGCCGCCATACCAACCGGGCTTGAAGGCCGCGCAGGCCGAGGCAAAGGCGATCATCAAGAGCGGCAACACCACGGGCGTGAGGGAAATCCCAAGACCCGGCAATGGCGCCGTCGAAACCGGCGTATCGGCTCCCGGCATCGCGGGCGGCACAGTCGGTTGCCGTCGGTTGACCCAACGGGCCACCAACAACCCACCCCACGCCGGCAGGATGCCACAGGCAATGCCCCCGACGATGACGAGCCCCATGTCCAGATTGAGAGCCTCCACCACTAGCAACGGTCCGGGTGTCGGCGGCACCGTCGTATGTGTGATCACCGCACCTGCGCAAAGTGCCAGCACGTAGAACGTGTAATCCCGGCCGGTTTTCACCGCCAATGCGCGTGCCAGCGGCAGCAGCAAAAGAAAGACCGTGTCAAAGAAGACGGGAATGCCGAGAATGAAACCGGCCGTGACCAGCGCCGCGCCCGCCCGCTGCGCCTTGAACAAGTGCAGCAGCCAGGTCACGATGCGTTCTGCGCCCCGGCTGACCGTGAGGCATTCGCCGATGACCGCAGCCATGGCGATGACAAAGGCAATCTTGCCGGCCGCCGAGCCCAACTCCGCCACCGGCCGCTCGATGGCGTCGATGAGGGTCAACTTGCCGAATCCACCCAGGGCGACAACCAGCCCGACCAGCATCGCCGCCAGCATCAGGGCAAAGAAGGCATGAATCTTCCAGCGGGCGATGGCCAGAACGACGAAGATGACACCAACGGCCAGGGCCAGAAACGGCCCGGCCACCGGAGCTGGGGATACGAGGGTGGCAAACATGCGGGGTATGGGGCGTGGAGCACCGGTCTGGCCGGCGCCAAAGTCCGCATACACCAAGGGACCTGGCGGCTTGCCGCAAGAAGTTAGTGTGCCACCCCACCCTCGTCGGGCCATGCCCGTCCCAGAATCAATCTTGCCCCCTTATTACTAGCCATCCAGTCGCTCGCGGATGCGCTGCAGGAACGCATCCAATTCCAACGGCTTTTCCAAAAACAACGCCTCATCCCCTTCCGCCCCGGTCGCCATCAGTTGCTCTTCGGTGTAACCGCTGCAATAGAGGTACTTCAGCTCTGGGCGCGAGGCCGAGAGCATCTCCTTCAGGTCTCTCCCCGTAATCCCTCCCGGCATGATCATGTCCGTGATCAACAGGTCGACCTTGCCCTGCTTACGATTGAAGCACTCGATCGCGGCCTGCCCCGTGCCAACGGCATGTACGTTGTAGCCGGCTCGCTGCAGCACATGCTGCATCCACAGCCGCACCTGCTCATCATCCTCGGCGATCAGGATGGACTCCGCGCCACCGACCAGAGGTTGGCTTGCCTCGGGAACGGCGACTGCCGTCGAGCTCGTTTCCGCGAGCCGTGGCAAGTACACGTGCATGGTCGTTCCCAGGTTGAGCTCGCTCTCCACCTCGATCCAACCGTCGTGCTGCCGGACGATGCCGAACACCGTCGCGAGCCCCAAGCCGGTGCCTTTGCCCGACTCCTTGGTCGTGAAGAACGGCTCGAAGATATGTTTCAGGTTTTCCGGGGAAATGCCGGTGCCATTGTCCCTCACCTTCAGGTGGACAAAGTTTCCGCTCCGGGCTTGGGGATGCAGATCATGATTCACCTTCGCATCGAGGGTGACCGCTTCGGCTTGGATCTGCAGCCGACCGCCCCGGGGCATGGCATCGCGGGCATTCACCACGAGATTCATCACGAGCTGCTCCAACATGCCGGCATCCGCCCGCACCATCAGCTTTCCTGGTGAAACTGCAGCTTGGATCTGAATATGCTCACCGACCAGCCTCTGGACCATCTTCGTCATCTCCGACACGACCTCGTTCAGGTCGATGGGCTTCAACATGACCTTTTCGCGGCGGCTGAAGGTCAGCAACTGACGCGTCAGATTGGCCGCCCGTTTTGCCGCCTTCAAGCACTCGGCCGTGGCCGCAGCCTGGTCGGTTGCCGAGCTGCCTTCGAGCTGGAGGAGGGACAGATTCCCAATGATGACGGTCAACAGGTTGTTGAAATCATGAGCCACTCCACCGGCGAGCTGGCCGACCGCCTCCATCTTTTGCGACTGCAGGTATTGGGCCTCCAATTTCTTGCTCTCGCTGATGTCCGCGATCGCGCCGACCATCCGATGGGGTTGTCCGTTCTCATTATAAATCAGATAACCCCGGTCAGAAAGCGTGGCATAGCTATTGTCCGCCCGTCGGAAGCGGTATTGCTGGGCCCAAGTCTGCTCCCGCCTCACCAAAGCCTCAGCCAGACTCTGGCTGACCCGGTGGCGATCATCCGGATGCAATTGTTGTTCCCACCAGGCGTTGTCCGCCCCGATGGTCTGGGCCTCTCCATAGATCGGGATGAAACCCTCGCTGCGCCAGATGGTTCCGGATTCCAGGTTCCAATCGTAGATCGCGTCCCGAGTAGCCTGGGTAACCAGCCGGAAACGCTCCTCCTCGGCCCGAAGCGCTTCCTCTGCCATCAGTCGCTCGGTGATGTCGCGGAAAATCCAAACTCGTCCGATTGGCAATCCGTCCATGATCTGGGGCGCAGAGTAGCGCTCAACGATGCGGCCGTCCAAAAACCTTAAAAGGTCGCAGCTCTCCGCCGTGAGGTCGGTTTGCAGCTCACGCACGCGATCAATGAACGCCGCCGGATTCGTCAGCATTGACTGCACCACTTCCAAAAAATCGGACTCGCTCTTTGCTGCCAGCTTTTCCTCCCGCAGGCCCCACATCTGGGCAAACCGCCGGTTGAATGATACGACCTGGCCAGCGAGGTTCATCACCAGGATGCCATCGGTGGTCGAATCCAGGATAGACTGCTGCAGGGAACTGGTCTCGCGCAGCCGTTCCTCCGCTCCCCGGCGTGCTGAAATATTCCGGATGACCGCAAACGCTTCGCCTGCCTTGATCGGGAAAAACCGGGCCTCGTAAATGGCGACGCTGCCCAGATTGAACTCCTGCGGATCAGCCGGCCGGCCTTCCAGCACCTGCTGCAACGCTTTCGTAAATTCGGCAGCCACATCCCGTAGAAACGACTCTTCAATCCTCTGCCCGGGCAACAGCGTCTGTTGCCGCAGGTAGTCGTCGCCGGTACCAAACGTCGCTGCAAGGATTCGTCCGTTTGCATCCAACCGCATCAACAGATCCGGAATTGCCTGCAGCAACGCGGTCCGCTCGGCATCCGCGTTGAAGTAGGATGCATTGATGGCGGCCAGAAAGTCGTCCCATCGACCGGTCGGAACGGTTCCTTGCGGGAAACAGGCCTCCAGCTGACTTTGCAGGCGAGCATGCAACGGTAGCGCAGCATGGCGAATGCCGTCCCTTCCCTTGTCCGAGCATGTTGTGAGGCTATGCAATGGCGCCGTGTGTAAAGGGCGACCAGGAACCCCAATAAGGAGCCTCTTCGGCAATGAATGCATGCGCCCGGGCAACTTCCGGTCGCGGGTGGTTTCCACTGGAGCGGGACAAGCCGCCCCACGTTCCCGCAGCAACCCGGCCAGTAGAGACGCGTCGTTTCGCAAGTTGGTGAGACAACTTGAACATCAAGGGGGATTTCCCCTCAGTTTGGATGAAACGGTGCTGCGCGAATCTCATATGGGAGATGCTCAAACTTCCGCTGGCCCCAATCGGAAGGGTCCTCGGTCGTCCGAATACGCCTTCCATCGGCCTAATTCGGCCCGACTTGAGTCAATCCTACCCGGACCCAAGCGGTATTAGAAAAACATCGCTTCCGCCAGGGCCGACTCGGTTGCGAGGAGATGGGCGCCCATGCTCAGCGTGGTACGGCCGTGGCCAAGGTCGCCGGTAAACTCCGAGCAATTCTTCGTCAGGTTGGCCTGCCAGTGGAAACTCTTCTTCGGATCCGCGTAGCCAAATTGCAGTTCAAAACTTCCTTCACACTTTGCCTGTTTCACGACAAAGGCTCCGGAAGCCAGCTGACAGCCCCCGCGCACCAGGCCCTTCCGGACCCAACCCAACAGGCACGCGGCCTCGGCGGCATAGTTGGCGTCATGTTTCAGCTCCACCGTTTGCAGGCCTGCGGCAATCTCGGCCGGCGCATAGCGGCTCAGAAACTGCCCAAGATTCTGCCGCAGCGGCAGTGTCCGCGTGTAAGCGAGGTCGCGCACGGCAGACTGGTTCGGCCACGGATAGCTGAAGGTGTCCGGCGGGGCAATCGCACTGTCGAACAGCACCCGCTTCGAACGGGTGAGCAGATACGCATAATCCGCGATGCGCCGGCTCTCGGCAAAGGCGTGCGCCCAATAGTAAAGCGGCAGATCGGTGGAGAGACAGACCGACACCTGGTTTTCCAGGTGCTCACGGGCCGCCATGGTATAGTGCAAGATGACAAACTCCACGCACCGGGTGTCGCTCTTGGATTTGCCGAAAAAGCATTCGCCGTAAATCTTCGCCCGCATCTCCACGGTCGACCCCTCTTGATAATCCGGGCAAAGCACCACCACCCGACAAGGATAGCGGCGGGCAAACTCCACGGTGTGCCGGAACTGCTTCAGAGCATCGGCCGCGCTCGAATTGCGCCCGAGGTGCAACACGAGGTTGAGTTGCACCGCCCGGCTTTCCTTGGCCGGCGTATCGGCCCAGAGCGTATTGAACCCGTTGGAAATGCCGCTGACGGGCACCTCCTGGCCGGGCAGGGCGTCAAATAGTTCAGGCATGGCTCAGGGTTCGCGCCAGTGATGACCGTTGGCGGACAACAAGGCTTCGCCGGTCTTCGGTCCCCATGAACCAGAAGCGTAGGTGTCCAATCCGCGCCGTCCCTGCGAGGCCCAGTATTCGTGAATGGGCGTGATCAGCTGCCACGAACGCTCCGTCTCGTCACCCCGGATGAACAAGGTCCCGTCACCCGTCATCGCGTCGAGCACCAGACGCTCGTACGCCTCGGGGGTGTTCGAACCAAAGGTGGTCGCGTATTTGAAGTTCATCTTCACCGGCTGCGTGCGCGTCTCCAATCCGGGAATCTTGGCGTTGAGGATCAGGCTCAGGCCCTCGTCGGGCTGGATCTGAAAGGCCAGCGTGTTGGGCGCGAGCTGGAAGCGCTCCGACTCGGCAAACAGGTTGCCTGGCGGCCGCTTGAAGCGGACCGCAATCTCGCTGACGCGGCGGGCCAGATGCTTGCCGGACCGCAGGTAGAACGGCACGCCCTGCCAGCGCCAGTTGTTGATGCTCAACCGCAGCGCCGCGTAGGTTTCGGTGGAGGACGTCGGGGCGACGTCCTTCTCCTGCAGGTAACCGTGGACCGATTTCCCACCGATGACGCCGTCGCCATACTGGGCGCGGGCCACATCCGGATCGGGACCGTCGAGCTTGAAGGGCTGGATCGCCTTCAACACCTTGACCTTCTCGTCACGCACCGACTCCGCATCCATCGAGACCGGCGCCTCCATGGCGGTGAGCGCCAGCAGCTGCATCGTGTGGTTCTGGATCATGTCGCGCAGACAACCGCTCTGCTCGTAATAGCCCGCCCGCGACTCAACGCCCACCTGTTCGGCCACCGTGATCTGCACGTGGTCGATGAAATTGCGGTTCCAGATCGGCTCGAAGATCGAGTTGGCGAAGCGCTGGACCAGCAAATCCTGCACCGTCTCCTTCCCCAGGTAATGGTCGATCCGGTAGACTTGCGACTCCTCCAGCACCGAGCTCAGCTCCCGGTTCAGCGCCTGCGCGCTCGCAAGGTCCCGGCCAAAGGGTTTTTCAATGATCACCTTCGACTGGTTCGGCTGCCGCAAGTAACGGGAGGCCAACCCACTCGCGCCCAGATTCTGGATGATCGGGGCAAAAACCGTGGGAGGCGTGGAGATATAAAACAGCGTTTGCAGCTGCTGCCCGATGTCTTTTTCCAGTCCGGCAATGCGCTGGCCGAGACGATCAAAGGCCGCCTTCTCGTCATAGCCGCCGCTCACGTAGAGCGTGCGCGGCGCCAGCCGGCCCCACACGTCGGCACTGGGCTCGCGGCGTGAGAATTCCTTGATCGCTGAGGCGGCCATGGATTGAAATTCGGCATCGGGAATCGGTTTGCGTCCGAAACCGATCAGATAGAAATCCGCCGGCAACAGGCCGTCGTGAGCCAGGTTGTAGATGGCCGGAATGAGCTTGCGGGCGGTAAGGTCGCCGGAGGCGCCGAAAATCACCACGGCGGTGGGGGGAGAGCCCCGGTGCTTGCTCAGACCGTGCAAAAATGGGTGGCGTGGATCGTCGGCCATAGGATGGTGGAAACGTCGGTCCGATGCCGGATTCCCGCAAGGCTTTATTCGGTCCGGTGTCTCGATGTGACACACTACGGCTCGATGGCCGGAGTAGATCCTGTCTGTCGCGCCAAGTAATAACCCTTGGGAAAGAGCGGCGCATTTTCGTAATGCATGACCTGGGGCGGCAAGCGCTCGCTCAAGGTGACTTCCACGATATCCAACCGAAACGTGCGCGGTGGCGGGTTCAGCTGCCCGAGATAGGCCTGCACCGCGCGACGCAGGACCTTTTTCTTGTGCTCGTTCACCGCCTGAAACCCGTTGACCAGGGCTCCTTCGGCCCGCGCCTTCACCTCGACGAAGACCAACACGTCGCCATCTTGACAGATCAGATCCAACTCATCGCGACGGTCTCCCGGACTGCGCCAGTTGCGCGCCAATATCGAGTAACCCTGCCTCGATCGGAGGAAATCGGCCGCCGCCTGCTCACCCTCGGCACCACGGGCCGCCTCAGGGGGCAGCGGTTTGCCCCCTTTGAGACCATCCCAGGCATTTTCGAGCCAGCGAATCATTTGCAAGTTCGCCCTCGACCACGCGAAAAATAGGCATTACAAGCAAGCGCGTTTTTCAATCGCTCGCTATTGCCCTGCAGGGGCTTACTTTTGCGGCCGGCGATAAACTTCCACTCCCACTCATGGCCACTTCCAGTAATCTCACCGGCACCCTGCGCCGCTCCCTGCTCATCAAGGTCATTTCCAAGCCGGCGCCGAGCCGGGAAGACGTCAACACCGTCATCGAACTCACCGCCAGCAAGGTCGTCGAATCGCTCCAGGCCCAGTCCATGACGCTGTACCTCGTCGAAAACGGGGAAATCGCCTTCAAGCACGTCTACTACTCCCCCACTCTCTGGGGCACCGACAAGGACAAGGAACTCCAGTTCAAGGAAGCCAGCAAGAAGCTGCTCTCGCTCAAACTGCCCGCAGGCACCGGCAACGTCGGCAAGGTGATCCAGACCGGCGAACATTTGTTTTTCAGCGGCCGCGGACCCGATGCGGCGTCGCTCAAAAAGATGGATGTCGGTTTCGAGGTGTCGTCTATGCTCACGGTGCCGCTCAAGACCAATATCGTCATCGGCGCCATCCAGGTGCTCAACAAGGAGCCTTCCGCCGGCACCGGCGGCATCTTCACCCCGAAGGACCTCAGCGTCCTTCTGGAGGTGGCCGAGTATTCCTCCACCCTCATCCAGCGCATGCTGGATCCGAAGTTCCAGCTCACCCCCGAGGATACCGCCAAATTCATCTCCAAGTTCACCGAGCTGCCCCTCGTCAGCAAGATCGAGGATGTCGATATCGATGAGAAGCTCGTGGAGATCACCGGCGACGCCATCATCCGCCGCGAATGCATTTTCCCCTACAAGAAAACCGGGGCCAATTCTTGCTCGGTGCTGATGACCAACCCGCTGGATTACGCCAAGCGCGAGGCGTTCTCCCAGGCCACCGAGATGTCGATCGACGACGTCAAGGTCATCCCCGCCAGCCTGCTCGATGCCCTCCTCAAGAAATGCTTCGGCGAAAAGGCTGGCGCCGCCAAGCCCGGCGCCGATGCCACCGAGGTGGACATCGATGAGGTCAAGGACCTCATCGCCGGAGCGTACACCGAGGGTGGCGCCAGCGAGGTCAAGGCCGCCGACCTCGAGAGCGAGGACTCCGCTCCGATCATCCAGCTGACCAACCGCATCATCGAGGATGCCTACGTCTCGGGCGCCTCCGATATCCACATCGAGCCCATGGAAAAGGACCTGCTCGTCCGCTACCGTGTTGACGGCATGTGCTCCGAGAAGATGCGTCTGCCCAAGCAGGTCGCCTTCGCGCTCGTCGCCCGTCTGAAGATCATGTGCAACCTCGACATCTCCGAGCGTCGCCTGCCCCAGGACGGCCGTATCGTCTTCAAGAAATTCACCAAGAAAAACATCGATATCGATCTGCGTGTCGCCACCGGCCCGATGAACCATGGCGAGAAGGTCGTCATGCGTATCCTGGACAAGCAAAAGTCCACCCTGCCGCTCCCCATGCTGGGCTTCTCCGAAGAGAATCTCGCCAAATACCGCGAGTGCGTGCGTCAGCCCTACGGCATGATCTTGCACTGCGGACCGACCGGCTCCGGCAAGTCGATGACCCTCTACTCCGCCCTCGGCGAGGTGAACACCCCCGACGTCAACATCCAGACCGCCGAGGATCCGATCGAGTACACGCTCGCGGGCATCAACCAGATGCAGATGAACAAGCAGATCGGCCTCACCTTCGAGCGCGCGCTCCGCTGCTACCTGCGTATGGATCCCGACATCATTCTCGTCGGTGAAATTCGTGACAAGGAAACCGCCCAGATCGCCTGCGAAGCGGCGCTCACCGGTCACTTGCTTGTCTCCACCCTCCACACCAACGACGCGCCGTCCACCGTCGCCCGTATGGGTGAGATGGGCATCGAGCCCTTCAACATCTCCGCCGCTCTGGTCTGCGTGTGCGCCCAGCGTCTGCTCCGCCGCGTCTGCAAGAATTGCAAGGTGAAGTACAAGCCCGAAGGCCGCGAACTCGAGATCCTGCAAAAGGCCCTGGGTGAAACGGGCCCCTTCGAGATCTTCAAGGCCGCCCCCGGTGGCTGCCACATCTGCAGCGGCAACGGCTACAAGGGCCGCGTCGGCATCCACGAGCTCATGGTCAACTCCGAGGAACTCGTCGAAGCCATCAACAAGGAGGTCGAGGTGGCCGATCTCAAGCGCGTCGCGATGAAGAACGGCATGAAGACCCTGCACCAGGATTCAATGCTCAAGGTCAAGATGGGCCTCACCACCATGGAGGACGCCCTCGCCAACGTGCCGGCCGATTTGATCACCTGATGGTCCCTTTCCGGTCGGCCACCCCACAACCGGACAAGCAAAGGAAAGGCGCGATCCCCCGGGATCGCGCCTTTTTTGTGCACAGCGCCCCCGTCCGGTCCGCGTGCAACAGACCGCGTTGACCACACCGGCGCGCTTCAGTGTTTCTGATGGTGGCCGTACTGCTCCATCGTCCAGGCCACGATGCCTGTGCCGAAGAGCACAATCGCACAGAAGGCGACATCCACCTGCCTGCCCATCAGCATCAATGCCAATGAAAGCGCCACGCCGGTGATGATCGATGTCATGGGGGTTTTCATCATCTCCATGCTTCAGTATAGCACAGACCGACGCCCTTGGGTCGCCGCCGGGACAATTAGAGCGAAATCTACTGCGAGCCCGCCCCGTCGCAATATCTGCGCACGCGACCAGACGCGGGCGACCGGCGTCAGTTCGACTCCACCGTGGTCTGCAACTTGGCCCCGCGGACAGAATCGGCAATCGTGGTCGGCAGCACCTCCGCCTCGCCGCGCTCCGTGTTGAAGCGCATGGAAACGGTCTTGGACACACCGCGCTCCTGCATCGTCACGCCATACAACGCATCCGCCGCGGCCACGGTGCTCTTGTTGTGGGTGATGATGATGAACTGCGACTCCTTGACGAACTGCTTGAGCAGGTTCGTGAAGCGGTGAATGTTCGACTCATCCAAGGGCGCATCCAGTTCGTCGAGCAAACAGAACGGCGACGGCTTCACCATGTAGAGGGCGAAGAGCAGCGCCACCGCGGTGAGCGTCTTCTGGCCACCGGAAAGCAACGTGATGCCCTTGAGCTTGGTGCCCGGAGGCTGAGCCACGATCTCGATGCCGCTCTCCAAGGGATCCTCGGCACTGACCAGGTCGATCTCGGCCCGGCCGCCGCCGAACAGAATGTTGAAGGTGTAGGCGAAATTCTTCCGGATCTGCTCGAAGGTCACCTTGAACTGCTCGAGCGAGGTCTGGTTTATGTCGTCGATGGCCTTGAGCAGCGCCGCCTTGGCGTTGGTCAGGTCATCGCTCTGCGTCTTCAGGAACTCGTAACGCTGCTTGAGCTCGGAGTACTCCTCAATCGCCACGAGATTGACCGCTCCCATGGTGCCGATCCGCTGACGCAGACCCTCCACCTCGGTCTTGATCTCATCCCAATTGGCTGAATCCAGCGCGGCCAGGTCGGCCTCGGTGGGCTCGCCCTTGTTTTCCTTCCTCTTCCGCCGCTTGGGCGCGGCGTCCGGGGTGCCCTCTTCCTCTTCCTCATCGAGGTCGAGCGCCTTGAGGCCCTCGGGCTCATCGTCGGCGTGCCAGAGCAGCTGACGCCAGTCGAGGGTGGCAACATCCACCTGGAACTCATGGGTGATCTCCTCGTTCAGAAACTGAACCCGGGCCCGCGTCTCAGCGACCTTGACCTCGTTGCGGGAAAGCTCGGCCATCGCCGACTCCGCCTCGTTCCGGATGGAACTCAGGCCGGACTCCACGCGGTTGATCTCCTGCTCGATGGCGGAAAGCTCCTGACGGGACTTCTCCACGTTTTCCTGGGCCACCGCGAGGGTGACGGCGATTTCCTCGGCACGGGCCCGCTGGCCCGCACTCTCCTGCTCCAGGACGTTGACCTGTTCGGTCCATGTCTCGACCTCGATCTGCCGCTGGACATGCAGATCGGCGAGCTGGACCCGGCGACGCTCCATCTCCGTCAGGCCGCGGTCGAGCACCTCGACCTTTTGGCGACGTTCGGCCAGTTCCAGACGGGCCTGCGCGAGGGACTCCTTTTTCTCATCCCGGTCGGCGCGCTTTTCGTTGATGGAGGTCTCGATGGCGGCGATCGTCTGCTTCTTGGCCTCGACCGCACCATGGGCCTCCGCGAGCTGGGCCTGCGCCTTGGCCAGACGGGACAGGGCCTCGTCATGGTCCCGCTTCAGGTTGCTTAATTCGTTTTCCATCCGCTGCAGCCGGCTCCGGGAGTCGTCGAGGGAGCGCTGGGCGTTTTTCTCCTCGGTGTGCAGGGCGGCGGCATGCTGGGACGCGGCGAGCACGTCCTTGCGTTTCTGCTCAAGCGTGGCCTCGGCCTCGGCGAGCTGGGCGTTGATCTGGTCGATCAGGGCCCGCTGCTCATCATGGGCGGCCTGTTCCGATACGACGGCCTTGCCCGTCTCGCGCAAATCCACCTCGCGCTGCACGATGCTGTTGGCCGGTTTCTTGTGGTGCCCGCCGTAGACCAGCCCGCGACGATCCACGAGGTCGCCCTTCGCGGTCGCCACCATGAGGAAACTGAAGGCCGGATTGGCGCGCCAGTAATCCAGAAACACACCGAGATCATCGGCCAGATAACAGGCCGAAAGAATGGACGCTGCCGGATGGGCGGGGTCGAGGTTGGCCACGGCCTCAGTGGCCGGTTTCAGGCCGGCCGGAATGTCACTGCTGCCCGACGGTCCCACCAACCCGGGAATCTGAAGGCAGACGCTGCCGATCTGCTCGGTTTCCAGCTGGGCAAGAATCTTCTGCGCGGTAGCCAGATCAGACACGGCGATGGCCTCGACCGAGGCTCCCAACAGTGCCTCCAGGGCCTTGGCGTATTCGGAACGGACCTCCAGCCCCTGGGTGATCGGGGTGACTTTCTGATCGCCGAGAACGCCGGCAAGGCGTCCTTGCAGGAGGGCCTTGGCACCTTCGCCGAAACCTTCCCACTTCTCCTGGAGCTGCTGCAGCAACTTCAGGCGCGCGGTCTTTTGCGCCAGACTGCGATCGATCTCCTGCAGACGGCGTTGGGCTTCGCGGAAGCGGTGCGTCGCCTCCTGGAGGGCGGCCTGCGCGGCCTGGGCCTCGTTGTTGGTGCGACTCTGCTCGATCCGGGCTTCCTGCACCCGCTGGCTCGCCTCGGCGAGGGCCGAGGCCGCACCTTCCACCGCACTGCGAAGCTGATCCAATTCCTGTGACAGCTGGTCAAAACGATTCTGGCTCGTCCGGGCATCCACCTCGAGCCCCGAACTGTCGGTGCGCAACCGGGCCACCGTGCTCTCCAGTTGGAGCAGCTGGAATTTTTCCTGGTTGATCTGCTGCTCGGCCTTCGTCAGCTCGCCTTCCAAGACCGCCAGCTCCCGGTTCCGGTCCTGGAAAACCGCATCCGAGCTGCCCAGCAGGCTGAGCTGGGTCTGCTTGTCCTGTGAACCGGTGTCGACCTGCGACGCGAGCTCGCGGAGCTGCATTTCCAGTTCGGACAGGTCTTCTTTGCCGGACTCCAGCCGTTCGAGCAGGCCGGTGCGTTTGACTTGGGCCATGCCCGACTGGTTCTCGGCCTGTTCCTTTTGGGAACGCAGATCAAAGACGGCCTGTTGGGAATCCTGCACCCGCTGGCTGACCGCACTGCGGGCCGCCTTTTGCTCGTCGAGCCCCCGGGACTTTTCCTCGAGTGTCGCCCGCCGCGAATCGGCCGCCGCGCGCAGTCCGTTCACCCGTCCCTCAACCTCGGCCAGCTGGGTGCTGAGAGCCAGCCATTGCCGGCTGCCTTGGGCGAGTGCCAGGTGACGAAGACGGAAACTCAGACGCTTGAAGCGCATCGCCTTGGCGGCCTGCCGCTTCAGGCTGCCGATCTGCCGGGCCACCTCGCTGATGACGTCGGACACCCGGGCCAGATTCTGCTCGGTCAGGGCCAGCTTGTTCATCGCCTCGCGACGCTGGCTCTTGTACTTGGTGATACCGGCGGCCTCTTCGAACACCACCCGGCGTTCCTCGGGCTTCGACGAAAGAATCTGGTCGATCTGGCCCTGCGCCATGATCGAGTAACTGGTCCGGCCGACGCCGGTATCCATGAAAAGCTTGTGGATGTCCTTCAGGCGGCAGGCCTGGCCGTTGAAGTAATACTCACCCTGCCCATCACGGGAGACCCGGCGCATGATCTCGATCTCGTGGAATTCGCTCCCCAGCTGCTTTTCACAGTCGGTCAGCAGAAGGGCGACCTCGGAGAACTGGGCCGCCTTGCGGGTGTCAGCACCCTCGAAAATCACGTCCTGCATCTTCCCACCACGCAGCGCCTTGGCGCTCTGTTCACCCAGCACCCAGCGGATCGCATCGGCGATGTTGCTCTTGCCGCAACCGTTGGGACCGACGATCGCCGTGACCCCGGGCTCGAAGCTGAGTGTGGTGTTGTCGGCGAAACTTTTGAAACCGTGGAGCTTGAGAGCCTTGAGATGCATTATGGCTTAAAGTGAAAAACTGAGGGAGGCCCGTTGCCCGGTGCAACGGAAAAAACATGTCCGGACCCCAAGGAAAATTGTTAACAATTTCGACTGCCGGCTTGACGTTCGCTACTAGGTTTCCGACCGGCTTGCCACGTTCCACCTATGGGTTGAACGTGCGCCATGCCTCCTGTTCCCGCCGCCGCCCCCGATCAGATCCGGCGGTACCTGCCATGGCTGGTGGCCGTGGCCCTGTTCATGGAGAACCTGGACGCCACCATCGTGAACACGGCCGTGCCGGTGATGGCGGCCAGCCTGGACGTCCAACCCCTGGCGCTGAAGGCCGTCCTGACCAGTTACACCCTCAGCCTCGCGGTCTTCATCCCGATCAGCGGTTGGATGGCCGACCGTTTCGGGACCAAGCGGGTTTTTCAGCAGGCGGTGCTGCTGTTCGCCCTCGGTTCGCTGTTCTGCGGCCTCTCGGTCAACGTGCCCATGCTGGTGGTTTCCCGCATTCTGCAAGGCATGGGTGGCGCCATGATGACACCCGTGGGGCGAATCGCCCTGGTCCGGACCTTCCCCCGCTCAGAACTGCTGCGGACCATGAACTACGTGATCATTCCGGCGCTGATTGGCCCGATGATCGGCCCGTTTGCCGGCGGCGTGATTGTCCATTGGGTGCACTGGCGGATGATATTCTTCATCAACCTGCCCTTTGCCATTGCCGGGTTCTGGCTGGTGCAGCGCTTCATGCCCGACTACCGGGATGAGCAGATTCCACCCCTGGACCGGGTCGGGTTCCTCCTTTTCGGGACGGGCATCGCCCTGCTCTCCTATTTGCTCGAAGTGTTTGGCGAACACCGGCTCTCGGCAGGACCACTCAGTCTCCTGGCGGTCGGCTCCCTGCTATTGCTCGCAGCGTATGGCTGGCACGCCAGCCGCGCGGCCTCCCCGGTGTTATCCTTGTGGTTGTTCAAGGTCCGCACTTTCCGGCTATCCGTGATCGGTGGCTTCGTCACCCGCCTGGGCGTCGGCGGCATGCCTTTCCTGCTGCCTCTGCTTTACCAACTGGGACTCGGCTATGAACCATGGCAGGCGGGCCTGCTCACGATGCCCACGGCCGGCGCCGCGATGCTCATGAAAATCTCCAGCCGGCCCCTGCTCGCCCGGTTCGGGCATCGGAACATCCTGATCGCAAACACCCTGTTGATCGGCGTGGTCGTGACGCTATTCAGCCAGATCGGCCCCGGCAGCCCGATCTGGATGATTCTCTGCCTGGGCCTGAGCCAGGGCTTCTTCATGTCGCTCCAGTTCACGAGCATGAATTCCCTTGCCTATGCGGATGTGGAGGATCGCAACGCCAGCAAGGCCAGCAGCATCGCCAGCACCGGCCAGCAGCTCGCGCTCAGCTTCGGCGTGGCCTTCGCTTCGTTGGTGGCGGGCTGGTTCCTGCGCGGTCTGGACCAACACAACCCCGCCGAAGTGGTCCCGGCCCTGCATCGCGCTTTCATCACCATGGGGCTGCTGACGATGATTTCCTCCCTGACCTTCTGGGGCCTGCATCCCGACGACGGCAACAACGTGAGCAACCGGCAGAAGCTGACCTAGCCTCGCCCGGGCAATCGGATTCTCAATCCACCTCCAACCGCTTGCCCAGACTGATCGCACCCTCGACGTTAAAGCCGATGCGCTCGTAGAAGGAGATCGCCTCGCGGTTTTCGGGACGGACCTGCAGATTGATCTTCGGACACCCCACGGCGCGCAAGCTGCGCTCGGCTTCGGCCATCATTTTCCGGCCAAGTCCGGTCCGGCGGTGATCCGGGTGCACCGCAAGATAATTGATCCAGCCGCGATGGCCTTCGTAGCCGGCCATGACGGCTCCGACGAGAAAGCCGTCCGACTCGGCCACGAGGAACCATTCCGGATTTACGCGGAGCTTCCGCGCAATGTCCTTGTGCGGGTCGTTCTGCGGTCTCAACAGGCCACAGGATTCCCAGAGCCGGATGACCGTAGGTTCATCATCGGGACGAAAACGTCGAATGGTGACGGGATGAGGCATGCTCTGCCCGGTTGTGCCGTCGTTCATTTATGATCCCAAGGCAGATGGATCTGCAGCTTAGGGAATTTCCAGATCCGGACCTCTTTGAACATCTTTCCGGGATTCATGATTCCGCGCGGATCGAGGGCCTTCTTAACCGCCTGCATGGCCTTGATCTGGGCCGGTGAGTGTTGGATGCGAAGGAACGGTGTCTTCGCGAGACCGATGCCATGCTCTCCGGAAATCGCACCGCCGAGACTGACCACCGTCTCCATCAGATTCTGCACGGCCAACTCCGCCGCCTTGGTCTCGTCCGCATTCGCCCGGTGATACATGATGTTTACATGCAGATTGCCGTCCGCCAGATGCCCGAAGGTCGGAATCGCCAGGCCGGAAGTCTTTTTCAGACGCGTGAGGTAACGGGCAAATTGCTCATACTTTTTCATCGGCACCACGATGTCCTCGTTGAGCTTGGCGTCGCCCAGCTCGAACATCGCTCCCGAGCACTTGCGACGCACGGCCCACAGCTCCTCTGCCTCCGCGCGGTCACGGGCCGCCTTGAAAGCCAGCGCATGTTGCGCCGCCCAGGCCAGCACCTCCCGCTTGACGTCGGCCACCTCGCTGCGCGCCCCCGCCAGTTCCAGCAGGATCACCGGCCGGCCGGCCTGACCCGGGAAAACACTCTTCCCGGTGGCCCGCTCCGCGCACAGCACGCTCTCGCGATCGAGAAACTCGCAGATGGCCGGTTGCACCTTCGCCCTGAACAAGGTCCGGGCCGCCGAGAGCGCCGTGGTCTCATCCCGGAAAGACGTCAGCAAGGTCCAGCGCGCGGCCGGTTGCGGCACGAGCTTGAGCACGGCGCCCGTGACCACGCCGAGCATGCCCTCGCTGCCGATCCACAGGTCGCGCAGGTTGAAGCCCGCGGCAAATTTCTTCGTTGCCGTGCCCCACTCCACCGCTTCCCCCGTCGGCAGGTAACCACGCAGGGCGATCACGAAGTCGCGCGTCACCCCGTACTTGCCCCCGTGCATGCCACCGGCGTTGCAGGCGATGTTGCCGCCGATCGTGCAGTAGTTCTTGGAAGAAGGATCGGGCGGATAAAACCAGCCCAGTTTCTCCGCCGCGGCTTGGATTGCCGCGGTCGTCGCCCCGGCCTGCACGTGCGCCATGCCGGCATCGGCATCGATCGACACCTTTTTCAGCCGCAGCATGTCGATCACCCAACCACCCCGCACCGGCGCGGCGGAGCCCATGAGAGTCGTGCCGCGGCCCCGCACGGTGACCGGGATCCGGTGAAGGTTGGCCAGCTCAAGGACCGCCCCGATCTGGGACTCTTGCCGCGGGGTGATCACGGCGTCGGGCAGGAAAGAAATTTTGCTGCTGTCGAACGAGGCCGCCCACCGGCCTTTGGCCGAGGTATCGACGCACGCGCCCAACCGACGCTTAAGGGAGAGAGTAACTTGCGCAGGAGATTTCATTAGCGAAACAGCAATAAATGCCGCGCCTCCACGCAGAGCAATCCCGCATGACACCCTCGCGCAAAGTTTCGCTTTGTGTGCACCGGTCGCGTCTGTTCAACTGACCATCCCATGACGCGTATTCTCCTCACGACCACTTCCTTTCAAGACACCCCCGGGGCGCACCACCAGATGCTCGCCGACACCGGTTGGGAAATCATCCGGGCCCGCGGCCCGCTCAACGAGGCCGACACCCTGGCCCTCGTCGGTGAGATCGATGGTTACATCTGCGGCGACGACCTGATCACCCGTCAGGTGCTGGAGAAAGCCCGCCCCCGCCTCAAGGTCATCAGCAAATACGGCATCGGCGTGGACAAGATTGACGTGAAGTCCTGCACCGAATTCGGCCTCCCGCTGCTCTTCACGCCCGGGGTCAACCACACGACCGTCGCCGAGCACACCTTCCTCCTGCTGCTCGCTCTGGAGAAGAACCTCCTCTTTCACACCGACTCCACCCGCGCCAACACCTGGAAGCGCAAGACCGGCCACGAGCTCCTGGAAAAGACCATCGGCATCATCGGCCTCGGCCGCATCGGCAAGGAAGTCGCCATCCGCGCCCGCGCCTTCGGCATGAATGTGATCGGCTTTGACGTCTATTGGGACGAAAAATTCGCCGCCGCACACAACGTGAAGCGCGCCGCCAATCTCGACGATGTTTATGCCGCCGCCGATTACCTCTCCCTGCACACCAATCTCACGCCCGAGACCCGCGACATGATCAGCGCGAAGTCCTTCCCGAAAATGAAGAAGGGCGTCCTGATCCTCAACTGTGCCCGCGGCGAGATCGTCCACACGGCCGACATGGTGGAGGCCCTGAAGTCCGGCCAGGTCGGCGGCTACGGTACCGACGTGCTCGACTCCGAGCCCCCGACGCCCGATCACCCGCTGCTTAAGCTGCCCAACGTGGTCTGCACGCCGCACATCGGCTCGCGCACCTACGAGAGCGTCGTCCGCCAGGCCACCACCGCCGTCCGCAACCTCATCCTCGCGATGAACGGCGAGAAACCCCTCGCCCAGATCAACCCTGAGGTTCCGGTCAAGAAGGTCGTCTAAATTCAATATCAATAGGACCTATCGGACATATACGACCGATAGGCCCCATAATACTCCACTTCCCATGCCCGACACTTATTTCATCGTTCCCGAGTCCCAGCACAACGCCCTCATCCAGGCCGCCTACCAGCACCGCGGTTTCCAGGCTGACGAATCCGCCGAAGGCGCGCGCTTCTGCGCCGAGGCCTCGCGTCACGGTATCCGTACCCACAACGGCATCAAGGCCCTCCACCTTGATCACCTCTTCGGCTCCGGCTCGAAGGGTTGCGTCCCCGGCGCCAAGATCGAGGAAAAGCCCTCCCGGTTTGCCGCGGCCAAGATCTGGAACGCCAACAAGAAGCTCGGCCAGTCGACCGCCTACCGCGCCATGGCCGAGGCCATCCGCCTCGCCGACCAATACGGCGTCGGCACCGTCTCCGTCGACAACGCCTTCCACTACCTGTGGGGTGGCGGCTACGTGATGGACGCCGCGCGCAAGGGCTACATCGCCTACACCAATTGCACCGCCGCCCTCGCGGAGGTCGTACCTTTCGGCGGCAAGTTCCCGACCCTGGGCACCAACCCGCATTCCTGGGGCTTCCCCACCACCGAGGCGGTCGGTTACCCGATCGTCATCGACTGGGCGACCTCCGTCGTGGCCATGGGCCGCGTTCAGCAGCTTGCCCGCGAGGGCAAGTCGCTCCCGCCCGACGCTGCCGTCGACGAGAACGGTGTCGTCACGACCGACCCGAAAAAGGCCAAGTTCCTCATCCCCTTCGGCGCCCACAAGGGCTACGGCCTCTCGCTCATCAACGAGATCGTCGGCGGCTTCATCGGTGGCTCCCTGCCCACGATCCGCAACCGCTGGGAAAAGGCCGAGGGCGACAAGGGCACCTGCTGCTTCTTCTTCCAGGTGATCCACCCCGACGCCATCAGCGGCGGGGCCTTCGCCAAGGGCCGCAACCAGAAGGAAAACGTCAAGGCCGTCATCGCCGACGTCCTCGGTCACGGCAACGAGAAGTGCATGCTGCCGGGCCAGCTTGAGGCCGGTTGGGCCGCCCACACCGCCAAGGCGGGTGGTCTGCTCTTCAGCAAGGCCGAGCTCGACGCCTTCAATGAACTCGCCGCCGAGGCCGGGCAACCGCTTTGGCAGCCGGCTTCGTTCAAGACGGTGACGATCTGAACCACCTCCGCTCCCACTGACCGCCGTCCTGCGTGAGGCGAAGGCTATCCGGGATATTCCCGCGCTTTGGGCGTGCGAATATCCCGCGACCACCTTCCATTCATCCCGCATGACCGGCCGCGCGTTGCACCCTACGGAATGAAAGCCCTGCTTGATCCCTGGCGGCAGATGCTGCGTCATCGCGAGTTCGGCATCATGGCCGCCAGCAATCTCGTGCTGGGCATGGCCTATTCCTTCGTCGCGCCGTTCTACTCGATGTTCGGCACCATCGAGGTTGGCATGTCCAATTGGGTCTTCGGGGTGTTCATGACCGTAACCTCGCTGAGCGGCATCGCCATCACCACGGTGCTTTCGGGCTGGTCCGACACTCGCATCAGCCGCCGGGCGATCCTGCTGATGAGCTGCCTAAGCGGCTGCGCGGGCTACGTCGGTTACGCCTTTGTCCGTGATGTGCTCTGGCTGACCGTGATTGGCTCACTCGCACTCGGCCTGTCCTCCATCACGTTTGCGCAGCTCTTCGCCTACCAGCGGGAGTTCCTGACGCGGCAAGGCGTGGCCTCCGCCGAGGCGCCCCTGTACATGAACATTTTCCGGTTGTTGTTCTCCCTGGCCTGGACAATCGGGCCGGCCATCGGGGCGTGGGTGATGGTGCATTACTCCTACCGGGGAACCTTCCTGGCCTGCGCCGCCCTCTTCGGTCTGCTGTTTCTGATCGTCTGGCGTTTCATTCCGGCGCGGCCCCCCACCGCGGCCGCCCTGGCCCTCAAGGTGCCGCTGGGGCGACTGCTGCGCCGGCCCGATCTGCTGTGCTATTTCACGGCCTTCGTGCTCGTCTTCATCTGCATCACCATGGGCATGATGAATCTCCCTCTCCTGATCCTGCGCACCATGTCCGGCACCGAGCAGCAGGTGGGCATCGCTTATAGCGTCGCACCAATCTTCGAGTTGCCGTTCATGTTCTACTTCGGCCTGCTCGCCTCCCGCAGCCATCCGGGGCGGTTGATCCGGCTCGGCTTGGTCATCGCCGTGGCCTACTACGCGATGCTGTTTTTCGTCCAGCAACCCTGGCATATCTACCCCGTGCAGATCCTGAGTGCGGCGATGATCGCCGTGGTCTCCGGCATCGCGATCACGTTTTTCCAAAACTACATCCCGGATCACCCCGGCACGGCCACCAATCTCTACACCACCGCCAACCGCCTCGGTTCGACGATCGGTTACCTGAGCTTCGGCATGCTAGCGGGCAGCCTGGGCTACCGGGCGATCTTCCTGGTTTGCACGGCACTCTGCGCGGCGGCCTTCCTCCTGCTCTGGTTATCCCGGGAAAAGCACGAGCAGGCCACGGTACCGACGGCGGCCTGACGTCAACCCGCCTCCACCGCGGTCATCCGTTCCATGGCGAGGGTGCGGCAACCCTTGAGATCGGTTTTCCCCGTGCCGAGGACGGGAATCTCATCCACCTTGAAAACCATTTTGGGTACCCAAAGGTTGGGGAACCCTGCCTCCAGTAATTTCTCACGGATCGCCGGCAGGGCAACCTCCTTGGTGGTGAGCAAGACGAGAGCCTCACCTTTCACCGGATCAGGCACCCCCGTGACAGCCGCGGTCGGACCTTCGTTCTGGTCCCACTCGAACGCGGTGATGATCCGCTGCTCGATCGTTCCATGCGGCACCATTTCCCCGCCAATCTTCGAGAAGCGGGACAACCGGCCCTCGATGAACAGGAAGCCATCGTCATCGATGCGCCCCAGATCCCCGGTAACAAACCACCGGTCCTTGAGCGCGGCATCGGTCTTCACCGGGTCGTTGAGATAACCGGGAAATACATTCGGCCCCTTTAGCCAGAGCATGCCGGTTGAATTGAAGGGCAGTTCCTCCCCGGTCTCCGGGTCCGTGATGCGCGCCGTGGAGCCGGGCAGCAGACGGCCGACCGCCCCCAGCCGCTTGCCTTCCTGATGTTCGGCCGTCGAGGTGGTGATGGGCGGGTGGTACTGGTTGATGCTCGCGGCGGGCGTCGTCTCGGTGAGCCCGTAGCCTTGCAGAATCTCGATGCCGAACTGCTGGAGAAAGGCATCGTACAGGTCCATGGGCAGCTTCTCCGCGCCGGTGACCACAAGATTGAGGCTCTTGAGCTCCTCCTTGGTCGCCTTCTTCAGGAAGGGCCGGATGAAGGTCGGGGCCCCGATCATGACCGTGGCTTGCTCCTGATGGATGGCCTCGACGATTTTCTTGGTGTCGAGCGGACTGGGCAGCGTGACCACCCGGCAGCCGCGGATGAGCGGATACCACAGGGTCACCGTGAAACCGAAGGAGTGAAAGATCGGCAGACACCCCAACATCGAGGCCGACTCGGGCAAAATGGAGAGCGAGGAAATCTGCGCGCAATTCGAGAGGATGTTCCGATGCGTGAGCACCACCCCCTTCGGCTCGCCCGAACTGCCGCTGGTGAACAATAACGCGGCCTCCTCCTGATCACCGTAGCGAGGAAGTCCCATCAGGCTCGCGACCCATTGGTTGGGAAGCAGGTTGACAGCCAGCAACCAGGGCACGATGGCGCGCTTGCCTCCGGCCGCTTCCAATACCTTGCGGAAATCGAGCGTATTCTCCGGGAACGGGAAATTCGGGACCTTCGCCCGCATCGCGTCGGCCGTGAGCACTGTCCGGACTTCCCCGAGGCGAAGCGAGGCCTCGATGGAAGCGCGGCCGGCCGTGAAATTGAGGTTTACCGGCACCTTGCCCGCACAGGCGATCGCGAGGTTTGCAATGGTCGCGCCAGCGCCGGGCGGCAGCA
>Ga0208263_100081_pt1 | contig 39954 bp, 38 predicted proteins | sample LakWasMet28_LOW6_2_FD_183872 | JGI IMG/M metagenome (GOLD analysis project Ga0208263, IMG submission 183872) | Freshwater sediment methanotrophic microbial communities from Lake Washington under simulated oxygen tension - Sediment Metagenome... | ecosystem: Environmental > Aquatic > Freshwater >... | reverse complement strand
CGGGAGCAACTTCAGCCGCAGCGCCAAACCGCAGCGGGGGCTGACTGAGCCATGAGACCCCACGCCGAGGCACCCAACGGAGTGTTCGCCGAGGACCTCCTGCTCTACGGCTCGCTGGAGCGCGGCGCGATCGCCGTGAAGGGCTTCTGGATTGAGTCGCCCGACCTGCGGGGCGCCAGCAATGAGCGGAAGAACGCGTTTCAGGACCAAGTCCGGGCGCTGTTTGCGCTCGTGTCGCCGGGACGCCGGCTGCAGGTGCAGTGGTCCTGCGACGCGGACTACCGGCGTGAGTTGCTCCGCTATCACGCGGAGACGCAGCAGACCGCGCATCCGGCCATCCGCCGGGTCCGGAACGAGCGGTTCAGCCGCTACTGGCGGCGGATGCACGCCCGCGAACTGCGGCGGGAGCGGCTTGCCATATTTCTATCCATCGAGGTCACCGCCTATTCGGGCAATCTGGTCACGCGCCGGAGTCTGCTCGACCGCTACCGGAAGCTGCTGAAGGAATTGCAGGCGCAGTTCGCAGAATTCGCCGGAGCCGCGCGTGCGATCTTCGGGCCTGACACCCCCGTCCGACCCATGGACGATGCGGCGCACTGCGAGTGCCTGCACCGCTTCCTCAATCCGGGGCTCGCCCGGCGGGACGCGGGTGCGCCTCCCTGCGATCCCGGCCTGACCATCCAAGAGAACTGCTGGCTCGCCGACGGTGTGGGCCAGCCGGACGGCGGGTTCCATCTCGACGGGCACTATCACTGTGTTTTGGTGCTGACGCGGTGGCCGCACGGCACGAAGCCGGGCATCGTCACTCATCTCACCGGGCTGCCATTCCTTGACTACCAGATTTCGGTCAATGTGACGCCCGTCGAGACCCGCGGGGAGATCCACCGGGAAGAGCGCGCGATGGAGCGGCTCGCCGGCGAATACGCCGGGGAGAAGCGACACTCCCTGTGGGTCGCGCTCCAGAAAAAGGAGCGCAAGATTGAGAGCCTGGCGGGCGGCTTCGCCCGGCCGTTCCGGGTCGGCTATGTCATCCGGGTGTGGGACGCCACGCGTCAGGGCCTGCGCGACAAGGTGAGCCAGTTGCAGGCGGCCATCCATGCGATGAATGGTGCACAGTATTACGAATGCGCGCGGCCGACGACGGCGAAGAAACTTTTCTTCGGATCATGGCCGGGCTGGACCCACTCGTCCTACCGGGACTGGGACCTGTATGCCGAGGACGCCAACCTGGCCGACCTGCTGCCTTTCTCCAGCACCTTCACCGGCTGCCTCGACACGGCCGAGGCGCTTTACGATGGCGTGAACCGGAATCTGGTCGGCGTTAGCACGGCCATCGGCGGTTCGCCGCAGCACGCGGTGGTTTTCGGGATGAGCGGAGTGGGCAAATCGGAGAAGATGCGCGACCTGCTCCTCCAGACGGCGGGGCACTACGCCTACACGCTGATCGTCGAGGAGGGACTCTCCTACAAATCTTTCACCGAGGAGTTGGGAGAAACGCCCATCGTGGTTCAGCCCGATGCGCCGCTCACGCTCAATTACCTCGACACTTTGGGCCTGCCGCTCACGCAACTCCAGGTGGCGAGCGCGGTCGCGTTGTTGGCACGCATGACCGGCGAGCCAGCCGATGCGGAGCGGCAGGCCCTCCGGCAGGCGCAATTGGCGCAGTATGTGCACCTGCTCTACCAAGACGCGTTCGCAGACTGGTCGCGGTCGCATCCCGAGCAGGCACGCGAGGCCAGGCGTCTGGCCTGTGCCGTCCACCGCTGGCGCGAACGGATGCCGGCGGGCACGACGGCTCTGGAGGCTTACGCCGAGCTACGTGATCGGCGGAACGCGCATGACGCCGAGACGATGGAATTCGTCGCCCGGTTGGACGAGGCGACGATCACGAAGTTCGCGCAGGACCCGGCCACCGCGCGGCTCGTGGCGCACACGGCGTGCGCCTTCTGGACCCCGGCGGATTTTCCCACGCACGGGGCACTCGTCGAGCTGCTGGCCTACGGTCGGCTGCCGGAGCATCCCAAGGAGGAGACCGACCGGCTCGCGACGCTGTTGGGTGCCTGGACCGCGCGCGGGCAGTTCGGCCGACTCTTCGACGGCGTCACCAACGTGTCGCTGAAGCGCAGCGTCGCACATTTCGAGCTGGGGCTCATCCCGGAACAGGCGGTCGAATTGAAAACCGCGGCCGGACTTCTCATTTCCGGATTTGCGCGTCAGCATATCCTCGGGCTGCCGCGGGCGCAACGGAAGCGGATCATTTTCGAGGAGGTCGCGCGGTTCCTCGATGTGCCGGGCGGCGAGGCGATTGTCGCCGAGAGCTACGCCCAGCTGCGGAAGTTCAACTGCTGGGCGGTCAGCGTCGTGCAGCAATACGCCCGCTTCCGTGCCTCGCGCGTGCGCGCGGCCGTTATTGGTAACGCAAAACAATTCTTTTTGATGCGGCAGGCGGACCGGAGCGACCTGCTCGACCTTGCGCGTGACCTGCCGCTGCCGGAAAGCGCGCTGGAGGTCATCCCCAACTACCAGCTGCCGGAACAGCAGCCGGCCGGGCACCGGCATTCCTCCGTGTGCTATTTCCTGCCCACGGCTCAGCCGCCGCAATGCGGCACGCTCCTTCACATCCAACCCCCACCGGAGGCGACCCATGCGTCTGTGCCTGCCGCTTAGTCTGCTGCTGTGCGCCGGGTGCGCCCATCCGGCCGGGCCCGAGGCCGCCGTCAACCAGGCGGTGAAGGCGCGGTATTGGGCGATCCAAGAAGCGCAGCGGGAAATCCCACCGGCACCGGCCGCCCGTGTTCGGCTCCGCCAGCCGGCCCGGCTCGAGGACGGCGCCCTCCGCGTGCCTTCGACCGTGGAAATATTCCTGCCCCACTCCCCATGAAACTGATCCCCCTCGTTCTTCTCGTTGGGCTCACTAGCCCGGCCTTCGCCCAATGGGTCGTCACCGATCCCGCCAACACGGCGGTCAATGCCGCCATCAAGGGCAACCAGATCGCGCAGCACGCCGAGACCATGCGGCAGTGGGCCGAACAATTGGAGAAACTGAACCGGCAGATCAGGCAGGTCGAGGACCTGCTGGCCACACAGCGGTTGATCCGGGACGTCATGGGCGACCCGGCCCGGGCCGGGGACCGCGTGGTCCGCCGCACCCTCGGCGAAACCGAGTTTGTAAAAACCTACGGCGAAACGATGGACGCCATGCGGCGGCTGTCCGACGCGGTGGGCTCCCTCAAGCGCACCTCGGAGGGTATCTATCGCGCCTTGGACGACCGAACCTCGTTGGGTGCCAGCTTCGTCCGGCAGCCGGAGCTCTATCGCCGCTATGCAGCGGTCGAGCGCCAGGGCGACAACGTCGGTGCCGTCCTGGCCGCCACCGACGCTGACATCGCCGCGGTGCAGACGGACCTGGCGGCGGCCGTCAGCGACCTGCGAAACGCGCCGACCCAGGCGGAAACCGAGAAGCTGCACGCCACCATCGATGCGCTCAACGGGCGGCTGGCCGGACTCGCGGCCCGGCGGAGCGAGGAAACGGACAAACTCTTGGCCGCCCAGATCCTCAACGAGAACCAAGCCGAGAAGGAACGGCGGGACTTGCAGGAAAAACAGATCGCCGAGGAGCGGCAGTCGGTGGCGGCAGCCAACGCCTGGCAGCGGTCGCTGCGGCTCACCCCGACCAACTACACGCGCCCATGAAAAAAATGGCGGTCTATCTTCTAGTCTTACTCGTCGGCATCGCCTTGGGCGGCTGGCTCATGTGGCGGCGGCAGCCGCGTCCGGTCGCGCCGGCCGGGATGCAACCGGCCGATGCGTGGCAGGGTTCGATCAAGCTGGACCGGGGCGGCAGCTACACGCCCGACGAGGCGGCAAAGAAACGCCTGCTCGAAAAACTGAAGGCCGAGGAGGAGCGGCAGCGCCCGCAGGAGCGCCGGAACTGATGGACAACTTCGTCCCAAGCTTCCGCGAATCCATCGTGGCGCTCACCGAGTCGCTGCGGTTCGTGGTCTATTTCGTGTGCGTCGCGGGGCTCATGCTCCGCGTCAGCCGGGCGCGGCCCGAACAGGACAGCCTCGTGCAGCCCATCGTGCGCGCGGTCCTCGTGGTCGGTTTCACCGCCACGCTGCCGTGGTGGTTCGCGTTCACCGAGGACTCGTTCCTCTCGATGGCCGAGGTGTTCCACCACGGTTATACGGAACACCCGATGCAAGCCGCCGCGCTGCTGCGGGATGGCATGACGGACAGCGCGAACGACTTCAGCTTCGCGCGGATCGGCGAGTCGCTGTATCGGGCGTTCCTCATGGGGTCGGGCAAGCTCGTGGTGCTCGTGGCGAGCGTGCTGCAGCTGCCTCTGCTCATCCTGCACTACATCCTGAAGCTGCTCTGCTTCCTGTTCCTGCCGGTCGCGCTGTCGATGTTCATGCTGCCGGGCCTCGACAACCTCGGGGTGCGGTATCTGCAACAAACGCTCGCCGTGCTCGCGTGGCCGGTCGGCTTCGCGATCACCGAACTGGTCACCTGGAATCTCCTGACCGCGTATTCGACCAACCTGGCCACGGCCTACGGCTTGCGGCCCGGCGAGATCGACGCGATGTCCTTCGCCAGTTTGTTGGGAGCATTGTTTGCCGCCGTGTGGCTGGTGCTCGGCACACTGGGGACGCCGTTTCTGATGCAGATGCTCTTCTGCTCCGGCTCGCCCCTGTCGGGCGGAGGCAGCCAGGGGCTGCAGCAACTCTACACGTTGCAGCAGGTGATCTGGCTCGCCAAGTCGCTCAAGACGGGGGGTGCCGCGGCGGTGGTTGGCTCCGTGGGTGGAGCCGGGACGACCCCGCCCGGCGGTGGATCGCCGCCACCGGCCATGCCGACGCCGATGCCGCCGCCTTCGCCGGCACCGGTGTCACCGGTGAGCGCGCCCAAGGCCGACCCTTCCGGCGATCAGGCCGTCGCCACCCTCCTTGCCTCGACGCGGATGCCCACGCCGCAAACCACCTGCTGACCATGAGCGAAACCTTGCGCGAAACTCCCGCCCCGCACGTGCGGCTCGACCCGGCCGCGGCACCCCGCCACCGCCGGCATCCGCTGGAATTGTTCACCGACTACGCGGTGGCGGCGCGGCTGTGGTTCCTGGTGGCGCTGGTCGCCACGGCCTACGCGGTCGTCGCGCCGTATCTCGTGATCCGCGCCTACCGCACCCGGGAGCGGGTCGTCATCCTAGACGCGGCCGGGACGTTTCATCAGAGCCCGCTCCTCGGCTTCGAGGAGGCCGGCAAACTCCATGAAATGCACGCGCTCCTCGCGTGCCTGGCACTGTGGTCGCGCAATCCCGCGGGCAGCGACCACCCGGAGCTGCTGGAAAAACTGTTCCTGCCGGAGGCGCTGAAGCAGGCGCGCGAGGAGATCGCGCGCAGCGCGGAGGAGTTCGCGGCCAAGTCGCTGCACCAAAAACCCGAGGTGCTGAAGCTCACGGTGCTGGAGACCCGCGAGGACACCGTCCTCGTGCAGGTCGAGGGCCAGTGGATTCGCACGGGCCTGTTTCAGGGCCGGCCGTTCACGGAGGCGCCCGCCTTCACGGCGCGGTTCACCTTCGCGCGCAACCCCAACCTGGCCGTCAACGGCCGCTACCCCCTCGCCGTATGGCTCTACGAAATCTTGCCGTAGTGGTGCTGCTCATGAACAGCTGGGGACTGGTCTTCGCGGCCTCCGGGGAGGCGATTCGGACCTATCCGCTCGACGAGCGGATGGCCTACTCGATCCGCGTCAGCCGGGAGGAACCGACCACCTGCCTGTTCCCCGGGACGCTCACCGCGTTGGAAAGCGCCAACCTCTCGACCAAGCCCGAGGACGCGCCGCCGGTGCTGCTGTCCTACCAGCCGGGCACGAGTTTCTTTTCCGTGCGGGCGCTCCGGGCGGATGCGACCGCCGCCGTCAACGTGGTCTATCGCGGACGGGTGTATGTCTTCACCTTCCGCGCGGCGGACGAAGCCGACCGTGCGGTGTCGTTCTTCGACGCACCGGCCGCGACCGCGCCGGGCGCGACTCCGGTCCTCGTGCGCAGCCTGCTCGACCGCGCGAAGAACCACGCGCTCCTGGCTGCGCAGTATCCGGCGCTAACGCAGGCGGTCGAACGGGCCGAACCGCGCAGCGTCACGCGGTATCCGGGTTTCACGGTCACTTTGGAGGAGGTGTTCCGTTTCGATGCGGAGGACACGCTCATTTTCCGCGTGCGGGCCGAGAACCCGGGCGCGGCCCCGGTCCGTTTCGATGCGGACAGCCTCGCCGTGCGGGTCGGGTCCGAAATCTACCCGGCGGCCCTCGCCGACACCACCGGCGAACTCCCGCCGCGTGGGCACACCACGGTTTGGTTTGCCGTGACCGGGGCCCCCGGCGGGGGCCGGGCCAATCTCTCCGTGCAGAATGTCTTTTCGGTGCTCGTCACCCGGCTGCCATGAAGTTCGATACGACATTCCTTGCGTCGCCCACCGGCCAGATTGTCCTAGTCGGAGCACTGGTCGTTTTCGCCGGATTCGCGCTCTACACCCAGCGCCAGCGGCGGACGGCAGCGTTGCCCGCGGCTCACGGAGCACCGGTGGCCGCCATGCCCCGCACGATCCTGCGCGAAGGAGCGCGACTCAATTTCACCAAGGTTGAGGAGCCAACGCCATCCAGACCTCGCCCGGCTCAAACTCTCGCAGAGCCCAAGCCAGTCCCCGCGCAACCACCGGTCCTGCCGCTGTCGCTGATGGCGACCACTGCCGCACCAGCCGAAGCTCCCATCTCGGCCGCGCCCTACGGCCGGTTGATTCCGTGCGAAACGGTTCTCGCCATTGAATCCAACCGGCTGGAGACGCCGGTCATCGGGCTCGTGACCGAGGATGTTTGGCAGGACGGCCGGCGGGTCGTGCCCGCCGGGGCCGAGGTGCACGGCCGGGCCGCGCCCGACCGGGCGCGCGAACGCCTCGCGGCCGAAGGCACTTGGACAATTGTCTGGCGGGCCGGGGCGGAGAACGGCCGGGAATTGAGTGTCCGTGGCCTGGCTCTCGACCGGGAGCGCGACGCGACCACCGGATCATGGGGTTCGCACGACGGATCGGCCGGGCTCCGCGGCGAAGTGCTCCGCACGAGCGACTGGCGCGAGGTGCAGCTTTTCGCGGCCACCTTCTTGTCCAGCGCCACGGCCGCCCTCCAGGACACGCGTTCTGCCGCCGGGCTGTTGGGCGAAACAAGCCTGCCCGCCGCCACCGCGCGGAACGCGACCTTGGCGGGCACGGGTGCCGTGCTCCGCGAATACGCGCAGCAGATCCGCGAGGCCATCGCCCGCGACGGATTCTACGTCCGCATCCCGGCGGGCAAGGCGTTCTACCTCTATGTCACCGAAGCCATCGACCCCGGCCGCGCCCGTCTTGGCGCCGTCATTCCTGCCCATGCGAATTAGTATCCTCCTTTCCCTTTGCCTCCTGCCGTTTACCGGCTGCCAGAGCACGCCCCAAGCACCCGCACCCGCCGTCGCGCCTGTAGTGGTGGCGCCCGCACCCATGCCGGAGCGGGCCGACCCGACCGTGCGCCAGCGCCGGCACATCGAGGCGCTCATCGCGCAGAACGAGGCGCTGGCCAATCGCGTGCGCGAACTGGAGACCCAGCCGAAGCCGGCTGTGATCATGCCCAGGGAGACGCCGCCATCTGCGCTAGTCGCTCCCGCTACTGTCCCCACGTCGCCGGAGCCAGCCAGCGAGGCGGCCCTGGTGCCCAACGCGGAGGGTGTCCTCGATCTCACCGCCGTCCGCGCAGGCGACGAGGCCAATCCTTTCGCCGTTCGGACGCTGCCGCCAGAGTCCGTCCGGGAAATCGCGCTGCGCGTGGGTGGCATCGTGCGCGGGCCGTCGCCCTGTGCGCTCATCAACGGCCGGCCGGTGCAGGCGGGCGACCGCGTTGAATCACTCGATGTCGTCCGCATTGAACCGGCGGCAGTGCTCCTCCGGCACGGCGCGGAACTCCTCCGGCTGCCGCTCACGGAGAAACCTGTCCGCATCCGGCTGCCCCTCTGACATGCCAACCTTCGCCGCTATTGTCATGGACCAGACGGGCCGTCGCCGCTCACTCCGTGAGGACGCGTCCGACGAGGCGCAGCTGCGCTCACGGCTCCGCGCCCAGGCGTTCTGGCCGGTATCAGTGCGGCCGGTTCCGCCGGACCGGAAACTCGCCCGGCTGACGCTGCCCATTCGCGACTTTGTCGCACTACTTCATCAGTTGGAACTGCAGCTCCGGGCGGGCGTGACCGCGGATGTCGCATTCGGCCAGCTGGCCGACGATACGCCGCAAGGGCCGGTGCGCACGCTTCTCACACACATCAGCCAGTCCGTGGCCCAAGGTGTCCCCATCCACACGGCGTGCCGGTTCTTCGTCCGGCAGTTTCCCCCGCACATCGCGGCCATCATCGCGGCGGGCGAGGCCTCGGCCCAATTGCCCGAGGCGTTGCGCGCCCTCGCGTCGCATCTCACAAGTGCGGACGAACTCCGGCGGACAGCCAAGCGCGCCCTCATCTATCCGGCGATTGTCCTGATGGTCACCGGCGGACTCGTGGTGTTTCTTCTCGGCGGGGTGGTGCCTAAGTTCGCGGAGATCTTCGCCTCGATGCGTCTCACGCTGCCGGCCCTGACCATTGCTTTGATCCGGGTAAGCGAGGCGGTGCGCCACGGCTGGCCGGTCATAGCCGGGGTGGCGGTGGCCGTTGGCCTGCTGCTCTGGTTTGCGACGCACACGCCCGGGCTACAGAGGATGCGCGACCGGCTGCTGCTGCGCGTGCCCATTTTTGGCGAAACACTCCGCTGCCTCGCGACCGCGCGCTTCGCAGCCCACACCCGGCTACTGCACGAGGCGGGCATCCCCGTGCTGGAGTCGCTGACGACCGGGGCCGAACTCACCGGCAACGCGGTGCTGTCGGCCCAACTGCTGGCCGCCCGGGAGGGCGTGGCGGCGGGCCGGCCGCTCCATGCGGCGCTCCCGAAGGGCCACGGGTTCCCCGGATTCTTCGTGCCGGCGCTCAAGGCCGGCGAAACGACGGGCCAGCTGGGGGCCGCGTTGCGGCACATCGAGGACTACGCCGCCGGCCGCGCCCGCGAGACCCTAGCGACGGCGCTCGCCTTCCTCGAGCCGGCGCTGCTCGCCGCTCTCACCGGCATCGTCGGGCTCATCGCCCTATCATTCTTCCTGCCGCTGTTCTCGCTCTTGGGCGGCATCAACGCCCGCTGAAATTATGATTCTCTATACCTATATACTACCGATGCGCCGGATGGGCGTGCCGTTCACGCGTCTCTTGCGGGGCTTTTCGCTGTTGGAGATGGTCTTGGTCCTCTTTGTTTTGGGGATCATGGCGGCGGCGCTTTCGCCGGCCGTGCGCGACGTGGTCGAAAAGGCCCGGCGGGACGCCGAGGCGAAATCGCTGGAGGAACTGGCATCCACCGTCACCGCTTCGTTCGAGAACAGCGATCTCAGCAACCTGAATGTGGCTGCTTTGCCCGGCACGATCGGTTCCGGCGATACGGCGACCGTGTTCTCAACCTCGACCTCCGCCGGCTACGCCAACACCGCGGCAGCGGACTGGTTCACCAAGGTGGCCAAATTGCGCGGATTGACTCCGCAGATGGGCGTGGCGCCGACCGCGACCGCCCAGCCGGAACTGGCGCGCATCGCCTTCAATGCGCTCGGCAATCCACGACTGCTGATTGCGGCACCAGCGGAGTCCGGGTGCCAGCGTTTCCTGCTCGTGAGCCTTATGGCGCGGAGCGACCAGCTTGTGCTGCCGGCCTACGAAGGCAACACGGCGTGGTTCGATGCCCTGTGGAACAACAACTGGGAGAGTAAGACTGGCGCTCCGCCCGCCTACTGGTCGGGCCGGTTGACTCCGGCCCAGCTCGCCGCCTGGAGCGCAGGCAGCGGCGGCCAGACGCAGGTGAACCGGCTCTGCGTCCATCGCATCGTCCTGCCGAAGTTCCGGGTGAGCGTGAACAACAACCACCCGACCGAGCAGGCCTTCGTTTCGTTCAACAACACGAACCCCGCCTTTACGGCACCGGCCAATTCCGGGGCGAGCGTCACGCCGGAGATCCTCGGCGGGCGGCTCGTCATCATCAACCGCGGCGCCACCTGGCCGGGCGTCGAAGCGCTGCGGTTCAACCTCCACGAAAACCCGACCGTCACCCTCCAATGAACAAGCTGCTCATTCCCTTTCTTCTCGCTGTCACCGTTGCGGCGCATGCCGCCTCCATCACCTCGTCCGGCTTCCATATCGTGCCCATCACCATCACGGGAGGCAGTTACCACGTAGCGTGGGGCACTACCTGGGCGTGCGACGACTACCCGCAAAACTCAGCACCTGGCCGGATCGAATTGCTGGACGGCGCTGGCAACATCCTTGGTCGCGCCGGCGCGAGCATCTATTTCAGCGGCGGTCCGCAAGGGTCAGCCACGCTGGGCTCGCTGAGCGATCTGGACGGCTACGTTGCCGTCTGGTGTCCCAGCGGCACGCCAGCGGACGGCCAGTTGACTGCCATCTGGCACATTACCGGAGTGCCGGACGGTAACTACCAACTGCGGTTGTGGGCCTTCAACACATTCGAGAGCGGGCTTTATGCCACGAACGTCTGGACCTCCACGCATTTCTTCGGACCTGTCGGGCCGGCAAACGCAGCGCCCTCAATTAATTGGACCAGCACCCCTGCCAGTGCGGCCAACGGAGATAGCTACTACATCGCGGCGCACGGGCATGACGCGAACGGAAACCTCGCTCAGGTCAACGTCTGGAAGAACGGCCAGCCGTTCGCATTTGCGGGCGGCGGCAACGGGACAGACGGCGACTCCGGCAACTGGACGAGCGACGGCGGCCCGCAGACGGTCACGTTCACCGCCCAAGCGGTGGATGCCGATGGGGCCACGTCACCGGTCATCACCCACACCGTCATGATTAATGCCGTGGTGAATCAGCCGCCGACGGTCACACTCCTTGCTCCGGGGGCGCAGACCGTCACGGCGGGCACGGCCCTGACGATCACCAGCCGCGCCACCGATCCCGACGGCAATATCGCGAACCACCATCTCGACATCCAGCGCCCCGCCGGCGACTGGAATTTCCAAGGCGGGTTTGCGGCGGGTGAACCGTTCCAAGGCGGCCCGGTCGGCAGCGCCGCCGACTCGACGCGCTTCGCCAGCTTCACCTTCACCGACGTCGGCACCTACTATGTGAGGGCGGCGGCGGCGGACGGCAGCGGGTGGTATCATTCCGGCACCGTCGCCATCACCGTCGTTGCCCCCCCGCCGGTCCAGTTTGCGCTGATCACCGCCGCGGGTGCGGGCGGCGCAGTGTCCGCAGGCGGCACCTATACGTCCGGCACGACCGTCATGGTCATGGCCACACCGGACGGCACGCATGACTTCGCCGGCTGGAGCGGCGATGCGGGAGGCGCAGCCAATCCGCTGGCGGTTGTCGTGGACCGGGCGAAGACCCTGCAGGCGAACTTTGCACCGAAGAGTTTCTCCCTGACCACGAATGCCAGCGGTGGCGGCAACGTGACCCCCGGCGGCAACTATCCCTATGGCACGACCGTGACCATCGCGGCGACGCCGGATGCGGCCCACTACTTCACCGGCTGGACCGGCGATGCGGCCGGCATGGCCAGCTCGATTGCGGTGCTGCTCGACCGGGCGAAGTTTGTGCAGGCGCAGTTCGCGCCGAAGGCGGCGCAGAGCATCTCGTTCACTCCGCCGGGCGACCAGAATGTCGGGGCGACCCTTCCGCTCACCGCCACCTCCTCATCCGGGCTGCCCGTGAGTTTCGTGGTGCTGGGCGGTCCCGCGATATTCAGCAACGGCACGCTGACCGTGACCGGCCCGGGCGCGATCATGATCCAGGCGGTCCAGCCGGGCGACACTTACACCCTCGCGGCGGCCCCCGTCACCGGGACGTTCAATGCCGCCGCCCCGGCCGTGCTCAAATACCAGGCCGCCGCGCGCACGCTGCTCCAGACGGGGCGGACCGCGGAGGCGACCAACTATGTTCTCGGCAACCCCTGATCCCATGAGACTTCTTTCCTGCCTCCTTCTCTCGGCCGCGCTGCTCCGCGCGGCCGAGCCCAGCGAACTCGACCGCCCGGTCGAAAACCTCCGGTTGGAAAACGCGCCGCTGCCGGCGGCGCTCCGGACCCTCGCTCGCGCGACCGGCGCCACGATCTTCATTGAACCCGACGTGACGGGCGACGTGACGGTGGAGATCAACCGCGGCACGCTGCGTTCCGCGCTCGTCGCGCTCACCCGGCCCAACGGATTCCACTTCGAGGAGACGGCGGGCGGGATCGCCGTCCGGTTCCGCAAGACTGTCCTCTATCCGGTCGATTATCCGCAGCTCACGCGCAGCGGCTCGGGGAGCGCGTCCATCACGCTCGGCGGAGCGAACAACGGCAACTACGGTGCAGGTTATCCAGCGGGCGCTCTGCCCAATTCGAACCAGGCCCTCGGGCCGAACGGTGTCGGCTCCGATGCGACACAGGTCAGTATCAGTCAGGAGAACCAGAACACCTTCTGGTCGGGGCTGGAGGCGGAGCTCCGCGCGATGCTCAAGGACGGCGACAGCCTGGTCCTGAACAAATTCAGCGGAGTCGTGCAGGTCACCGCACCCATCGCCCGGCACGACACCCTCCGGGCGTTCCTCGAACTGGTGAACACACGCATCACCCGGCAAGTCGAGATCGAGGCGAGGATTGTCGAGGTCACGCTGCGCGACGAGCGCAAGCTCGGCATCGACTGGGACCTTGCCGCCGGTGCGGTCGGGAAGGTATCAGTCGAGGGCGGCGCGCCGCTCGATGTCGTCGGCGTGGGCGGGACATTGCTCGCCCCCAACACGTTCGCGGCGAATCTGGGGTTCGGGCGCGCGACGGCGGTCATCCATGCGCTGCAACAACAGGGCGAGGTGACGACGGTGGCGCAGCCCCGGCTGCGGGCGCTCAACAATCAAACGGCTTTCATAAAAATCGGCGAGGACCGCCCGTTCTTCCGTTTGCAGCAGTCTACCACGTTCCAACAAGGCGGGACCACGGTGCCGGTGAACCAGACGCAGGAGAACTACTCCGTCTCAACCATCACCATCGGAACGATCCTGGCCGTGACTCCGCAAATCGACGGAAACGGTGTCATCACGCTCGATGTATTGCCCGCCATCACCCGGCTGCAGGCCATCGTCACGAGTCCGGACGGAAAGCAGACTGCCCCTTTGACCGAGGTGAAGCAGGCTTCCACCATCGTGCGGCTGAAGGACGGCGAGACCGCCGTCATCGGCGGGCTGATTTCCGAGGATACGGGAACCAGCACGCGCGCGGTCCCGGTCCTGGGCTCGATTCCGGTGGCGGGCCGCGCGTTCAAGACGAAGGCGACGCTGCACAGCAGGACGGAGCTGGTGATTTTCCTCACCCCGAAACTCATCCGCTGATGCTGGCCCTCCTCGACAGATTCCGGGCGCCAGTCGTCTCCGTCCCGCAGCGGTTGGATGCCGGTGGCGATGCCACGCGCACGCTTGATGCGATCCTCCGGGCGGCGGCACGCGAGGGGGCGAGCGATGTCCACTGCGAGCCGAAGGAGGACGGGCTCGTCATCCGCTTCCGGCTCGACGGTGAAATGCGCGAGCACGCGCGACTGCCGCTCGCCCAGCGCGACGCGCTGATTGCACGCGGGAAAATCACCGGCGGCATGGACATCACCGAAAAACGCCTGCCCCAGGACGGCCGGGCGCTGCTTCAGGAGAAAGGCCGGCGGTTCCATCTGCGGATGAACACGGTGCCCACCGTGCACGGCGAGAGCCTGGTTGTGCGGCTCCTCGACCAGTCGATGCCGGCGCAGTCCTTCCCGCAGCTGGGCCTTTCGGCGGCGCAGGCGGCAGCGGTGCAAGGGGCGCTAACCGGGCCGGCCGGCCTCATCTTCCTCACCGGGCCGACCGGCTCGGGCAAGACCACGACCTTGCACGCGGCGCTCCACACCTTCGACCACGCTTCCCGGGTCATCCACACGCTCGAGGAACCGGTCGAATACGAGTTTCCCGGCATCCGGCAGACTGAGATCCGCGAAAAAGTCGGGCTCACCTTTGCCACGGCGTTGCGGGCGATGCTCCGGCAGAATCCGGATGTCATCCTCGTGGGCGAGACGCGGGACGCGGAGACCGCGCAGCTCGCGGTGCGCGCGGCGCTCACCGGGCACCTGGTGCTTTCGACGCTGCATACCAACGACGCGCTCGCGGCGATTCCGCGGCTGCGCGACCTGGGCGTGGAGACTTTTCTCTTGGCGGCAGGCTTGCGTCTGCTCGCGGCCCAGCGGCTCGTGCGTAAACTATGCGCGGAGTGCAAGGAGCCGCATCCCGAGAGCACCCGGCTCGCGGCGGAGCACACCGTGCCGGGAGCCCAATTCTTCCGCCCGGTCGGCTGCCCCGCCTGTCGCGGGCGCGGCTATCGTGGGCGGCTCGCCATCCACGAGGTCATTCCCGCGCAGAAATTTCTGCCGCTCATTGCCGCCAATGAGCCGCTCGCCGAACTGGCGGCCCTCCGCGACCGCGAGGGTCTGTGCACCCTCTGGCAGCACGGACTCGCGGCGGCCGGCGCCGGGCTGACCACCGTCGAAGAGGTCGCGCGCGTCCTCTGAATTTCAACCCCCAACCCATAACCCAAATGAAAATGCATCGAAAGCATCCCCCGACGAAGGGCTTTTCCCTTCTCGAACTCATGTTCGTCCTCGCAATCCTCGCCGTGCTGGCCGCGCTGCTGCTGCCCAAGGGCCAGGACGCCTTGCGTGCCGCCCGCGTCCACCAGGTCGCGAGGGCAGCCGACACCCTGAAGACGGCACTGGTGGACTTCATCAACATGCCGGGCGGCAACGGCAGCATCCCGCGCACCGAGGGGACCGGTATCCCGACCTCGGGAGCGGCACTCGGCGGAGCAACGGACACGGCCAAGGGCAACGGCGCCCGGCTCGACACCGTGCTGCTCACCGCCGGCAAGATGGAGCACCCGCTCAGTGTGCGAATGGGCACCCAGATCTACACCTCGACCGGCACGGGCAACGAGATGACCTGGAGTCAGGCGGCGCAAGCGTTCGTCATGACGCCGGATGCAGCTCCGTTGCGAAACTGGACGGGAGCGACGCGGATCGAGGCGCGATCGTCCAACCCGGCGCTGGCCCCCTCGGCGGCGCAGGGCGCCAACTTCCGGCTCGACGGGGTGACCAACCGACCGACGAACGTCATCATCGCGTATCTGGTGATCGTCGGGGCGCCCGCCAATGACGCCTATGAACTCGCGCTGGCGATGAACGCTCCGCAACTCGCGCCCCTGCCGGGCGCCGCCTGTGACACTGGACTGGTCGCGTATGCCGCCCCCGTAAACGGAGTCACCGATGTCTATATTTTCCTCTCTGAAATCTGACGCGGCCACGGTGCTCCTCTGGGGCGACCGGTGGTGGCTGCCCCGGCATCAGTTGCCGGTGCCGTTCACCGAGATGGGCCAGGCGGCGGCCCTGCTGGCGGCAGCCTGGCCAGGCCGGACCAAGCGCCTGCGGATCATCTATCAGCCGGACGATTTCACGACCGTGTCAGCCACGTGCCCGAACGCCGGGCGGACGATGCTGGCGCTGGCGCTGACCGAGGAGTTTCCGGTGGTGACCCACCCGGGGCTGCTGTGGAGCCACGAGCCAATCCTCGCGGCCGGCGAATCGTTCAACACCCTGTTGCACCACGAGACGCGGCCGGCGCTCTTCGGCCTGGTCCACCAGTTGCAGGAGCACGGGTTCACCGTTGATTCCGTGTGGCCGCTGCCGACCTGGCTCAACGCGTTGCCACCGGACCTGTCGGATTCCGGGGCGATGACCTTGGTCGCTGTCAGCGCCGAACGTTTCTGTGTCTACCGTCATTCGCCGGAGGGTGTCCGCTCGGTGCAGACCGGCCAGGGATCGGGCGTCCTCGACCAGTTGGCCGGCGTTCTCCAGGCGATCTTCGCCAAGCATCCGGACGAGTTCGTCCTCTATGTGACAACGGACGACGGACTGATTGACGCATTGAACCAGCGACTGCCGCTCATCGGTGAACGCGTGGTCGGGCATTTCTCAGTGTGGGAGGCGCTGGCGAAGCCAGCGCCGATTTCCAGCCGGCATCCGGCGCAATTGCTCCCGCCGGGCACGGCGCTCCTGCCGGCCAGAGTGGTCGCGACGGCGTGTGCCTTGATGCTGTTGGTCGGGCTGGCTCTGGCCGGTGACTATCTCCACCGCGAAATCGCTGTCCGCCGGACCGAAGCGGACCTTACCCGGGAAATTCCCGCGTTGCGCGCCGAGCTGACCATACGCCAGCAGGCGCAGACCGAACTCGTCAGGCTGCAAGCGGCGGCCGGCCGGCCAGTCCCGGTTCTCGGGCCGTGGCTTCGCGCCGTCGGGCAGGTGCCGGATGCCGTCACGTTGACGGCACTCCGTGCCACCCGGGAGGAATTCACGATCACGGGCGGTCTCACCGCCGCCGGGGCACTCACCGAGGCGGCATGGAGTGACTGGCTCGGTCGGCTGGCCACCGACCATTGGCGGATCGACCCCGCCACTCTGCCGGTCGGCATCGTCCGTCTCACGGGACACCGCCGATGAATCCAACGCGTCCACCGATTCCGACTCAAACTTGGGCGATGCTGCTGCTCGCCCTCGTGTGGTTGGGCGCTGTCCTCGGCGTCCGTCATTTTCGTCCCGTTGGTGTTCCCGCCGCCGCGGTCGTGGTCGCCGCGCTGCGCGCCGACCTCGCAACCCTACCGGCGGGCATCGAGCACCAATTGGCGGAATGGCACCAGGCGCATCCGACTGAGCCCAGCGGTGCATCCGCGCTTGGGCGGAGCGCGACGGTGCTCGGATTGCCGTGGGGCAACATTCCAGGCCCGGACGGGCGCTCCAGTATATACAGCGCGGCCGAACCCACCGCACTCCGGTGGACCGACATCGTCGGCGCAGTCGAACGGCTGGAGAGCCAGCCCGGGCTCACCGTGCAGGGTATCCGGATCGAGACCGGTGGCAGCCGGACCCTGCGGCAGTTCAGTGCCGTCGAAATCACCGTCCAGGTCCTGCCGGAGGAGCGCCCATTGAACCCCGTCCGGCGCGCGGAGGAACCGCACGCCGGACCGGGTTCCGGGCGGGAGTCGGCCGGGCTGCGGGAGACCGGGTCCGGTCCGCTTGCCGCCGTCCGTCCGCCTCCGCCGCCCGCCATTCCGGCGGCCGGCTCCGTCTCCCGGACCGGCGCCGCGTCCGGCCCGGCCACCCTCGCTCCGGCCGCTGAGCGTTTCATCCCCGAACCCAAACCCAAAACCCACTGAAACCATGGTAATCCTCACCCTCCATATTCCCGAGCCCGTCGCCTCCGAATTCTTCGAGGCGGCGAAGGAAATCAACCAGACCTTCGGCGACCTGAAGCCGAAGATCGATGCGAAAACCCTGATGGTGTTCGCGCTTTCGCGCCACCAGCAGCGCGAGGTCTGCGCCCAGTTCGACCTGGCGCTGCGCGTGGTCAGCGGCAAGGAGCCGCGCCTGAACCCGCTGCTCGACTGACCCTTTTGGGCGGATTCCGCCCGGTGCCAAAAAGCCGTCCGGCCCGCACCCATCAAGCGGCCGGCGCAACAACATCCAAACAACATGGCCCTCAAGCCCAAGAACCCCGACCAGGCACCCAGCAACGGTGCCCAACCTCCGGCGACTGCCCCCCAGCAGGCCGCCTCACCCAAGCCGGCAGCGGAATCCCCGATGGAATTCCGCTCGAATCCGCTCATCGAAAAGAACATCGCCGACTACAAGGCCGCGAACACCGAGACCGTGAAATACTTCACGGAACTCGTGACGAAGCATCCCGACCGGGCCGTCAACTACCACTTCTACCGGGAGTGGCAGAAGCATGACCGCGACACCCGGGAGGCGGCCAAGCAGCTGCCGCAGGCGAAGTCGATCTACGACAAGATGACGCCGGACTCCCGGCAGCGGGTTGACGCGGTGCTCTCCGAGGTGAACCCCTACAACCATACGAAGCGTTTCGTCTCGGCCGTGTTCGGCGAGATGAACCGGCAGAACATGGCGGACAATCGCCGGACGCTGCGGCAGCCGGTGCCCGGCGCCGCGGCTCCGGCGATGTCAATGGGCTGACGCCATGGCGGTCCATCCCGCCATCCGCCAGCACGTCGACGACTACCTGTCCAAGGCCGAATTCGCTCTCAATGTCGTGTCGCACACGGGGTGTGTCCAAAACACCCCGGCGCTCGACAATGTGAGAGCGGCCTTGGATCAGGTGGCGCGGGCGCGTGGGTGGGTGAAGGAGGGACTGCCCGTGCAGCCCGTCGTGATGAAGCCCTACCAACTCCCGCTCGGGAAAGGTTTGCCGCTGACTCGCCAGCAACGGCTCGGTCACCGCTGGCCATGAGCGTCGCCCCTTACAACACCGACACTCCGTTCACCGCGGACGACGTGGCGCGATTCAATCGCTTCACGCATTTTCCGAAGGACCTCCAGAAGGAGAACGTCTCCTTCGCGGCGGATTCGGCGCGCGAACGCGCGCAGGCGGAGACGACGCTCAAGGGCTATGGCAAATCGGAGATGCCCGATGATGTCAGCCGCGCGCTGGAACGCTTGCGCAAAGCCAGGTATCAAATCTTCACCGCGACGATCCGGAGCCGCGAACTGGCCCCGCCGTGGTCGGTGGTCGGGCCGGCAAGATACAGCGAACATGCGCGGCCGGAGCGCGCGCACCGGGTCATGGGCCGCGCGTTTGACGAATACAACGCGGCCAAGGCGACGCTGGCGCACCGGCTCCAGCGGCATGGGCCGCCGCTCACGATCCGCTCCGACGATGCGACGGCCCTGGCCCAGCTCGAGGCGAAGATCGCCGCGGCCCAGAAGGCGCAGGAGCGGATGAAGGCGACGAACCGGATCATCCGCGATGCGAACACGGACGAGGCGTGGAAAATTGGACGGCTGGAAACCGAGTGCGGCATCAAGGAGGCGCACGCCCGGCAGCTGTTGAAACCCGACTTTGCGGGCCGGACGGGGTTCGCGGGCTTCGAGCTGACGAACAACGCGGCAAACATCCGGCGGATGGAGGACCGGGTGAAGGCGCTGGTCGCCGAATCGCACCGGGAATCGGTGACGTTCCAGTTTTCGGGCGGGCGGGTCGAGGACCACGCGGCGGACTGCCGGGTGCGGATCTATCACGACGAAAAACCCGCGGCCGAGGTAATCACGAAGCTCAAGGGCCACGGATTCCACTGGACGCCGTCGCTCGGCTGCTGGCAGCGGTTGCGGAACAATGCGGCCCGCCACGCGGCCACCGTGGTGACCGGCGTGAACTGGCCGAAGGCCGAGGCCCCGGAGATTGTCGCGGACGATGGGGTCGAACCCGCGCGGCTGAAATCAACAGTGACCGCTCCGGCTCCGCGGGCGGGAATAGCACCATGAGCGAGGAGCGGGTCAAAGAGGTGCTCACCGTGAGGGAGCGCCCCGTCGGGTGGGTCGAAGGCAAATGGGGTTCATCGCTGGTGGCGGTCGAACGGGGGAGTTTTCCCGTGAGCCAGACCGGCTACCGTTCCCTGTCCGGCCTGCGGGGCAAGCCGACGCCGGAATTCCTGGAGGCGCTGGCGAAGGAACGGGACCAGGAGCGAAAGGAAATACTCGCCCGCTCACGGGAGCCGGTGCGGCCGGAGGCCGAGTCCCTGCGCAACTTCATCCATGTGAATTCGACGGCCGAGAAGGCCTTCCATGACGGCTTCTTCGCCACGGATGCCGAGCGGGCAAAGCTCTGGTCCGCGGCGTTCAAACTGTTCTCGCTGATCGACACCGATGCCCGCTACCAGCCGACGCAGGATATTCGTTGGTCGCAGGACAGCTGCACCAGGGCCCTCGCCCGCACGCGCGAGACGTTGCAGTTTCTCAAGGTCTGCGCCTCCGGCGACTTCCCCAAGAAAATCCCGTTCAAGACGCCCTGGCTCCAGATTGTTCCCACCAGTTATTTCCAGCTCCCGCCAAAACCGGGCGGCGAACCCGTGGTGGCGCTGCCGGCCGTGACCGCCAGTCTGTCGATGGATCTCACTACCGCCGGGATGTCCCGGCCGGTTTCCCCGGTGAAGAGAAAGACCGAGGCTCCGCGCCCGGTGATTGTCCGGCAGGAGACCCAACTCGGGTTGTTTGGAGCCGAACCTGCACCGACGGCGCGACCCCGTTGCGGCATCTGATGGCCAATTCAGCATGGAGCGGACACAGGCGAATTATAGCCCGAACAGGCTATAATCGCGTATAAATTACTATAGCTCACCGGTGCCGAAAGTGAACAGGGAGCATCTGAAATAAGCCAAACGAGTTATAGCAATCAGGTTGCCAGCCGGTGGGGGACTATTCCAACTAATGGGTGCAACGGGTCAGCGCTCCGGGGAAACCCGGAGCGCCTTTTTTGGCCATGGGCAGTGCCATTGAACGATTGCCGCTCACCCGGCACCAAGCAATCCTCCCGGACTCTCCATGGCCCACGTCGCCTTCTTCTTCGGCTCTGGCATCTCCTTCGCTTCCGGCGCGCCCGGGGTTGGGGCGATCACCAACAGCCTGCTGAAAGGCGAATGGATTGCCCATACCGACAGCCGGTTCTACCCGCGTCCTTCCGACTACCAAGGCGAGGCGGGCGATGCCGGCCGCGCCCAGGAATTCCTTCGCCGGATCAAAAAACAGATCGAACCACACCTGCAGGCCCGGGAGCGTCGGGACGCACACTACGAGGACCTCTTCAGCGCCGTTCGGCAGATCGTGCAGGACGAGACCGTCGAGGTATCCAATCCGCTGATCGCAGATACGGTGGCGGCCATCCGGGCGGCCACCGCCGACTTGGTCGCCGGCCAGCGGGCGCACATTGACGACAATGCGTTCGCCTCGTTGGCGGACCGCGCCTCCGACCTCATCCAATGGGCCGTCGCCTTCGGGCTGAGCCACGCACGGGAGCCCCGCGGCTTCGGTGTCATCGGCGAAATCGCGCGGCAGGTTGGCGACGTGGACATCTTCACGCTCAACCACGAGTCCCTCGTCGAGGCGCAGCTGGCGGTCGATGGCGTCCGTTTCTTCGACGGTTTCGGCGAGCGCAACGGCGACGCCTGGATCTTCAACGCCAACTGGCCCGAGACCCCGGCAGTCCGTCTCTTCAAGCTCCACGGCTCCCTCAACTGGTATCGCTTCCGTTTTCCGGAATGGGACCAATACGCGCGGGTTACGACCGGGGTCGATCACGCAAAGGACGCCGCCGGCAAGTTTCTCAACCTGCTCCAGCCGACGCCCATGTTCCTGACCGGGACGTCGGTCAAGGAACAGGCCTACGGTCACGGTTTGGTCGGCGAACTCTTCGTGCGATTTCGCGCACGCCTCTCCCAACACCGGACGCTCATCTGCTGCGGCTACGGCTGGGCGGACAAGGGCATCAACATCCGGCTGGACCAATGGCTGCGCGACGCGAAGGAAAACCGGGTTGTCCTGCTGCACCCGGGCACCGAACGGGAAATCACCGCCTCCCGCTTCTGGACGTTCCGCTGGGAGCAGTTCCGGAAGGCCAACAAGGTCGTTGTCGTCCCGAAGTGGCTGAGCGATTGCACCGCGGCCGACCTCCGGCCGTTTGTCACGCCGGAGCCGGTATCGTGATTTGCGCCACCGGCGGCCGATGGGGCCGCGGTTTCATCGTCCGGGCGGCCTTGCGGATCGCCATGGGAAGACCCTTCAGGGCTGCGCCAACCTTTGTCCCGAGTTCTCCCGCCCGCGGGTCATCGGAACAAGTCAGCACCGTGACGTCGATTCGCGGGCGCGCCACCGTCTGGGCAAATACGTTCACGAAAACTACAAAGTCGATCACGCCTGATTCCTGCGCTTTTTTCCGGAGCGCGGTCCCGAACATCCCGCGGGCCATCCCGATGGAATAGGAGGCATTGTTCACGACAATCACTCCTGTGCAACGGCCTTCCGCCCGGTGGGCGGCGAGCTGGTGCTTGGCCTTTCGCAGCAAGCGCTCGGCCCGCTTTAATAGGAAGCCGGTCCGAAAACGGATTGTGAACGAACCTTCCTCACCGGATTTCAGCGCCTGGATCTCCCGCGCGAAATCGTCCCGGTTTTCTATGTAGCGCAGTGAACCGTTGGGAAACAGCGGATCCTCTTCGACGCATTTCAATTCCACGACGTGGTCGTCCTTGGCAAAGTCCGGTGTCTGTTCCGGGCCGCAGGGGATCCGCCGGTAGCCCGCCGCAGACAGCAATTCAGCCACGTCCGACTCCTCCAACTGGGCCCACACACAGGTCCCGCCATCGAGGTCGTAGCTGAAGAGTCGCACAGCGCCTCCCGTCAGGTGATTTCCCACCGATCCCGGCGGGCCGGCAGGTCGCGCACGGCAATGGCCTCGATGTTCGCGGCGAGATTGAAGGTGCGGTCGCCGGGATGGACCACGAAGACCTTCGCGAGCTTCAAGTCGCGAATGCTGTTGTGCATCGAGGCGGTGGTGCCCGGGCTGTCGGAGGCCTTGAACTCGAAACCGTAGGTTTTGCCGGCGCGCTCGACCACGAGGTCCATCTCATCGCCGCCGTGCACCCCGTAGGTGGAGCATTCACTTTCGCGCAGCCCTAGCGAGCGGATCACCTGTTCGATGCCGAAACCTTCCCACGAGCCACCGACCAGCGGGTGGCCGCGCAGCTCGCGCTGGTTGCGGATTGCGAGCATGGCGTGCATCAGGCCGGTGTCGCGGAAGAAAAGCTTCGGCGCCTTGCGCAGGCGTTTGTTCAGGTTGCGCTCGAAAGGGTGGAGCAGGCGGATCAGGAACATGCCCTCGAAAAGCTCGAGGTGCCGCTGGACCGTCTTGTAATCCACCGACAGGACCTCGGCGGCCGTCGAATGCTTCCAAACCTGGCCGTGCGACTGCGCCAGCAGGAGCAGGAATTTCCGCAGGGCCGCCGGCTGCATCCGGGTGGTCGCGAGCTCGCGCAGGTCCTGCTCGATCAGCGCGCGAAGGTAGTCGAGCCGCCACTTGAAGGAGGCGGGTTCATCGCGCAGGAACGCCGGCGGCAGCCCGCCCTGGAGCCAGAGCGTTTCATGGTGCTGCGGCTCCACTTCGCTCACATTAAAACCGGCCATGTCAACGTAGGCCGCCCGGCCCGCGAGGCTTTCGCTCGCTCCGCGCATCAGGTGAGGCGACGCGCTGCCGAGGAGAAGGAATTTCGCGGGGTTGCCCGGCCGGTCGGCTAGGTATCGCAGGACGGGAAACAGCGATGGTTGGCGTTGGGCTTCGTCGATGATCACCAATCCATAAAGGCGGCTCAGTTCACCCTGTGGGTTCTCCTCCAAGCGCCGTTGATCGACCATGTTCTCCAGATCGAAGTAGTTCTGGGGATCATGCGCTAAGCTCCTCGCCAAACTGGTCTTACCTGCCTGTCTGGGCCCCAAAAGGAGCACCACAGGGGAGGATTCCAGTGCATTTATCACCTCGCTACGGACTTGGTTACGAACGATATCCATTTGACTTATGAAAAATAGGATTACTATTCCTGTTTTGTAAAGAAGAAATGAGCAATACCCGCCAAGCCCTTCTGCCCCTTGATGAACTCGATCCAAGCCAGTTCGAGGCCTTCGTGCTGCATTTCCTGGGGGCAAAGATATCCTTGGCGGTCATTGAGAAGGTAAAGACGCCCAGCGGCGAGGTCTCGAAACATGCGCGCCATGGGATTCTCAGCGCAACCCTCTTTGGGAATGCCGGCCCGGCCGGTCAGCTGGGCATCGACATCAAGGCGGTGACCGAGACCGGCGCCGAGTGGGTGTTTCAATGCAAACACTATGGCTCGCCGTTTCCGCTTTCGAAGGCGACTGCGGCGGTCGAAAAGGCGGAGAAGGAATATCCCAAGGCCGCCCGCTATTTCCTCATGTTGAGCGGCGAGCCCACTCCTCCGGTTCGCGCCTTCGTAGAAGGCCGGCCGCACTGGGAGATATGGGGCCGGTCGGAGCTGAGCATCCGGTTCTACAACGAGGTCGAGCCGCGCAAGCAGCTGGAGATCCTTCGCCGCTTTTTTCCCCGGAGCAGCGACGCCTTGATCGCGCAGCTTTATCCCCAGCACGACGACCCGCTCATCACAACCGAGCAGTTCTTCAAGCGGTGGAACGAGCCGGGACGGGTTTTCAACCACCGCGCGGGCCTCGTTGGCCGGGAGGAGGAACTCAAGGCGCTCCACGCTTTCGCCGACGATCCCGAGCTGCGAGTGTTGATCCTGCCGGCGCCGGGCGGGGTTGGCAAAACGCGCCTGCTGCGCGCGTTTGGCGAGGAATTTCCCGGCCGCCATTCCGGGAAGAAAATCTATTTCTTCGATCCCATGGCCCGGCCTGGCTTGCCGAGTGATATTTTGCGGACCGCAGGCGACGGCGAACTGGTCGCGGTGCAGGATGACGCCCACCGGAGCGAATCCCTGCGCCCGGACCTCGCGGCCGCCCTGTTTGAGAAGAACGGCAAGCTTGTGCTCTCGACGCGGCCCCATGCCGTGGATTCGCTGGCCGCCTGGCTTTCCCTTTCCGGCATCGATGCCTCGGCAATCCGGGTCCTGCCGGCCTTGGCGGGCCTCACCCGGGAACAGTTGGTGACCCTCGCCCGGTCGTGCCTCCCGCCCAAACACCACCATGCGGCGGAATCCCTGGCCGACTTGGCGAAGGGCTGCAGCCTGATTGTGACCGTAGCCTCGGCCCTGATTGCACAGGACAAGCTGACGGCCACGGGCTACGTCAACTCGACAGATTTCCAGCACGCGGTCTTCACCCGCTTTGAAGCCGAGGGCTTCGCCCAGGTCGCGGCTTCCCACAACGCGGCCTTGGTCCGGGAGACGCTGCGCATGGTGGCGGTGCTCGCCCCGTGGACGCCCAAGGTGCTGGAACTGGATGCGGTCGCCGGACTGCTCGACTGTTCGGTCCGGGAGTTCCAAGAGGCGTTCGACCTACTACGGGCCGCTGGTCTGCTTATCGAAACCCGGGAGGGCTGGCGCGTGGTGCCCGACCTCTTTGCCGACTACCTCGTCTACCGGGGTTGTTACGATGACGCCGGGCGATTGACCGAATTTGCCAAGCGCCTCCAAAAGCACCTGCTTGGCTCCGCCAACGGCATCATCCTGCGCAACCTCGCCGAGGCGGAGTGGCAGGCCAAACTCAAGGGCCAGCAGATTGAGTCACTGCTTGATCCCTTCTGGCAGGACCTGCGCACCAAGTTTGTGCAGGTCGATTTCTGGTCGCGCGCGGAATTGGTGCGGCAGTGGAAGCAGTTCGCCGTGCTCCAGCCGGAGCGCAGCCTGGAACTGGTGCAGCTGGCCATCAGCCTCGACACGGCTCCGCCGATGGCGGTGCCGAAGGGATTCGCGCGCAGCCCGAACTTGGAAACGCACGAGCGGGTGCTCGCGGAATTGCCCGCCTTGCTTGAACCGATTGCCACCTACCATGAGGACTTCCGGAAAGCGGCCTTGAACCTCCTTTGGGCCCTCCACCGGAAGGTCGGGCGGATCAATGACAACGCGCAGAACGACCCGCTGGCGACCATTGGCCGGGTGGCGAAGTATCAGGCGCGGCATCCGATCACCGCGCCGCTGGGGGTGGTGGATTGGCTGGGCGAACAGCTGGCCGGGCCCCACGCCGCGGAATTCTGCGACCGGAATTTGCCCGTGCTCTCGGTCATTCTGAAACCGGTCTTCGAGCGGGACGTGGAGGATAATTTCAGCACTGGCCGGATGTTCACGTTCCGCACGTTGCCGCTTTCAGTGACGAACACCCGCAAGATCCGGGAACGGGCTCTAAAATTGTTGACCGACCTGGTCATTCCACGCGGCGAACTCGCCACGTTGAACGCGCTCAGTGTGCTCGATGCGGCCATCGACATCGTGCGTCTGCGGTGGAAAAATGTGCCAGCCGGCGAATTGCAGGAAGAATGGCTGCCGGAGCGCAGGGCCGCCTTGGAGATCATTGCAGGATTTATCCGTCCGAACCAGTCGGTGCGCGTCCTTTTCCGCATTCGGAAGATCCTCCGCCTTCACGCCGCCCGCGACTTGGACGAGGTCTTTAAAGCCGAGTGCGCCCGGGTGCTGGCTCTCGTTCCCGAGTCGGAGGAGTTGCAGCTGACGACACTGCTGCTTTCCGGCGAATGGGCGGAGTTTTTCCATGACGTGCCGCACGTCGAGGAAACCCCGAAGGAGGCGCGCCCGCGCGTCGAGACGATGTGGGCCGAGCTATGCGAGTCCGTGACCAAAGCCCTGCTCCGCGAATGCCCCACCGCGTCCGCCTTGATCAGCCGGGCCACCCGATTGGTGCAGGACCACGAGAACGCGGGGATGCCCGCGCAGTTTGACGCTCTCTTCCGCACGATTGCCCGGCTCAACCAGCCGGTCGCCACTGAGATGGTTGATCTCATCCTGGCCGGTGCCAGTTCGACCCTCGACCGTTGGTGGGTGGCCCTTTTTGCCGGATGGCACAAATTGCCCGACCCTAAGCTGCGAGGCTGGATCCAATCCGTCTTGCGGGGGGACAACCCGGTGCGCTGGCAGCCCATTCTCTTTGCGTTGCGTTGGGCCGGCATTGGGGAAGTCACCGCTGTCGAAATGGCGGAGGTTCATGCCTGGGCACGGCGGCTAACGGACGACACGCTGACCTACGCCATTGAGCACCTGCGGATGCGGTTCACCGACGACCATGCAACCGGTGATGCGATTCTCGCGAATCTGGAGCTGGCTTCGTTTTCCGCGGCGAGCCTGGAGTCGCTGGCCCGCGTGCTCGAGCGCAGCAGTTCCGTTCAGGAAGTCCCGCTGCCGCCGGGCGTCGCGGAAAACTTCATCGCACAGTTGCAGCGGGTGGACCGCATCGACTGGCACGGGGCGGAGTCGTTTCTCCACTATCTGGCGGAGATCGAGCCCGTCCGGTTTTATGAAATGCTCAAACAGCGCGTGCTACAGGCGGCGCAGCGACGGGAGGAAATAGACGGCTACCTGCCGTTGCCCTATGGCGCCTTCACCTTGGACAAGCTGCCGGAGGCCGAGGGCTACCCGCAGATTGCCGAGGACCTTTACCGTCGCTACCGCGAAAGCGATGCCAAGTCGCATTACCTCTGGCGGATGCTTTTCCAAATCGCGGTCCTGCGAGTCTCGCCCTTGGGCATGGAGTTCATGGAAAAGTGGCTGCCAGAAATCAAGGAGAGCGAGGAGCTGCTCAACTTTGTCGAGACCATGCATTTTGACGGGTCGATGGTCATTTTCTGGAAGCCCGAATTGGTGCGGGCGATCCTGCGCAAGGCGCTGGCCGTGGCTCCCGAGAAATTCGGCGAAATCAGCTGGTATCTCGGCAACACCGCCTCCCCCAAAATGCGCGGCTACACGGACCATGTGCTCGATCCCGAACAACGGTATTACCGTGAGGAGGCGGCGAAGGCGGCGGCGGTGTTTGCCGCCGATCCGGAACTGTCGGCTTTCTACCGGGATATTGTCCGGCGCGAAGACGACGATGCGGCCCGCCACCACCGCGAGGCCGAGCTTGATCTGGTGGAATGGTAACCCCTTGGCACCACACCCATGGACAAGGCGGAAGAACGCTATTTTTTGGAGGCATTCCTCAAGTTGCAGCCGGCGCTGCAGGTGGAGGGCATTCGTAATGAGGAAGCGCCCGACTTCCTGGCCACGGCCGGGGGCGAGCCCGTGGGAATCGAGCTGGTGCAGTTTGTCTTCCCGCATGGACGCGGCATCTCGCCGCAGGCCCTCGACAATTATCGGAGCCAATTTTCCCGGCGGCTGCGCGAAAGGCACGCCGCCCGGGGCTTGGCGCCCGTGACCGTGGGCCTCCACCTGGCCCACCACGAGATCCTCATGGCCGCGGCGAAGCGGGAGGAGTTGACCGAAACCCTGCTCGATTTTGTCGCCGCCCGCGTCCCGCCGGAAGGCCCGCATGTGCGCTACGACTTCGATGACTTGCCCATCGAGCTCTATGAACAGGGCGTGTCGTCGATTTCCATCCTACGGCACCGGGCGCTGACCAAGCCGTTTTGGTCGGTCTCGCAAAGCGGTTTTGTGCCCGATTCCACCGGCAGCCTGGTGCAGTCCGTCGTGGACCGGAAAAACCAGAATTGCGCGGCCTACCGGACGAAGGCGCCACATCTGTGGCTGGTGATAATCTCCGGGTCCAAGGGGATGCACTCCATCCTGGATTTCGACGGCGACGTGCTCTCGACGGAATACCTGACGTCGTTCGACCGCATCTTCCTTTTCCGGACCTTTGGTGGATCCGTCCACGAGCTGAAACTGCGGCGCAGCCACCCGGCCCCGCTCTAGCGCCCCCCGCCGATGGCCAACGACCCGCTGCGTCCATACTACACGCGCGCCCGGAACCGGCTGCGGAAACACAGTCCGGATACGATGCTCGCGCACGGCATCGGGGCCCTACACAAGGTTCACGCCGGCGGGGTCGCGGTGATGCGGCATTACCAGCCGTGGAATATCCTCCTGCTCCTGAAATGGGCGATGCAGGAAGCCGACGGGGTGTCCCACCGCCGGCCGGCGGCGACGCTCGACGACTTTCACGCGGTCCTGAACATCCTGCATGAAGCCGACGGCAATGTCAGGATGCCGAGCGACTACGAACACGTCTACCTGTTCATGCGCCAGCTCGCGTTCCAGCAGTTCTGGCTTCAGCAGGCGGCCTGCGGCGAGTCATTGGTGCGGCAGGACCTGCTTTTCTCGGCCCTGCCGGCCGACCACTGGCTGCAAAGGCAATTCCGGCGGCTGACCGGCGTGAGCCCCGGCGAGTTTCTCGACCTGGCGTATGCGACTTTCACGCTCATCCTCCAGACGCCATCGCCGGAATTCATCGAACGGCACCACTACGACCTGATCGCACCCGGGCTTTCGCCCGGTGCCCTGGACGGATTCCTGCGTCACCTTTCCCGACGGGGCGAGGAATTGCACACCAAGCTGTCACAGCCGCCATACTCCGGCATGAGCGTGGCAGACCAGCAGGTTTTGCCTACGCCGTTGCTCGATTCACCGCTGCTGCAAACGGCGACGGGGAGCTTTGTCGTGATCTCCCCGACCTTGCTGATGCGGTCTTTGGAATCCGCCGTGTATCGGACCCTGCGGCGGAACGATCCCTCGGCCTTCGGGCCGCGCTTCGGGCCGGTCTTCGAGCGTTACGTCGGACGGGTGCTCGATTCGGCCAAGGTGGACTATTTCGATGAGACCCGGCTGCAGGGATTGCTGCCCGGCACCGGCAAGTGCGTGGATTTCCTGATTCACGAAGCCGACGCCACGATTCTCATCGACGCCAAGGGCATCGAACTGTCGGCGCTCGGTCGCGTTTCCCAGACCGGCGAGTTGTTGTTCCGGACGATCAAGGATTCGGCGGTGAAGGCCATTGAACAGGGCATGGAAACCTTGCGCCGCATTCACGCGCTGCCTGCTGATTCGGCCATCGCCGACCGCGACGACGAGAAGTTCGTCATCGTCGTGACTTTCGATGACCTCTTCCTGGGCTCCAACTACGAGTTCGGCGCGCTCTTCGGCAGTGCCCTCGTGCCGCGGCTCCAAAATCAGTTTGGTGGCACATTGCCGCTCCCCATGGAGCATGTCTTCTTCCTTTCCATTGACGAATTCGAGCGCCTGCTCGTGCGCTTGGAAGGCGGAGCCAACACCATCGGCTCGATTCTCCGGCATGCCCGGTCCAACGATGCCGATGGCCGCACCCGCAAATTCCATTTCATCCAGCACCTTGAGTCGATTGCGAAGCAGTCCAAGCGCCTGCCAATCTTGCAGGCGGGCCTAGAGACATTGTGCGATCGCTGCATTGGCCGGGTTCCTCCCGAGCAGCGGAAGCTCCGCCCCTGAAGTCCGTTCCTTCCCAGAACCGGGGCCGGTGGTTTCGGCTCGTCGTGCCGCCTCTGATACGTTGACCTTGGACCGTGAACCCCATCGCCGAATTTTGCCGGAAAGCCGGGAAGGACCAGCTCTCCGGCGTCATTTTCATCGGTTTTGTGTTCGTGGTGTCCCTCTGCTGCCTGTTCGCGCAGGTCTCGGTGCCGGCGATTGGTTTCACGCTGCCGCAATCCAAGCTCGGGCTTGCCCTGATCGCGGCCGATGGGGCGTTCGTGCTCTTTGCTTTCCTGGCGTTCTGGCGGTCGCACCGGAATCTCGCCACCCCCGAGGCGAAAGGCAGCGGTCCGGCTGGCGTGCCCTTCGATCCGGCGTCCCCGCAGGTCCGGATTCTCATTTCCGGCGACGGTGAGGGCCTGAGTTTTTGGAAGCTCGATGGTGCCGGTGAATTGCGCGGCTGGCTCGACATCGTAAACTTCACCAATGCGGCGGTGAAGATCGACCGCATCATCGGGGACATCAGCGTCAGCAACACGACGGTTGCACCCATCAGCTTCTTAAAGAAGGCAACCGTGGCGCCCAACTCGGCTTCGCGGATCTATGTGCACGCGGAGTTTCTGCCCCAGCACATCAAAAACATCGAATTCCAAATGCAGCACAACCCGGAGCCGGGTGGCGGCCTGAACCTCACCGTTTATCTCGCCACCGACACAGGCGAGATCGAGCTGCATCCACGGCTGGTGACCGGCAACTGCCGGTTTGTGAATTTCCCCCGCAAGGGCTGAAGGCGGCCTGGCGCCCCCGCTTAGGCTACGCCACAAAACGCCATTGATCGCAACCAGCATGAGCTTGTCGCCGGAGCAACTCGCCAGTCTGGCGATCAATTCATTGTCGCCGGCCCTGATGCCGGACAATGGCGCATCGGCCTGTATTCTCAGTTTCCCCAAGAAGAATGTGCTGCTCACCGTCAGGCACGCCGCGGGAGACGGTGGCAGTTGGGGGGTCGCGGTGCGTTACGTCCAGGGCAAGGGAATGCAGCTGTATCGCCTGGGCGGCTTTGGTTTCCTCACCCGGATTCAATTCGGCAAACGGAAGATCAAGACGAAGGAAGTCGATTTCGCGTATGTGGCCGTGCCCAAAACCTTGCAGGCTTTTGACGAGGAGGTTGATCCTTCCGGGGTGGTCCTTCGCAGTGCGCCCAAGCACATTCTGCCCGCTGCCGTGGCCGAACCTTCCCCCGATGAAAGTTACGCGTTCTACGGATACACGCGGCATCGCCTCGATGATAAATTTCAGCTCAACCTGACGCCCAAGCACGAAACCGGACTGAAATTCAACGGAGAGAGCGATGACCTGCTGCGCTTCACCTGCAAGGAAAGGTATCACGAATACGAGGAATACCAGGGTTGCAGCGGCGCCCCGATTCTCGACTCGCAGGGACGGCTCGTCTCGTTGGTGGTGGAGGGCTCGGATGACCGAAAGGAAATCCTCGGCCTCAACTTACGACACTATTGGGCGGCCCTGCTGATTGAGTCGGGGGAATGGGAAGCCCCGCCCGGTGTGGCTGGGCCCTAGATCCTCCTTCACCATCCATAGGGATTCTGAAAGCCGGATGAATTCCAGCGGGTGAGGAGCGCCCCATGCCATTCGTGAATCATCAACTGTTCGATCAAAGCCTGTCCCAGTTCGCCCGGCGAAGGCTCCCCTTTGTCCGCCAGAGCCTTGGCCAGGCTCGCAACCATCAGAGCGCGGACCATGAGCCAATCCCTGAGATGCGGCGGCGGCAACGGGGCTTCGGCCAGGTCCCGGTGCATTTCCCGGCACCATTGATCACACTCCGCCTCAACTTGAGGACGCGGCACGGCCAGCCTAGCTGGCATGGCCGTGGCTCCGTCGTTGCGATAGACATGCGCCAGCGTCTGGAATAATTCATGGACTTCGCTCCATGTGATGGGTCGTGACGCCATAATCGGGAGCACTCAGTGTTCGACGCGCAGATACTTGTCCGTGTGCCGGCCGCCGTTCTTACGAAAGTGCGTCAGGACTTTGTCCCAGACGTAGGACTGCCCGTTAAATTTGGCGTGCACGAATGACTTGGCGTCGCTGACCGACCGCTTGGAATGAAGGCATTCCATGTAGAGATCCCAGCCGGCGTTTGATTCGGTGTAGATATCCGACTTGGCTTCCTTGAGCATCCACAAACGATGCCCGGCATCCTGAAAATCAGGGTCTCGATCGGGCACGACGGAACCCGGTGCATACTCCGGTGTGCCGTCTTCCAACCTTTTCCAGCGCGCTCTCAGGAAGAAGGTCGCGAGGGCTACGGCGCACACTTCGTCAGAGAAGTAATGATAGGGGCGTCCGTCGCGGGATTCGTCCCAACTCCAATACCACTTGAGAAAGTTTTCGTGCGTCTCCTTGTTCTCGTTCCTCGACTTGAACGCGACCAGAAATTGATAGTCCGTGCGCTGGCTCGGAGTGGAGGTCAGTTCGGTCACCGCATGACCCGAGACAGTGTAATGGTAATATATCGTCATGCGTCGCTTGGTCCGGAGTCAATTTAAGGGCCGTGTCGGGGGTTTCGCAAGGCGCGTGTGACCGGCTTTGGGCGCCGAACAGAACCGGTTGGACCGTGCTGGTAATACGCCGAATAAACGTGCTGTTGACCCGCGGTGAAAATCAGGCTCACCATCGCCGCATGAACCCGACGATGACCAACCTGCAAGTGATCGGGCATGTTCTGGCCAAGCTTCCGGGATTGGCCGCCACGACCGAGAAGCACGCGACCCAGATTGGGAATCCGGACTTCCAGGAGTTGGTGGGATATCTCTCCGCATTGCCGCGGGAGCAAATGCTCGCACTCATCACGATCATGTATTTCGGCCGGGATGACTGCACGTCCATCGTGTCCATGCAGGAGCACTGCCACGTGACGTTCCCCGACAGCCGGGCCATGGCCCACCAGATGTTGGAAAAGTCACCCGCGCTGCCCCGTTATTTTGCGGCTGCAAGACGCCGAGCCTGGCTCGACGGAATTGACCTGGACCGTCTGCCGCAGCCCTTGAGCACATGACCGCGTTCGCCGTGGGCATGTCCGGTTTGGCGGCGTTTGCGATGCTGTCCGCCTACGGGTATCGGTTTTGGGTCCGGCCGGGCGTGTGCACGCATTTTGGCGAGGAGTTCGCTTCGCGGAGCGACCGGGAGGCCTCTCGCCGCCGGCGGTCGTTCGAGCGCCGGTGCGCCTACGTGCTGTTTTGCCTTTATGGTTCGATTGCCGCGGGAACGGTCCGCCTGACTCTGGCCGAACGCTGGCCGGAACTGGCGGGTTATTTTCTGTTCGCCCAGATTGCCGCCGTCGTTGTCGCGGTGCTCTTCGTTCTCGCCGCCCGGGCGCGATGGATGCAGCCGTTCGAGGATTGAAGGGTTGGGCTGGCTCCTGCCACCAACGACCGTTCCCAGAGGCTGTTGAAGGGGTGGTGTCCGGGGTGGCTTCGGGTCTGTCCGCCGGTCTCGCGGCCTTGCTTCGCACCCGCCCCGGGTGCTGGCCGCTCGCCGGTCGGGGTTTGGTTCCAGCCGGCGCTCGACTACCGGCGACGCGAGGCCTAGCTTTTCAGCCTTGTCATGCCTCCGGCCCGAACACCTGAACCCGCCCCGTCGGCCGACGAACTGAAGAAGGCCCTGCCGGACCTTTTTTATGTCGCCGGCCAGTGTTCGGCGTATCAGCGGGCGTTCACCCGTTTCTTTCCGGCGGAGGCCATGAGCGGCGCCGAGGTGCACATGACCGGCGAGGTGCGGCTGATCTTCAATGCGCTGACCGAGGCCAACCTGATGTTCGTGCGCAAGTCCGCTGAATTCTTCAAGCCGGCCGGGCCGAACGACAAGCCGGATACCCTTTATTCCTACCGGTATCCGGGCTATGCCAACCAGCAGTGGATTGTGCCCGCTGAAACCTACGAGGAATTCCACAAGCGGGTCGGGCATATCACCGTCCGGGAGGCCCGGCACGGCAAGGTGAGCTGGCCCATCTTTGCCATCACCATGCAGGTCCGCAACCAGTGGGTGGACTTCTTCACCGCGCTGGCGACGTCCTACGCCGCCGACCCGGAAACCGCCAGGTATTGCGCGGACTGCGCGGCGGCCCTGCGCGGCGAGTCGGCGATCATGGAAGCGCGCTCATTGCGATCCCTCAGTCGTGCGGTGACGGCCTGACCCTACGCGCGAGTCGACCTGCGCCATGGACATTCCGCCCATCACATTTCTCGGCCGGCTGGGCGTGGCGTTCAAGCAGCCGCCGAAGAATTGGGCTGGCCTCTTGAGCCGAAATGCCTGGTCGGTCCAGCATCTCAACCAGATGCAGGCGACCGTGCTGGCGGAAGTGACCGAGAATCTCCGCCGAAAAGTCGACGACAACGCCTTCCCCGACGCGGACCAAATTTTCAGCCCGTTCACCACGCTTGTAGTGTTCGCCCTCGAGCGTGGATTGCCCACCTTGGCCACCGACTGCTGGCCCGCGTTGGACGCGGCGCTCACCACGGCGGAGGGGCGGATGCAGGTCGCGAGCGGCAACCCGGCCGCCCGGATCCACAAGGGCTCGCCGTATTTCAACCTCGCGCTCTGTCACTTCGCCGCCGGGGATTTGGAGCGGGGTTTCAAGTTTCTGGCCATGACCGGCGACGAACATGCCCGGGCCGGGGGCGATCCATTCCCCGTGCTGCTGGGCAACCATCCGCTTTCGCGCCGCTTCCTGATTGCTCCGGTGGTGGCCGAGCTGGCGCCCGGCTGGACCGTGCGGTATCATGAGCTGACCAACCGGAACTTGGACGAGGCGGAACTCATTGCCTTGGTCATGCAGGCCGCGAGGCGGCCGACCGATGGCATTCAGCTGCTGCTGGCCTTGCATCGCCTCCGCAAGGCGTCGGGCGCCGTCCAGAACGACTGGACCCGATACCTACGAACCCGTTCGCTGGCGGAAATGCTGGTGGCTTTGGAGAGTATGCTCCGGCGAATCCACGTGGGTCACCAAGGGGAATTGCAGAGCCAGTTCGAACACCTGTTCGGCGGCCGGGCCGACTACCAGCAGGCCTTCGGCTTGTTTCACACGGATTTCCGAGCTATCTATGACCCCCTTGGCGGACCGGACACCCGGCGCACGCCGGGCGCAGTCGATTGGTCCGTCAATCAGGCCGCCCTTCGGATTGCAGGCGCACCCCATCGGAAGGCGAAGGCTGGTGTGGCCGCCTATGCAGCGGTGCGCTTGCGCAACACGCTGCTCCACGTGTTGGAGGCTAACCTGCAGATTTACCACGATGAGGCCAAGTGCCTCGATATGTTTGCCGTTTGCTTGGCTGCGTTCCGCGTCGCCATGGATGGTGAGGACGGGGCACTATAGGCATAAGGCCGGCTGGAGGTGCTTCGTCGCATAGCCCACCAAAGTCTCGCGCAGGAGGCGATGGGCGTTCAATGTGGCCGCTCGCATGGGTAAACAACCGACGGGGAGGAAAGCCCCAAAAATGACCGACCGGCAGATCATGCTGCGAGCGGTCCGACTGGCGCGCCGCTGCCAGAGTGAGGCCGGGAAGGTGTCGCCCAAGGTGGCGGCTATCGTGGCCCGCAACGGCCGGATTCTCGGCGAGGCTTTCCGCGGCGAAATGGCCCCTGGTGAACATGCCGAATACACCCTGCTGGAGCGAAAGCTCCCGCGTGAGACGCTCGCCGGCGCCACCCTTTTCGCGACCCTCGAACCCTGCACCTCCCGGAATCATCCCAAGATCCCCTGCGCTGACCGCGTGATCGAACGCCGCATCAAGCGCGTGGTCATCGGCACCCTCGACCCCAATGACGACATCCGGGGCCGGGGTGAACTTCGCCTGCGGGCGGCCGGGGTGCAAATCCGGCGGTTCGATCCCGACCTCATGGAGCGCCTGGAGGAACTCAACCGGGATTTTAACCGATTGCATCCCATGACGTTGCGTCGGCGCCGGACCAAGGCACAAACCAGTGATCCGGTGAAGCCGGGGGAGGTCGGACCGAACGGATTCGCCATCGGCTACTCCAAAGCCGGTGACAAGGTGGAATGGGTCCCGGATGACGAGAACCCGAAGAAGAAATGGCCCCTGTTATTGCGCCGGAATGACGAATCCATCCTTAAAAACTACAATGAATTCTGGGACAAGGTGTGGTGGAACCGGCACCAGAACTGGCTGCACCGGATCAAGACTGGCAAGGAACCTCTCACGAAAGGCCAACGTCCACTCCTCAAACAAGCGAAGGCTGCGGCGAAGAGGATCGAGAAAAAGTATGGCCGGAAGAACCTTGGGTGGGATGATTTAGAATGGGGTTTGTTGAGCGGCCGCATGTCGGCCTTGGCGTGGGTTTTGGGCGCAGAGTGGGACGAATCGCTTGATACCTGAGCCTGGTCACCTAGACGAGAGGGCCGAGAGTGAAGCAAATGAAGCAAATCAAAACCCGACGAATTCGCCTCATCGCCGTCTGACTTGCTTCAAGACTTTGACCCCAAACCCTGTTCCCCTCTGAGAAAACCCCGCCCGTGAAGCAAATGGTTGTAAGTTCGTCTCCATAACGGGCAGCCATTCGACGCGCTTCGCTTGCTCATGGCCTGCGGCTGGCGAACCAAAGACAATCTCAGTTGAAATCCTCGAAACCGCTAGAACCGCGCGGCGAATGGCCCTGAGCATGCGCAGTGCATCGAACGGGCTCCGGGACTTGTTCGATCCCGAAAATCCGTGAAGCCCAATCCCCTTATCGCCGAAGCCCATCGTTTGGTTCCGAATATCGCCAAGGGCCAAGCGGCGGTCTATTTCCTACGGCTCAACTCAGGCACAATCTACGTCGGTTGTTCGACCACCTTGGACCAACGGCTCGACGACCACTTGTGCGGACAAGCCTGCCGAACAACGCAGGTCGATCCGCCTGCCGCCATCCTCCGAGTCGAAATCCTCCCAACCTTCTCCGAAGCTCGTCGCCGTGAGGCCCAACTCAAGCGCTGGTCCCGCGCCAAAAAAGAGGCGTTGATCCGTGGTGAGCTTACCGTTCTCCGAAAGCTCAGTCACTCGCGATCCGCTGCAAGGACAAAAAATTGACCTGTCGATCTATGATCGCTGTGCACTCCTCTGATGTCTCAATGCTTCGAAGGAATGCGGATATCCTCGAATCCTCGGGTTGTGCCGGAACGTTTGGCCGCTACGGTCTGGTCCATGCCCCTCCTGAAAAACTTGTTCGCGTGTCTTGCTCTGAGTGTCTCTTCCGTCTGCGCGTTTGCGCAGGCCCCCGTGCTGGCCTGGGAAACCGCCGGCTTCGTTGGTCCCGAGTCGGTGGTCTTTGATACGGTTCGTCAGGAGTACTACGTCTCCAACATGGGCACGTTCGGGCAAGGCGCCACGCCGGGCGATGGGTTCATCAGTCGCGTCAGCGTTGATGGCAAAATCATCGAGTTGCGGTGGGTCACGGGCTTCGACAATCCCAAGGGCCTCGCGCTGGCCAACGGCCGGCTTTACGTCGGGGACGACAAGGATCTCGTGGAGATCGACATCGCCGCCGGCAAGGTGGCCAAGCGCTATGCACCGGCGGACGGTCCCGGGTCCTTCAACGACTGCACGGCCGATGCGGCTGGGAATGTCTATGTATGCAGCGGCCGGCTTGACACGGTGTTCCGGCTCAGCGGCGGCGAGTTCGGGCCTTGGTACAAACTCGACAAAGCCCGGACCGGTGGGCTGAACGGATTGAAGGCGGAAAAAGACCGGCTCCTGCTCGGTGGCTGGTCGGTCAAAGGGCCCGATGGCAGGGAGCAGCTGGGGCATATTTCGACGGTGGCTTTTGCGGACAAGGCGCTGGGCCGACTCGGTGACCAGCCGGTCTGCCACATCGACGGCCTCGAACCGGACGGGCAGGGCGGGTACACCGTGACCGACTGGCTGACAGGCGACGTGTTGCAGGTGACGGCCGATGGCAAGACGTCGCCACTCCTGCAACTCGGCAAGGGCACGGCCGACCACACTTACTTGGTTGATCAGAAGCTGTTGGTCATTCCGCAGATGCTGGAAAACAAGCTTCGGGCCTACCGCTGGACCCCTGCGACCAAGGGGTGATCGATTGTTCTGAGAATTCCCTTTAGGCGTGGCTTTTGCCCGGGGGTAGGGCCGGTCTGTGACCGGCCGCTAGAAGCGGCCAGTCGGAGACTGGCCCTACTCGGGCGCTGTTACTTTTTGGGTGCCGCTCCATTGGTCCGGTCAAGATTGTGACAGTCCGGTCGATTAGTCGTTGAAGCTGAATCGCCCGCCCTCTCTGCTTTCGGGCCATTCGTTCAACCCCGAGAATGTCCCAGTCAGACGACTTTGAGTCGACAATCCGAATGTCTACCATTCGGTCGCTCACGCTTATGATGCGTAGGGGGCTCGGGTGGTTGCTTTTGGTGCCCGCCCTGGCCTTCGCCGCTCCTCCGGACGTGCTGGTCATCTGCTCTTACGCCCCGGGCTACGAATGGAGCGACGACATGTTGAAGGGGATGATGGATGCCGTCCGCGAAAAGCACCCGGAGTTCGAGCCCATTATCCACTTTCTCGACAACCGGCGGTTCCCCGACGAACGGCGGGAAGCCTGGCAGCTTGAGGATATCGTCCACAAGTGCCGCACCCGTCCGCCGAAGCTGATCGTCTCGCTCGACAACGCCGCTTTCGATTTCGTGCTCAAGCACCGGGCGGCTCTGGGCGCTGACATACCGTGGGTGTTCGGCGGGTTGAACCGTTATCTCCCCGAGATGATCGCGGGCCAGCGCGATGTGACCGGAGTCTCGGAGGAAACGGATTTCAGCGGCACCTTTGCCCTTATCCGCGCTCTGAAGCCGCAGGCCCGGCAGGTTCTCGTCATCGGCAACCAATCGGCGAGCAGCCTGGAAAAAAGCCGGGCCTTCGACGAGCTCGCCCCCGGTGAAGCCCGCGGTCTTGTTTTGGAGCACTATGACAACTGGACGAACGCCGAGCTGCTCGAGCGGGTGCGTTCCCTGAAGGATGACTGGGTCGGACTCATTTTGGATGTCACCACCGATGCGACCGGGGCCAACAACTACAACGATGCCACATTCAGCGAGCAGCTGGCGGCACAGGCGCGCGTGCCGCTGTTTCTCACCGCGCGTCCGCCTGGCACCAAGGATTGGGCGCTCCATTCCTGGGACGGCATCGGCGGGGGGATGGTGGTCGCGGATCTGCACGGCGCCAAGGTCGGCGAACTGGTTCTGCGCGTCCTCGCCGGCGAGCCGGCCGGATCCATTCCGGTGGTGACCCGTTCACCGCAGTCCCTGGAGGTGGATTATCGGCAGATGAAGCATTTCGGTCTCTCGACGGATCTGCTTCCGGCGGGCACCAAGGTCATCAACCAGCCGAAGACCTATTATCAGGTCAACCGCAGCCGGGTGATTCTCGTCGGCGTGGTGGTCCTGCTCCTGTGCGGCGTCATCGTGGTCCTGTCATTCAACATCCTGTGGCGCCAGCGCGCCGAGCGTGCCCTCCGGGAGGCGGAGGAGCGTCTGCGCACGGCGCAAAAGCTCGAGGCGGTCGGTCTGCTCGCCGGGGGCGTGGCCCATGATTTCAACAACATCCTCCAGGTCATCAGCGGCCATGCCAGTTTTCTCAAGGAGTCCGTCGCGGACCGGCCGGAAGCGAGCCAGGATGTGGAGACGATCAGCGCCGCCGCCGGGCGGGCGGCCCAGCTCACCGGTCAGCTGCTCGCCTTCAGCCGCAAGCAGCCGCTGCGGGTCGAGATGCTTGACCTTGGTGAACTCGTCGCCGCGGTGGTGAAAATGCTCCGCCGTATCCTTGGCGAGCACATCGAGCTCCAAGCTGAACTGCCGGACACACCGCTGTTTTTTTCGGGTGACAAGGTGCAGATCGAGCAGGTTCTCCTCAATCTCTGCGTCAACGCCCGTGACGCCATGCCGACAGGGGGACGGATCGTCATCAGTCTGCGGGCCCTCGAGCCGGGTGAGACGGCCGCGCCGTCGCCCGGACCGCAGTTGGAGCTTGTCGTGAGTGACAGCGGACCGGGC
>Ga0208263_100067_pt1 | contig 44488 bp, 33 predicted proteins | sample LakWasMet28_LOW6_2_FD_183872 | JGI IMG/M metagenome (GOLD analysis project Ga0208263, IMG submission 183872) | Freshwater sediment methanotrophic microbial communities from Lake Washington under simulated oxygen tension - Sediment Metagenome... | ecosystem: Environmental > Aquatic > Freshwater >... | reverse complement strand
CGGTTGCACAACGGGCGCGTGACCCTGGAGACCGGCCAGGGTTGGCTCTATCGCGCCGGTAGCGAACGCGCGCTGGTAGCCGGCGACGCCGTGCCTGAATTGACGCCATGAAACCAATGTCCCGGCGCAACGCGCTGAAAGGCATCGCGGCATTGGCCGCGGGATCGTCTTTCGCCGGGCGAATCTCGGCAGCTCCGTCGCAGACCGCGCGGGACCGGCGCATCCCGCTGGTTCACCTCACCGACCTGTATCATCCGCCCCAGGACCCGGATGATCATCTGGATCTGGCAACGCTCTACGGATTGCCGGAATACGACCTGCGCGGGGTCGTGTTGGACGTGACGAGGAAATTTCTCGTCGGCAAGCCGGACGGCTGGGACATCCCGCGCGATCCGGGCTATGTGCCGGTCGCGCAGTTGAATCATCTGACCGGCCGAGCTGTGCCGGCGGCGATGGGACCGATTGATCCCCTGACGCATCCCGGTGATGACGCGCGGGACCGGCCGGTGGCCGAGCAGGCTGGCATTGCCCTGCTGCTGGACGTGCTGGAGCGGAGCGCCGAGCCGGTGACTATTTCGGTGGTGGGTTCGGGGCGCGTGCTGGCCGCAGCGTACAACCGGGCGCCGGAGCTGGTGTTGGCGAAGACGCGGACGGTGTTGCTCAACGCCGGGGCGACCGGCGGCCCCAAACGCGAATGGAATGCCGGCCTCGATCCCGCCGCCTACCTCGCGTTGTGGCGCTCCGGGCTGCCCCTTGACTGGTATCCATGCGGGACTGACCGCAGCGCCTTTGATCCCGTGCATGAACGGGGGACTTTCTGGAAGGTGCCTCATGCCGTCCTGTTCCGGGATTTGGCGGATGGATTGCGCGCGTGGATCGGCCTGGCTTTCACTGGATCGCTCCGCGGAGACGTCATTCGGGCCTTGTCCGAGTCCGGACGCGGTGCCGCCTGGGAGCAGGTGCTTGCCGGTGAACGCAACATGTGGGCCACCGTTTCCCTGGTGCTCGGGGCCGGGCGCGTCCTGGCCAAACCGCCGGAAGGATGGCGTTTCCTGCCGGCGGCGGAGGCCGCGGGGATGGAGTTGTGGCCGCTGCGCCTTGATACGATCCGGGCCACCGTTGATGACGATGGACACGTGAACTGGACAACGACGGCGGAGGATTCGAACCGGCGTTTGTTCGGCCGGAAACCGGGAGCAGACTACGGCCTGGCGATGGCGGACGCCTTAAATGCGCTTTTCCGCGAGACCACGGTTCACCCGCTGGATCTTCAGCGGGCGGCCCCGAAGTCGTAGCTCAGCGTCCACTCACGGGACGCTCCGGGTGCAAGGTCGAGCGCGAGGAAGGGTTCCAAGGACAGGGTGTTGCCGTTGGCCCAGAGCACGCACTTGAACGGAATGATATCGGTGGTGAAGGTGACGTCTCGGAGCCGCGGGTGCGCAAGCGTCGCCGCGAAGGGCCGGCCGGCGGGGAGTCCGAGGTGCTCGAGGTGACCGTCGAAGACGCCGACAAAGGCGCGACGCAGGGTGAGTTCGCGATTCGACAGGAGGTAACCGGGGTTCTCGGGCAAGGTCGTGTCCGCTGGCAGCGTGATGTGCTGGCGACCGTCGGCTTCTAGGGCGAAGAAGGGATGCGCGAACCACTCCAGCACGAGGGGCGTGGCCCCACGGTTGGTCAGACGTGACTGCGAGCGGACCTGGCGACCGTGCAGGCTGATCGTACGTTCGAGGGAGTAGTCCCAACGGCCGGCGCTTTGCTCGGTGCGAAAGACGAGGCGATCGGGGAAGGTCTCGATTTTCCATTCGCAGGGTTCGGTGACGACCACGGTGCCCTGGGCGTCGCGACCGAGAACGCCGGCACCTGGCGCGAGGCCGGTGGCGCCGTCCCAGAGCAGCGGCTGCCCCGTGGTGGTGCTGTGGCGGAAGGATTCCGGGAGCCCTTGGGCGTTGTGGACCTGCGGCGTCGGACTCGGCCACTCCGGACCCGTCAGCAGGGCGCCGACATTCCGGTCGTGGATCTGCCAGATGAATCCGCCCCAACAGAAGCGCGGCCCCAGCCGGGCGTGGTCGGCGGCGGGGTCGAGCAGTTCGACGGTGAGGTCGGCGTTGGCGAGGTGAAGCATGGGGGAGACAGGAGAGGTTTAGCGTGAATAGTTCTCGCTTCGCGCGGGTGATCCTACACACCCCGGCGCTTCGCGCCACCCCTCTTCATAGAGGGGATACAAACTTTCGCAGCCGAAGTCCCCTCTAGGAAGAGGGGTGCCCGACAGGGCGGGGTGTGTAGGGCTTGTCATGGGGTGGATAAATTCAGGTTAGCTACGGTTTTCACTACGATCACGGATCAAGGCCGGGTTAACCACTAATCCACACTAAGGGGACACTAATTGAAATCCCCAGAGAAAGACACTCCGGATGGCTCGGATTAGTGGCTCATGAGTGTGGATTAGTGGTTGAATAATTCAGCGCAGGCGCATGACGCGCAGGGTGGTGTTCACGCCGTTCACGACCAAGGCGAACTGGCCGTGCGGGCGGGCCTGGATCTCGATTTCCTTGCCGGGGAGATCGTAGGTGATGGGCTCGTAGCCTTCCCAGACCTGGCCGTTGTCGAGGAGGAAGCGGTTGCCGCCTTCCCATTTCGTCACCTTGGCCTTGAGCGGCGGCAGATTGCGCCAGTCGCTGTCATCGAACAGCGGCAGACCGAAGCGCTGCAGCAGGCTGGGATTCGCCGCCGGGGCCGCGACGGCGGCTTCCTTGCGGGCGGTGACCACCTCTGCCTGATGCTTCACCGTGAGGGTGGCCTGGTGGCGGATGAGCGCGGCGTCGATGACACCGATCTCGTCGGGGGTGAGACGATCGAGGCCGGCGCGTTCCCACTGGGCGGGCGTGAGAATGGCCTTGAGACCGGGGAATGTTTCCTGCGCGAAGCCGGTGCAGACACTCAGAACAAGGAAAACGGTGAAGAGCGGGGATTTCATGGGAAAACGCTAGGGTGGATTGTGGGCCTACCTGGGCTTGGAGGACGGCGGCCAGGCGGCGGCCAGAGTGGGATCGTCGGTGGAGATTATCTACACATGCAGGAAGCCGTCACCAGTATTTTGCGCGGAAACGAGCCGGGCAAAGGCGCCGCCTTGGGAGGTGAGCTGGCGGAAGTCGCCCTCCTCGATGATGCGTCCGGCGGCGAGGACGATGATGCGGTCGGCGTTGCGGATGGTGCTCAGGCGATGGGCGATGGTGATGACCGTGCGGCCGGTCGCGAGCCGGTCGAGGGCCTCCTGGATGAGCCGCTCGCTCTCGTAGTCCAGCGCCGAGGTGGCCTCGTCGAGGATGAGCACGGGTGGATTGCGGAGGATGGCGCGCGCGATGGCGAGGCGCTGGCGCTGGCCGCCGGAGAGGGTCGCTCCGCGCTCGCCGACGCGGGTGTCGTAGCCGGCGGGGAGACGCTGGATGAATTCCTCGGCGTTGGCCTGCTGGGCGGCGGCGCGGATCTCGGCATCGGTGGCATCGGCGCGGGCAAAACGAAGGTTCTCGGAAATGGTGCCGGAGAGCAGCAGACTGTCCTGCAGCACGACGGCGAACTGGCGGCGGACCCAGCGCATGTCCCATTCCGTCTGCGGCACGCCATCGATCAAGATGCGACCGGCGCCCGGGGCGTAGAGGCCGAGCAGCAGATTGGCGAGGGTGCTCTTGCCCGAGCCGGAAGGGCCGACGAAGGCGACGTGTTCGCCCGGCCGCAGGGCCAGGTTGATGCCGTGCAACACGGTCCGGTCGGGCGCCGACGGGTAGGCGAAGCGCACCGCCTCGAACCGGATCTCGCCGCGCAACCGCTCGGCGCGGCGGGTGCCGTGCCATTCCTCGACGTAGGTGGAGTCGAGTAGTTCCTTGATGCTGGTGTAGCTTTCCCGGCCGACGAAATACTGTTCGCTCAGGCCGACAAAGGCCTGGATGGGACCGAGGACAATGGGCAGGCCCGCCACGAAGGCGAAGAGGGTGCCGTAGGAGATCGTGCCGCGGATCGCCAGCAGCGCGCCGCCGGCCATGACGATCAGGGCGATGACCTGGCTGCTGACGTACCAGAACGTGCCGAAGAGGGCGTTGAGGTAGCTCTGGTGGACCCGTTGCCGGGCGAAATCGTGGCTGGAGCGGTCGAGGTCGGCCTCGGCCTGCTCCTCCTCGCCAAAGCTGCGCACGAGGCGGAGCGCGGAGATGTACTCGCTGGCGGTGCCGGTGAGTTTTTCCTGCGCCAGCCGGGCTTCGTTGTTACTGTGCTGGATGCGGCTGAAGAAGTGGTACTTGGCGATGGCGTAGGCCGGCAGCACGAGGGCCAGCACGCCGGCCAGGCGCCAGTTGAGCAGGGCGAGGATGACAAAGATGCTGCCGCCGTAGAGCACGTTGGGCAGAAACTGATTGAGGATGTTGTAGAGCAGGGCCTCCACTTTTTGCGTGTCGAAGGCGTATTTGGAGAGCAGCCGGCCGGTCTTCTGCTGGTCGAGATAGCCGAAGCTGAGGAATTGCAGCTTGAGAAAGAGACGGCTGCGTTGTTCGACCATCATCTGCGCCATGGCCTTGGCGATCGCGTCGGCGCCCCAGACCGAGAACACGTAGTGCGCGCCGAGCAGCAGGAGGAACACGCCGGTCAGGTGCAGGATCGCGGTGCTGTCCCGGGCGGGCACGGCGACATCGATCATGCGTTGGAACAGCCACGGACAGGGCGCGACCGCGAGCGAGCGCAGCAGGGCCAGACCCAGACCGCGCCAGAGTCTCTGGCGGTTGCCCCACAGATAGCCCGTGAGGGTGCGCGCGGCGAGCGCCTCGCTGGACATGGCGGGGGAATCAGCCCGGGCGGGGAGGCTCGCCCTTGGTCCGCTTGGGGGCGCGGTGGCCGTGCAACGCGTTGTAGAACGGGTCGCCCGGTTTGATCGAACCGCGGGTGACGATCTCGCCGGTGAAGCCCGACTTGTAGATCGCGGTCAGCAGCTCGAGGGTCTGGCGCGCCTGGTCGCCCGAGGTGAGCGGGCGGCGCTTGGCGTCCATATCGGCGACAAAAGCGTTGAGCTGGGCGCCGTGGGTCGAGCCGACGTCGGGTGGGAAGCTGTGCCAGGCCTGCAACAGGCCGTCATCCTGCGCGCTCGCGGCGGGGGTGAGCTTCCAGTTGTCGCGGGTGTAGCTGTATAGGTGGGTGAGTTCGACGGTGGCCTTCTGGTAGTCGAGGCGCAGGTAGGTTTCCTGGCGCGGGCTCAGGGCGCTGTTGACGATGGAGCCGACGGCCCCGTTGGCGAAGGTCACCAGCGCGAGCGAGACGTCCTCAACCTCGATGGCACGGTCGAGCGTACGGACCACGGAGCGAACCTCGTTCCAAGCCCCCATCAGGTGCAGGAAATGATCCATGGCATGGATGCCGAGGCCCATGGTGGGACCGCCGAGCTCGGTTTCCCAGCGGCCGCGCCAAGGCACGGCGTAATAGGCGGCATCGCGGTACCAGAGGGTGTTGCAGACCCCGACGAGCGGCTGGCCGAGGTGGCCGGCGTCGGCCAGCCGGCGGACATGACCGGTGACCGCCCCGAACCGCATCTGGAAGATGCAGGCGGTGTAGGTTCCGGTGGCTTTCTCCACCGCCTCGATGCGATCCAATTCGGCGAGCGAGCCGCACAGCGGTTTCTCGCACATGACCCAGGCACCGGCCTTCATGGCCATGATGCACATGTCCGTATGTTGGGCCGGCGGGGTGGCCACGAGAACGATGTCGGGTTTCTCGGTCGCGAGCATCGTGGCGTAGTCCGTGTAATGCTGCGGAATGCCGTGTTGCTTCGCGAAGGTGCCAACGCGGCCGGCGTCGATGTCGACCGCTGCAACGAGGGATACCCGGCCAAGGGTGGCTTCGACGGCGCGGACATGGGCCTCGCCGATTGAACCGGTGCCAACGAGGGCGGCACGATAGTTTTTCATGAAAAAAGAGGTGTTCGGAGCCCCCGGAGACGCCAGAAGCGGCGGGCATGGGGCAGTGATTTCCAGATGAACGGAAGTCTCACCCCAGCGCGACAGGAATCATCCTGAAAATGAATGAAAATTAACTGATCGGGTCGAGGTCTCCGGCGAACAGCGGGGAAACGGCGCGACTCCTTGGCTCAAGGCCGGCGGAGGCCGCTTCAGGCGACGCCGGCGAGCTGCAGGATCTTGTTGCCGGTCAGCCTTTGTTCGGGGCTCAGGGCGTGGGGAGTGCGATTGCCGTGGATCTTGGCGAGTTCGGCAAATCGCTCCTGGGTCGCCTTCACAAATTCATCCACCGGGCGCGTGTCACCGCAGAGCTTCATGATCACGGGCAGCCAGTGGTGGCCGTAGCGGACGTGGTTCTGCTCGTCGTTGCGATCGAAGGCGAGGAGGGTGTCGGCCTCGAAGTCGTTGAGTTCGCGCACGCGGTCCATGACCAGCGCCTTGGTCGGGAAGCTGCCAGCCTCGAATTCCATCGTCATCATCGCGTACCGCTCGTGGGGCGGCATCTGGACGAGGATGTTGTAGAGATCGAGCGAGTGCTCGAGGGTCATCAGGTCGACCCCGAGCTTGGGGAGCTGGCGGAAGCCGAACTGGCTGTGGCGGGACTCGTCCCACAGATGCCGGGCCATGTCATGGTGCAGATCGAACGGGGCGTCCGGCGTGTCGTAGAAAACGGTGGCGAGGTAGTCGACCGCATCCAGTTCCATCATCAACCAGACGTAGACCATGAGGCGGATCACCCGCGCATCGGTTTTGGGGTCGACGAGCCAGGGACGCACGATGGGCGCTTCTGCCGGGTCATGGCTGAAGACGCTGGAGCAGGTCGGGTAGACGCCGCGGTTGCAGGTTGCCGGATGTTGGTAGCGCCGGGTGGCGGAAATCCACTGGAAGTCGGCGGACAGGGACGTGCGCGGACGTTCCCCGAGCAGGCCGCCCTGGGCGGAGAGCGCAAAGGCCAGGTGGGCGACCCATTCGGCGGCCGGGACTCCGGTCAGATAGGCGCTCATCTCGCGGGCATGGCGTTCCTCGTCGGTGACGAATTCCTCCACGAGTTTGCGGGAGGGCCAGTCGGCCAGTTGATGGGTGGCGGCCAGATAATGGCGGTAGGCGCCCAGCAAGGCGGGTTTGAGCACGCGGTAGAAGCCGGCGAGGGCGACGAGCGCATCCGCGGGCATCACGGCCTCGTTGAAAAGCTGGCGCAGGGAATCGCGGACGCTTTCCCCGTTGCCGAAGCCGCTGAGTTCGCGACCGCGCTCGCGCAGAAAACGGGCGTGGCCGGCGGATTCCCAGACGTGCTGGCAGAGCAGGTATTTCAGGTTGGGGTCCCCGACGCGGTAGATGAGCGTGGTCGCGGTGCGCACGAATTCGCGTTCGGCCTCGAAGAGGATGCGCTGGAGCCGGGCCATGTCCTGCACCGCAGCCATGCGGCCGGTGGCGGAGGTGGCGGAAGCGGTGGACGTGGGCGAAGAGGTGGTGGAAGCGACCATGGGGGAAGGAGCGGGGAGCAGCGAGCGAGGGGCTAAGAGTGAAAGGGACGATGGCCGGGGATGGGGATGAGCGCCGAGGCTGGCTCTCCGCTCCAAACTCCCTGCTCCCCGCTCATCAGCAGATCCGGCCGCGTTTGCCCGCGGTGCTGTGGCCCGGGGGATTGACGCCGACCCAGCGCTCGTCGATCGGCTCGCTGGCGCGTTGGTAGCGGCAATCGCTGGAAATGCGCAGGCGGTTGTCGCTGCGATTGTCGAGCGAGGCGTGAACGAGAAACATGCCGAAGGTGATGAAGTCGCCAGCCTCGAATTCGGTGGTCAGCCAGCGGCCGCCGAACTTGTTGCGCACGGTGGGCGGGTTGTGGGAGAGGGTGCCGGTGAAGGTCCAACCGCCGTTCTTGGCCTTTTCGGCCTCGTTGGGCTTGTTTTCGCAGAAGGCGTCGACGTCGCGGTAGACGTAGCTCTCCAGAAGGTCCATGCGCTTGTGCGAACCCTCGAGCACCATGAGGCCGCCGAGCGTGAAGGAGATGTCGCCGTAGGGCACCCAGCAGGTCATGTGCTTGTGCGTGCCGCGGCCCATGTAGGGCAGGTCGCAGTGCGGGTTGGTGCCCTTGCCGGGACCGATGGCGCGCAGCCAGGTGAAATCATAGTGGCGGACGGACTCGCCGTAGAACTTGGCGTAGAACTCCGGCAACACGCCGCTGTAGAGCAGATCCTGTACGGCGGGATTGTTGTTGGTCAGCTCGGGCTTGAAGACGTAGCCGGAGCCGGGCTTGCACACGCCTTCGATGGTCGGGAAAGCCTCGTCGAGCACGCCGGCAGCGGCGAGTCCGTCGGTGAGGCTGGCGCGGGCGGCGAGGACCTTGTCGCGGTCGAGTCCGCCCTTGATGTAGAGGTAGCCGTCCTGGTCGAAGCGGCGATGCAGCTCCGCGACATCGTCGATGGCGTCGCGCGAGTCGCGCAGCAGGCCGACCTTGTCGTCCGCCATGTCGAGGGCATGGCCATAGGAATAGAGCTGGGGCAGCGTGGTAGTCGTGCTCATGGTGCCAAGATAACCGGGAACGGGTCCGGATTAAATGGTTGAAGTGGGAGAAGTCATGTAAATTTTGGGTGGATGCCCGTGGCCCCCAAATACCGCTCCGAACCCTGGCTGCAGAGCCCCCTGCGCACTGCGGTAGGGGAGATCGAGCTGGCCGGCCTGCTGCGCAATGTGCCGGGCATTGACCCGACGGGCATGCGGATTTTGAGACGCTTCACGCTAGTGCTCATGGTGGAGGGCCGGGGCTATTATCGGGATGCCCGGGGGACAAAACTGGACCTGACCCCGGGTGATGTCGTGGTGGTTTTTCCCGAGATCGCCCATGCCTACGGGCCCATGCCCGGGACGGAGTGGACGCAGATCTACTTCGTCTTCGACGGGCCGCAATTCCAGCTCTGGCGGGCGCAGGGCCTACTGGCGCCCGAGCATCCGGTGTTGCGGCTGGGCGCGGTGGATTATTGGCGGCGGCGCCTGCAGGAGGTGGTCAAGAGCGAGCCCTTGCACAGTGCCGGGGCGCCGTTGCGCGCGCTCGGGCGCCTGCTGCATGTGCTGACCGACATGGTGGCCGCGGACACCGAAACCACGCGCCAGGCCGGTCGCGATGCCTGGCTGGAGAAAAGTCTGCGCCTGCTCGGGGACCGCGGCGCGTCCGGCTGGCCGACGCCGCAGGAAGTGGCCGGGACGGTCGGCCTGAACTACGAGAATTTCCGCAAGCGTTTCGTCCAGCTGACCAAGGAGTCCCCGGGCCGCTACCAGAAACGTCGCCGGCTCGAGTGGGCCTGCGCCGCCATCTATCACGGCGAGAGCTCGCTGAAGCAGATCGCCGACACCCTCGGGTTCTGCGACGTGTTCCACTTCTCCAAGGCCTTCAAGCAGGAGATCGGGTTCACGCCATCCGACTACCGGCGACGCGTGCGCGGGCACTGAGGCGGGGTTGGGGCTAGAAACGGAGCGGCACGAGGACGTGGGTCAGTACCGGCGCGCCTCCCTTGATCTTGGGCAGGAACAGCCAGGCCCCGAGCGTGCGCAGGATGTTTTCCTCAGTACTGGGCGTGAAGGTCCGGTCGAGGCTGACATGCAGGACGGTACCGTCTGGTGTAATGGTCAGATCAGCGGTTGCATCGGCGGGAAATCCTTCCGTGGACGCGAACTGCGGTGGCATTAGCAGCAAAGGCTGTGCGGGCCGGCTGGCCCCGGGATTCTGTTCCAGCCAATGCCGGACCGCGGCGGCGTGAATCACGCGCTCCCGGCGGTAAAAGTATTGATCCCCCAGTGACGACACATTGGTCCTGACCTCCCGGCCGGCGGAAAAAAGCAGGACAAAGGCGGAGGTTTTCTCACGCCCCAGAAACGGGGAGGTTGAGAATTTAACCGGTGTGGGCCGCCCCGCCAAAAGATCAGGCAGTTGTCGCACGCGAATCTGGGCCTTCGGCGGGTGGGTGTCGTCTTTAAGGAAGGCGGATTCAAAGACGACGAGGGCAACGTAGCAGTCGGCCAGATCGCTGGTGGTCGTGATTGTGGCGGAAAATTCGACATAGCCACCGATGGTCGCTCCCGGCGTGAATTTATCGACGTCGAGTTCGGACGCGGCGCTGATCATTTGCAGGCCCTCTACCCGCATGGCGTCCAAGGTGGCGGTCCCGGCGGCATAGCGTTCCACCCGTTCGGTCGTAAGGGGGATGTTTCCCCGCAACCGCAGTCGTCGTCCGCCAGCGATAATGCACGGTTCTTCTTTCTCAACGGCTACGACTGCCTGCGGTTTCCCATCGTGTTCGGCCATCAGGACGGTTGGGTGGGCGGGCGCGGTCAAAGGGGCTGCCCACCCAAAGGTGGCCAGAAATAATCCGCCAATGGCCGTACCAATCTTCCGGGATTGCATGCAGCACAGCATTACCACCGGTCCGGCAAGTGTCGAGATTGGCCTCGATCGCCGGGACAATGTCGCCACTTCTGCGGGTTTCCGTGATCGGTCTTTTACGAAGCTCAGGGTCCGTGCTGAGGAATCGGCTGCTCTGAAAGCAAAACCGCCGTGGCGCGGACTTACGGTCCTGGCCACGGCGGCGGGGGAACTAACACGGGCCCGTTCAGGTGGTGCGGGCGGTTTGGTCCCAACCTTCCGGCCACACGGTACCGGGGATCGGGCGCCAGAAGATGTCCTTGTCGATGCGCGGGGGGTGGTGACGGTACTGCTCGGTCAGCCGGAGCTTCGTCTTCAGGTGCTTCACGAGATTTTCACCGTAGAAGAACGTGTTCTCGGCAACGCCCGAGAGCACGAGCACCTCGTGCGGGGTGGTTTCAAGCAGGGAGATCAGACCGCGGATGTTGGCCAGCTCGAGGTCGATCGCGGCCTGGAGCTTCTTCTCGCAGGCGGCCTTGGTGGCGGCGTCGGCCCCCGGAGCGAGGTAGCCGTAGACGTTTTCACACCAGGCACAGACGTTGCGCAGACTCGTGACCCAGTGCAGGTAGGCGCGGACGCGATCGCGGAGGTCGGTGAAGACGACGAGTGCTTCGCCGGACAAAGCCTGGGAGAGTTTTTCGAGCCGGGCGATCAGCGGGTTGAGCTTCGCGAGGACGTGGGTGTCCATGTCGGCCGCCATCTTGGCGCCGGACTCGCGGGTGATGAGATCGAAGAGCACATCCTTGCCGAGATCGTTCAGGCCGGGATTGTTGTGCTGGAAGCAGCCGTGGCGCTCGTAGTAGTCGCGGTCGGCGGCGGGCACGGCCTCGATGTCGGGGACGAACGGACGGTCCCAGGTGCGCTGCCAGCAGAAGCCGAACGCGCAATAGAGTCCGACCATGGGCTGCCAGAGGAGGGCTTCCTCAAACTCTTTCCAGGCGCCGTTCAGCGTGGCGGCCTGATCCGGGCCGACGAGTTGCGTGGCAAACTCGGTGAGCACCTGTTCGACGGGTTTCTCGGGGAAGAATTGCACGGCGCGGATGATGGCCGGATTCGGCCAGTAAGGCGCCTGGCCCGTGTTGGTCAGGCCGCCGAGGGCGCTGACGCGGTTGAGGCCGGTCTCGCGGACGGCGGTCAGCTTCTGATGAAGCAGGCGCGGGAACGGCAGGCCGAGCAGGGGCTCGTGATTCATCACGCCGGACGCGGAATAGTGCAGGACCGGATCGACGCCGGCGGAGCGGGCGGTGGCGAGCGCGGTCTTTTCGGACTCGTCCATCGTGGTGTGGAACAGACTGCCGGCGACCGCCTGGTTTTCCGGGTATTTCGGGTGGGCGTAGGGCACGTGGTAGCCGCGCACGTTGAGCGACGGCGCCTCCCAGGTGACGTGGCCGCCCATCTCGGCCTTGATGTGCTCGTGTTCGACCTTGAAGGGCTCGATGCGGAGGATGACGTCGAACTCCGGGTTGATTTCCGCCGCCGCGGTGCGGAGGTTCTTGAGATAACGGCCGATGCTCTGGCCGGCGGACTGCGCGATCTTGTCGTGGTTGCGCCACTCGCGGATCATGTACGGACCGCCGTTGCGGCCGACGTACAGGGAGGACGTGTGCTCGAAGCCCGCGCCAGAGTCATTCGTCCAGACGGACATGTAGCTGAGATCCGGCACGGAGCGCATGATCTTCTGCAGGGCCTCGCGGTAATGGCGCTGCACGATCGGGTGGTCCTGCGCCATGGTGTAGCGCGGGAGCTTCGAGCGGAAGGGATGGTCGACGCGGGCGCCGCGGAGCGACGGGTATTTCGTGAAGAAGCGCTCCGGCAGGGTGCGGGGCTCAAACATGACCACGCCGGGCTTGAGCCCGTACTTGCGACCGAGGTCGGCCAGGCTCACCAGGTGGTTGAGGTTGGCGTCGAGGTAGAGCGCGGGCCAGATGCCCTTCGTCAGCGGCGTGTCGACGAAGTGGTTGAAACCGGGCGCGTAGGTGTAGAACTGCGGATAATATTCAAACGGGACGAAATCCTCGTAGGGCATGTGCGCCTGCAGGCCGTTGACCTCGCAATGCGTGAAGCCCGCCTCGGCGAGCGACGCGACATAGTGCTCCTGATCGAACTTGCGGGCGCTGCGCCAGTACTGCGTGTAGCAGGCGTCCCAATGCGGGCGGTGCCAGCCGAAGGTGGCCGGCAACCAGAGACCGGCCGCCAACTTTTCGCGCGTGAAGTCGCTGGTGCCCGTGGCGAGCAGGCGCACGGCGGCATACAGGAAGGAACCATGGCTCGCGCAGATCTCGCCACTGCCGTCATCGGCGATGCGGATCCAGGTCCAGGCCTTGGCGTCCTTCGCTTTGGAGGGGAGCTTCGCCGGCAGGCCGCGCGAGGCGAGAGTGATGGAGACACCTTGGCCGGGAGTACCTATCTGGGCGCCGGTGAGCCGGGCGAGTTCGACCGCGGCGGTGATTTCAGCGGGCTCGGCCGAAGCGGGGTGACTGACGAGTTTCAAGGACAGGGGATGGGGCGTGGACATAAGAATACAGGGAGGTTCAAACCTGCGTCAGGTGAGGCAAACGCAAAGCGGGGCGAAATCCAAGTTACACCAAACAAATCCCAAAATCTGCATCACTGCCGGCTCGGCCTCGTCGCACGAGCTCGGTGGAATCGGCATGGTGTCGCGCCGGGAGGGCGGTCCGGAGTCCTTGCTCCGCGATCCGTTGGCTGGGTGCGGGGCCCCTTTCTCTCCATGTCCCACGACCTGCTCACTCTCGCTGATCTCGAACCGCCCATGGGCGACCTCTTCACCAACCGACGTTTGGACGCCGGTCGTTCGGTCTGGAGCGCCCCGCTGTCCGGTGAACGCGAAATGCCCAAAAAACGCATTTTACACCAGCGGGTGGTGCGGTTGCACGGACCCGCCAGGTTGCACCGTCTGGGCATCCGGCGCGGCCAGGGCTATCACAAGTGCGGGAGCCGGCAGGATCTGGACTGGGTGACTGGCGTCCGCGTGCTGGCCTACACCGGTGGACGTTGGCGCGTTATCCTGCAGAAGGACGGGCTTGGTCCCGATGTGCCGGGCGCGGTCAGTTGGTTCAGATTGCCGCGTATTGTCACCACCGGGGTGATCATCGAGTTGCGCCGTGCTGGCATTGATGGCGGCTGGACCTCTTGGAATCTCGCCATGTCCGCCTTCATTCTCGAAGGCGAGCCGCTCGCACCGGTAGCCCCGCGGGATGAGCGGTTGTTACGGGCGAAAGGCGTCGATCTGCAGCGGCTGCCGGCCGGAGTGAGAGCGCTTCAGCAGAACGGCGAGGTGCGCTACCGGACGAAAAACTTTGAAGTGGGCTTTGCGCTGGGCCGTCCGGGCTTTTCGTTTTTGGGCCTGCACATTGAGGACCGCGCCAACCTCGGCAGGAACCTGCTCGCGACCCGGCCGCCGCTCTTCAACCAGGGGCCGCAGCTCCATCCGGTGGGCGCAGCACCGGTGATCGCACCGTCGGTGCGCTGCGCGATCGAGGGCACCGTGGTCGTCAAGGGCGGACAGGTCACGTATGACCTCAAGGCTGACGGGCAGCATTACCGGCTCGCGTGGACGGTGAGCGCGCAGGGGCTCACCTTGCGCGCCGTGCGCACGGCCAAGCAGCCGGCCCTCGCGTGGCACAGTGCCGCGTGGATGGTGGGCCTGCGCAACAGTGCCGCGCCTTCCCATGTGCTCGGGAAGTTGCTGACGACCGGTGAGACCGGTGCCGTGGCGCTGCCCGCCTTGCTGACGTTGCCGGCCTTCGGCAGCTGGGAAATCGGTTCGTCGTCTCCGGCTGGCTGGGCCCGCAGCGACTGCCAGCGCTCCCTGGACCTGAACACGCTGGAACTGAAGGTTGGCGAGAAGCGCACGGCCGAAGGGCTCTACCTGTTGCCGGCCGGCACGCACCGCACGACCTTCACGCTCCGACCGAAAAGCCCGCCCGAGCTCCTGCGCGACGATGCCCCGGCCGTGGCCAAACGCGCCGTGGCCCGCACGCAATGGACGGCGCTGACCTTCCGCACCGACACCGCAACGCTGAGCAACAACGGCGCCTCGATGCATTGTCCGATCTGCATGGACACCTGGGCCGCCATCACGTGGCCGCAGGGTGAGATCTTGCCCGGATTGCCTGCGGTCGATCTCCTGCGACTTTCCCTCGAGCGCTGGCTGACCGGCGGCCCCGGTTACGCGGCGGGACGGTTGCTCATGGACGGAGCATCCCATGATGCGGACGACGAATACCTGCAGACCGGCGCCTCTGCGCTGCGCGGTTTGGGCGAGTACCTGCGGCATGCGGCCACGCCCGCTTGGTACCGCGAGTTCAAACCCTACATCAGCCAAAAAATTGTCGCGGCCCGTGACCGCGATCTGGACGGCGACGGTCTCATCGAGAGCATGCACCGCACCGGCGTCAGCGGCACGAACCAGTGGAGCACCTGCTGGTTCGACGTGATTTCCTTTGGATGGAAGGATGCCTTTGCCAATGCGATCCTGTACGGCGCGCTGCTGGAACTCAGCGCCGGGCTGGTGCGCTTTGGCGAACTCGAAGGCGCGGAGAAGCTCGCCAATTGGTCCGGCTGGCTGCGCGCCAACTACCGCAACACCTTTTGGAACGAGGCCACCGGCTGGCTGGCCGGGTGGCGTTGCCGGGAGGACAAATTGCATGACTATGCGTTTCTGCCGATCAACGGCGCCGCGATCGCGGAGGGTCTGCTGTCGCCCGCGGAAGGTCGGCTGGTGCTCCGCCGGTTGTTGGCCGAAGCCAAAAAAGTCGGGATGCCGGATCCTGCGCTGGGCTTGCCCGGCAATCTCTGGCACATTCCGGATCACGATCTCTCGGACATCATGCAGGGTTATCCGCTCGGGTATTATCAGAACGGCGGGCGCACGCATTCGCAGACGCGGCATTTTGTGAACGCGCTGTACCATTGCGGCCTGCAGCGCGAGGGCGACGCGATGTTGAAGCGCCTGTGCGTGGGGATGGCCGAGGCCAAGGTCTTTGGTGGCAACCAGAGCGGGGTGGACTGGCGCTACTGGGACGACCGGCCCTGCGGCTACGAGGGCCTGCTCACGGACCAGTTCGGCGTGCTTGAGCCGGTTTTCGCCCGCTGGGGGAAACTGCGCCGGACCTGACCGGATGGTTGCGGATCCGCCAGGCGAGGGGACTCGTGTCCTCCGCCGCGCGGAATGTGCGGTAGAACGTCGTGACATCCTCAAAGCCGCACTCGTAGCCGATCGACGTCACGGACCGGCCGGTCTCCCGCAAGAGCAACCGGGCATGGGTGAGGCGGTGGCGTTGGATGGCGGCAAGCCAGGTCTCGCCGGTCGCCGTGCGGAAGAGTTGGGTGAAGTGCCGACGGCTCAGGCCCAGCGAGCGTGCCGCCGCATCCACCGACTGGCGGTGGTAGAACGTGCGCGCCAGCTCCTCGGCGTAGGCCGTCACGCGGGCGAGCGCGGGCTGGCCGGGTTTGGGCGCGACTGTTGGCGGCCGACGTTCGGCCGCGCGGGCCAGATGGCCCAGGGCCTGCCACGCGAGGCCGGTGATCATCAGGTCGGCCCCGGGACGAGCGAGCGTCTGCTCATGCAGGAGATGACGGATGAGGCTGCGCCATTCCACGTTCCAAACCGGAGCGGGGAAGTGCCGGAAGGCGGAGAATAGTTCCGAGGAGGCGGCGAAGGGCCGCTGCGCCAGACAGAGGGCGTATAGCGCCAGTGGTCGAGCGCCTTCGTCCTCGATGTGATGGCGCGTGCCCGCCGGAACCAACACCACATCGCCGGCGCTGAGCGGCACACGGTGGTCCGGACGCACGAGCCAGCCGGCGCCGGAGAATATCAGAAGGACCTTCAGGTAGTCGTGTCGCACCGGCTCCATGCGGAAGCCGCGGGCGTGGTGGCTTTCCAAGACAAAGACCCCGGTGGCCGGCAGATTGACGGTGACGGGTTGGCTGGCATGCGGGTCGAACATGGGGAGCAGCCAAGCGAACCGTGCCCGATATGCCAATAGCGATCACCCGGGCTGCCACGACGCCGACGGTTGGGTCTGCTAGACTCTCGACGCCCCATGATCCTAACCGAAGAATTTGCCTTTCAGAGTATGCGTCGCACCTGGCAACCTGTGGCCAATGCCCCGGCCCTGCCGCCCGGTGGCGTGATGGGTTACACCTTGCTGGAGACGGAGCTGGTCATTGCCCGTTTTGCGAATGGCGATCTGCTCGCGGCTGACACGGCCTGTCCGCACAAAGGCGCCCGGCTCTCCAACGGTTGCATCCGGGACGGCCACCTGATGTGTCCGTATCACGGCTGGACCTTCGATGCCGCCGGCGCGTGCCAGTCGATCCCGTCGCTGCTCCAGCCCAATCCCGACAAGCTGGCGCTCTCCCACCTGCAAACTTATCGCGTGCAGGAGCGCTACGGATTCATCTGGGTCAAGCTGGAGGATGCGCCGATGGCCGACGGGCGGATGCACGAACTCCCGGCGGTGCCGGAGTTCGAGGACCCGCGTTGGTCGTACCGGCTGGGACCGCCCATGGCCTTTGCCGCCGGCTGGCGGCGCGAGGTCGAGAACTACCTCGACATGACGCATTTTGCCTTCGCGCACAGCAGCACGCTGGGGGTTTGCGCCGATCCGCGGATCAAGGACATGAAGATCATCACGCATCCGGATGGCGGCTACCAGATGGACGCCCCGTTTCCCGCGCTCGACTCGACGCATGAGATGCCGGGCAAGTTACAGAGCGCGCATCACCGCATGCAGCGCAGCTGGCTGCCCAATTTCACCACCATCCGCCAGAGCTTCACCGACGGGGACGAGCGCGTGCTCGTGCACGTCCCGTCGCCGAACACGCGGGAGAGCTGCACCTGTTTCTGGTCACTGGCGATCTCCCCGGGGTTCAACGGACCGCCGCCGGAGGCCCAGATCGAGTTCGCCATCAAGGTCCTCGACGAGGACCGGCGTATGTGTGAGCAGCAGATCCCCCGCGAGGTGCCGATCAACCCCGCGCGTGGCGGCTGGGGCGTGCTGGTGATGCCCGGGGACACCCTCGCCAACACCTTTCAGAAACAGCTCCGCCGGTGGCTGCTGGCGGGCAAGACGGAAACACCGGTCTGAAGCTGGATCCAAGCAAACCAAACCTGGGTGCCGTCAAGCGGCACCCCTACACTCTGGTGTCATCGTAGGGGCGTCGCTTGACGACGCCCGTTTTCCTTTTCGCCGTGCACCCCGGTTTCGGTTGATCAGCGGGGCGGGCCGTTGAAAGCGTGGATCGCGTCGACCATGGCCACGATGTTGGCGACTGGGGTGCGGGCCTGGATGTTGTGGATGGTATTGAAGACGAAGCCACCGTTGGGGGAAAAGGTCTCGAGCCGCGCGGTCACTTCACGGCTGACTTCCTCCGGCGTGCCGAATGGCAAAGTGCGTTGGGTGTCCACCCCGCCGCCCCAGAAGACAATGCGGTCGCCAAAGTCGGCCTTGAGCCGCACGGGATCCATGTCCTTGGCGGAGCATTGCACGGGGTTCAGGATGTCGAAGCCCACGTCGATGAAGCGGTTGATCAGCGGCCGCACGGCACCGCACGAATGCTTGAAGGTTTTCCAGGAGGTGTGACGGTGCACCCAGTCGTTGATGCGCCGGTAGTAGGGCGCATAGAGCTCGTCGAAGGTGGCAACCGAACAGAATTGAGAGTTTTGTGTGCCGAAATCGGTGCCACAGACCATGAGCACGTCCATTGTGTCGCCCGCGAGGGCGGCAAACGTGGCCAGGTTTTTCAACGCCACCTCGCACTGGTACTCGAAGATTCCGTGGATGTAGTCGCGGCGCTCCACGAGGGAGACATACCATTCGCTGACGTCGCGGATGCCCTTCGGGTGCTTGAGGAAGGCGGCCGGCACCAGTGCGATGTCACCGAAGCCCGTGCCCCCGATGCCGGAAACCACGGCCCGGGTCTCGCCGCGCACGCGATCGAATTCCTTTCGCCAATGCGCGCGATCCTCGGCGCCGAGCAGTTTGAATTCCTCGCAGTTGTCCTCCGGGTTGAGCTTGTCCTCGTCGATCGGTTCCTGCCGGACAATGGCATCGAAGAAGTAGCCGCTGGCGGGCATGTGGCCGCTGGGCGGAACGGTGTTGTCGCCTTCCGGAAACAGATAGACGTCCCCAGAGGGATCCTCGCGCGGACGAAAGCCGCCGGGCACCAGCACGACCTGGCCCCAGGGGGTGCGCCACTCGTGCCAATCTTCGTTGGGAAAGCCGAACATCGTGCCGCGACCGTTGGCGGCCACGCAGTCGGAGCCGAGGACGCGGGCGAGGTCGTCTTCGACCTCGCCCAACATTTGAAAGGGTTCGCTGACCTTCACCGGGTGCCGGGGAAGTCCATAGTGCTCACGGAGCGCCTCAACGCAGCTCACGTGCAGGCTGGTGAGACCGGTGCTGCCGAAGTCAACCGGCACCGGCCCGGGTTGGTGGGCGAGGGCGCGGCGGACTTTTTCCCGGGAGGTCATGGGGTGGGCAGCAACGGAATCAAATTGAGCATGCGGTGCAGCTTGTTGCAGATGATGTGTCCGCAGCCCTCCACGTGCAGCGTGTCGCATTCGGTGCCGAGGATGAAGGGATGTCCGGTGGCGCGCATTTTTTCCTCGAGTTCGTCCGCCATCACCTTGACGGCATCGGGCGGCGTCAGCTGATCGGAGTAGAAGCGTTTGGAGGGCAGATTGCCGTAGAGCACGATGTCCTTGGGAACGAGTGCGGCGTCCTCCCAGAGGCGGCGCGACGATCCGAGGGAGAGCAACACCGGGTGGAGCGAGCAGAAATCCTTGAGCATGCCATCGGTGATGTCGCCGCAGCAGTGGAAGAGCAGATCGGCATCATGGGACTCAAGGAGGCGGGCGATGGCGCGGTTCGGGGCCAGGGCGTAGCGTTCGAAAATGTCGGTGCCGGTCGCCAGCTGCTTGGGGGAGAAGAACACCTGGTTGGCGGCCGGTTCGGCGATGAACACCGCCTTGGCGCCCGCGTCGAGTTGCAACCGGATCGAATGCAGCACGATCGTCAGCGCCAGTTCGAGGGCCCGCTCGACGAGGGCGACCTCGGGGTCCTCCGCGGCCGTCGCGCCGGAGCCGGCGAGGTAGACCGGCATGATGGGATCGGCGAGGAGCTTGGTCGCCAAGGAGAAGGGCCCGATGCTCATGCCCACCGGATAGAGCGGGGTGTTCTTCACCACATGGCGGAGCGCGGCCAGATTGGCGGCCACGCGGGGCGGAGGCGGGGTGGCAGCGAGGGCAGCAGACAACCGGGTGACCGCGTCGGCTCCGGGGTCCTCGGCAAAGTGGTGGGTGTCCACTTCCGTTGCGGGCACGCCGAGTAGCGTGAGGAGCCAGGCCTTTTCCAGGCGCAGATCCATGAGCGGAAAGGCGAGCGGCGTGCCGAAAGTCACCGCGGTCTCGGCGATCACCTCGCCGAGCCTTGGCCCGTCGAGCAGAATGGCGGCCGGATCGGAGTGCCGGTGGAGCACGATGTCGGCGCCGATCGGCATACGCAGGTTAGTGGCGGCGAGTTGGAGGAGGTAGGCGCGGGACATGGGGACAGGGGTTAGTAGTGGTGGTGGCGCGTCATTTAGCCCGGATCTTGCAAGCCTATCGCTGTCGAACCGACACACCCCGTCGCTGCGCGCCACCCCTCTTGATAGAGGGGATTTTCGGCCCTCGCAGCCGAGGTCCCCTCTATCAAGAGGGGTGCCCGAGAGGGCGGGGTGTGTAGGGTGAGATGCAAGGGTGAGAAAGAGTCAGGTTAAGTGGGCGCGTTAAGATGAAAACGGCTTCACCTTAGTCGTCGCGCCCCGGGACGCGGGGAGGAGCTGGCTCAGGCCGCTTCGCCCACGAGTTTCAGCGCGACGTTTACCGCACCACCGGCGTCGTCGGAATAGCCGTCGGCGCCGATCTCGTCGGCAAAGGCCTGCGTGATGGGTGCACCGCCGACCATCACCTTGAGGTTTGGCAGATTGGCTGCCTTGAGGAGCCGCACGGCCTCGCGCATCGCGGGCATGGTGGTCGTGAGGAGGGCGGAGAGACCGACGATGTGGGCGCCGTGCTCGCGGGCGGCGGCGACGTAGCGTTCGGGGGTCACATTGGTGCCGAGGTCGACCACGGCGAAGTTGGCGCCCTTCCACATCATGGAGACGAGATTCTTGCCGATGTCGTGCAGGTCGCCCTGCACAGTGCCGATCACGACGGTGTATTTGGGTTTGATGCCGGCCGAGACCAGGAGGGGTTCGAGCAGCTTGAGCGCTTCCTTCATGGCCCGGGCGGCTACGAGCATCTCGGGCACAAAGATTTCATTGCAACGGAACTGCTCGCCGACGAGCGCCATGCCAGGCACGAGGCTCTGGTCGACGATTTCCTGCGGCTGGCTGCCGGCCGCAAGGAGTTCCTGGGTGAGACGGATGGTGTCGATTCGCTTCCCGCCGGCGACAGCCATCTTGAGATCAATGAAGTGCGACATGCCTTCTTCTAGAAATTCCCCCGGAAAGTGGCAAAGCGGAAGGGTGCTTCGTTCTCTTAATGCACACATTTATTCCCATAATCTACATGCCCGGGGCATTGTCTCGTCCGCCGGATGGACGGAAGCTCAGACTGTGCATACGCGTGTCCGTAACAGCCGCCGCGTGCGGCCTGCCCCCGGAAATCTCGGAACTGCCCGCGACCGACCTTCCGCTCTCGTTCCAGTCCTGCGCGTCACCTTAACATGATGACTCCACTCGAACGCTTTCATGCCTGCATGAATTGCCAGCCCGTCGACCACGTGCCCAATCACGAGGTCGGGGTGTGGGTGCAGACCAAGCAGCGCTGGCGCGAGGAAGGGCTCGCGACCGATGATCTGTCCTGGGACTGGTTTACGGGCGAGCCGCGGTGGGAGATGGATCCACGCGAGTACATCGACGTGCGTTTCGACATGGTGCCGCCCTATGAGGAGAAGGTCCTCAGCCGGGACGGCGACACCGAGATCATCCAGCGGAGCAACGGCGTGATCTCGAAGGCGCTCATCACCGGCGAGGCCGAGGGCATGCGCGCGAGCATGGATGAGTACCTGAGTTTCCCGGTGACGACGCCGGCGGACTTCACGGCGTTGAAGCAGCGTTTCCGGGCCGCCTCACCGGTCCGTTATCCGGCCTACTGGCGGGAGTTCCTGCTGCCCGCCTGGCAGCAGCGGAAGCATCCGCTGATTCTGGGCAAGAACTGTAGCACGCTCGGGTTCTATTGGCGCGCCCGCGAATGGATGGGCACGGAGAACCTCAGTTTCGGGTGGTATGATGAACCCGCGCTGATGCATGAGATGATGGAATTCATCGCCGACTTCACGATCGAGACCTCGCGGCCGATTCTCGAAGCGGGGGTGAAGCCCGACTATGTGTTCATCAACGAGGACATGAGCATGAAAAACGGCCCGCTCCTCAGTCCGGCGACCTACCGGACGTTTATCCTGCCGCACATGAAACGCCTGGTGGCGTTCTACAAATCAGCCGGGGTGAAATGGGTTGTGGTCGACACGGACGGCAACTGCGAGCTGCTCATCCCGCATCTGATGGAATGCGGCGTTGACGCCATTTGGCCGCTGGAGCGCACCGCCGGGATGGACCCGTTGGCCATTCGTCGGAAATTTGGCCGGGATCTGCGTCTGTGGGGCGGCGTCGACAAGCGCGAGCTGGCGAAGGATTTCGCGGCGATCGACGCGCACCTGCGGACCTTCCAGCCGCTGATCGCCGAGGGCGGTTTCATCCCGACCGTCGATCACCTCGTGCCGCCGGATGTGCCGCTGGCGAACTTCGAGCACTACATGCGGCGCAAGCATCAGCTGTTGCGCGGTGAGGCGTTTTGAAGCCAGGCTGCCCATCTGCGACCGCCCCGAGACCACCACCGCCGGCCATGCACCTGAAATTGATTTCCTGCAATGTGTTCCAGCGCGAAGCTTCGTGGTGCATCGCCCGCTCGCCGCACGTCATTGATGTTGAGTACACCGAACTCGGCGAACATGCGCGGAGCGCCGGGTTGCGGCAGCTGATCCAGGGCAAGATCGACGCGGTCGACGCGGCCGGGCAGGCGTACGATGCCATCCTGTTGTTGTTCGGGCTTTGTGGCAACGCGACGGCCGGCCTGCAGGCGCGGCAAACCCGGCTGGTCATCCCGCGGGCCCATGACTGTTGCACGATATTGCTGGGGTCGCGGGCCAAGTATGCGGAGCACTTTGCCCACGCGCCCAGCACGCCGTTTTCCTCGGCCGGCTATCTGGAACGGGGGAGTTATTTCCTGCGCACCAGCGGGGACGGGGAATCGGCCGTGAAGACAGGCGATGCCTATCAGGAACTGGTCGCGAAGTTTGGGGAAGAGGACGCGCGTTTCATCTGGGCCGAGATGCATCCCGACCACGGCGACAACAAGGCCGTGTTCATCGATCTTCCGCAGACCAGCCATCTTGGCTACGCGGAAAAGTTCGCCGCCAAGGCGGCGGAGGCGGGGAAGGAGAGTGTGCGTCTCCCCGGCGACATCCGTCTTATTGAACAACTGCTCCAAGGAAACTGGCCCGAGCAGGAGTATCTGATCGTGCCCCCCGGCGGCACCATTGAGGGCGTCTACGACTGGGATCAAGTGATGCGGACGAAGCAAAAGTGAAGCCCGGATGGGCCGACCGGGCTCTCGTGAAATACTTTCTTAACCTATCCATGCACCATTCATTCACCTCCCGCGCGCTGAAACTCGCCGCAAGTCTGCTCGGTTTGCTCCTTTTGACGCCGCTCGGCTACGGACTCGAACGCTATGTGTCGCCACAGGGCAGTGATCGGAATCCCGGCACGCTTGAAGCGCCGTGGCAGACGTTGGAGGGCGCGCGCGATGCGGTGCGGGCGTGGCGAAAGGTACAGCCGGCGGGCGCGGGCGAGGCGGTCACGGTGTGGCTCCGCGGCGGCACGTATCCGCTGGCGCGCACGTTTGAGCTCTTGGCGCAGGACAGCGGCACGGCGACTTCGCCGGTCACCTTTGCGGGCTACCCGGGGGAAAGCGTCCGGATCACCGGCGGACGGGAGATTCCGGCCGCGGCTTTTGGTCCGGTGCGCAGCGCGGATGCCTTGCGCCGGTTGCCGCCTGAATCGGTGGCCCAGGTCCTCGAGGTCGATCTGCGGGCGCTGGGCATCACGGACTATGGCCGGCACCGGCAGTTTGGTCATGGCTGGCCGGTGGTGCCGTCGCCGCTGGAGCTCTTTTGGAATGACGCTCCGCTGCCGCTGGCGAGATATCCGAACCAGGGAGTGATCGCGCTTGGGCCGATCCGGGATCCCGGCTCGATGCCGCGCACGGGAGATTACAGCAACCGCGGGGGGCGCTTTCAGTACACCGATCCACGCCACGCCCGCTGGGCCGGGGTAAAGGACGTGTGGTTGAGTGGGTATTTCAACCACGGCTATGCCGACGACACGATTCTCGTGGCGGCCATCGACGTGGCGAAGCAGGAGGTGACGCTGGCGGCGCCGCATCTGTATTCGCTGGCGAGCGGCCAGAATTTCAACCTCTACGTCGCGCGCAATCTTTTGGAGGAACTCGACGAGCCCGGCGAGTGGTACGTCAATGCGGAGTCCGGCCGTCTCTATCTCTGGCCCACGGGCGATGTGGCGACGGCGCGCGTGTCGGTCTCGGTGGTCGAGCAGGCGCTCGTCGCGCTCGATCATGTTTCCTTCTGCACCTTGCGCGGACTGATCATCGAGGAAGGCCGCGCGCTCGGGTTGTCGATCGAAGGCGGCTCGGACAACCGCATCGAAGATTGCGTCGTGCGCAATCTGGGCACCGCCGGCATCATGATGGGGCAGGGGGCGCGGCAGACCTTTCCCCACGTCACCGCCGACGACTATACCGGCGTGCCGGCCTCCCGCGAAGTGGGCAGTTATCATTCCCACCATTATCTCAACACCGCCTGGGATCGCGATGCGGGCGTGCGGCACAGCATCGTCGGCTGCGAGGTCTACAACACGGGCTCCGGCGGCATCTTCCTCGGGGGCGGCAGCAAGCCGCAGTTGCGCCCGGGGCACAACGTGGTCACCGATTGCCGCATCCACGATTTCAACCGGCGCAACAAGGCGGGCGCCTCCGGCGTGGTCGTGGATGGTTGCGGAAACCGCGTTGCGCACAATGAAATCTATAACGCCGACCTGCAGGGCATCCTGGTCAAGGGCAACGAGCACGTCTTCGAATTCAACCATGTGCACCATGTGGCGCAGAATTCGAACGATGCCTCCGCCTGGTACGTGGGCCGCGACCCGAGCGATCAGGGGAATGTCGTGCGTTGGAATTTCTTTCACCACGTCGGCCGGCCCGACCGGAAGTGGACGATGGGTGTTTATTGTGACGACGCTTCCGCCGGCGTGTTGATCGAGGGCAACGTGTTCTATCGCGTGGCTTCCTTTGGCACCGTCTACAGCAACGGCGGACAGGATATCGTGGTGCGGAACAACATCTTCATTGAAGGCTATGGACCGGCTTATCAGCTGAAGTCCATGTGGTACGATTTCGCGCAGGAAGGCATCCCGTACTATTTTGGGGAGAAGGGTCTCTACACCAAGCGGCTGACCCAGTCCGTGGACATCCGCAAGCCGCCGTACAGTGAGCGCTACCCGCTGCTCAAAAACTGGCTGGACCTATTGCCCGACGGCAAAACCTACGTCGGCATGCGGCCGGCGAGAAACGTGTTCACCGACAATGTCCTGGTGAAACACGAGGAGACCGTGCGCCTGGTGGGCCAGTACGCGCAAACCGACTTCGACGGCAACTTCATGACGCAGAAGGATCCGGGCTTCGTGGATGCCGCCGCGCTGAATTTCCAGCTCAAGGACGACTCCGTTGTCTACAAGGAACTCCCTTCCTTCCAACGGATCCCCTTCGAGCAGATCGGCCCGCGCCCAGTAGGGTCACGTCCCTGATTCTGGCAGAGTCGCGGAATCTCGCGAAGGAGATCGTACTCAGCGATTAAACGCTGGATGCCAGTAAAATGGCTGCCCGGGCTGGGATCGAACCAGCGACCAAGTGATTAACAGTCACCTGCTCTACCACTGAGCTACCGGGCAGTGGCACAAAGAACGGCCAAAAAGAGACTGCCACCACGGCTTGTCAATCCCTCTGTCATGTAAAAAGGGGAAAACTGGGATCATTTTCAAAGTTTTGGTTGCATCGCTCGGACGCGCTCTGTCAACTCGGCTCCCTTTTCCATTACGCCTGCCTCCAATTCCGGAGTCACAGGGGGAACGAAACCATGCAAAAATTCCAACTGACCGTCACTTCGCGCACCGGCACCGGCCGTAGCGCCTCACGCCGCCTCCGCAAGGCCGAGAAAATCCCTGCCATTCTCTATGGCAAGCACACGAGTCCTGAGACGCTGGCTGTGGCCGCTCCTGAATTCGTCAAGCTGCTGAAGGAAATCTCCGGCCGTGCCGCCCTCATCGAGCTCAAGCGCGATGCCGGCACCACCGCCCTTTCCTTCCTCCAGGAAGTCCAGCGCGACCCGATCACCGACAAGTATCTCCACCTCGACCTTCAGGAAGTGAAGGAAAACGAGAAGATGATCATCAGCGTCAGGCTCTCCGTCATCGGCGAGGCCTATGGCGTCAAGACCGAGGGCGGTATCCTTGAGACCGCTTCCCACCGTCTGCGCATCCGCTGCCTCCCGAAGGACCTGCCGGCTTTCATCGAGGTCGACATCACGGAGCTGAAGGTGGGCGAGACCATCCACATCAGCGAACTCAAGCCCCTCCCGGGCGTGGAGTATATGGATGACAAGAACCAGGCCGTCGTCATCTGCGTCGCTCCTCCGGAAGAAGAGGTTGTCGCGACCCCGGATGCCGCTGCCGCTCCTGCGGCCGGTGCCGCTGCCGCTCCGGCCGCCGGTGCCGCTGGTGCCGCCGCTCCCGCCGCTGGTGCGGCCGGTGCTGCGGCCGCCCCTGCCGCCGGTGCCAAGCCCGGTGCCGCTCCCGCCGCCGGTGCCAAGCCGGCCGCTGCTCCCGCCAAGAAGTAATTTCAGTTCCCGGTCCGTCCGTCCGCGGGCGGACCGTTTTGCACGCCGTTCTTTGAGTCTATATGTCCGTCACGCTGATCGCTGGACTGGGCAACCCCGGGCGCGAATACGCCGGCACCCGTCACAATCTCGGTTTCACCGTGGTTGAGGCGCTGGCCGCCGCCGAGGGTCTCAAGTGGAAGTCCGACTCCCGCTTCGAGGCCCGGATCGCCCGTTGGGATGTCCGCCCCGGCCTCACGCGACTGCTCGTCATGCCGCAGACCTACATGAATGAGAGCGGACGCGCCCTGCGCGCGTTGCTCGACTTTCACAAGGTCACGCCCGACGCCCTCATCGCCACCTACGACGATCTCAACATCGCCCTCGGCAGCGTGAAGGTGTCCGTCACCGGCAGCGCCGGTGGCCACAACGGTGTGGCCAGCCTGCTCGAGCACCTCGGTGGCGGCTTTGTCCGCTACCGGCTCGGCATCGGCGCCAATCGGCCGGCCGGGATGGACCTCAAGGATTTCGTGCTCGGAAAATTTTCATCAGAAGAATCAACCCTCATTGACCAAAAACTAACCACTTTCGTGGACGGCCTCCGCCTGCTGCTCGCCAGCGGCCCGGCCCACGCCATGAACCTCCTCAACCGCCGCGAACACCATGAGCCAGACCAATCGTAATTACAAAGCCACCTTCATCCTCGACAACCGGGGCAAGGAAGACTCCGTCGACCAGATCGTTGACGGGGTGAAGAAGGAAATCGCCGCCGTACAGGGCGAGGTCACCGCCGTCGAGAATCTCGGCCGCCGCGAGTTCGCGCGCACCACAGATGACAAGTTCCCCGCCGGCGTCTACGTCCAGGTGAACTTCTCGGCTCCGGCCACGGCCCCCGCCCAGCTGCACGAGCGCCTGCGCCTCAACGACAGCGTCTACCGCGCCCTCGTCGAGAGCGTCTGAGCGCTTCCGACCGCTTTCTCCCATGGCCAATCTCAACAAAGTCATGCTCATCGGCAACCTGACGCGCGATCCGGAGCTCCGGGTCACGCCGAAGGGCACGGCCATCTGCACGTTCAGCATCGCGGTCAACCGCAAGTTCAAGGACGACAGCGGCGGTGAACGCGAGGAAGTGACCTACGTTGACATCGAGGCCTGGGGCAAGTCCGGCGAGAACATCTCCAAGTATTGCACCAAGGGCCGCCCGCTCTTCGTCGAAGGCCGTCTGCGCCTCGACCAGTGGGAGGACAAGAACACGAAGGAAAAGCGCAGCCGCATGAAGGTCGTGCTCGAGAACTTCCAATTTCTCGGTGGCGGCCGCGGCGAAGGCGGTGGTGGCGAGGGTGGGGAAGCCCGCTCGTTTCCGCCCCGCGGCGGCAGTGCGCCCTCCCGGCCTTCCTCCGCCCCGGCTCCGCAGGAGAACCTCGACGAAGACGTCCCGTTCTAAAGCTCCCTTATTTTAACACCAAAAACAACAATCCGGCCGCAGGCCGACACTCATCATGGCTAACAGCGAAGTTCTCCTCCTCAAACCAGTCGACGGCCTTGGCGCCGAAGGCGACCAGGTCAAAGTCCGCGCCGGCTACGCGCGCAATTTCCTCCTGCCCCAGGGCATGGCGGTGCCGCTCACCGTGGCCAATCGCAAGCAGGTCGAGGCGCTGAAGAAGGCCCGCGGTCTCCGCGAGGCCAAGGAACTTGACGGCGCCCAGGCGCTCGCCAAGCAGATCGAGAAGGCCGGCATTGCCATCGCCGTCAAGACCGGCGAGGGCGGCAAGCTCTTCGGTGCGGTCACGGCCCAGGACATTTTCGAGAAGCTCACCGCAGCCGGTGTCACCATCGAGAAGCGCCGCATCCACCTCGGCCAGCCGATCAAGACTCTCGGCAAGCACGAGGTGAAGATCCGCCTGCACCCCGAGGTCAGCGTCGAGCTCAGCTTCGACGTCGTCTCCGAAAACCCGATCGAGCCTGCGGCGTCGTAACGTCCACGTGACGTTCGACCCTGACCGGACATGGCTCTGACGCACGCACCGTCCCGGCGTGGACAGAACGTGCCCGAGCAGACCCTGCCCTCGGCCGCGCCTGACCGCTCCCCTCCACACAGCGCGGAGGCGGAGGAGCATGTCATCGCCTGCTGTCTGCTCGACGGCAGCGACACGATCGCGCGCTGCCTGGAGTCCCGCATCTCGGCCGAGTCCTTCTATTTCCCGGCGAACCGTCTCCTGTTCGAGATCATCCTCGAGCTCTATCAGAAGAACCCGCCGGTTTCGCTGGAGATCGTCGCGGAGGAACTGAAGACCCGCCGGCAATTGGAGGCGGTCGGCGGTTTTCCCTACCTGATGCAGGTGACGGGGAAGATCCCGACGACGGCCCATGCCGGCTACTTCATCGACAAGGTGCGCGAAAAGCACCTGTTACGCGAACTGATCAAGGCCGCCACGGGCGCCATCGAGCAATCCTACAGCTTCACCGGCGGCCTCGAGGAGTTTGTCGACAAGGTCGAGCAGGACCTCTTCAAGGTGACCCAGGACCGCGTGAGCGATAGCGCCCAGGAGATCAAGGAAGCGATGAAGGAGGCCAACCAGGTCATCGCCAAGCTCCTGATGAAAAAGGGCGAGCTGACGGGCGTCACCTCCGGCTTCAAGGACCTGGACGCCATGACCTTTGGATTCCAGCGCCAGGAAATGATCGTGATCGCGGCCCGCCCTTCCATGGGCAAGACCAGCTTTGCGCTCAATATCGCCGAGGCCGCCGCCCTGCCCAAGCCAGGCAAGGCCGAACCGGTGCCGGTTTTGGTTTTCTCGCTCGAAATGAGCGCCTCCCAACTCGCCTTGCGCATGCTCTGCGCGCGTTCCCGGGTGAACATGAAGCTGCTGCGCGACGGCCTGGTCGGCCGGGACGGCCGCGAGGTCAACGCCCTCGGTCAGGCGGCCGAGGAATTCAAGAAATGCCCGATCCTCATCGATGATTCGAGCGGCATGACGATCATGGAGATGCGGGCCAAGGCGCGCCGCATCTACGCCCGCAAGAAACTGGGCATGATCATCGTGGATTATCTCCAGCTCCTCAACGGCAGCGACTCGCGCGCCCCGCGCGAACAGCAGGTGGCCGAAGTTTCCCGTGGATTAAAAGCCATGGCCAAGGAACTCGACCTGCCGGTACTAGTCCTAAGCCAGCTCAACCGCTCATCGGAAAAGGAAAACCGCACCCCCCGACTCTCGGACTTGCGCGAATCCGGCTCCATCGAGCAAGACGCCGACGTAGTCCTCATGCTTTCCCGACCCAAGGATGCTGACGAAAAATTCCAAACCGCCGCCAACGCGGCGGATTTAATCGTTGCCAAGCAACGTAACGGGCCGGTAGGTGATCTGAAACTGACTTTCCTTCAAGAAATTACGCGCTTTGAAAACTTCACCCCGTAACCTGCTCAACGCGGCTTTTCTTGCCGTTATCTTCGCCCTTTTCGGGGTTCCCGGCCTGTTTGCCCAGGCCGAACTGGGCCGCGCGGCCACCGCCGCGGAAGCGCCCGCCGCACCGCCGCGCATCGGGACCATCACCATCAAGTTCATCGGCATGGCCAATGTCAGCGAGCAAGTGGTCCGCGCCAACATGGTGCTGCGTGAGGACACCGAGCTCGATGAGGCCCTCATCGACCGCGACATCCGGTCGCTTTATCGCACCGGTATCTTCGAGTTCATCGAGGTGAAGCGCGAGCAGCCGTCCCCCAACGTCGTGAACCTCGTCATCGAGGTCACCCCCAAGTTCCGTATCCTGAAGGTGGCCTACGAGGGCAACAAGCAGGTCAATTCCCGCCGTCTGGCCAAGGAGATCAAGACCGTCGCCAACGGCGCCCTCGACGAGCGCCAGATCAAGGAAGACTCGCAGAAAATCTACGAGTACTACCAGAAGCGCGGTTACAACCAGGCCCAGATCAGCTACTCGATAGACCGCAACCGTTCCACCGGATTCAGCACCGTGACCTTCAAGATCCGGGAGGGCGATCGCGTCAAGATTTCCGTCATCAAGTTCATCGGCAACGACCACGTGAAGGACCGCCGCCTCCGCAAGGAGATGGAGACCAAGAAGTGGAGCATCTTCTCCTGGTTGCTTGGCTCCGGCCGCTTGAAGGACGACACCTTTGATGAGGATCTCATCAAGCTCCGTGACTACTACAAGGAGCAGGGCTACCTCGACATCCAGATTCCCGAGGACAAGGTCACCTTTGATTATCCGAAGCCGGGCAAGCTGGTCATCACCATCCGCGTGGATGAGGGCCGTCTCTACCGCATCGGTGAGATCACCTTCTCCGGCAACAAGCTGTTCCCGAGCCAGCTCCTGCGGCTCGTGCCGCGCCAGCGCAAGGGCATGGTCGTCGTGCCGTCAAAACTCGACAAGGACGTCGAGAGCATCGAGGACTTCTACGGCCGCGGCGGCTATCTCTCCCCCGACACCCGGGTGCGCCTCCTCCGCAAGCCGAACTTGGAGACCGGCAACATCGATCTCGAGTATCAGATCACCGAGGGCGAAAAGATCCAGGTCGAGTCCATCAAGATCGAGGGCAACACCAAGACCAAGAGCATCGTGATCCTGCGCGAACTCGTGCTGGGCCCCGGCGACGTGTTCGACAGTGTGCGCATGAAGATCAGCAAGCTGCGTCTGGAAAACACCCGTTTCTTTGAGGACCCGGTGAACGTCACCGACGAGTCCACGAACATCCCCGGCCGCCGCACCCTCAAGATCGCCGTGACCGAGGCCCGCACCGGCAACCTTACCTTCGGCGCCGGTTTCAGCTCCTTGGAAAAGGCCGTGGTCTTCGCCGAGGTCACCCAGTCCAACTTTGACCTCTTCAACCGCCGCTCGTTCTTCCAGGGTGACGGTCAGAAGTTCCGTCTGCGATTCCAGATCGGTTCCCAGTCCAGCGAAGTGATCCTGGCCTTTGAGGAGCCTTACTTCTTGGAACGCGAACTGGGTCTCGGCTTCCAGCTCTACCGCACGACCTCCGATTACAACAGCTCGTACTACGAGGAAATCCGCACCGGCGGCACGGTCTACGTGCGCAAGCGCCTCTTCAACTGGCTGGAATCCCAGCTCTCCTACACCTACGAGATCGTCGACATCGCCAACGTCGACCCGAGCGCCCCGCTCAGCATCCGCCTGCTGCAAGGCAAGACCAAGACCTCCCGCGTCGGGCTGACCCTCACCAACGACACCCGCGACAAGCTGATCAACACCACCCGCGGTCACTACGCCAGCCTCGACATGAGCGTGGCCGGCGGTCCGCTCGGCGGCGACAATCACTACTACAAGCTCGAATGGCGTGGCTCCAAGTTCTTCCCGCTCGCCGATTTCCAGGACCAGGTGCTGGCCGTGATCGGCCGTACCGGCGTCGTGGACAGCTTCGGTGACAGCAACAAGAGCATCTCCCGCTCCTTCACGTTTACGGACAACTTCGGCCAGACGCAGACCCAGACGATCAGCTACGTGCCCGGCGTGCCTTTCTACGACCGTTATTTCCTCGGCGGGCCTCAGGATCTGCGCGGCTTTGAGTACCGCGATGTCGGCCCGAAGGGAACCTCCGGCGAGCCGCTGGGCGGCAAGACCTACGGCTTCTTCAGTCTCGAGTACTCCTTCGACGTCGTGAAACCCGTGCGCATGGCCTTCTTCTACGACGGCGGCTTCGCCAACGCCGACGCCTATGACTTCAGCCCGGTCGACTACAATGACAACTTCGGCATCGGTCTGCGCCTGTTCGTGGCCGGCGCGCCGCTCAGCCTCGACTTCGGCATTCCGCTGACCACCGACCGGTACAACAAGAAGGGCAACCAATTCAACTTCTCCTTCGGCACTCGCTTCTGATCCCATTTCCAACCAACATCCCATTATGAACAAGATGATCCGCACCCTCCTGACTTTGGCCGCCTTTTCCGCCGGCTCCACCGCCTTGCTCGCCCAGCCCGCGGTGAAGCTCGTCGTGGTCGACATGGCCAAGGTCTACGACAACCATTACAAAACCGAAGAGGCCAACGCCAAGTTCCGTGACGCCGAGCAGAAGGCGCAGGAGCAGGTCGAGGAGCTCAACAAGCAGGGCCAGTCGCTGGTTGACGAGTACAAGGAGCTGGTCGACCAGTCCAAGAACACCCTCCTGACCGCCGAGGCCCGTTCCAAGGCCGAGGCCGACAGCCAGAAGAAGATGGAAGACATCCAGCGCAAGCAGGGTGAGGTCCAGAATTTCCGTCAGAACACCCAGCGTTCCCTCCAGCAGCGCATCAAGCTGCACCGGGATCTGCTCCTGGAGGAGATCGGCAAGGTCGTGACCGACCTCGCCAAGCGCAACGGCGCCACCCTCGTTCTCGACAAGTCCGGCCCGACGCTTTTCGGCATTCCCAGCGTGCTTTATTCTGACGCTGCTTACGACATCACCGACGCCGTCTTGGCGGAAGTGAACAAGGATCGCCCGGCCCCGGCTGCGACTCCGGCCGCCGCTCCAGCCGCGCCTGAAGCGAAGAAGTAAGTCCACAAGATTACTTGCCAAGCCCTGTTCCACCGAACAGGGCTTTTTTGTGTCCATGTCCCCGCCCAATCCCGCCGACGGCCCGACACACGCCGCGCAACCCTGAGTCGTTTCGTCATGCAGGTTGACTACACCTCCGCCGAGATCGCCGCAATTGTGGGTGCCCAGCGCACGCAGGGCACCGCCACGCGTTCGGTCACGGACATTGCCTCTTTGAGCGCGGCCCGGCCCGGGGATCTCTCCTTTCTGGGCAACACCAAGTACCGCGCGCAGGTGCCGGCCTGTGCTGCCACCGTTTTGCTGTTGCCCCTTGATTACGACGGGGTGCCCCAGGACGGTCAGGTTTTTCTCCACGTCGAGAACCCTTCGGTCGCGCTCGCCCGGTTGTGCGCTCGTATTGAGCAGGCGCTCTGGCCGCGCCCCGCGCCCGGCGTCCACGCCAGCGCGGTGGTGGCCGCCTCGGCCCGGGTCGATCCGTCCGCCCACGTGGGCCCGTTGTGCGTGGTCGAGGAGGGTGTGCAGGTCGGGCCGGGTTCCGTGCTGCAGGCTTCGGTCTTTGTCGGCCGGGATGCCCGGATTGGCGAGGGGTGCTTCATCATGCCCGGCTGTGTGATCGCCACCTCCTGTGTGCTCGGCAACCGCGTGCGTCTCCAGCCCGGGGTCATCGTGGGCTCCGACGGCTTCGGCTATGAATTTGTCCAGGGGCGTCACGAAAAGGTGCCTCAGATCGGCTCGGTCACCATCGGTGACGACGTGGAAATCGGGGCCAACACCACCTTGGATCGCGCCCGGTTCAGCCGCACCGTGGTGGGGGAGGGCACCAAAATCGATAATCTGGTGCAGATTGCCCACAACGTAGTCATCGGCCGGCACTGCATTCTCTGCTCCCAGGTCGGTATCTCGGGCAGCACGACGCTGGAAGACTATGTCATATTGGGCGGCCAGGCCGGCGTCGGCGGGCACATCACGCTCGGGAAGGGCAGCAAGGCGGGCGGCCAGGCCGGCGTCGCCTCCGATCTGGCTCCCGGAGCCTACGTCAACGGCACGCCGGCGATCCCTTACATGTTGGAGCGACGCCTTGCGATTCTCACCCAGCGGCTCCCCGACCTGTTCAAACGCGTCGAACTCCTGGAGCAAAAGTCAGAATAATCTTCCCGCCTGTGCCGATCTCCGTTACCCAAGCGGCCACATGAGGGATACGAAGCTTAAGATTTTTTCCGGCTCTTCCAACCGCGCCCTGGCAGAGGAGATCTGCCAGAGCATCGGCGTGCCGCTCGGCGACGCGACTGTTAACTGTTTTCCGGACGGGGAGTCGTTCGTGAAAATCAACGAGAACATCCGTGGCGCGGACGCCTACTTCATCCAGTCGACCTGCCCGCCGACCAACCATCACCTGATGGAGCTGCTCATCATGATCGATGCCGCCAAGCGCGCCTCGACGCAGCGCATCACGGCGGTCATTCCCTTCTACGGCTACGCCCGGCAGGACCGCAAGGACCAGCCCCGCGTGCCAATCACGGCCAAGCTCGTGGCCAACCTCCTCATGGCCGCCGGCGCCAACCGCGTGCTCGCGATGGATCTCCACAGCCAGCAGATCCAGGGCTTCTTCGACATCCCCGTCGACCATCTCTTCGCCTCCCCGGTCTTCTTCCAGTATCTCGCGAGCAAGCGCAGCAACAACCTGGTCGTCTTCTCGCCCGATGTCGGTGGCATGAAGATGGCCGCCGCCTACGCCGACATCCTCGGCGCCTCGCTCGGTCTCGTCGCGAAAAAGCGCGTCAACGCCAACACCGTCGAGGCCATCAACATCGTCGGCGAGGTCGCCGGCTGCGATGTGTTGCTGGTGGATGATATCACCGAGACCGCCGGCACGCTCACCGCCGCCGCCAAGATCCTCAAGGATCACGGCGCGAAGAGCATTCGTGCCGCCGTCAGCCACTGCGTGCTGAACGAGATGGCCTATGAGCGCCTCAAGTCCGGTCTGATCGACGAGTTGATCACCACCAATTCCGTGCCGATCGACACCCGGGGCCTGCCCATCACGGTCCTCAGCATCGCCCCCCTTCTCGGCGAGGCGATCCTGCGCATCAACACGAACGAGAGCGTCACGAGCCTTTTCAAGGTCAAGGGCTTCTGAGTTCAGGTTGGCGGAACCGGCCGGGCTGGTTAGTGTCTTTGTCTGCACTTCTTTCCTATGAAAATCCAGAAAGTCTTCGCCGTCATCTTCGCTTCCGCCCTTGTGGGCCTGACCCTCGGACTGGTTGCTGCGGATAAGAAACCCTCCGCCGCGCCGCTCAAGAAACCAACCCTCAAGGTCGACAACAGCCCCGTCAGCGAGGTCAAGTCGCCCGTGGTCACCAGTTACGCCGACGTGCTGGATGGCATCCGCCCGGCCGTGGTCTCGGTCTATTCCAGCAAGACGGTGCGGGAGCGGGTACCCGAGTTTTACCGCCAGTTGGGCGTGCAGGGGCGCGAACAGAAGCAGCGCGGTCTCGGCTCCGGCGTCATCGTCTCGGCCGACGGCTACATCATCACCAACAACCACGTGGTAGAGGGCGCCGACGAGCTGAAGGTCCTGCTCAACGATGAGCGCGAACTCACCGCCAAGCTGGTCGGCACCGATCCCAAGACCGACGTCGCCGTGATCAAGATCGAGGCGGAGAACCTGCCGGCAGTCACGCTCGCCGACAGCGGCAAGCTGCGCGTGGGGGATGTGGTCTTCGCGATCGGTAATCCGCTCGGAGTCGGCCAGACGGTCACCATGGGCATCGTCTCCGCCACGAGCCGCAAGGTCGGCATTCTCGATGAGGTCCAGGGCTATGAGGACTTCATCCAGACGGATGCCGCCATCAACCAGGGCAATTCCGGCGGCGCCCTCATCGACGCCCGCGGCCGCCTCGTGGGCATCAACTCCGCCATTCTTTCCACCTCGCAGGGCAACATCGGCATCGGCTTCGCCATCCCGATCAATCTCGCCAGCTCCATCATGCACAGCCTGATCGAGACCGGCACCGTCTCGCGCGGCTACCTGGGCGTCTCCACCACCCAGCTGACACCCGACCTCGCCGAGGAATTCAAGCTGCCCCGCGACACCAAGGGCGTGGTCGTGGTGGATCTCAATCCTGCCGACGGACCCGCCGCCAAGGCCGGCCTGAAACGCGACGACATTCTGACCGGCATCAACGGCCGCAGCATCTCCACGATCGATGACCTCCGCCTGCTGGTCGCCCAGATCACCCCCGGCACCAAGGTCACCGTGAACTACCTGCGCGAAGGCAAGGCCGAGACCAAGGAAGTGACCTTGGGCAAGCGGGCCGACGATGCCGAGGCCAGCGGCGAATTGTTGCCCGGTGTGCAGGTGCAGCCCCTGTCGGATGATCTCCGTCGGGAATATCGCGTGAGCGACGATGTCGAGGGCATCATTGTCACGGGAATCGACTCGAATTCTCCCTACCAGGGCGTTTTGATCCAGGGCGCGGTCATCGTGACCTTGAACCGGATGGCGGTCACCGACCTGGCTTCTGCCCGGGAGGTCCTGCGTCCCGGCCGCAACCTGGCCCTCGTTTACGTTCGCGGTTCCTACCGCTACGTCACCTTCGTGAACCGCTGACCCGGCTTCGGCAACAGCAGCGATCACCCATTCCCAAGGCGCACCTCCGGGTGCGCCTTTTTTGTCGATCGGCCCTCGTTGCCGTTCTGTAAGTGGCGTTGGAGGGCAGGTCTCCCGGTCAGTTGCGGCCGATCGGCCCCCTCAGCTCCCTGGCTTGGTCGCGGGGATCTTCGCCAGCTCCGCCGGTATCTGGTCAGCGGGGTAGGTGGGGTAGCTCATCTCGAGCAGCGAATAGGTCGGCACGTCGAACTTGGCCTGTCCGGCGCTGCGGTCCACCAGCACCGCCACGGCCACGGCCGAGCCGCCCATTCTTTTCACGATATCCAGGCACTCCTGCACCCGGCCGCCGCGCGTGATCACATCCTCGACGACGAGCACCTTCTCGCCGGGTTTGAAGGTGAAGCCCCGGCGCAGGACGAGCACGTTGTTTTCCTTCTCCGCGAAAATATAGCGGCACTTTGACTGGCGGGCGACCTCCTGACCGACCACGAGGCCGCCCATCGCGGGCGCCAGCACGGTGTCGTAGGCCAGACCGCCCAGCTTCTGTTTCAGCAGTGCGCCCAGGCGCTCGACGGCCGGCATGTCCTGACACACCTGCGCGCACTGGAAAAAGTGCCCGCTGTGCAGACCCGAGCGCAGCACGAAATGCCCCTGCAGCAGCGCCTTGGTGCGGATGAAAATATCGGTGACCTCTTGTTGAACGGCGTCCATGGGCGGAAAACGTGAGAGAATCCCGGCGGGAAGGGAATTCCTTTTATCCGTGCAGTTGGAAGGACTCAGCAGTGGAGGGTCGGCCTCCCGGCCGACCGCGGTTGGGCGGGAGCCCAACCTTCAGTTCCGTTTTCCCCCTCTAAAACAGTCAGGACGCTTCATCCTTTCAGTTTTGTGCCCTTGCTGCTTAATGCTTTTGCCATGACGCCTTCCACCGCCAAACCCGCCCTTGAAGACGAACTGGGTGACGTGCTGGAAAAGGCTGCCCGCAACATACCGTTGTCCGTCGAGAGCCTGGCGGCTGCGACCGGAATCGAACTCAGCCGGCTGAAGGACGCGATCGACTACCGGCCGGACCTCACCCAGGCCGAGTTGGCCCGGTTGGCGCACACGCTCAATCTCAACGAGGTGGGCCTCAACGCACTCGCGCTGGGCAATTACCCGCTGCCGGACCCGGTTGGTCTGCCGTTCTGCCTATTTCCGCTGCGCATGCCCTATGGCATCGGCGTGGCCAACGCCTACCTGATCTCCACCGGTGGGGATAGCGCCGTGCTCTTTGACACCGGTGCCAGCCACGCTGAACTCCACCGTGCCTGGCCTGCCCGGATCCAGCGTCTGGAAGCGGTGTTCATCACGCACTACGAGGCGGAGCACATCGGCGGGCTTGAGGTCGTGTTGCGCGAGTCCGAACTCGGCCGTTTCCACGGTCCGGCCAACGGTCGTTGGCCGGAATGCCGCGGGCTGGGGGAGGGGCAGACGGTCGAATGCGCCGGCCTCGCCATCACCGCCTTCAGCACCCCCGGCCATGCGGATGCCCACAACTGTTACCTCGTGCGCTCGCTCGCCCAACCTCAGGCCCCGGCCGTGTTTGTTTCCGGCGACCTGATTTTTGCCGGCTCCCTGGGCGGCGGCTACTTTTGCTGCCAGCGCCAACTCAAGCACTCGCAACGCGTCATGGCCCTGCTGGCCGACGACACGGTCATCGCGCCCGGCCACGGCCCGCTGACCACGGCCGCCAACGAGCGCCGTTTCAACCCGTTCCTCTCGGTCTGAGGCGGAAGACACATCGGGATTGGTGGGAGCGAGCATTCTCACCCAAGGCCATCCCCCAAGCAGGCTGTAGTCCATCAGCGCGGGCATCTCGATTCATCGAAACGGATGTCCCGGTGTCGGGAAATTGCGTTGGATCGAATGACTGCCGGAGGCGTGTGCCCGGTGCTTGTCGGCTGAATGCCAGGTTCGGGTGTAAACCCCGGATGCGTTTTGCCTTGGCTTACTGCCTGCAAATTCCGCGCTTGGCGCGGATCGGAAATGGTCGGGACGGAGAGATTCGAACTCTCGACCTCTTGCTCCCGAAGCAAGCGCTCTACCAGGCTAAGCTACGTCCCGATTTCCGACTGAAGAGCGGCCAAAAGACCGCAAGGCCTGAGGCATAGCAAACAAAATATTGAAGGAGCACCAAATCCCGGCACCTTGGCCGCCCGCTCACAGGCGGGGCCGGCGACGAAGCGGGCTTTTACGTTCCGGCGGCCGAGAGGCTTTCGCCGGTTTCGCCCCGTGGTTTTTGCCCTCATTTTGGCCCGAAACGCGCTTATGACAGGTTTCGCCGGTTGGTTCCGAATCTGTGTTCCTCTCTGCCGGGGCCACCTGTGCAAGCCGACCTGCCCCCATATGAAAAAAGACTATTGCCAGAGCGCGCACAGCTGCGCGTTTATTGACCCTCGACATACCAAACTTGTGAGCCAATTCCGGTCCAACACCACCCAACCTTCCCGATTCCATTCTGCCGTCAGCTGGCCCGGCATTGGTTTTTGCGTTGTTCTTGGTCTGGCCGATTGCGGCCGCCGCCCGACCCAAGCGGGGGGTTCTTGCGAAACCTGCCCCGCCTGAACCAAACCGTCTCACTCCTTCTTGCGCCTCCCGTTCAAGGAATCCTCCACCACTAGCCCTCGCCCTCTATCGCCCTGATGTCCGGTTCAACTCCCTTTCCCATGTCCAATCCGAATGACCTCTCCGGCCGGCCCGCCAAGCAGGGCCTCTACGATCCCTGGTTTGAGCACGACGCCTGCGGCGTTGGTTTCGTGGTGGACATGAAAGGTCGCCGCACCCACCAGATCCTGCAACAGGGTCTGCAGGTGCTGAAGAACCTCGACCATCGCGGCGCCAGCGGCGCCGAGGTCAACACCGGTGACGGCGCGGGCATTCTCCTGCAGCTGCCCCACAAGTTTTTTGCCGAGGTCACCAAGAAGTCCACCCGCCTGAACCTGCCCGCGGAGGGCGAGTACGGCGCCGGCTTGGTCTACCTCCCGCGCAATCCCACCGCCCGTCGCAAGCTGGAGGAAGTCTTCGCCGGCATCATCCAGTCCGAGGGCCAGGTGCTGCTCGGCTGGCGCACCGTGCCGACCGACAACTCCATGCTGGGTGAGACCGCCAAGTCCGCCGAACCCTTCATGCGTCAGGTCTTCATCGGCCGCGGAGCCAACGCCGCCGACGAGGCTGCCTTCGAGCGGAAGCTCTACATCATCCGCAAGCGCGCCTACGCGCTCATCCGCACGTCCACCTACTCGGGCGCCGAGACGTGGTACATCCCGAGCCTTTCCTCCAAGACGATCGTCTACAAGGGCATGCTCACGACCGAGCAGCTGGAGCGTTATTTCCCGGACCTCATGCACCCGTCGATGGACACCGCGATCGCCCTGGTGCACTCGCGTTTCTCGACCAACACGTTCCCGAGCTGGGACCGCGCGCACCCGTACCGCTACATCGCGCACAACGGCGAAATCAACACGCTCCGAGGCAACATCAACTGGATGCACGCCCGCCAGGCCTTGTTCTCCAGCGAACTTTTTGGCGAGGACATCGAGAAGATCCTCCCGATCATCAACCCCAACGGCTCCGACTCGTCGATGTTCGACAACACCCTCGAGCTCCTCGTGCTCGCCGGGCGCCCCTTGTCGCATGCGATGATGATGATGATCCCCGAACCGTGGTCCAACCACGAGACGATGGATGACGCCCGCAAGGCCTTCTACCAATACCACTCCTGCCTCATGGAGCCGTGGGATGGTCCCGCCGCCATCGCGTTCACCGACGGTCGCCAGATGGGCGCCGTGCTTGACCGCAACGGCCTGCGTCCCTGCCGTTACTACGTCACTCACGACGACCTCTGCGTCATGGCTTCCGAGGCCGGTGTGCTCGATCTGCCGCCCGAGTCCATCCGCGAGAAGGGCCGTCTGCAGCCCGGTCACATGTTCCTCGTCGACACCGTCGAGGGCCGCATCATCCCCGACGCCGAAATCAAGAAGCAGCTCTCCGGTGATCGTCCCTACCGCCAGTGGCTCAACGAGCATCTCATCAAGCTCGAGGCCCTGCCCGCCGCACCTGCCGTGCCGGCGCCCGACCACGACACGCTGCTGCACCGGCAGATCGCATTCGGCTACACCTTTGAGGACCAGCGCATCATCCTCGCCCCGATGGCCCGCGACGGCGTCGAGGCGATCGGCTCGATGGGCAACGACACGCCGCTCGCGGTTCTCTCGAACAAGCCGCGCCTGCTCTACGACTATTTCAAGCAGCTCTTCGCGCAGGTCACCAATCCGCCGATCGATTCCATTCGCGAGGAGATCGTCACCTCCGCCGAGACCCGCCTCGGTTCCGAGGGCAATCTGCTCAACCCCGATCCGCTGGCCTGCCGCCGCGTCGAGTTGAAGTGGCCCGTGCTCACCAACGAGGAGTTCGCCAAGATCCGCCGCCTCGACCAGCCCGGCTTCAAGGTCGGCGTGCTGCCCATCCTTTTCCGCGCCACCCGCGGCGAAAAGGGCCTGGCCAAGGCCATGGAGGAGATCTCCCACATCGCCCGTCGCATGATTGAGGACGAGGAATGCACCATTCTCGTGCTTTCCGACCGCGGCGTCACCAAGGACTTCGCGCCGATCCCGGCGTTGCTCGCCGTCGCCGGCCTGCATCACTTCCTGATCCGCGAGGGCCTGCGCACGCGCATCTCCATCGTGCTCGAGACCGGTGAAGCCCGCGAGGTGCACCACTTCGCCCTGCTCATCGGCTACGGCTGCAGCGCCATCAATCCCTATGTCGCCTTCGAGACGATCGACGGCATGATCCAGGACGGCATGCTCACCGGCATCGATCACGCGAAAGCGTGCAAGAACATGGTGAAGGCCGCTTCCAAGGGCATCATCAAGGTCGCCTCCAAGATGGGCATCTCCGCCATCCAGAGCTATCGCGGCGCCCAGGTGTTCGAGGCTGTCGGTCTGCGCCAGGACGTCATCGACCATTACTTCACCTGGACCCCTTCGCGCGTCGGCGGCATCGGCCTCGACGTCATCGCCCAGGAGGTGCTCACGCGCCACCGCATCGCCTTCCCGGACCGCGAGGTCAACGGCCACGTGCTGCCGGTCGGCGGCCAGTACCAGTACCGCAACGACGGCGAGTTCCATCTCTTCAACCCGGAGTCGATCCACCGCCTGCAAAAGGCCGTGCGCACCGGCAGCTACGCCACCTTCAAGGACTACTCGAAGCTCGTCAACGAGACCTCCAAGAACGTGGCCACGCTCCGCGGCCTGCTCGACTTCAAGTTCAACGACCCGATCCCCCTCGAGGAGGTCGAGCCGATCGAGAAGATCATGAAGCGCTTCAAGACGGGCGCCATGTCCTACGGCTCCATCTCCAAGGAAGCCCACGAGACCCTCGCCATCGCCATGAACCGCATCGGCGGCATGAGCAACACGGGCGAGGGCGGCGAGGACGCCGAGCGTTTCGTCCCCATGGCCAACGGCGACTCCAAGTGCTCCGCGATCAAGCAGGTCGCGGCCGGCCGCTTCGGGGTCACCAGCGAGTATCTCGCCAGCGCGCGCGAGCTCCAGATCAAGATGGCCCAGGGCGCCAAGCCCGGTGAGGGCGGCCAGCTGCCCGGCACCAAGGTCTATCCGTGGGTCGCCAAGACCCGCGGCACCACCCCGGGCGTCGGACTCATCTCCCCGCCGCCGCACCACGACATCTATTCCATCGAGGATCTCGCGGAGCTCATCCATGACCTCAAGAACAGCAACCGCCACGCCCGCGTGAGCGTGAAGCTCGTGGCCGAGGTCGGCGTCGGCACCATCGCCGCCGGCGTCGCCAAGGCCCACGCCGATGTCGTGCTCATCTCCGGCTTTGACGGTGGCACCGGCTCCTCGCCGCTCACCTCCGTCCAGCACGCCGGTCTCCCGTGGGAGCTCGGTCTCGCCGAGACCCACCAGACCCTCGTCCTCAACAACCTGCGCTCCCGCATCGCGGTGGAGACCGACGGCCAGCTCAAGACCGGCCGCGACGTCGTCGTCGCCGCGCTGCTCGGCGCCGAGGAATTCGGTTTCGCCACCGCGCCGCTCGTCGCCACGGGTTGCATCATGATGCGCGTCTGCCATCTCAACACCTGCCCCGCCGGTGTCGCCACGCAGGATCCGCGTCTTCGTGAGAAGTTCGCCGGCAAGCCCGAGCACGTCGTGAACTTCATGAAGTTCATCGCCGAGGAAGTCCGCGAGCTCATGGCCCAGCTGGGTTATCGCACCATCGAGGAGATGATCGGTCACACCGAGCGTCTCGAGCCGCGTCAGGCGGTCGACCATTGGAAGGCCCGCGGCCTGGACTTCAGCAACATCCTCTATCAGCCCGAGGTCGGGCCCGAGGTCGGCCGGTTCTGCCAGATCAAGCAGGACCACGGTCTCGACAAATCCCTCGACCTCACGACGCTGCTTGAGCTGGCCCAGCCGGCCATCGAGCGCGGCGAGAAGGTCGTCGCCGAACTCCCTATCCGCAACGTCAACCGCGTCGTCGGCACCATCACCAGCTACGAGGTCACCAAGAAGTACGGCGCCAAGGGGCTGCCGGAGGACACCATCCAGTTCCGCTTCAAGGGCTCGGCCGGCCAGAGCTTCGGCGCCTTCGTCACGAAGGGCTTCACCCTCTCCATCGAGGGCGACGCCAACGACTACGTCGGCAAGGGGCTTTCTGGCGGCAAGATCATCATCTACCCGCCCGCCAACGCCACCTACAAGGCCACGGACAACATCATCGTGGGCAACGTCGCTCTTTATGGCGCGACGGCCGGCGAGGTCTACCTCAACGGCTGCGCCGGTGAGCGCTTCGCGGTCCGCAACTCGGGCGTCAACGCCGTCGTCGAAGGTGTGGGTGACCACGCCTGCGAATACATGACCGGCGGACGCGTCGTCATCCTCGGCAGCACCGGCCGCAACTTCGCGGCCGGCATGTCGGGCGGCGTCGCCTACGTCCTTGACGAGGCCGGCACCTTTGCGCCGGACGTCAATCTCGCCATGGTCGGCCTCGAGAAGCTCGAGTCGCCCGCCGAGATCGCGGAGGTCCGCGCGCTCATCGAGAAGCACGTCGAATACACGAAGAGCCCGCACGCCAAGCACGTCCTCGCCAACTGGCAGTCCCTCCTGCCCAAGTTCGTGAAGGTCATGCCCAAGGATTACAAGCGCATGCTCGCCTGTATCGAACGCGTCCAGGCCCAGGGCCTCACCGGTGACGAAGCCCTGCTCGCCGCCTTCGAGGAAAACGCCAAGGACACCTCCCGCGTCGGCGGCAACTAACCCGCCCGCAGCCACCCGCTCACTGCTCACCGCTTACCGCTCACTCAAACCTCCCATGGGCAAACCATCCGGCTTCATCGAATATCTCCGCGAACTTCCCGTCGACCGCACGCCGGTCGAACGCGTCAAGGACTGGAAGGAGTTCCACCACCACATGGAGGAGAAGAAACTCCGCACCCAGGGCGCGCGCTGCATGGATTGCGGCGTCCCGTTCTGCCATACCGGCAAGATCATCAGCGGCATGGCGTCGGGTTGTCCCATCAACAACCTGATCCCGGAGTGGAACGACCTCGTCTACCGCGGCCTGTGGCATGAGGCGCTCGATCGTCTGCACAAGACCAACAACTTCCCGGAGTTCACCGGCCGCGTGTGCCCAGCGCCTTGCGAAGGTTCCTGCGTGCTCGGCATCAACAACCCGCCGGTCACCATCAAGAACATTGAGGCCGCGATCACCGATCGCGGCTGGGAAGAGGGTTGGGTCAATCCCGAACCTCCCAAGGTCCGCACCGGCAAGAAGGTCGCCATCATCGGCTCCGGTCCGGCCGGCCTCTCCGCCGCCGCCCAGCTCAACCGCGCCGGTCACACGGTCACGGTCTTCGAGCGAGCCGACCGCCCGGGTGGACTCCTCATGTAT